>WNFI01368369.1_pt1 | contig 10547 bp, 8 predicted proteins | sample 5400471 | NCBI WGS metagenome assembly WNFI01 (sample SAMN13153348, study PRJNA577476) | soil metagenome | isolation source: 100 cm saprolite on Douglas fir-dominated hillslope | place: USA:California | collected 2013-09-17 | reverse complement strand
GTTCCAGGCCGACACTCTCCATGGATATGAGACGCCAGGGATGATCCCGGCGGACCAGACTCAGGGGCCATCGGTAACCACTTGGCCGGTTACCAAAGTAACGTCCAAGCGAACTCATCGGGTAGAGACGCGGCAAGCCGCGCCTCTACCAATGAGCGTCCCCGGAAGTTCAACTTGTTATACTCGCGGGTTATGCTACGAGTCCGATTCGCGCCGTCACCTACGGGATTTCTGCATGTGGGCAGCGCTCGCACTTTTATTTTTAATTGGCTGTATGCGCGCCGGAATGGCGGGACGATGGTCCTGCGGCTCGACGACACCGACGTTGAGCGCAATACCGAAGCCTCGGTTAATTCTATTTTCGACGGACTGCGCTGGCTCGGCCTCGGATGGGACGAGGAATATAAGCAGTCCGAACGGCTGGTCCTGCACCGCCAGATCGCCGAGAGCATATTTCAGAAAGGCCTGGCGTATCGGGACTTCACTCCAGCGCACACCGGGGAGAGTGAGAAATCCGGCGCGCACCAGACCTGGCTCTTCAATCCCGGCATGCGTGAGCTGGCGCCGGACGAGAGCGACCGAAGAGCCGCTGCCGGAGAGCCTTTCGCACTGCGCTTCCGCGTGCCGCGCGGGACGGGCGAATCGGTTCGCTTTACCGACGCCGTCTACGGCGAACAAGTCAAAGCCGCCGACGACATCGAAGACTTCGCCCTGCTGCGGTCGGACGGAATGCCCACCTATCACCTGGCCTCGTGCACCGACGACATAGACTTGCGTATCAGCCACGTCATCCGGGGGCAAGATCATCTCTCCAATACCTACAAGCACGTGCTGATTTTCGAAGCAGCGGGCGGAAAAGTGCCGCAGTTCGCGCATCTGCCGCTGCTGGTCGCTCCCGACGGATCGAAGCTCTCGAAGCGCCGCCACGGCCCGGTAGTGAGCGTGACCACCTATCGCGACGCCGGATTTCTGCCCGAAGCGTTCGTCAATTTTCTGTGCCTGTTGGGATGGTCGCCCAAAGACGATCGCGAAAACATGACACGGCAGGAATTGGTAAACGCCTTTTCACTGGAGGGCATCAACCGCTCGAACGCGGTGGTGAATTTCAAGGAGCCTGCGGCGACGCCTGAAGAGACATTCGACCCCAAAGCCGTGTGGCTGAACGCCGAGCACATACGCGGTCTCTCGCTCGACGAGTTGAGTGCGCGCCTGCTGCCCATCGTGCGCGAGGCCGGATTCCAGGTCACGCCGGAAAAAATGGCGGCCATTACGCCGCTGATTCGCGAGCGCATCAAGTTGCTGCGGGACGTCCTCACCGCAGCCGACTTTTTCTTCGTCGATCCGTTGCCACCCTACGATGCGGCGGAACTGATCCCGCAAAAGGGCGACGCCGCGACGGCCGTCAAGGCACTTACCCGCGCCCGCGAAGTGCTGGCCCAGACTGACTTCAAGCATGATCCCCTGGATCAGGCGCTCCGCGCCGCCGCTCAGGAGTTGGGTCTGAAGGCAGGACAGATGTTTCAACCGATCCGGGTCGCTGTCTGCGGGCGAAAGAACGCGCCGCCGTTGTTTGAGACGTTGGAGGTGCTGGGGCGCGAGACCACGTTAAAGCGGATCGAGCAAGCGTTGGAGCAGCTACACTAGCGATAACCGTCCCGGAGTAATTTGGCCGCTTCTGCGGCTGCTATTGTTTGCCCGTCAGCGCGGCCGCCTTCGCCCGCGTTTCCGCCGCTTCCTTCCTCATCCCTTTGGCCTCATAGACGTTGGCCAGGGCGATTTCCGTGTCGTAATCGTCTCCGACCGCGCCGAGTTCTTTCTTGAACGACGCGATGGCATCATCGAACTGGCCCAACTTCACCTGCGCCCGGCCCTCGTGGTAATGGACGCCCTCGAGACTAGGATCCAACTGCGCGGCGGTCTGGTATTGCTGGATGGCGTCCTGATATTTCTGCTCTTCCATATCGACGGCGGCGAGCCCAAAGTGAGCATCTGCGCTTTGGGAGTTCAGCGATAGAAGACGTTGAAAAGTCTCGCGTGCCTGGGGAGATTTCTTTTCGTCGATATATGCAAACCCGAGGTAGTCGTAGTAGTTCTCGTTTCTTGGATTCAACTCGAGCGCGCGCCTAAATTCGGCCTCGGCGGCGGCGTAATCACGCCTGATACCGTAGGCCTGTCCGAGAGAAAAGTGAGCGGGAGCGTAATCGGGGCGGTGGCGAAGTACGGTCTGAAATTCGGCGATGGCTTGATCGGTCTTGTCCTCACTGAGAAACCCGTTTCCGCGGTGCATATGGCGGATGTAATCGCGCGAGTAAAGCCACCAGGCCGTGCCTCCGCCGATCAGCGCCAGTGCCAGCGCGAGGACGGCAACGCGTTGAGAAATGTTGTCGCAATCAGGCGCACCTTTGGCGATCAGCGCACCCAGAATCAGGCCGGTGATCAGGCCTCCAATGTGGGCGGCGTTGTCGATTCCGGTCACGAAAGCTCCAAACACCAGGTTGTACCCGACGAATGTAACCACACTGCGGAGAGGGCCTGCCACGGCGGCACGTGGTAGCGAGAACTCGCCTAGGTAGAATGAAGCGATGAGGGCTCCAGCAAGTCCAAAGATGGCTCCCGACGCCCCCACGCTTAATACCTTGGGGTTCCAAATCACGCTGCCCAGACTACCGCCGATCCCCGCGAGGAGATACACCACTGCGAACGTCCAGTGGCCGTAAAGCGATTCGGCGAGCGAGCCGAGGTTCCACAGGCACCACATGTTTAACGCGATGTGTATCAGGCTGCCATGAATGAACACGCAAGTCAGCAACCGCCAATATTGCCCTCCGAGCGTCTGCGGCCCATAGTTTGCTCCCCAGTTCACCAGATCCTGGCCGGACGGATTATCGATGATCGAAACGCCGGCAAACAGCATGCCCAGGAACACTGCCACATTGATCCCGAAAAAAATCTGCGTGACCACCATCGAAGTCGATTGGCGTCGCAGCCAAGGCGGCGCTTCCACTCGCTGCACGGCGTCTTCCGGTTCCAGTCCGCGTTGCGCGGCTTCGTGCTGGACGCACCACGAACAAATCTTTTTCCCAAAGGACAAACCGGGAAGGTTGCGGCCGCATTTGACGCAGTTCGCCATGAGTGAATTACCAGAATACAATTACGAGCGCCCTTCTGACATCTCGCCTCAAGTAAAGAAAGTCCAACACTCACCACGGAGACACGGAGGAACTCTATTTACACGATCTCATGGGCGAAAACGGAATCAAGCCTTGCTCTTCTCCGTGACCCCGTGCCTCCGTGGTGGGTGTTGACTGTTTTTGCGCACGGAGGACGAGAACCAGGCATAGAATCGGAGGTCGTTCGTATGCAAGCACTCGAGGAGGTTGCAATGGCGTGTAAGTTCCCGTCTCGTGTGATTTCAGCTAGTTGGTTGTTCGCGCTGCTAGTGTGCCTGCCGGCTGCTGCCGGCAATCCAACGCTGGCGCCAACCCCGCCCATGGGATGGAACAGTTGGGATTCCTATGGCCGAACGATTACCGAGTCACAACTTAAGGCCAACGCCGCCTGGATGGCCACGCACCTCAAACCCTTCGGATGGCAGTACGTTGTCATCGATGAAGGCTGGTACGTGCAGAACCCAGAAAGCGACCCCGAGGATTACAAATTCTTGCTCAATGACAGCGGACAATTTCTACCGGTTCCCGCCCGCTTCCCTTCCGCTGTCAACGACGCTGGATTCAAGCCGCTTGCGAACTACATCCATTCCCTCGGCCTGAAATTTGGTCTTCACATCATCCGCGGAATTCCACGCGAAGCGGTGGCGAAAAATCTTGCCATTGCGAATTCGGCCTTTCACGCTGCCGAGGCGGCGGACCAGTCGGATATTTGTCCGTGGAACGCCTACAACTACGGCGTCAAGAGCAATGAAGCCGGGCAGGCTTACTACGACTCGATCGCGAAGCTGTACGCGAGTTGGGAAGTGGATTTCATCAAAGCCGATTGCATCGCGGATCACCCATACAAGCCGGAAGAAATCCGCATGCTCGCGACTGCGATCAAGAAGTCGGGGCGGCCGATGGTGCTGAGTCTTTCGCCCGGGCCGACCGCACTCGATAACGCCGGCGAGGTTTCCAAGTACGCGGAAATGTGGCGCATCTGCGACGACTTCTGGGATCACTGGGGTCCGTGGGAAAAGCACGACTGGTCGCAAGGCCTCTACCAGCAATTCGCCACGACAGCGAAGTGGGCTCCACACGTTGCGCCAGGCGGCTGGCCGGACGCCGACATGCTGCCGCTGGGGCACCTCGGCCCTCAGCCCGGAGCCGGGGATTTGCGCGAGACTAGGTTCACCAAAGACGAACAGCGGACCATGATGACCCTGTGGTCTATCTTCCGTTCACCACTGATTATGGGAGGGGACTTGGTTTCGGCGGACGAGTGGACGACATCCCTGCTGACGAACCCCGAGGTGATCAGAGTCGACCAACAGTCTTCTGAAAACCATGCCGTAATTGCAACGGATACCGCAGCGGTGTGGCTGGCACGGCGCGCAGATTTGCAAACGGACCATCCCCCCGAGCAACATTATGTCGCGGTGTTCAATATTGGCGACCATGAACAGACCCTCCACTACAACTGGAAGGATCTCGGGCTGACGGAGAAGAGCTACTATATTCGCGACCTCTGGAAACGCAAAAACCTGGGCAAAGCGAAGTCCTTGACCCTCCAGCTTGGGCCCCATGCTTCGGTGCTGTATCTGCTGACGAATAAGTAGTGGCTTGTCCCCGACAAAGCATGGGGACCCACCCAAGGCTGGTCCCGGGGGGAGCACCGACAATAGCCCGCCAGTTCACTGGCGGGATCGATGAAGCGTAACAGTTTCACTGCCGGAGGCACGACTGACCTCGACCCGGGCTCTCGCCGCGTCAGCCGTCCCCTGCGGGACTCGATCACTGGCGGACGGCCTTTAACCCAGCGTTGAAACGCTGGGCTATTGTCAGGCGCCCCTCCGGGGCCTGCTACGACACTGAATCCGGTGCCGTTCCACTGACGAAATTCATGGAACGAAACATCACAAAACACCGTATTAAAAGACGAGGCAGCCTTTGCCTCCGGTCAACTGTGCGGAATTGCGAGGAGCAGAACTATGAAAAGCGGAAAAGCGTTGCTTGGGCTAGCGTTGTTGCTGGCCATTCCGGCGGGCCTGTTGGCTGCGCCCGCCACCGGCGGGAACTCGATCATTATCGTCTTCAAAGACGGCCGCCAGCAGACTTACTCCATGGCCGACATCGAGCGCATTGAATTCAAGACTCCGACCAGCACTGCTGCCGTTGCCGGCGCCAACAGCTTTGTCGGAAAATGGAAGGTCGGCGAAGGCAACGGCGGAACCTTCTACATCACTCTGGATCGCGACGGCGCCGCCAGCAAGTCCATCGGGGCGACCCACGGCACCTGGACGATTGTCGACAACGAAGCTCGCATTAGTTGGGACGATGGCTGGCACGACGCCATCCGCAAGGTCGGCACCAAGTACGAGAAGCGTGCCTTTGAAGCCGGCAAAACGTTTACCGACACGCCCTCCAACGTCACCGAAGCCAGGAGAACCGAAGCGCAACCCATCTAACGGACGTGGAGCGTCGATCATGCCGGCTGAGTTCGCCCTTCTGATGGAGATTGGCGGCCCTCGTCACTCAGCCGGTCGCTATAATGACTTAGGTCATGAATCCAGCCAATCCATCGACAGAAGCCGTGGACAAGCCATCTCCAGAATCCTCGCCCGCACCGTCTAACTTTATCCGCGACATCGTCGTTGAAGACGTAAGAACGAAGAAGTTCGGCGACGCGATCATCCAGACCCGCTTTCCTCCCGAGCCCAACGGCTATCTGCATATCGGCCACGCCAAGGCGATTTGCCTGGATTTCGGTTTGGCGGATGAGTTCGGCGGCAAGACCAACCTGCGCTTCGACGACACGAACCCCGAGAAAGAGGAGCAGGAATACGTCGACTCTATCATGAAGGACGTCCATTGGCTGGGGTTCGAGTGGGACGGCCTTTACTATGCTTCGGACTATTTCGATCAGCTCTACGCGTGGGCGATCAAGTTAATCAAAGACGGCAAGGCCTACGTCGACGACCTGAGCGCCGACGAAATCCGCCAGTACCGCGGCACCCTTACCGAACCGGGCAAGGATAGTCCGTACCGTAACCGCGCGATCGCGGAGAACCTCAACCTGTTCGAGCGTATGCGCAAGGGCGAATTCCCGGATGGATCGCGTGTACTGCGTGCGAAGATCGACATGGCATCGCCCAACCTCAACATGCGCGATCCGGTGATGTACCGCATCCTGCACGCCGAGCATCATCGTACCGACGACAAGTGGTGCATTTATCCCATGTACGACTACGCGCATGGACAGTCGGATTCCATCGAGCGGGTGACGCACTCGATGTGCACACTGGAGTTTGAAGATCACCGGCCGCTCTACAACTGGTTCATCGAGCAGCTCGGGATTTTTCCGTCACAACAAATCGAGTTTGACCGTCTGAGCCTGACCTATACGCTGCTAAGCAAGCGCAAACTGCTCAAACTCGTGCAGGAGAACCTCGTCCACGGATGGGACGATCCACGCATGCCAACCCTGTCGGGGATCCGGCGGCGGGGATTTACTCCGGAGGCGATTCGTAATTTTTGTTCGTCCACCGGGGTGTCGAAGACAAACGGCACGCTTGAGCTGGCGATGCTGGAACACTTCGTCCGCGAAGATCTCAACAAACGCGCCCCGCGGGTGATGGCCGTGCTGCGTCCACTGAAAGTTGTCATCGATAACTATCCTGAAGACCAGGTCGAGGAAGCAGAGGCGGTGAACAATCCCGAAGACGAGAGTGCCGGAAAGAGAAAGGTCCCGTTTTCGAAAGTCCTCTATATCGAGCAGGACGACTTCCGGGAAGTGCCGCCGAAACAGTATTACAGGCTTTCTCCAGGGCGCGAGGTGCGGCTGCGCTACGGCTACTTCATTACCGCGACCGGAGTAGTTAAGAACGCCACTGGCGAAGTGGTGGAGGTGCATTGCACGTACGATCCGGCGACGCGCGGCGGCAACGCTCCGGATGGACGCAAGGTGAAGTCCACGATTCACTGGGTCTCGGCGGGGCACGCGCTGGATGCCGAAGTGCGCGTCTACGACCGGCTCTTCACCAAGGAAGACCCGAACGAGGTGGACGAAGGCCAGGAGTTTACCGCGAACTTGAATCGGCAATCGCTGGAAGTGATTCCAAATGCGAAAGTGGAACCCTCGCTGCTAGGCGCGGCTGCCGAGAGCCGGTATCAGTTCGAGCGGCTGGGATATTTCTGCGTGGACCCTGATTCCAAGCCGGACAAACTGGTATTCAACCGCACCGTGGCCTTGAAAGACACCTGGGCAAAAATCGAAAAGAGAGCCGGATCATAAACGCCCGTCTCCTTCGCGAACGGTGACTCCGCTGCCATCGGAGACGCGGCAAGCCGCGTCTCTACCAATGAGATTTGCCTGACCGGCGACGAAGCCTACTCAATCTGCACTAGATTGCCCACCGCTGGCGCGGGATGTTGTGGGCCTCGCCACGCGTCCAGGACAGAAACCTGATGCACGCATGACACGGTGCAGTGCGGGGCGCAGGATTTCTCCGTATAAAATTCGCGGCGCAGGTCCGCGATGGTGTATTTCTCCAACGGAATCCCCGGATAGCCGCGCTGCTGTGAGCAGTAGTGCACTAGGCCGTCCTCACAGATGTACAGATAGCGGGCTCCGGCGCGGCAGCGCCACTGGTTGGGGCGGCCGTCGGCAATGTTGTCCTGAAAGGCGTTGATGCGGGTGAAGCTGCGCCGCTCCAGTTGCTTCATTTCGTGATAGATGGCGCGTTCGTTTTCCTTCAGAGGCTGCAACTGTCCCTGGCCGTCGTGGATAATGCCCACCGTGGAACTAAATCCCAGAGCCAGGGCGCGTTTTCCGATCGTGAGCGCATCCTGCGGATCGCTCACTCCTCCGCCCACCACCGAGTTGATGTTCACGTGGAAGTCGGCGTGTTCGGCCAGCAGCTGCAGCTTTTTGTCCAGCACTTTCAGACTTTTCTTCGAAACCTCGTCGGGATTCACGTTGTCGATGGAAATCTGCAACCATTCCAGGCCGGCACGGTTGAGGCGCTGGATGCGGTCCGCGGTGAGCAGGTATCCGTTGGTGATGAGGCCAGAAACGATGCGGTGTTTCACCATCTGCCCGATGATGTCGTCGAGGTCGGGATGCAGAAGAGGCTCCCCGCCGCTGATCGTGACCACGGACGTTCCGAGTTCGCCAAGCCGGTCCACGCGCCGCAGCATCTGCTCGGTCGGCACGGGCTTGGAAAAATCGTCGTACTCGTTGCAATACGTGCAGGACAAATTGCAGCGCCGGATCGGAATGAGATGTGCGAGCAGAGGATGATCCGTCGAGGCCAGTGCCTTGAGGATTTGCCACAACCCGTGAATGTTCCGGCTCGCCGCTTTGAACTCTCGGCGCAGCCTGACCGTTGCCGTTGCCATGAACTATGCCTGCCTTCTATTTAACCATCCGGGGAAGTAACTGCACAATTTTCGACAGTATTCAGGGCAAATCGGGGGTTGAACGGCGAGTTTAACCGCAGAGGACGCAGACGTCGCAGAGAAATTCGGGCTTGTTGATTTGATGTCCAATCGAATGATTTTCCACGCGTTACTCTGCGATCACTGCGCCCTCTGCGGTTAAAGTTTTTTTGGCTGTGCCAGTGCCGCGAGCGTCGCTGTGGTGGCGCGCAAGTAGTCCGCCGGCGCGAGCGCAATCTGCAAACCGCGCATCCCTGCTGAAATCGAAATCACGTCGAACAGTTCGACGGTTTCGTCTACGTAGACGGGAAATTCGCGTTTGGCGGCCAAGGCGGTCACGCCGCCACGGATGTATCCGGTGAGCGCCTGGAGTTCTTTCACGGGAACAAGTTGAATTTTCCGCTCACCCGCCGCGCTTGCCAAGGCTTTCAAGTCCAGTTCCTGATCTCCCGGGATGACGGCCATGCAGACTCCATTGCGGTCGCCGCGCGCGACCAGCGTCTTGAATACCTGTTCGGCGGGCAATCCGATTTTGGCGGCGACGGTTTCGGCCGCCAAATCGTCGGGATCGACCTCATACTCTCGCAATTCGTAGTGAATCCCCAACTGGTCGAGCAGACGCGCCGCATTGGTTTTCTGAGGCATTACGAAATTGTAAGCGAGCGGCGAGCTGCGAGATTCGCGGCTGCGAGCCATGAGGTTGACCGCTCGGTGTATAGTTCCAACCATTCACCATAGGAGGCCCTACTTCTATGCGTCTTCTGCTCAACTGGGTGCTCAGCGCCCTGGCGGTGTGGATCGTTTCGCAAATTGTGCCCGGCATCAGCGTGAGTAGTCCGATGACCGCGCTCATCGCGGCGCTCGTGATCGGTCTGGTGAACGCAACGATCGGGTCGATTCTCAAAGTACTGACTTTTCCTCTGACAATACTGACCTTGGGCCTGTTCTGGTTCGTGATCAATGCGCTGATGCTGGAACTGGCGTCGGTGTTGGTGCGCGGGTTTGTAGTGCACGGATTTCTGGCCGCGTTTCTGGGCGCGATTGTGCTCAGCGTGGTGAGTTCGGTGCTGCACTGGCTCATCATGCCAAGCCGGAAACAGGCGTAGCGGATAGATGAGTCGTCCAGACATAGGTGACGGGAGCTTTGCTCACGACGGGCGGCACGCCGCGTCTCTACTGGAGTCTTGGTTTGACCGGCTGTTAACATTTACGGCATGAAGACCCACAGCCAAGGGATTTCTCGATGAAGCGCGCTTTGTTCTTGTCCGCCGCCCTAATTTTTACTTGGTCTCTGTTGGCAGCCGCGGCTGATTCGCCGGCCCCTGCTCCCTCCTGGCAAACCGATCTCGCAGCGTGGCGGGAGAAGCGCGCGACCAGCCTGCAGGCGCCTGAAGGCTGGCTTTCGCTGATCGGCCTGGAATGGCTGAAGGAAGGCGACAACAGCGTTGGGTCGGCCCCCGACAACAAGATTCAAATTGCCAAGGCGCCTGCGCATCTTGGCGTCGTGCGTCTGGAAAAGGGTGGTGCGATGCGCCTGCTCCCACCGCCAGGCGGGTTCCCCAGGGATCTGCTGCTTGACGGCCATCCCGCGCTTGAGCAGCCGTTGCTGGCGGACGACAGCGAGAAGAGTTCCAAGCTTTCCCTGGGCGGTCTGACGATCATCGTCATTCATCGCGACGAGCGCTACGGACTGCGTATCAAGGACGCGCAGGCGGCGACGCGCACCGGCTTTCACGGACTCCACTGGTATCCGCCCGACGCCGCCTACCGCGTGCACGCCAAGTGGATCCCGTATGACCCGCCCAAGATGCTCGATGTCCCCACGATCCTCGGAACTGTGACCAAACTCCCCGCGCCGGGCGCCGCCGAGTTTACGATCAACGGGCAGGTTTCTCGCCTTGAGCCGGTGCTGGAAGATCCCGAATCCACCGAACTCTTCTTCATTTTGCGCGACTCCAC
>WNFI01084385.1_pt1 | contig 10547 bp, 9 predicted proteins | sample 5400471 | NCBI WGS metagenome assembly WNFI01 (sample SAMN13153348, study PRJNA577476) | soil metagenome | isolation source: 100 cm saprolite on Douglas fir-dominated hillslope | place: USA:California | collected 2013-09-17 | reverse complement strand
CCCATGAAAATCGAAGCCTCAACACGGATGAGCACGGACCAGCTATTAAACATAGGAAATGTGCATCAACCCCTCAATCATTCTTTTATCACCGATGCAAACGGAGATATAGTTAACACCAAGGGAAAACTCCTGACGCAGGATAGTTACGGGGACTGGCCCAACCTTACGTGGCAAAATGATGCGGCTGCTTTAAACAACAAGCCTTACAAAGACAACACGCAGTACTATGACCACATTAAGCAGTTGTTCCACACTGCGACTACCTATAACAATCACATTGGCTTATCGGGGGGCAAAGAAGGTTCAGACTATTCGGTCTCTCTGTCGAATAACGTTCAGGAATCGTTGATAAATGGTAAACTGAGCCGGACTAACCTTACCACGAATCTGGGTTTTGATATTTCGAAGAAGATCAAGTTTCGGTTTACGACCCAATTGGTCTATACCAACAACGGTGTAAATCCGATCAGCCCCCCCATTTCGAGCGCCATGTATATGTATCCGTTTGCTGATTTTAATTACAAAGACTCAGATGGAAACCATCTTTACAAATACACGGCGGCGGGCGCTAACAATTCAAATCCGGAATATTATTTTCAATACCAAAGCTTCAGCAACAAAACCATCGATATTATACCCAACCTGAATCTTCATTACAATATCAATAAGATATTCTCTTTGGATTATAAAGCGGGGGTCAATTATTCTACAGGCAATTACGCAAGGACTTCCGCCAACCAATCCGGAAATGCCCTTTCCGTCCTTAACAATTACTTTGTAGGGGAGAGCCTGAATGGTGGAATTGCAAAGCAAACTACGGACAGGTATAATATCAATTCATTAGTTACCGCTCTTGCAAAAGTGGATTTCGACAAGGACTTGCACCTTGGGATACCGATTACTTCCACCACGCAAGGCCTTTTTGACTATAGGTCCTACTTTTTCCACCGGCAGTACGCTACCTATACAGGGTTGCCCACGTATGTTCCAGCCAGTGGAACAAATGGGGCGCAAGCTCAGGCGAACAGCGTATCCGAATGGAACGACAAGTTTGTTACCTATGGGTTTTTGGTTAATCAAAAGTTTGAATACAGAGACGTTGCGGGGGTTTCAGGTGGATTCAGATCGGATTACGCTTCGACTTTCAATGAATCAAAAACACCATTCACGTTTCCCCGCGGTGACGCTTACTTTCGCCTGTCAAAACTTGGATTTTGGGATGCCCTATCCGGCTTTCTACCGGAATTCAAGTTGCGTGCCGCTTATGGACAGGCAGGTATACAACCTGTAAATTATTTTCAGGACCTCTCGGGGTCCGCGCCGAATCACTTCCTGCGCACGACAGCGCTTGGTTTGGGTCGGGATGAAGGGGGCTCCTACCTGAGCGCCAATCCCATAATTGCGAATCCAAAATTGAAGGTTGAAAACTCGATCGAGCAGGAATTTGGTGTGGATTTGGGTATTGCTCCCAATAGAGACGGGGCATGGTTGAATTACATATCGGGTAGTTTTACGGTTTGGAACAGGCAAGGCAAGAATATCATTTGGCAACGCCCCCTGGCCATTTCGGCCGGAGCAACCAACATTTGGGATAACTACCTTAATTTCAAATCGAACGGAGCTCAGTTCAGCCTGACCGCTGACATGTATACCAGCAGTGACTTCAACTGGGATATGGTCATCAACTATGGCAATTCTAAATCTTTTGTAACGACAATCCTGGATCATCGGGACATTCCCCTGGTTTGGGGAAGCGCGGCCACCTACACACTAAAGGAAGGCCAACAGATCGGAACAATTTTCGGATACAAGGCATTGACCAGCATTGATCAAAAAGATACGAAGGGAGTCAATTACATCGATCCTGCGCAGGTACATACAAGGATTACCTTACACTTACTATCCAGATTGACTGGGTTTACGGGATGAAAACCTATAACCAGACAAAGGAGTGGATGAATTCCGAAGGGCTCCATGGCGACTTTGATAAATCAGTCAAATTCAAGAGCGGCGAATCAGGTCCATATACGGCCTATTATAAAAGCTTCTACGATGCCTCTGAAAGCAATGGTACCAAGGATTACTTCCTGGAGAATTCCTCCTTTGCCCGACTCCGGAACCTGGCGATCGGATTTGATTTTGCACGGTTCTTCAAGATCAGCAAGATAAGTAAGCTTCAATTAATGCTGACAGGCCGGAACCTTGCCACGATCACCAAGTACACCGGTTTCGATCCTGAAGCCAATAATAATACTCAGGGTAGCAGCACGGGTACGGCGGCAAGCCAGGTGGCAGGTCAGAGAGGGTTGGATTATTGGGCTTTCCCGAATACCAAGTCATACCAGGTCGGTCTCAACATAGGATTTTGAGTAATGGATTGATTTAAATTTTGAAAAAACATGAAAAAGATAATTGTACTGTTAACACTGATACTTTCGACTGGCATCATACAATCCTGTCACGATGAATTGTCCCAGGTATCGAACGTCAACCAACCGCGCGTTGACGCACTGAACGGCGAGTTGGGTTTGGCCGCTTTTGCGAAAGGCGGAGTCTACCTGAACGGGGCAGGGGGGTACTATCCTACCCTGGACGACGGTTTGTTGTCGGGTAACTCCCTGGTGGGACTCGTCCTTATTGTGGCCGGTCTTCACGATTCTATGGGAGACCTTATTTATGTGCCCTGGGGAAATAATAGCTTCAAATTTGCAGACAATCCTACCGATTTCACACTGGATGACAATTCCGTAGTGACCATGCCGATTGGGGTCTCACAACCTTTTGAACTGAAGCTGAGAAATTCCCGCGCCTATGGGCCATCCAACGCCATGCTCCTGGAGTGGACCTACATGTACTTCATGAATAATGCTTGCAATGTGGTTTTGGCTAATGTGGAGAAGACAACTTTTGCAACAGGGACAGCTGCCAAAAAAGCTACGATGAAGGCGTGGGCCTATTTTTGGAAGGGATATGCCTACTCGAGACTAGGGTCGATGTATATCGCCGGCCTCATTAATGACGAGCCCAATGTAACGAGTGGAAATTACGTAACCAACACTGCCCTGATCGCGGAATCGCAAAAGAACTTTGATGCGGCTCTGGCCGCTTTGAGTGGCGCCGATATTTCAGGCGATGCGGCAGCTTATTCAGACGTAATGAGCCTCCTCATCCCCGGACAATGTCAGGCCGGAAAGGGAGGTATTCCTGACCCGGCTGCATTTATAAGAAACGTCAATACGATGAAGGCAAGGACCGCACTGGTCAACACCCGTGTCAAGGACATGCAATCCGCTGACTGGGACAATATCCTGACACTCGCGACTGCCGGTATCAAGGCTACTGATCCTGTGTTTGTCATGAAAACAGCGCAAGATCCCAACAAGTCCTATATCGATCCTCAGTTTGGATGGTCCGCACCCTATACCAGTGGAAGCGGGGGTACCTATTTTGTGAGTGAGCGATTGATCCAGGATTTCGATCAGACCAACGATACCCGGTTCTTGAACAATTTTGATCTTTTGGGATCTCCGGTTGTCAATAAACGAGGCAGAGGCCTCGGATTTGGCACGCGGTGGAACCTCATTGATGGCGGGGCCGGAATGCCGAACGCCATTACTTATGTAAATGTCTCTAACTATGGCAAAGATGACATCTACCTGGCAGGATCGTATGAGGAGAATGAATTAATGAAGGCGGAAGCTACGATCCAGAAAGGGAACATTTCTGCCGGAGCAGCGATAATCGATGGCGTCAGAAGCTATCAAAAGGCAGGATTGGCAGCTATTGTTCCGAGTACTTCAGCGGCCGCATTGGAAGAGTTGCGAAAGGAAAGGAGAATTGCTTTGCTATTCCGCTCTCTTGCTTTTTATGATGCGCGCCGCAACGGCATCACGGATGATAAATCAAAGGGTGGCGGAAGGGCAAATGCGGTTGTCCTGTCGGCTAATCCTTCCACAGGCGCTACGATTGTCAACACCAAGGCGTTCATCAACTATAACTATCTGCCTTACTTTGACGTACCAGGCAATGAATTGGATTTCAACGCGCCGGTGGCCGGAAGTGCTCCTGTTTCAACGACTATATTGCAGTGACAGTCATTGGATGATTAAATAGTGTAAGAACCACCCCTGAAAAGGGGTGGTTTTTTTATTGGATCGCGATTGAGTTCCTGTCAAGAATTCAACTATGACGTATTCCTATCGTGTTCGTAGGTCCTTGCATTCAAAAAATTGAATTAATTCACTTCAACATTTTCAGCAGCGTAGTAAGCCGGCTCTTCAGATTTCTGCGGTCGATGATAAAATCGAGAAACCCGTGCTCCAGTACAAACTCAGCGCTCTGAAATCCTTTCGGCAAATCCTTGCCTATGGTTTCGCGGATAACCCGGGGACCGGCAAATCCAATCAAGGCGTTGGGTTCAGCAATGTTAAAGTCTCCCAGCATGGCAAAGGAGGCCGTGACCCCTCCCGTCGTGGGATCGGTCAATAATGATATATAGGGAATCTTTGCTTCATCGAGCAGGGCGAGTTTGGCGGACGTTTTGGCCATCTGCATAAGCGAGAACCCGGCTTCCATCATGCGGGCGCCGCCCGAACGGGAAATCATCAGAAACGGGGTTGAGGTTTTTAACGCATGATCGATTGCGGACAGCATCTTTCAGGTCCGACTTCGCCTGCGATTCTTTGATCCGCTTGGGATACGGTTTCGTGTCTACAAACTTGAGGGGATCGCCCGATTCCATGTCGGCATCCATTTCGGTAAATTCATTGAGGTCAAACAAGATCTCAAAGTATTCGGCCGAACCAATCCGGACATGAAAATCTTCTTCCGGAACGACATACGCATTGTTTTTCAGTTCCCGGGTATGGACAATTTTCCCGGCCGGCGATTTGAACCAAAGTCCATCGGGAACTTCTCGCTTGGCTTCAGTGGGAGTCAGGATTCCTTTATCGGTGCGCTTAAACCAAGGCATATCTGTTTCTTAAAATAAAGGACCGATGAAGTTGAATCATCGGTCGGTTATTGTGGAGTACTATGCTAAATCGATACGGCTGTCCAGGTACACATCCTGAATGGCATTTAATATTTCTACACCTTCCTTCATCGGTCGCTGAAAACTCTTTCGGCCCGAGATCAGGCCCATGCCGCCGGCGCGTTTGTTAATCACCGCGGTGCGAACGGCATCGGCTAAGTCGGATGCTCCCTTGGACTCCCCGCCGGAGTTGATCAGCCCGGCCCGGCCCATATAACAATTGGCAACTTGATAACGGCATAAGTCAATCGGATGGTCGGAAGTCAATTGGGTATAAATACGCTCATCCAGTTTTCCATAGGATGATCCGCCGGTGTTGAGTGCCTTATAACCGCCGTTGTTCTCGGCCAGTTTTTGTTTGATAATATCTGCCTGGATCGTAACGCCCAGGTGGTTGGCTTGCCCTGTAAGATCAGCGGAAACATGATAGTCCTTCCCGTCTTTCTTAAAAGCGTTGTTCCGGGTATAACACCACAAAATGGTGGCCATCCCCAGTTGGTGAGCGCGTTCAAAGGCCTTGGCAACTTCTACAATCTGACGGGTAGCATTGTCCGATCCAAAATAAATCGTAGCTCCTACAGCTACCGCACCCAGATTCCAGGCATCTTCCACCGAGCCAAACATGATCTGATCGGCCTTGTTAGGATACGTAAGCAGCTCGTTGTGATTGATTTTTACAATGAGGGGGATTTTATGTGCATATTTGCGGGACACAATGGCCAGTGTTCCGAAGGTCGTCGCCACGGCATTGCAATCGCCGGCAATCGCGAGCTTTACAATGTTTTCCGGGTCAAAATAAATCGGGTTCTTTGCGAACGAAGCACCCGCACTATGTTCAATTCCCTGGTCAATCGGCAGAATGGAAAGAAAACCTGTGCCGGCCAGGCGACCATGACCAAATAACTGACCCAGGCTTCTGAGTACCTGGGGCGAGCGGTTGGACTGGATAAAAATTCTATCTACGAAATCGGGGCCGGGGAGGTGAAGGTGATCCTTGGAGAACGTTTTACTTTTGTGGTCGAGCAGGTACTTGGCGTTTTTCCCGAGGGTTTTTGCAATGTTTATTTTGGCCATACTGGGTAAGTGAGGGGCAAATATAGCCCGATGGTTTATTTCAAACAACAATTAAAAAGCCCATTCCTGATATTGAAATGGGCTTTTCTGATAGGGTCGAAGCTTATTTTACGGCGATAACTGCCGAAAGCTTCTCCTTGATTCTGGCCGATTTGCCTTGTCTGCCTTTCATATAGTATAACTTGGCTCTCCGCACCTTACCGGCTTTCACAAATTCAATTTTATCGACACTGGGGCTGAGCAAGGGGAAAATCCGTTCCACGCCTATTCCGTTGGACACCTTGCGAACAGAGAAAGTCTCTCCGTTAGTGCCTTTTCCGCGCCGGCTCAGCACTACTCCCTGGAACTGTTGAATCCGTTCCTTATTTCCTTCGCTGATTTTCACGTGTACGTTGATCGTATCGCCAGCTTTAAAACTCGGGATATGGGTCCTTCTGGACGCCAATTCCTGTTCCACAAACTTGATTAAATCGGCCATGACACTGGATTTTTTAAAATGGAGTGCAAATATAGGCAAGAAGGCACAATTTATCAGGGGGGAATCATTTTTTGTTTAAACCAATAAATCAGGTCTCCGTTTCTTTGTCCTCTCCATCGCCTTTTCCTGCCGCCATTCCTCTATGTTAGCTTCATGACCCGAAATCAGCACATCCGGCACTTTCCAGCCCTTGTATTCCGCAGGTCGCGTGTATACCGGCGGCGCAACCAGGCCATCCTGGAATGAATCCGTCAGGGCGGAGGTCTCGTCCGACAAGACTCCTGGAATAAGACGGATCACCGCATCAGCAACGACTGCCGCCGCAAGTTCTCCGCCGGAAAGAACATAATCTCCAATACTCAGCTCCCGTGTTACCAGGTGTTCCCGTACCCGTTCATCTACCCCTTTATAATGGCCGCAAAGCAAAATCAGGTTTTGCTTCAGGCTGAGCTGATTGGCCACAGGCTGGGTCAGGAGATCCCCGTCGGGACTCATATATATAATGTCGTCGTAGCTGCGTTCAGACCGGAGATGGGAAATGCACCGGTCGATCGGTTCGATCATCATGACCATCCCCGCACCGCCTCCAAAGGCATAGTCATCCGTCGTGCGATGTTTGTTAGTGGAGTACTCCCTCAGATCATGTACCGTAACCGTCACTAGTCCCTTATCAATGGCGCGTTTCAGTATGGAGTCGGAAAAAGGACTTTCCAGCAGCCGGGGCAAACACGTGATGATGTCGATCCGCATAGGTGTCAAATATCCAGAAATCCTTCCGGTAAGTCCACCCTTACTTTTTTCTTTGATTTATTAACGCTTTGAATGAATGGCCCTTGAATGGGTATCAGTAGCTCTTTGGCGGACCGGTCTATCGCCAGCAGCCGGTTCGGGCCGATCTGCACGACTTCCCTGATTTCTCCCAGCAGACCCAGTTTCTCATCTTCCACCTCAAACCCGATGACCTCGTCATCATAAAATTCTCCACGGTCCAGGCGAGGGCGCACATTCTTCGGCAGGTAGAGGCTGCAGCCCTTTAAGGCCTTGGCTTGTTCGGGACTATCTACGTCTTCCAGCTTAACAAAAGCCTTGTCGCCCCGGTCGGAAATGTGTTCGATAAAATAGGGGATAAGGGCGCCACTTACTTCAACAAGGACCGATTTAGACTTTTGGAGGGGGAGGGATTCAGTCACAACGATGGTCACCTCACCCTTGAGACCATGGGTCTTCGCGATGTAGCCTACTTTATAACAAGAGTCAATATCCATGAAGATGTTTCCCGCAGATTGCAGAATTATTTCTCGCAGATCCCGCAGATTTACGCAGAAGTACGAGCGCTTACGCTGCAGCGTTGGCGCACGAAGCTATAGTGAAGGCAGATTTTTGCTGAACAATTCTGCGTAAATCTGCGAGATCTGCGGGAAAGAAAGCTGCGATTATGCTTCGGGAGCAGGAGATTCTGTGGGAGCGGCCTCGGCTTCAGGGGCTTCCGCAACAGGTGCAGGGGTTTCCGCTACCAGGGCCTTCTTGCGAATGGCTTCAGCACGGTCCTCTTTCACTTTTGTTTCGGCTTGCTTGCGGGCTTTGGCAGTGTCCTTTTTAGCCTGGGCCAGGGTGTCTACCTTGCTCTGAATCTTCGTTTCCTTTGATTTCACCCAATCAGCCAACTTTGCATCAGCTTGTTCCTGTGTTACTGCGCCTTTTACAACACCAATCTGAAGGTGTTTTTTCAGCATCACGCCGCGATAAGAAAGCATGCGCTTCACCGTGTCGGAGGGCTGGGCGCCTTTCATCAGCCAGTCAAATGCCTTTTGGTCGTCCAGGTTGATGCTGGCGGGGTTTGTCAACGGATTGTAGGTGCCTATTTTTTCGATGAATTTGCCATCGCGGGGCGACCTGCTATCGGCTACAATTACATCGTACATTGCCAGTTTTTTGCGGCCCCGGCGGGCCAATCTGATTTTTACTGCCATTTGCTTCGTTTTTAAAGGTTAGGATCTCGTCCAGTTTTTTAAGGGATGCAAAGGTAAGGGATTTTGATTGAAAAATGGCCGCAGATTCACAGATTATCATTTGTGCTTGCGAAGGCCGCGCATTTCTATTGTATGATGAACTTGGTGTTGCCAAAAAATCAGTGAATCTGTAGCGAAAATGACTTTGTAAGAATTTGCAAAAGGTGCTGCCAGAGGCCTTGAATGGTAATATTTGTTTAAGCGGTTATTAGGTTTTTTAATATAAAGCGCGTTTTTTACATTTGTTAGCTCATCATTTTAGTTATGGACAATTATTCCTATATCTCTAACGCTGACGTTGGCTACCTCGATCAGCTCTACCAAACCTATAAAAAAGATCCATCTTCGGTTGATCTCACCTGGCAAAAGTTTTTTGAAGGATACGAATTCTCAACCCAGCGCTTCGGCGAAAATGGTCATACCGGTGTTTCGGCAGATGCGCTCACGATCAAAGAGACGCATGTACGCACCCTCATCCATGCCTATCGCTCCCGGGCTCACCTGAAATCGAACACCAACCCCGTGCGGGAAAGGCGTGATCACCAGGTTCCATTGGAGCATACCTTTTACGGCTTGAGCGACGCCGATCTGGATGCTGAATTTGACGTGGGGGGAGAAGTAGGATTGGGTAGAACGACCTTAAAAAAAATCATTGAAAAACTGGTAAAGGTCTATCTCGGCCCCATCGGATTTGAATACAGCTACATCCGCAACCAGGAAATCATGGATTGGTTTATCCAGAAGTGCGAGAAAGAATATTACACCTATAATCCCAGCGTCGAGGAGAAAAAAAGCATTCTGGGTAAACTCAACGAAGCAGTTGTTTTCGAAAACTTTCTGCACACAAAATTCCTGGGGCAAAAGCGATTCTCGTTGGAAGGGGGAGAGAGTACGATCCCCGCATTACAGACGATTATCAACAAAGCATCTGAACTCGGTGTCAAAGAAGTCGTGATTGGCATGGCCCACCGCGGCCGGCTGAATGTGCTTACCAATATCCTCGGAAAGATCTACGAACAAATCTTCACCGAATTTGAAGGCAACATCAACCCCGACCTTACCATGGGGGATGGCGACGTAAAGTATCACCTGGGATATGCCAGTCATATTGATACCCCTTCGGGCAATAAAATATACCTGAAGCTTACCCCCAACCCGTCACACCTCGAGGCAGTCAATCCCCTCGTCGTAGGCTATACCCGTGGCCAGATCGATGATGAATATAAAGGAGACCTGAGGCAGGCCATGGCCATCCTTATTCATGGCGACGCCGCTATTGCCGGGCAGGGCATTGTGTATGAAGTGGCGCAAATGTCGGGACTGGAGGGGTACACGACCGGTGGGACTGTCCACTTTGTGATCAATAATCAGGTTGGGTTTACCACCGACTACGACGATGCACGGACTTCCATTTACTGTACGGATGTCGCGAAGATCATTGACGCACCCATCCTGCACGTCAATGGCGACGACGCGGAGGCAGTGACCTTTTGCTCCAAGCTGGCCGTCGAATACCGGCAGAAATTCGGGAAGGATATTTTTATTGACATGCTATGCTACCGTCGACACGGTCATAATGAAAGCGACGAGCCCAAATTCACGCAGCCCAAATTATACAACCTGATTGCCAAACATCCGAACCCGCGGGAAGTGTATGTAAAAAAACTGATCGAGCGCGGCGATGTAGATGCCGCCATGGCCGATGAGATGGACAAAAATTTCCGTAATCAGCTCCAGGACAGGCTCAATGAAGTAAAACAAAAACCCCTTCCCTACAAACCTCAAAAGATTGAAGAGGAATGGGAGAAGATGCATAAAGCCAAGCCGGAAGACTTTGACCAATCCCCGGAAACAGGCATCAAGCAGGCCGTCTATGATAAAGTAGCAAAAGCATTGATCACGATCCCGGAAGGATTTAAGCCGCTGAAACAAATTGAAAAATTGCTGGCCA
>WNFI01645602.1_pt2 | contig 10548 bp, 8 predicted proteins | sample 5400471 | NCBI WGS metagenome assembly WNFI01 (sample SAMN13153348, study PRJNA577476) | soil metagenome | isolation source: 100 cm saprolite on Douglas fir-dominated hillslope | place: USA:California | collected 2013-09-17 | reverse complement strand
GGCCCCACAGGTTCGCCGCCCCCTGGTCCTCCTCCTCGTAGCCCCACGCCTCCTTCGCCGAGGGCCACTTGAGCGCGATGTCGCGCGTGGTGGCGCCGACCTTGACTGCCTTGATCGAGTCGTAGAGCCACTTCAACGCGGTGGCGTAGTACTCCTTCTGCTCCTTGGTCGGCTCCTTGCCTACGCAATAGGTGCGGTAATAGCACGACTTGTAGCCGTTCCAGGTGAGCGCGGCCAGGTCCATGAACACGATGTCGCCCGGCTTGATGATGCGATCGGAGAAGTTGCGCCAGTTGGGCCACGTGTTGAGGCCCGAGGAAACGATCACGTCCTCGACGTCCTCCATGCCGGGGATGTTGTAGAGGAACTCCATGATGTGCGCGGTCACCTGGTTCTCGGTGAGGCCGGGCTTCAGGAACTTCATGCATTCCCAATGGGCCGCATCGCCGATCGCGCCCACCATGCGCATGCACTCGTGCTCGTCGACGTTCTTGATCGCACGCGCCTCCATCATCGGCGTCATGCCGTCGACCCAGTCGATCTTCGCGTCCTTGAAGATCTGGATCATGTTGATGTCGATGAAATCGACGCCGAGCTTCATGCCGGAAACCCCGCTCTTCTTCATCTCGGCGACGATCGCGTTGGTGAACTTCTTCACCTGCTGCGTCGAGGCCGGGCCCGCGGCGCCCTTGATCCATGCGTACGAGTAGCGCACGTTCTCCTTCGGGATCCACGGCGAGTGGCGCTTGATGTGCGCACCCAGGTCGCCCTGCTCGAAGAGCACGGGCGGATCGTCGCCGCACAGCAGCGCATAGCGCAGCCCGGGTTTGAGGCGATTCCAGCCCGGCGTGAGCGTGCTCGTCACGTAGCGCACGTTCTCGTCGTACATGAGGAGCATCGCGCCCAGCCCGTGGGCCTTCATTCGCGCCCGCGCGCTGTCCAGGCGGTAGTTGCGCAGCCGGTCCCAGTTGACGCGCTCCTGCCAGTCCAATCCCACCATGCCGAAATTTGCCATTGTCTCCTCGCTAGTCGACGGTTGCTCCGGTTTCCCTCGCCACCTTGCCCCAGCGCACGGTCTCGGCGGCCACGAATGACGCGAATTCCTCCGGCGTGTTGCTGGTGATCACTTGCGCTCCTCCCACCGCGAAACGCTGGTGGATCTCGGGAGCGGCCAATGTATCGAGCAGCGCCGCGTGGAGCTTCTCTACAATGGCCCTTGGAGTTCCGGCGGGTGTGAACATGCCTTGCCACGAGCCGCTCACCATCCCGGGATAGCCCGCTTCGATCATCGTCGGCACCAGCGGCAGGCCTTCCAGCCGCCGCGGCGTCGTCACGCCGAGCGCCTTCAATCTTCCCGCCTGCACGAAGGTCATCGCGGAGGAAAGCGTCACGAACATGACGTGCGTGTCGCCCGCGAGCAGTCCGGCCACCGCGGGCCCCGCGCCGCCCTTGTACGGGATGTGCACGAGACTCACGCCCGCCATCTTCATGAAGCGTTCCATCTCGAGGCGGTTCAACGTGCTCGACCCCGGCGAGGCGTAGTTGAGCGCGCCCGGTTTCGATCGCGCCGCCGTCACCAGCTCGCCCACCGTGCCGGCCGGGAGCGTAGGACCCGCGACGAGGATGCTCGGCACCTCGGCGACGAGCGTCACCGCGATGAAGTCCTTCACCGGGTTCACCGGGAGGTTGCTGAAGATGGCCGGGTTGATGGCGATGGTGCCGATGTTGCCGAGGTAGATCGTATAGCCGTCGGGCGCGGACTTCGCGGCCGCCTCCATGCCAATGTTGCCGGAGGCGCCCACCTTGTTCTCGATCACGACCTGCTGGCCGAGCAGCTCGCCCAGGCGCGGCGAGATGATGCGCGCGACGAAATCGGACGCGCCTCCCGGAGCGAACGGCACGATCATGCGGACGGGTTTGTTCGGGTAGGTCTGGGGGAAGGCCGGTGCAGAAAAGAGCGCCAGCGCGAGAATGAATGCCGATAGGAGCCTCATCATTCCTCCGTGATCGGGAGCGGCACGGCGCGTTTGAGGCGCGCCGAGAGGTCGAAGGCCTTCGTGAGCATCAGGCGGTTGTGCGCCTCGGCGGCGGTGGCGTGCTGCGTGGGAAGATCCATCGCGAGGCGCGTCAACCACTGCTCGGTTTCCTCACGCATCGGGCCGCGCAGCTCTCCAAGTGCGATGTCGCCGGGCGGATAGCTGCCGAGGAAATCCACGCGGCGCGCGGCGTCCGGCGCGTAGCCTTCGCCCTGCGCGATGTTGGTCGCGAGCACGATGTCGCGGTGCGTGTCGTCGATGGTGAGCACGCCCTCGGTGCCGACGATGCCGACCTCGAGGCTGTACACCGCGCCGGGCCACACTTCCGGCAGCGCCCACGAGATCGCGCTGTGGTACATGCTGCCGTCCTCGAAGGTGATGAGCCCCGCCGTGGCGTCGATTCCTTTGCAGATCGGGCCCAGCGCCTTGTCCACCGAGCGCGCGTAGATCTCCACCGGCCGCTTGGCTTCCATCATCCACATCACGACATCGAGCGCGTGCGTCCCCGAGATGACCATGGGTGAGATCCTGGACGCATCGCTGGTGCGCCTGTAGTTGTCGAGGGCGACGAGGCGGTTCATGAAGGCGCGCGAGGTGACGAGCGTCACGTCGCCCAGCTGGCCGGTGCGCACCTTTTCCTTCGCCGCGAGCCAGCGGCGGCGGAAGCGCTGCGTGTAGCCCACGACCGCGTCCACGCGCGCCTCCCGGATGGCGGCGAGCACGCGCGCCGATTCCTTCAATTCGGTGGCGAGCGGCTTCTCGATCATGAGCGACAAGCCGCGCTCCACCGCCGCGAGGATCGGATCGACGTGCAGGTGCTCGTCGGTGGCGATGATCGCCGCCGTCACCTCTGAGCGCGCGAGGAGCTCGCGGTAGTCCGCGGTGACGAAATCGGCCTTGACCTTGCCGCCGACGAGCTTCAAGCGCTCGGGCCTCACATCCGCGAGCCCGATGAAATCGACCTGCGGATGGCGCGCGGCGACCTCACCGCGAAAGAGTCCCACGCGGCCGGCGCCGACGATGGCCAGCCCGATGCGTTTCGGATTCTTGCGCGCCATCGCGATCGCCTCAGGCGGCCGCGCGCACCTTCTTCGTGTCCTCGAGGGGTAGCGGCACCGGCTGGTTGCTCTCGGCCGAGAGATCGGCGGCGATGTAGACCTCCATCACCATGCGCGCGTGCTCGGGTGTCACCAGCACCGGGCGATCGAGCGCGACCGCCTCGAGGAAATGGATCGTCTCGGCGGCCATCGGACCGGCGTAGGTATGGTCCACGGCCTCCCCCGGCATCGTCGACATCGGCAACTGCATCCCCTTGGCCATCGTGTTCACCACGACGTCGCGATGGCTGTCGTCGACCATCACCGCGCCCTCGGTGCCGATCATCTCGATCCACGTCGTCGAGAAGTTCGGATATCCCGGCGGCAGCGACCAGCCGCCGCCCACCACGAACGACATGCCGCTATCGAGCGTAACGGTGATCCATTGCGTATCGGGCGTCTCCGTGCCGCTCGCTTCCTTCATCGCGCCGAAGTTCGCCTGCGAGTACACGCGCACGGGTTTCGCGGGCTCGAGGCACCACAGGATGAAATCGAGGTCGTGCGTCGATTCCATCGCCGCGGGCGACAGCTTGATGCGCCCGGAGATCTTCTTGCCGAGGCTGCGCGTGATGTGGCGGCTCACCAGCGCGCTCACCGGCCGGCCGATGGTGCCGTCGCGGATCGACTTGCGCACGAACGCGAATTTCGGGTTGAAGCGCTGCGAGTAGCCGATGGTGAGCTTGAGCGACTTCTCGCGCGCGAGCGCGATCAGCTCATCGGCCTCGGCGAGCTCGAGGGCGATGGGTTTCTCGAGGAACACGTGCTTGCCGGCGGCGAGCCAGTCGCGCGCCATGGGGAAATGCGTGGTCTCCGGAGTGGCCGAAATGTACACGGCCCCGATCTCGTCGCTGCCCAGCAGGTCGTGATAGTCGGCCACGGCCTCGCGCGCTCGCGTCGCCTGGGCGACCTCGGCCAGGCGCTCGGGCCGGATTTCGGCCAGGTACAGCCCCTTCACCAGGGGGCTCGCCGCGCACGCCTGGGCCCGGATTCCGCCGCACCACCCCGTGCCGACGATGGCCACACCGATCTGCTTCATGGCGCCCAGTCTCCTCTCGTGGATTTGCTATGCTGGATGGCGACAACATTCTAGCCCAATGGATTCCATACCCGAGCGCCGCACTTTGCGGGTAAACGGTATCGACCGCACGCTCGAAGCCGACGGCGGAACGCTGCTCCTCGACGCGCTGCGCAACACCCTCGGGATGAAGGGCACGCGCTTCGGCTGCGGGCTCGAGCGCTGCGGCGCCTGCTTCGTCCTCGTCGACGGACAAGCCGTTCCCTCGTGCAGCACGCCGCTCTCCGCGGTCGAGAAGAAGTCGATCACCACCGCCGAAGGCCTCGGCGGACCCGATGCGCCGCACCCGTTGCAGCGCGCCTTCATCGCGGAGCAGGCGGCGCAATGCGGCTACTGCACGTCGGGAATGCTGATCAGCGCCGCGGCGCTTCTCGCACGCACGCCGTGTCCCACCGAGGCGCAGGTGCGGCAGGCGCTCGACCGCAACCTCTGCCGCTGCGGAAGCTACAACCGCATCGTGCGCGCGGTGCTGCGCGCCGCCTCGCCGGCGGAGATCGAGTGAACGTCGCGGTCAAGCCGGCGGTTGCGGGCGCGCCGTTGCCGGGAAGCCTGCGCGCCAACCGGCGCCTCTCGCAGTGGCTGCGCTTTCGCCCCGAGGGATGGGTGGAAGTGTCCTCGGGAAAAGTCGAGATCGGCCAGGGCATCCTCACCGCGCTCGCGCAGATCGTCGCCGAAGAGCTCGACATCGCATTCGCGCGCGTGCGCATGGTGCCGGCAACCACGGCGGCGAGCCCCGACGAGGCGGTGACCTCGGGAAGCCTCTCGGTCCAGGAGTCGGGCACGGCGCTGCGTCACGCGTGCGCCGAGGCTCGCGCGATCTACCTCGCGGCAGCGGCCGCGCGGCTCGGCGCCGCACCCGAATCCCTCGCCGTCGACGATGGCGCCGTCGTGAGCGCCAACGGCGCGCGCACGAGCTATTGGGAGATCGCCTCGGACGACCTGCTCGAGCGCGAAGCGACCGGGCTCGTCGCGCCCAAGCCCGCGAGCACGCACCACATCGTCGGCGAGCCGGTCGAGCGTCTCGACCTGCCCGGCAAGGTCTTCGGCGCGCCATGCTTCATCCACGATCTCGAGCTGCCGGGCATGGTGCACGGTCGCGTGCTGCGACCGCCTTCACCCGGCGCCACGCTGGTCGCGCTCGACGAGGCGCGGGTGCGCGCGCTGCCGGGCGTGGTGGCCGTCGTGCGCGACGGCTCGCTCGCCGGCGTGATCGCGGAGACCGAAGCGCGCGCCGATGCCGCGCTGCGCAAGCTCGCCGCGGTGGCGGCGTGGCGCCGCGGCGCCGATCTGCCGGACGAAGCGGATCTGCCGGCGTGGCTGAAGGCGGCGCCGGCTGAAACGAGCGTGGTCGAAAGCAAGGCCGCGGCGGCGCCGCGCCCGGTCGCGCGCACGATCACCGCACGCTTCACGCGCCCCTACCTCGCGCATGGCTCGATCGCTCCGTCGTGCGCACTGGCGCAATGGGAAGAGTCGGACGTTCGCGTCTGGACCCACAGCCAGGGAATCTTCAACTTGCGCCGCGATCTCGCGCTCGCGTTCGGCTTCGCCGAAGACCGCGTCGTGGTCGCGCACGTGCAGGGCGCGGGCTGCTACGGGCACAACGGCGCCGACGACGTCGCGTTCGACGCGGCGTGGCTCGCGCGCGCGGCGCAGGGCCGCCCGGTGCGCGTGCAGTGGTCGCGCGCCGACGAGCTCGCGTGGTCGCCGTTCGGCCCGGCGATGTGCGTCGAGCTCGAGGCCGACCTGGACGATGCCGGGGCCGTAGCCGCGTGGCGGCACACGATCTGGAGCAACGGCCACACCTCGCGTCCCGGGCGCGCGAAGGTGCCCGCGCTGCTGGGCGCCTGGCATCTCGACAAGGCGTTCGAGCGCCAGCCCGCGATCAACCCGCCGATGGCCGGCGGCGGCGGCGCGGAACGCAACTCGATTCCGCCGTACGAGTTCCCCGCGCGCCACATCATCTGTCATCGCGTTCTCGCGATGCCGCTGCGTACCTCGGCGCTGCGCTCGCTCGGCGCCTTTACGAACGTCTTCGCGATCGAATCGTTCATCGACGAGATCGCGGCGCAGGCGAACGAGGATCCCATCGCCTTTCGCCTGCGGCACATCGTCGATCCCCGGGCGCGGGCGGTGATCGAGCGCGCGGCGGCCAAAGCCGGATGGAACCGGTGGCGGAAGCGCGAGGGATTCGGCCACGGCATCGGCTACGCGCGCTACAAGGGCGCCGGCGCGTATTGCGCCGTGATCGCGGAGATCGAGGCGGAAGAGGAGATCCGCGTGCGCCGGCTGGTGATCGCCGTCGACGTCGGGCTCGCCATCAACACCGACGGTGTGGCAAACCAGATCGAGGGCGGAGCGGTCCAGGCGACGAGCTGGACGCTCAAGGAAGCGGTGCGCTTCGACCGCGAGCGGGTGACGAGCGAAACCTGGGAGGACTATCCGATCCTGCGCTGTTCGGAGGCGCCTGCGGTCGAAGTGGAAATCGTTTCGCGGGCCGATAGTTCCGCGCTCGGGGCCGGCGAAGCGGCGCAGGGGCCGACTGCCGCGGCGATCGCCAACGCCGTATACGACGCGCTTGGCGTGCGTGTGCGCGGCCTGCCGCTCACCGCGGAGCGGATTCGCGCGGCTTTCGCGTAAGAATTGGTAAAAATTACCCTCGACGTAACGATTGGTTGCAATGCTTTACATGATCGTCTGAGCGCCCTCGATAGGCTGGTTTCTCCAGAACAAGAAGGAGAACCGGCATGCGGAACGCCGCTCCCACGATTCATTTCGCGTTCGACCCCGACTCCGTTCAGTGGTCCGACATCGAGCGGCTCGACGAGTCCGACATCGCGAAATCGCCGCACCGTTTCGTGGGCGGGCGCAATTCCTGGGTCGCGCAGACGTTCGTGCGGCTGCGCCCGCACCTCGAAGCGCGCGGATGGAACGCTACGGCCGGACCGCGCGGAGTGCCGGGTGCCATCACCATCGTGCATCGCGACGACGCGAACGACTTTCGCGGCGGCGGGCATGCGTCGCTGCTCGTCGTCGTGCGCGCCGATCGCGCGCCGGTTGCGGCATGCGATTACGCGATCGTGCAGAACGGCATCGCGCCCCGGTCTCACGAACGCTTCATCCCGCTCTGGCCGCAGCCCGGGCTCACGCCTCGCGATTCCCGCCGCGGCACCAGGATCGAGCGCATCGCTTATCACGGGAGAACGGGCGCCGCGCCCGCATGGTTCTATGACGAGTCGCTGCAGCGCAATCTCTGGCGGCGTGGCATCCGCTTCGACGTGCGTGAAGCGTTCTGGGAAGACTACGAAACGGTGGACATCGCGATCGCGGCGCGCGACGAGGTGCCGGGAATCCTCGCCACCAAGCCGGCGACGAAGGTGTACAACGCGTGGCTCGCCGGCGTTCCGGTGCTTGCCACGCCCGAGCCCGCATACCGCGAGATTCGCCGCTCGCCGCTCGATTTCCTCGAGATCCACGACGCCGAGGACGTGCTGCGCTGCGTCGATGAACTACGCGCCAGCGCGGCGCTCTACAAGGAGATGGTCGCCAACGGCCTGGTGCGCGGAAGCGAGTTCACCGTGCAAGCGGTGCGGCGCCGGTGGCTGGAGCTCCTCGAACGCGAGATCGTTCCGGCGTTCTGGGCCGCGCGCGATCGCCTGCCTTCGCGGCGCCTCTGGTTCATGGGCGCGATGGCGCGGCAGAAAATCGAGAGCCGCCTCTTCCGCATGCGCATCGCGATGCAGCGCTCGCGGCGAATCGAGCGCAATGCCGCTGTAGCTCCGAAGCCAATCGCGGAGTCGTATTTCCCGCACGGCCGCCGGGCTTGAGCGGCATCAGTGGTATTTCACGACCTCGACCACCGCGCTGGCTCGCAGAGCAGCGTCTGCGCGCCTTCTTCGATCCCGAATCGGGCCATGCATGAGGCCTTGCCGACTCCCGGAGTGACGCACTCGACCACCCTGCCGATCGACTGAAGCAGCTGGAGGATGTCGGTGAGGACGAGCTGCGGATTGATCTGCATGCGCGTGTCGAAGATATTCGTCCCGCCGCCAGGCGCATAGTCCATCTGGGTCCTGTCGTCGACGCCGTGGATGGTGATCCACGCCTGTCCCCTTCGCCACAGCTTACGCACAAATGGGGCCGAATGTTGCTGTAGCTCCTGCGCCACTCACGATTCGAGCGGCGCTTGGGAAACATTGATTCACCGCGCCAGTCCAAGGCGGATGCCGGCCGCAATTCGCGCCCGGCATGACGCGGAAACGAAACCCAAGGAAAGGAAACACCATGAGAGTCAGTGAATCCATGACGCGCCACGTCATCATCGCCAGTCCGAAACAGACGATCTGCGAGGCCGCCAGCCTGATGGCCAAGTGCGATGCCGGAGCCCTGCCGGTCGGTGAGGGCGATCGCCTCGTCGGCGTCATCACCGATCGAGACATCGCGATACGCGCGGTCGCGCGGTCGCTGCCGCCCGACACGCCGGTGCGCGAGGTGATGAGCAGGGAAGTTCTGTATTGCTACGAGGACGAAGACATCGAAGAGGTCGCGCGCAATATGAGCGACCAGCAGATTCGACGCCTGCCGGTCTTGAATCGCGCCAAGCGCCTCGTCGGCATCGTGTCGCTCGGCGACCTCGCAAGCAGCGCCGAGCCCAGCACCGCCGGCCATGCGGTCGCGGGCATTTCGCGCCCCGGTGGCAAGCACGACCAGACCAAGCACTAAGAAACGCGCAGAGCAAGGGCGGCCGCGGCTTGAAATGAGCGCGTCCGCCCTCAGTTTGTGGGGATAACCCGGTACAATTAGGGTCGCGCTGGGAGAGTTATCCACAGCGCCGCCGTCGGAAAATATTTCCCGCCGGGCCAGTCGGAGAGGTGCCTAGAATGGGTGCCTCTTTCCATTTATCGCGCTGATTTTTTCGACGCGCTTTTCCCGGGTTTCCATGAACGACCTCTCCGCGGGGCACGCCGCCGATCCCGCATCCCTCGACGGCGAGTCCCAGGACGTGATCCGCATTCGCGGCGCGCGCCAGAACAACCTCAAGAACCTCGACGTCGATCTGCCCACGGGCGAGCTGATCGTCGTCACGGGCCCGTCGGGATCGGGCAAGTCCTCGCTCGTGTTCGACACGCTCTACGCGGAAGGCCAGCGGCGCTACGTCGAGACATTCTCGCCGTACGCGCGCCAGTTCCTCGACCGCATGGACAAGCCGCAGGTCGATGCCATCGAAGGCATTCCGCCCGCGATCGCCATCGACCAGACGAATCCGGTGCGCACCTCGCGCTCCACCGTCGGGACGATGACGGAGATCAACGATCACCTGAAGCTGCTTTTCGCCCGCATCGCGCAGCTCTTCTGCAAGCGCTGCTCCGCGGCGGTGCGGCGCGACACGCCCGAGACGATCTTCGCCGAGATGGCCGAGCGCGCCGCGGCGGCGGGAGATCCGCGCCTCGTCATCGCCTTCCCCGTGGACGTGCCGAAGAATTTCACCGAGGAGGAGATCACCAAGCTGCTGCAGGCGCAGGGCTACACGCGGATTCATTCGCGCAACGGCACGCGGCTGGAAGTCGTGCAGGACCGGGTGCGGCTGGCGAGCGCGGAGAAGGCGCGCGTGGTGGAGGCGATCGAGGCGGCGCTGCGGGTGGGGACGGGGCGGGTCAATGTGTTTGTGGAGAGATTGGATTCCGGGCCATCACCTTCGCAGGCGCCCGGAATGACGAACCAAGCGGCGTCGGGAATGACGGACGTTTGGCGGTTCTCCACGGACCTGCATTGCGCGCAGTGCGACATTCATTACTCGGATCCGACGCCGGCGCGGTTCTCTTTCAACTCGCCGATCGGGGCGTGCGAGACGTGCCGCGGGTTCGGGCGTGTCATCGGGGTCGATTTCGGTCTCGTCATTCCGGACGAGTCGAAGACGCTCGCGGGCGGCGCGATCAAGCCGTTCCAGTCGAAGAGCTTCGACGAGTGCCAGGACGACGTCGAGAAGTTCGCGAAGAAACGCGGCATTCCGCTCGACAAGCCGTATCGCAGCCTGACGGAGGCGCAGAAGCGCTGGGTGCTCGGCGGCGACGACGACTGGGTGAGCTGGAAGAAATCGGGCAAGACGCATTGGTACGGCATCCAGCGATTCTTCACCTGGCTCGAGACCAAGGCGTACAAGATGCACATCCGGGTGCTGCTCTCGCGCTACCGGGCCTACACCCCGTGCACCGCGTGCGATGGCGCGCGCCTGAAACCCGAATCGATCCTGTGGCGCGTGGGCACGAAAGGAGACGCGGACGCGATCGTCGATCCGGCCCGGCGCTACCTGCCGGCGGGCGTCGAGTGGACGCGCGAGCAGCTC
>WNFI01098154.1_pt1 | contig 10548 bp, 9 predicted proteins | sample 5400471 | NCBI WGS metagenome assembly WNFI01 (sample SAMN13153348, study PRJNA577476) | soil metagenome | isolation source: 100 cm saprolite on Douglas fir-dominated hillslope | place: USA:California | collected 2013-09-17 | reverse complement strand
TCGAGCCCCATCCACCCGAAGGGCGACGGCCTCCGAATACTCGCGGCCCGGTTCCGCGGCCGGGGCCTGCCCAAGAGCCGCTACCACGTGTGGATGGCCTCTCTAGGGCCCAGCGAGCGTCTCCTGAGGGCCATCCAGCAGGGCCGGATGTCGTGGGCCCGGTTCGGTCGGGAATACCGGGCCGAGCTGCTCATGAGCGGGCGGATAGACGCCCGCAGCACGACCATCAAGAACCATGGCCAGAAATTCACGCTTCGCCTGATAGGGGCGCTGGCACGAATGGGTCCGGTGACCCTCCTCTGCCACTGCGCGGAAGACGAACCGCGATGTCATCGCCACATTCTTCGCCGCCTCATCCTGAGCGGTCGGCTCTGAACCGGAGCCACCCCACCCCCGCCGGCGCGGAGGCCGGGGACCCGGCCTCCCCCTGCGACCCTGGGGCGGCCTGAACCAGACCCCTCGGCCATGCACGACTACGCTCGCTTCCACGGGAATCGGCTCAACCTGGCCATCCACGCCCTCATGGTCCCCGTCTTCGTGGTGTCGATGCTGGCCTTGATCGGGAGCCTCATCGCGGGACGGTGGTCGGGGGCGATGGCGTTTGCCGCCGGCCCCGTCCTGTCCCTCGCCCTCCAGGGCTTCGGCCATCGGAGAGAGGTCCATCCGCCCCTCCCCTTCGCGGGCCCCGGGAACTTCCTGGGGCGCATTTTCGCGGAGCAGTTCTTCAGGTTCCCCGGCTTCGTGCTGAGCGGGGAGTGGAAGCGGGCCTGGTCGCGGGCGGGGCAGACCCATTGACCTTCACCCACGACGCGGCCATCGCCCTGCGGATTGCCTGGGCGGCGCTCTCCCGCAACACCCTCCGCGCCACCCTGACCGCGGTCGGGATAACGATCGGGACCAGCGCCGTGATCGCCACCGTCGCCATCGGGGAGGGAGGGGCGGCCCAGATCCACGAGCAGCTCCTCTTGCTGGGGGACAACCTGATCTGGGTCGAAGCGGGAGGACGCAACGTGAACGGCATCCGCACCGGGACGGGCACGACCCCGACCCTGGTGCTGGCCGACATGCAGGCCATCCTGGACTCCGTCTCCGCCCTCAAGACCTGTTCGCCCCAGGTGGACGCGGGCATCCAAGTCATCTACGGAAACCAGAACTGGCGCACGACCTACCGCGGCGTCTCTCCCGAGTACCTGAACATCCGCCGCTGGACGGTGGTGAGCGGGGACGTCTTCTCGCCGCAGCAGGTCGACACCGCGGCCACGGTGTGCCTGGTCGGACACAGCGTGGCGACCCGGCTCTTCGGCGAAGAGGAGCCGGTGGGCAAGACGATCCGCGTCCGGGACCTGCCTTTCCGGGTGATCGGCAGCCTGGCCGCCAAGGGGCAGTCCGCGCAGGGGACGGACCAAGACGACTTCATCCTGCTGCCCTTCACGACCGCCATGCGAAAGCTGAAGGGGGTCACTTGGCTCGACGACATCATGTGCTCGGCCGTCGCGCCCGACCTGAACCCGACCATCGAGGGCGAGCTCACCCGGCTCCTGCGCGAGCGTCACCACGTCGTCCCCGGCCAACAGGACGACTTCAACATCCGCCAGCCCCAGGAGCTCATCAAGGCCCAGGAGGACATGGCCCGGACCCTGACCGGGCTGCTGGCGGGGGTGGCCACGATCTCGCTCGTGGTGGGAGGGGTGGGGATCATGAACATCATGCTCGTCTCCGTCACGGAGCGGACCCGCGAGATCGGTCTCCGGATGGCGGTGGGGGCGAGGGAGACTTCCGTGCGCCTGCAGTTTCTGGCCGAGGCGGTGCTCTTGTGCCTGGTGGGCAGCGCCCTCGGCGTCCTCACCGGCATCCTGGCCTCGCGGGGCATTGCCGAGACGATGCAGTGGCCGATGCTGGTCTCCCCCGTCGCGGTGGGCGTGGCCGCCGCCTCCGCGATCGCGACCGGGCTCGTCTTCGGGTACTACCCCGCGCGGAAGGCCTCGCGCCAGGACCCCATCCAGGCGTTGCGTCATGAGTGAGCGGGGCCGGGTGGGCCCAACCACCCGCGACTGAGGGAGCGCTCCGTCCCGGACTCGACCCGGGGGCCGTGGTACCCTGAGCCACCCGGATCCCTGCCGACCGGGGGTCGAGAGGGCTCCAGAGAAGAAGAGCGAGGCGACGGTTGGAGAAGCGGATGGGCGATCCCCCGGTCCCATTCCTCACCGCCCGAGGGCCACGCCCCCGACGCGGCGCCCCGCCCCCCGTCGCGGGCTGAGGGAGCGAGCCATGCCTGGGGAGACCATCCTGGTCGTGGACGACGAAGCGGCGGTGCGCGAGCTCCTGGACGAGATCTTGAGCCAGGCAGGCTTTCGCGTGCTCACCGCCGGCGACGGCCTCGAGGCCCTGACCGTCTTCGCGCAGGTGAGACCCCAGCTCGTCATCTCCGACGTCGGAATGCCCGGGATGGACGGCTATCAGCTGTACGAGCAGGTCCGGAGCCGGCCGGAATGGGTCCTGGTCCCGTTCGTGTTCTTGACCGGCCTGGGCGACGACGCGGACGTCCGCCGCGGCAAGGGCCTGGGCGCCGACGACTACCTCGTCAAGCCCTTTCGGGAAGACGATCTCCTGCTGGCGGTGCGCGCCCGACTCGCGCGCCATGCCCAATTGGAGACCGCCCGTGAGGCCCAGGTCGAGGAGCTGAAGCAGACGATCCTCCGGACCCTCAACCATGAGCTGCGCACCCCCCTGACGTACCTCTCCGGGTACGCGGAGATCCTGCGCGAGTCGGGGGCGGAGATGGGGGTGGTGGGGCCGCTCAAGGAGGCCATCGACGGCATCCTGGCCGGGAGCGACCGCCTGAGCCATCTGGTGGAGGACCTCCTCACCCTCGTGGACCTGGACTCCGCGGGGGCTCAGCAGGCGCACGAGCGCCGGCGCCGTCCGGTGAACGACCTGCCCCGCCTGCTGAAGTCGGTGCTCCAGGAACAACGGGTGAGGGCGGGAGCTCGCCGCATCCAGCTCCTGGCCGACGTTCCCTCCGAGCTGCCCCCCATCGTCGGCGACGCCGAGTCCCTGGGGGGCGCCGTCCGGCGGCTCCTGGACAACGCGATCAAGTTCTCGAAGGAGGGGGGCGAGGTCACGCTCCGGGCGCGCGCGGCGGATGGCCGCCTCCGCATCGAGGTTCGCGACCGCGGGGTCGGCATGCCGGCGTCGGAGCTGGGGCGGATTTCCGACCTCTTTTACCAGTTCGACCGCCGCACCCAGGAGCAGCAAGGCTCCGGCCTGGGCCTCACCATCGTGCGCGGCATCGTCGCCCTCCACGGGGGGACCCTCGACTTCGAGAGCGAGGTCGGCATCGGGTTCGCGGCGACCATCGAGCTATCCACCTCCGCCTGAGCTTTCATGGCTCGGTTCCTGGTGCTGGCCCCCCTGCTGGCCTTCGCCCTGGCTTACGTGCCCGACATGGGACACGGCTTCGTCAAGGACGACTTTCGCTGGATCTCGGAGAGCCGCGTGGAGGGGGTGGCGGACGCGCTGGCCCTCTTTGTTCGGGACAACGGCTTCTATCGGCCCCTCGTGGGCTTGAGCTTTGCCGCCGACCACGCCCTCTTCGGCGTCCGTCCCTTCCCCTACGCGGTCACCAACCTCCTCGTGATCCTGGCCGCGGCCGCGGCGCTGCACGCCCTCGCCCGAGCGCTCGGGCTCTCCCCGGGCGCCGCCGCCTTCGCCGCCGCCGCCTTTCTCCTGAACCCCCACGGCATCAAGGACGCCATCCTTTGGATCAGCGGCCGGACCTCGGGCCTGTTGACCCTGCTCAGCCTGCTCGCGGCCCTGGCCTTCGCCCGGGGACGCGTCTGGTGGTCGGCGGGAGCGGTGCTGTTCGCCCTCTTCTGCAAGGAAGAGGCGGTGCTCCTGCCCGCGATCTTGGCCGCGGGGGCGGCGGTCCGCGCCCCGGGGGGCCTGCCCCACCGCGTCCGCCTCGCCCTCCTCTCGTCCTGGCCGCTGTTTCTGCCCCTGCCCCTCTACTTCGCCCTCCGCTCGATGACGGGCGCCTATCTGCCCGGCACCGCCCCCCCGCACTACCAGCCCTCGCTGGATCCCGGGCTCGTCGCCCGCAACGTGTTCGAGTACACGGACCGGGCCTGCATCGTCCCCCTGCTCGCCCTCGGGCTCATCGCGCTTCTGGCGCGCCGCCGGCCGAGGGTCGACCCCGGGGAGCGCGGGGTCCTCCTCTGGGGCCTGCTCTGGATCGCGGGGGGCTACGGCCTGACCGTGTGGTTGCCGGTTCGGTCCAGCCTGTACGCGGTCCTTCCCTCGGCGGGGGCGGCCCTGGCGGGGGCGGTCCTCGCCCAAGCCCTCTGGCGGGAGGCGGCTCCCGGCCCGCGCACCAAGCTCCTGGTGGCGGCCGCGCTGGTGCCGCTGCTCTTGGTGCCCGTCTACCGGGACCGCAACCGCCGCGCGGTGAGCGAGGCCGAACTCAGCACGGCCGTCCTCGACGACCTCGCCCGCGCCTTCGCCGACAACCACCCCAAGGCCACCTTCGTGCTGGAGGACGACCCCGACGCGCAGCCGAATCTGGAGCGCTCCTTCGGGACGCTCCTGGAATTTGCGGTGTTCCTCAGGACGGGCCGGGTCCGCTCCGTGCGCTACTCGCCCGCGGGCGCGACGTGGACGGTGGCGGAGATCGCCCCCTACCGGCCCACGGGCGGAAGGACGGTGCTCGTCCTTTCTGGGGGGCGGCTGCAGGAGCGGGAGTGACTCCCTAGCGGGAGGAGGGCTGGGGCGGTCGGCGCCACTCGTCGATGAGGGAGGCGACCAGGGCCGTCCAGCCCGTCTGGTGCGAGGCGCCCAGGCCCTCCCCGCTGTCGCCGTGGAAATACTCGTGGAAGAGGATGAGGTCCCGCCAATAGGGGTCCTCCTGGAGCTTGCGCCGGTTCCCGTGGAGGGGACGGCGACCGGCGGCGTCGCGGGTGAAGATGCGGATCATCCGGTTAGCGAGCTCCTGGGCCACGTCCCAGAGGCTCGAGCTCTCCCCCCCCTCCCCCATCGGTACCTTGAGGGTGGGGCCGTAGGCGGTGCCCAGCTTGCGCAGGGACTCGATCATGAGGAACGCGGTGGGGAACCAGACGGGGCCCCGCCAGTTCGAGTTGCCCCCCTTGATCTTGTCTTCGGACTCCCCCGGTTCGTAGCGCACCTCCCGATCCCCGAAGCGGAAGGGATGGAAGGCGTGGTGGCGCGACAGGCTGCGCAGGCCGTAGGGGGAGAGGAACTCCTCGGGGTCCAGGATCCGATGCAGCAGGGCCTTCATCTGGTCCTCGTCCACGATGGCCAGGACGTGGACCCGCTGGCCATCCCTCTCCAGGGTGTGGCAGACGTTCTGGACGATGTGGCGCTTGTTGGTCAGGAACCATTGCATGTTGCGGCGGAACTCCTGGAAGGGCAGGATCCAGTGGTCCTCCAGCCGCTCCACCGCGTAGAGGGGGATGAGCCCCACCTGCGAGCGCACCCGGAACTTGTCGAAGCTGCCGTCCGGGTGGCGGAGCACGTCGTAGAAGAAGCCGTCCTCTTCGTCCCAGAGCTGGTACTTCCTTCCCCCCATCCGCTTCATGGCCGCGCCGACGTAGATGTAGTGCTGGAAGAACTTGGTGGCGAGGGCCTCGTAGACGGGGTTCTCCCGGGCCAGCTCCAGGGCGATGCGCATGAGGTTCAGGCAGAACATCCCCATCCAGCCGGTGGAAGGCGCGGTCGGCCCGGCCGGAGCGGATGCGGTCCATGTTGTAGACGCGCCAGACCGCCCAGGCATGGACGGGGGGGTTCAGGTCCGAGAACTCCCACTCGTAAGCGGGGAGCTGGCCGGAGGGGTGCAGGAACTGCTCGAAGAGCAGCACCCAGAGCTGCTCCTTGGCCAGCTCCGCGTCCACGAGGGCCAGGGTCACGCATTGGAAGGCCAGATCCCAGGCCGCAAACCAGGGGTACTCCCACTTGTCGGGCATGCAAAGCACCCGCATCGAGTTCAGGTGCCGCCAGTGCGCGTTGCGGAGCTGCAGCCGGGGGGCGGGGGGCGGGGAGCGGGGGTTGTCGCCCTCCAGCCACTGGTTGACGTCGAAGATGTAGATCTGCTTCGACCAGAGCAAGCCCGCGAAGGCCTGGCGCTGGACGAGCCGCTCCTCGGCGCTGGCCCGCGGGGGGTGGATGAAGGCGTAGAACTCGTCCGCCTCCGCTCGGCGTTCGGCGAGCACGCCCTCCACGTCGCGAAGCGGCGCCTCCAGCCGGTCGGGGGTGAGGCGCAGGCGGAGGGTCGCCGAGCCCCCCGCGGGGACGAGGTAGCGGTAGTGGGCGGCGGCTTTGGTCCCGATCTCTTCCGGGTTCACCGCGTCCTCGCCGTGGATGATGTGGCGGTGGAAGGCATCCTTGACATACGGCCGTCGGCTGCGCGCGCTCGCTCCCCCCACCCGCGACGCGTTGGTCTCGTTGTAGGTGAAGAGCAGCCGCCCCCCGGGGTCGAGGTGGAGGTGGCGGGTCCCCAGACGGTATTCGAAGGCGAGGCCGCGGAGCGGCTCCGCGGTGCGGTCGTCCGCCACCAGCGTCATCCCGCTCTCGTCCACGTTTCCCACGCGCAGGATGGGCTCCGAGGTCGCTTCCGCTCCCCAGGCCCAAGTGTTCCGGAACCAGAGCTGGGGGAGGAGGTGGAGGGGGGCGGGCTCCGGGCCGCGGTTGTGCGCGACAACCCGGATGACGATGTCCTCGGGCGAGGCCTTGGCGTACTCCACGAAGACGTCGAAGTAGCGGTCGTCATCGAAGATCCCGGTGTCAAGGAGCTCGAACTCCGGGCCGCGGCCGCCGCGCCGCTGGTTCTCCTCGATGAGCCAGCGGTAGGGATACTCCCGCTGGGGATACTTGTAGAGCCACTTCATGTAGGAGTGGGTGGGCGTGGAGTCGAGGTAGAAGTAGCACTCCTTCACGTCCTCCCCGTGGTTGCCCTCCGTGGGCACGAGGCCGAAGAGGCGTTCCTTGAGGATGGGATCGCGCTCGTTCCAGAGGGCGAGGGCGAATACCAGGACCTGGTAGCGGTCACAGAGGCCGGCCAGGCCGTCCTCGCCCCAGCGGAAGGCCCGGCTCCGGGCGTGGTCGTGCGGGAAAGAATCCCAGGCCGTGCCGTCCGCGCTGTAGTCCTCGCGGACGGTCCCCCAAGACCGCTCCGCCACGTAGGGCCCCCAGCGGCGCCAGCCGCTATGGTCGTCGTGCAGGCCGGCCAGCCGCTCGTGCTCCCGGGTAGGCGGCGCGGGGGGCATCCCTAGTTCCAGCGAAAGAGACGCAGACCGGCCACAAAGCTCAGCCCGCCCCAGGCGGTCAGTAGGACCAGCCGCCCCGCCTGCGAGGACAGGCCCGCCCCCTCCAGGATGACCGCGCGCAGGGCGTCGTTGAGCGCGGTCAGGGGCAGGGCGCGGATCGCGGGCTGGAGGGCGTCCGGGAAGCGGTCCGCCGAGAAGAAGATCCCCGAGCAGATGAACATGGGCATCATGATCACGTTCATGAGGCCGGTCACGGTCTCGATGCGCCGCGCCCGCGAGGCCACGAGGACCCCGATTCCCCCGAAGGCCAGCGCCCCCACCGTGCCCACGGCCAGGACCGCGGCCACGGAGCCCCGCAGGGGAACCCCGAAAGCCAGGCGCCCGAAGGCGAGAAGGAAGGACACCTCGAGGGCCATGAAGGCCACCCGCACCGCCATCTGCGCGGCCATGAAGTCCGCGCGGTGCATGGGGGTGGCGGTGAGGCGCTTCAGGAGCTTCTTGATCCGCATGTCCACCAGGTTGAAGCCCACCCCCCACATCCCGCCGCTCATGAGGTTCATGCCCATGATGCCGGGGATGAGGAAATCGATGTAACGGCCGCCCGGCTCCACGACTGGCCGATCGAGGCTGGCCAGGGGGTCCCGGCGCCCCGCCGCCCGCTGCAGAGCGTCGTCCACCCGCGCGCGGGCCACCGCTGCCTCCGGCCGCGAGGGGTCGAGCCGGTACTCCAGGCCGCCCGCGCCCGGGGTCAGGGGGGCGGGACCCGCGACCACCACCACCTCCACCTTTCCCATGGTCAGGGCGCGGGAGGCCTCCCCCGCGCTGAGGATGGCGACCTTGAGCCCCGGAGCCTCCCGCAGGCGGGCCGCGACCTCGGCCGCGCCCGGCCCCTCCACGAGGGCCGCGTTCAGGACCTCTGCCGGCCGGTTCCGAAAGGCGAGTCCGAGGCAGAAGGAGAGGATGATCGGGAAGATGAAGCTCCAGAAGACGACCTCCGATTCCCGGTAGAACTCGCGGAACCGCGCCAGGCAAAGGGCGCCAAAGGCCCGGAGGCGGGTGCCGTCACCCATCGCGCAGGTGCCTCCCGGTCAGGGCCACGAACACGTCCTCCAGGCTGGCGTGGCGGGTGGTCAGGCTGGCCAGCTCCCAACCCCCGTCCTGCAGCCGGTCCAGGAGGGCGGGGATGGCCCGGTGGGGCTCGGTCACGGTGAGGAGCAGCTGGCCGGCCTCGGCGTGGACGGCCCTCACCGCGGGCAAGCCCTCGAGGTCGGAGGGCCGGAGGGGGCCGCGCGCGCTAGGGGCGGCCGAGATCTCCACCACATGATCCCCCCCCAGCGACGTGACCAGCTCGCGGGGCGACCCCTCCGCGATGACGCGCCCGTGGTCCACCACCGCCACCCGATCGCAGAGGCGCTCCGCCTCGTCCATGTAGTGGGTGGTGAGGAGCACGGTGCGGCCCCGACTCTTGAAGCCGTTCACGATCTCCCACACCTGCCGGCGGGATTGGGGGTCGAGGCCGGTGGTGGGCTCGTCCAGGAAGAGCACCTCGGGGTCCCCCACCAGGGCGCAGGCCACGGCCAGCCGTTGCTTCTGGCCGCCGGAGAGCGTCCCCACCCGGGCCCTTCGCTTCTCGGAGAGACCGACCTCCGCCATTACCGCCGCCGGCTCCCGCCCCCCGCGGTACAGGCTGCGGAAGAGCTGCACGGTCTCACCCACCTGCAGCTTCTCGGAGAGAACGGTCTGCTGGAGGCACACCCCGAGCCGCTCCCGAATCTCCCGGTCGTCACGTCCCCAGCGGCGGCCGAGGACCACGACCTCGCCCGCGCTCGGGGGCAGCAACCCCTCCAGCACCTCGATGGTAGTGGTCTTTCCCGCCCCGTTGGGTCCCAGGAGTCCGAAGCACTCTCCGGCCCCGATCTCGAAGGAGATTCCGCGGACCGCCTCTACCTCGCCGTATTCCTTCCGCAGGTCGCGCACGGCGACGGTGGCTTCCGCCATTCGGGAGCACCTCGTGACCGGGCGGTCAGAGGTAGGTCTCGATCCTGGCCTTTGCGCGCAGGGTGTTCACGAGTGCCTGGAGCGCCTCTCCCCGCCGCTGCTGGAGGATGTGCTGCTTCACCGCCTCCTGGTCCTGGGGGAAGGAAGCCTGCTCCGCGGGGAGCCTCTCCTCCAGCTTTATGATGTGGAACCCGGCGGGGCTCTCCACGACATCGGAGATCTGGCCCGGCTTCAGGGCGAAGGCGGCATCGTCAAAGGCGCCGCCGACCACCCCCCGCCAGATCTCGGGGAGCTGGCCTCCCTTGGTGCGGGTGTCCAAGTCCTCCGAGGACTGCTGGGCCAGGCGCGCGAAGTCCTCGCCTCGTCGTGCCCGCGCGCGCAGCCCTTCCGCCCGCTCACGTTGCTGCTGGCGCTGGGCGGGGCTCGCGGTGGGGGTGTTCCGGACCAGGATGTGCCGGAGCCGCAGGCGCTCGGGGCGGGCGAAGGTCTCGGGGTGGCTGGTGAAAGCGGCCAGCGCATCCGCGTCGGCCACGGGGGGGACTTTGGCCGCCTCCTGGGCGATGAGGGCATTCACGGTCTCCTGGGCCCGGAGCTCGGACTTGAAAGCCTGGGGATCCAGGCCCTGCAGCGCGAGCTCGCTCGCCCACTGCTTCTCGTCGCGGTAGTCGAGGCGCGCCTTGTCGTAGGCCTGCTGGAGGCGGCGCTCGTCGGCGGCCAGGCCCCGGGCGAGGGCTTCCTGCAGGAGTAGCTCACGGACGATGTACTGGTGCATGGCTTGACGAAGGGCGCCCGGTTTGTCCTTCTCGCGGTCCGGGCTCCGGTCCAGCGCCTTCCTGGCCAGGGCCACCACCTGCCCCAAATGGACCGGCTGGCCGTTCACCCGCGCCACGATGTCGGGGAGGGGGCTGGGGAGGGGCGTGACGCGATCGATCTCGGGCGGACCACCCGCGGGGGACGCGGAAGCCGGCGGTGGAGAGGGGTTGGGACCGGGCCCGGAGCAGGACGCCGCCAGCACCGCGCAACCCACCCACGCCCAGCCGCCCGCCTTCGCCATTCCCGCTCCTCCCGCGTCAACGCCGGGCCGCCCGCCGCAGGACAAGACACTAGGGTGCGGGTTCGGCGAAGTCAAGACGATTGCAGTAGGATGGAGGTGAGGTCGCGTCGACGATGGTCCGATACCCTTTCCTTTCCCGAATCTGGCGGGAGTGGCTGCGCCCCCTCCTCGTGGTGGGGACCCTTCTCGGCTCCTTCCGATCGGCGGTGGCGGACTGGAACG
>WNFI01367814.1_pt1 | contig 10551 bp, 9 predicted proteins | sample 5400471 | NCBI WGS metagenome assembly WNFI01 (sample SAMN13153348, study PRJNA577476) | soil metagenome | isolation source: 100 cm saprolite on Douglas fir-dominated hillslope | place: USA:California | collected 2013-09-17 | reverse complement strand
GGCCAACGCGAGACCCGCCGGCGTCCAGGCCTGCACGGTGCCGGAGCGGAGGGGGATGGCGATCGCGGTGGGCGGCAGCGCGATCTTGCCGGGATGGAACGCCGCCAGCACCAGGCGCTGGCTGAAGACGGCGGTGGCGCCGGGGCCGGCTCCGCGCGTCAATTCGCCCTGCTCGCGCACCTCGGCCTCGCCCCAGGCGCCGCGCCAGACCGGGAAGCGCGGGTCGGCGGCGAGCGCCGCGGCAGGCACGCGCACGGAGACCACCGCCTCGGCCCGGTCGCCGACCGTCACCGCTGCCGCCGGCAGCGCGACGCTGACCTCGGGCGGAGGAGGAGTCGCAGCTGCGGAAGTCGCGGCTGGGGGAGCGGGGGCGGGAGGCAGGATGCCCGGGACCGGCGCGGCGCTCGCGGCCGCCGCGGCGCAGCAGAGCAGCAGCAGCGGCGGCATCCGGCGCGCCGGCGCGTTCACCTGCCGAGCCTCCGGCGGCGCTGCTCGAAGAACGACAGCAGCGGCGAAAGGTACGGGCGGTCGGTGCGCAGCTCGAGGCGATCGACGCTCAGGCGCCGGCTGAGCCGCAGCAGCTCGGCGCGCTCGCGCTGGCGCCTTTCGCGGTGGCGGCGGCCGAGCCGCCGGCCGTCGACCAGGGCGGTCTCGCCGGTCTCGGCGTCGCGCAGCACGACCGGGCCGACCGCCGGCAGCTCCTCGTCGCGCGGGTCGGAGATCTCGATCAGGATCAGGTCGTGGCGGGCCGCCGCGGCCTTGAGCGCGCGGCTGGCCGGGCTGCCGAGAAAATCGGAGAGCAGAAAGAGCACCGAGCGCCGCTTGAGGGTGGCGAGCACCGCCTGCAACCCGCGTTCGAGGTCGGTGGCGCCGCGCGCCGGCCGGTCCAGGATCTCGCGCACCAGGCGCAGGACGTGATTGCGCCGGCGCCGCGGCGGCAGGAACAGCTCGAGGCGGTCCGAGACCAGCGCCGCGCCCACCCGGTCCTGGTTGCGCACCGCCGCGAAGGCGAGGAGGGCGGCGATCTCGGCCGCCAGCTCGCGCTTGAGGATGGCGCGCGAGCCGAAGCTCAGGCTGCCCGAGACGTCGATCACCAGGAAGACCGTGAGGTCGCGCTCCTCGACGTATTGCTTGACGAACGGCGTGCCCATGCGGGCGGTGACGTTCCAATCGATGCCGCGCACGTCGTCGCCGGGCTGGTAGGGTCGGACCTCGGCGAACTCCATGCCGCGCCCCTTGAAAACCGAGTGGTAGTCGCCGGCCACGCCCTGATCGACCAGGCGGTTGGTGGCGATCTCGATGCGCCGGACCTTGCGCAGCAGGTCGAAGGGGAGGCGGGTCCGGTCGCCGCGGGCACCGGCGGGGCTGGCGAACACCGGCGGCATCGCGGCCACGCCCCCCGGGCGGTTGCGGCGCGGCGACAGGAGACGGAACACCGGGCGACTCTTCGGCGTCAATTGGCGCGGCCGAGGCCAGCCATGGCTAGGGCACCTCGACGCGTTCGAGCAGGCGGGCGACCAGGGTCTCGGGGGAGACCTCCTCGGCCTCCGCCTCGTAGGTCGGGATGACGCGATGGCGCAGCACGTCGGCGGCGACCTCCTTGACGTCTTCGGGGATGACGTAGCCGCGGCCCCGCACCAGGGCCATCGCCTTCGCGGCGCGGGCCAGGTACAACGAGGCGCGCGGCGAGGCGCCGAAAGCGATCAGGTCGGCGAGATCGGGCAGGCCGGCGGCGCGCGGCTCCCGGGTGGCGATCACCAGGTCGAGGATGTAGCCGCGGATCTTGTTGTCGAGGTAGACCGTGTCGGCCACGGAGCGCAGCGCCACGAGGTGCTCGCGGTCCAGCACCGGGTTGACCTGCAGGGCGCGCTCGACCAGCATGCGCTCGAGGATCTCGCTCTCCTCGGCGCGGCTGGGATAGCCGATGCGCAGCTTCATCATGAAGCGGTCCAGCTGCGCCTCGGCCAGCGGGTAGGTGCCCTCCTGCTCGATCGGGTTCTGCGTGGCGAGCACCATGAAGGGCTCGGGCAGCGGGTGGCTGAGGTTGCCGAGCGTCACCTGGTGCTCCTCCATGGCCTCGAGGAGGGCGGATTGGACTTTCGCGGGCGCGCGGTTGATCTCGTCGGCGAGCAGCAGGTGGGTGAACACCGGGCCGCGGCGCGGCAGGAACTCGGCGGTGCGCTGGTCGTAGATCAGCGTCCCGATGAGATCGGCCGGGAGCAGGTCGGGGGTGAACTGGATGCGCTGGAACTGCAGCGCCAGCGCCTGCGCCAGCGTCTTGACCGCCAGCGTCTTCGCCAGTCCCGGCATGCCCTCGATGAGCAGGTGGCCGCGGGCGAGGAGACCGACGAGCAGGCGGTCGAGCAGGTAGTCCTGGCCGACGATGACCTTGCGCAGCTCGGCCTCGACCCGTTTCAACGTCAGGGTCTCACGCTCGACGTCTCGATTCAGGCTGATCACGGTCGGCTCCATCGGCGCACCTCGGCCTTACCCAGGGCTGCAAGTGAGGTGCCATGCGCGGCCACGAGCGGGAAAGATCGACACGCCAAGCAATTACGCCGATTCGCGGGCCGCCGCGGTCCTCCGGATACGCCAATTCGGCACGTGCGGTGCGAGCGGCCGGAAGCGCCCCAGCGCCGCCTCGGCGGCCGCCCCGCGGCCGTCTGATAGGTTCGCGGCGTGCGCGCGCCTCCCCTGAAGAAGGCTCTTGGTCAGCACCATCTGACGGCGGGGGCGCTGTGCCGGCCCTTGATCGATTTCCTCCAGCTGCGCGGCCAGCGCGTGGTCGAGGTGGGGCCTGGAGGCGGCGTGCTCACCGCCGAGCTGCTCGCCGCGGGGGCTGCCCGGTTGCTGGCCTGGGAGCTCGATCTCGGCTGGGCGGTCGAGCTGCGCCGGCGGCTAGGAGCGGTCGGGAGAGGTGGCGGCGCGGCGATCGTGGTCGGGGACGCCATGGACCTCCCCTGGGGACGCCTGCCCGCGCCGACCCTGGCGGCCGGCAACCTGCCCTACAGCATCGCCACAGCGCTGATCGGCGACCTCCTGCCGCACCACGAGCGCGTGCCTCGCGCCGCCTTTCTGGTGCAGCGCGAGGTGGCCAAGCGACTGCTCGCGGCCCCCGGCGTCCCCGCCTACGGCTGGCTCAGCGTGCTGGTCGCCGCCTATGCCAGCGCCGTGCCGCTCGGCCGGGTGCGCCGTGGCAGTTTCAATCCGCCCCCCAAGGTCGAAGGCGCTTTCATCGGCTTCGAGCTGCGCCCGCCGCCGCTGCCCGCCGGCGAGATGCCCGCCTTCCTGGACACCGTCCGCCTGGCCTTCGCCCAGCGCCGGAAGACCCTGCGCAATGCCCTCGCTGCCGCCTGGGGCAGGGACCGCGCCGTGGCGGTCATCGCCGCGGCCGGCCTGCCGGAGGACGTGCGCGCCGAGCGGCTGGGGCTGGCCGAGCTGCTCTCCCTGCATGGGCTCGCCCGGCGGCTGGCCGGCGCGCGCCCACTCTCCGGCGAGGAGCCAGCCTAGCCCGCACTTCTCACACGCCCTCTGCTACGCCGCCGGAAAGCGGCATGTCTCCTGCGTTGCGCTCGGTCGGACGTCGTCGGCGTACTTCGAGTACGCCTCAGCCGTCCGACCTTCGCGCGCCTTGGATCCACGCCAGCTTTGCGACCTGCAGGGAGTGCCGGCATGGCGGCAGCGCCGGCCGGCGGCTCGCTACGAGTGCGTGTGAGAAGTGCGGGCTGCTCCCGGTCGCGTTCGCGCGCTCGACCTGCTGGGCTTCGTGCTCGGTGATCGTCGCCGGGGCGGCCGGCGGGGTCTTGGAGGTCTCGGGCGTAGCGGTGGTCCCGGTGCTCATGCGGGATCTTTTCTGCTTGGCGGCGCGGCAGCCGGCGAGGCGCCGGCACGGTCACCCCGGACGGGGATCACGACCTCGCGCCGCCCGAAGAGCCGGGAATCGATGGAGTAGGCTCCTGGACCGAGCAGCACGACCGTCGCGGTCATCGTCGCGACGAGCCAGCTGGCCGGAGCGGCGCCCAGCACCTCGCTCGGCGGCGGCGGCAGCAGCGAGAGACCGACGCCGATGCTCGCGACCGCTGCGGCGAGAGCGGCGGCCGGTGTCAGGAATCCGGCCACGAGGCAGGCGCCGGACGCCATCGCCAGGAGGCCGGCCCCCCAGGTCCAGGTCATGGCAGTCGAGCGGAGACAGGCGATGGCATGCATGGCCGTCGCGCTGCCGGTTGCCGACCGCAGGAGAAGCAGGCCCAACCCGGGCCAGCCGGCCGGAAATCCCGAGAAGAGCCGCTGCAGATGAATTCCTCCCCCGTGCCCGCCTGCCGTTCGTCCGCCATGCTATCGGCGACCGTGCTTCCTCGAATCCCTGAACGGAGGTACGCGCCGCTGCCTCGATCGAGGTATCCGGTCGGGTGCTCGGGCGCGCGCCGGCGGACCGAGCGGGATGCGCCGCGATCGCCGATGGCCGCTCGCCGAGCGCCGATCAGTGGTGGATGACGCCCCGTCGCAGCCCGATGGCGACCGCCTCGGTGCGGTCTCGCGCTCCCAGCTTCTCCATGATGTGCTTCACGTGGACCTTGACGGTCTCTTCGGCGATGTGCAGCTCTTCGCCGATGTCGCGATTCCGCTGCCCGGCCGCCACCTGCCGCAACACTTCGATCTCCCGCGGCGACAGCTCATCCTCGCTGAGGTGCTCGGCGAGCTGGGCTGCCACCTCGGGCGGGATGCACCTCTTGCCGGCGTGCACGTCCCGGATGCCGCCCAGCAGCTGTGCGGGCGGCAGGCTCTTGAGCAGGTAGCCACGCGCTCCGGCGCGCAGCGCCCGCTGGATCTCGACGTCGCCCTCGAACGTCGACAGCATCAGGATGCGCGCCCCCTTGAACTCGGACCTGATGGCGATCACCGCGTCGATGCCGCTCATGTCGGGCAGCCGGACGTCCATCAACGTCACGTCGGGCCGGTGCTGGCGAAAGCTCTGGATCGCTGCGCAGCCGGTCGCCGCCTCGGCCACCAGCTCCATGTCCGGCTGGCTCCTCAGGATGGCGGCGATGCCCTCGCGCATCAGCGGATGATCGTCCACCATGAGGACGCGGATCCTGGAGTTTTCGATCATTCAATCTCGCCCGCCGCGCGCCGGCTCGCCGCCGCCGCGGCCGCGCCTCTTGCGCCGCGAGAGCAAGGTCGTCCACCACCACCATGGGCCGGCCGCGGAAGCGCCGTCGAAGGCGATCCGGCCGGGGACCGCGAGCTCGACCTCAGTGCCGGCGCCCCTCCGGCTCCACAGCCGCAGCCGCGCGCCGATCTCCTCCGCCCTCTCCCGCATGCCGGACAGGCCCCAATGGCCCTCGAGGCCCGAGCGCAGCACGTCGGGATCGGTTCCCTTGCCGTCGTCGCGGACGAGGAGGCGGAGCTGCCGCGATCCATATTCCAGCTCGACCTCGATGGACTGCGCCCCCGCATGGCGAAAGGCGTTGACCACCGCCTCGCGGCCGATCCGGTACACCTCGTCGCGAATGATCGGGCGCAGCGGACGTACCGGGCCTTCGGCGATGACCCGGAAGGCGACGGCCTCCCGGGTGCCGAGCTCATTGCGGACCCGCGACAGCGACTGGCCGAGATCGTCCGCCGCGCGGTCCGGTGAACGGAGACCGCGCAAGGCGCCGCGAGCCTCCTCGATCACCCGCGCCATCAGCTGCTGCACGCGGTCCAGCCGGGACCTCGCCACCGCCTCCGCCGGGAGGTCGTCGATCGCCACGTGGAGCTGCATCGACGCGCTGAGGAAGCCTTGCAGCAACGTGTCGTGGAGCTCGCGGGCGATGCGCGTCCGCTCGGACAAGCGCTCCTCGAATTGCCGATCGAGGCGCGCGGTCACCTGCCGGACGCGCCAGCGGTAGGCCGTCCAGGCGACAGCTCCCATGACGCCGACGAGGAGCGCCTGGAAGCCGCGCGTCTGGTGGAACGCGGGCAGGATCGCGAAGGCCAGGGTCGCGCCCGCCTCGTTCCACACGCCGTCGTCATTGCAGGCCGCGACCCGGAAGCGATAATGCCGCGGCGGCAGGTTGGTGTAGGAGACCGTCCGCGTGGCAACCGGCCCATGCCATTCGTCGTCGTACCCGTCGAGCCGGTAGCGGAAGCGGACGCGGTCCGGGGCGGTCAGGCTGAGAGCCGCGAAACGGATCTTGAGATTCCTGGTGCCGGGCGGCAGCTCCACTCCGGAGGCGGCGCGCAGCTGCCGATCGTCCGCGACGATCTCCTCGACAAGGACCGTCGGCGGAACGGCGTTGCTGGGCCAGTGCCGCGGATCGATCACGGCGACGCCGCCGGTGGTGGCGAACCAGAGCTTGCCGTCGGCGGCCCGCGCCGCGGTCGGGAAGGGCTCGCGCTGGCGCGGCAGGCCGCGCAAGCCGTCGCCGGCATCGAAGGTCACGCCCCGCATCACGTAGGAAGGGTCGCGGAGCGCCCGCTCGAGCTCGGCCTGGCTCACCCGCAGGATGCCGAGCGCCCCCGCGAGCCACAGGAACCCGTCCTCGTCCTCGACGATCGCCGAGAGGGAGTTGCCGGGGAGCCCGTTCTTCTTGGTGATCGTCACGAAGCGCCCGGCCGCGAAGCGGCTGAGGCCGCCTTCGCCGCCGATCAGGATGCGGCCGGCGCGGTCGCTGGTGATGGCGAGGACCCGGCCGGCGGGCAGGCCGTCCGCCGAGGAGTACCGGCGAAAGGCGCCGTCCGCGTGCTCGACCACCTCGCCGTTCTCGAAACCCAGCCAGACGCCTCCCCGGGCATCGCCGTAAGCGACCCGGCACCGGTACGCCGGGATCTGCGATCGGTCGCGATAATCGAACCAAGCTCCCTGCGAGTAACGCAGCAGCCGGCCGACGCTGTCGGCGCCCGGCCCGGCTCCCCAGCCAGTCAAGGCGAGCCACAGGCCGCCGGCGGCATCCGTCGTGATCGCTTCCACGTTGGCGCCCTGCTCGATCTCCGCGGCATGGACGTACGAAAGGCGCCCGTCCACCTGCGCGGCGAGCCTGAAGCTGCCGCCCACGAACAGGCGGCCGTTCCGGTCGGCGTGCAGCGAGAGGATGCGCGGCGTGTCGTTCGGCGAGTACGGTGGCAGCTTCGAGGCGACGAATCGGCCCCGCTCGAGCCGCCGCACGGCGTCACGCGTGTAACTGACGATCCATACCGTGCCATCGCCGCCGGAGGTCAGGGCGATCTGTTGATCCGGATCGAGACCCTCCCGCGCCGAGAACGCCATCACCTTGTTGTCGCGGAAGCGGTCGAGCCCGCCGGCGGTGCCGAACCAGATGTTGCCCTCGCGGTCCAGGAGGGTCGAATAGACCAGGCCGCCGGAGAGACCGTCGGCGGCCTCGAACCGGTCGAGGAACGAACCAGGAGACTGCCGGAAATCGGCCAACCGCCGGATACCGCCTTCGATCAATCCGATCCATAGGCTGCCGTCGCCGTCCAGCAGCAGGCTCATCGTCTCCGCGCCCGCGGCGACGCCGGCGCGCGGCCGCGATCGGCTGCCGATAGGCCGGATGCTGTGACCATTCGTGTCGGCGATCCAGACCTCGCCGTTCGGGTCCTCGGCCATGCTCCAGACCATGCCCACGGCCTCGCCGGTGGGCGTGAAGCCGTGCGCATGCCGGCCGAGGGTCAGGATCGTGTTGCGGCGAACCGGGTCGGCGCTCAACCCGAAATTCGATCCATTCGTCGCCGCCCAGAGATCTCCCCGCCGATCGACCAGGAGAGACTGCGCTCCCGGCGCCGGGTATCCGCTCTCGGCCCCGATCCGGCTCCACCTGCCGGCCGCGAACTTGCCCAGGCCGTACTGCCCTCCCGCCCAGATGGCGCCGTCGAGGTCCTCGACGATCGACAGCAGTCCGCCCGCCGGCGCGCCGTCGCGAGGCGAGTAGCTCCGCAGCCGGCCGTCGCGCAACCGGCTGATCCCGCCCGAGCCCAGGCCGATCCACAAGCTGCCTTCGCGCGCCGCGCACAGCGACCAGACGGAGGAGCTCGGCAGCGCTTCGCCCTGGGCCGGCTCCCAGAGCGCGAAGCGCAGGCCGTCGAAGCGGTAGAGGCCCGCCTCGGTGCCGAGCCACAGGTAGCCGTCGGGGGTTTGGGCGATCGCGCGGACCGGACCGGCGATGCCGTCTTGCGCCGTCCAGGCCGTGTGGGTGAACTGGCTGATCGATTTTCGCGGGTCGAGCGCCGACGCGGGTGACGCCAGGGCCCAGGCGACCGCCAGCCACGTCCAGAAGGGCGCCCCGCGGACACCGGGCAGACTCGCCGCGTTGGGCATCTGGCCCGCATCGTACCACCCGTCTCAGGGGCGCCGTACCACGATCGTGGTAGGGCGCACCGCGCCGGAAGAGGTAGCGAAAAAGCACTCGATCTCGTGATGCCGGCCGAGTGAACGAACTCTTACGCTGTGGTGGCCGACGACCCCTGGTCGGACGACCGCGATGGACGACCGCGGCGCGGACAGCCTGATCGACGACCGCGGCGCGGGCCAGCCCGATCGACAGCCGAGCACGAAGCCCGGGATGGCTCGTCAGGCTCGAGACGGCGCAACCAGAATGGGAGATTCCGTATGCGAAGATTCGCCCCGACCGCTCTGAGCGCACTGCTGCTCGTTCTCGCGCTGCCCGCGCTGCCCGCGCTGGCGAGCGTCCCGCCCTTCCCGCCCGGCTTCAAGACCTCGACGATCGCCGCCAACGGCGCGCGGATCTTCGTGCGGATCGGCGGCCAGGGACCGGCCGTCGTGCTGCTCCACGGCTATGGCGAGACGGGCGACATGTGGGCGCCGCTCGCCGCCGCGCTGGCGCGCGACCATACCGTGATCGTGCCAGACCTGCGCGGCATGGGTCTCTCCTCCCATCCGGCCGGCGGCTACGACAAGAAGACGCAGGGCGGTGACGTCGCCGGCGTGCTCGACGCCCTCAAGATCGACAAGGTCGAGCTCGTCACCCACGACATCGGCAACATGGTCGGCTACGCCTTCGCCGCGGAGCAGCCCGCCCGGGTCACCAAGTTCGCCCTGCTGGACGCGCCGCTGCCCGGCGTGGGCCCCTGGGACGAGATCCTCAAGAGCCCGCTCTTGTGGCACTTCCGCTTCGGCGGCCCCGACATGGAGCGGCTGGTCAAGGGCCGCGAGCGCATCTACCTCGACCGCTTCTGGAACGAGTTCTCGGCCGATCCGAAGAATTTCGACGAAGCCTCGCGCCGGCATTACGCCAGGCTCTATGCTCGCCCGGGGGCCATGCATTCCGGCTTCGAGCAGTTCAAGGCTTTCGATCAGGACGCCATCGACAACAAGGCGTTCCTCGCCAAGGGCCCGCTCTCGATGCCGGTCCTGGCGATCGGCGGCGAGAAGTCGTTCGGCCCGATGATGGCGGTGGTCATGCGCGCGGCCGCCACCGATGTCAAGGAGGTGGTCGTTCCACGCTCGGGGCACTGGCTGATGGAAGAGAACCCGGCGGCCACGATCGCGGCCATCACGGACTTCCTGCGATGAGCGCGTCGATGACCGCGCCCGAGACCGCAACCGCGCCCGTGAAACTGCGAGTCGTAAGGGTTGGCCTGCTCCTCGCCCTGGCGGTGATCGCCGCGGCCGCGTCGGGTGCGCGGGAGGGGCAGACGCGGTTGACCCCGGCCGACATCGGCGCCATGGCGAAGGGCGGCGCGGGCGCCGGGACGTCCGGTGTCGCCGGCATCAGGACCACCGTGCTGTCGGGCGATCCGACCGCGGCGGGCCCCTATACCATCGAAATCCGGGTTCCAGCCCACACTCGCATCGCCGCCCATCGCCACCGCGACGACCGGTCGGCTGTCGTCGTCTCGGGCACCTGGTGGTTCGGCTACGGCCTCCACGCCGACGACGCCCTGCTCAAAGCGCTCGCCCCCGGCAGCTTCTACACCGAGCCCGCCGACGTGCCGCACTTCGCCCAGACTCGGGACGAGCCGGCCGTCGTCTACATCACCGGCGTCGGCCCCACCGACACGCGCTACGTCGACGCCGCCACCAAGCGCCGTCCATAGACCGGCTCGATCACCCAGCGGGCCGCTTCCTAAACGCGTGACCGTCGTGCGTCGGCGGATGGCCGGCTGGCGCGATCAGCCGGTCGCCCTCTCGACGGCGCGGCGGAAGGAGGCGGGATCGATCGCCGGGTAGCGGTAGAGCTCGGGCTCGAACTCGGCAAATCGCGCTTGCAGCTCCTGCCCGCCGACCAGGCCGCGCGCCAGCATCTCGGCGACGTCTTCCAGGTCCTGGGCGTGACCGCGCTCGATCTTGGCGAGGGCCTGGGCCGCGAGGTCGTAGTGGAAGCAGGAGAGCTTCCCCTCGCGGGCGATGAAAGCGCTGCGGTCGCGCCAGCCCGGAATCTCGGGGATGAAGTCGCCGGGAGACGCCTGCTCCGTGCCATCCCCGCGCTCAAGGAGAGCCTGGAGATGAACGTCGAGCAGGCGGTCGGTCTCGGGCTCCAGCTTGATGTCGAGGTCGATGGTGCTGGGCCGCCAGCCGAGCAGGACGGCCGTGGCGCCGCCGGTGAAGAAGAG
>WNFI01006160.1_pt1 | contig 10551 bp, 10 predicted proteins | sample 5400471 | NCBI WGS metagenome assembly WNFI01 (sample SAMN13153348, study PRJNA577476) | soil metagenome | isolation source: 100 cm saprolite on Douglas fir-dominated hillslope | place: USA:California | collected 2013-09-17 | reverse complement strand
GATGCAAATATTGGCTCAATTACAAAATACCAGCTTACTCCCAGGACGCAGACCGTTGTTATCAGAGCATCCAGAGCAATACGTATAGATGATTCTCGAGGATTCGACTCCGTGGGCATATAGAGCAAGCCAATGAAGGCAAAGATATAGAAAAGCGTAAAACCGATATCGGCAGGGGATGGCACAGGATTTTTCTGAACGTAGTCCTCCAGGTAGGTGTAGATTATTCCTCCCACGCCATTTGCAAATAAACCTATGCCAATCAAAAGCCATGCTAATTGGTGACGTGGTCCCAGCCGCAAGGGACCATAACGCGCTCGATAAGCTGTCATACATGCCCAGTATGCGCCAATCAAGGAGGCCACCGCATACATGGAGTTGGCGAAGAAGGTAACAGCCGGGCCTGCATATCCACCAAACTGAAAGATCAACCAGATCAGGCTGAAGGTGACAATCAAGGCAGCACTTGCTGTAGCAATATAGTTTTGCCGGCTTAGTTTCTGTAGATAGGCCAGCGTCAACTTATCCGTTGCGCTCATCTTGTGTAGCTCAGGCAACCGTACTTGCATGGTTTTCTCTCAGTGAGTGATACCCTGAAGTTAAATGACGAATGGAATGGAGAAAAGACCCTCCATAGTATACCTGAAAAGCATATAATTTGTCACATTCATACATAAGATATCCTTGACAAGGCCAATGAGTACTACATACAGTTGTGGTAGTACTAACATACGGTTGTGGTAGTACTAATGGTACCGTTTCCTAGATCTACACCGAGCATGAACACTCCGCAACACGTCTAGCCACACAGTCGTAAGAGGAGCGGAGTGGCGTAGGAAGAGCGAATGGTCGCGGATTTTTTCCACCCATTGATGTAGATCTTGCCTGCCTCAAGCAGGCGTGTCATCTGGACTTGCGGCGGAAACAGCAGCACCGCGCCGTGTGCCATATAGGGACACGGCTTGACCGAGTTCTCCTCGGTCACGGAGAAAGCCTGTGCTTTGCCTGTCGCTTGCATGTGGGCGAGGAACGCCACGCCGAGCCGCGCGATGTTGACCGCTGCGCAGTAGTCCCGGTCGCCATTGAAGGAGCAGTGCGCACACACCAGCCAGCGCCCCCATTTCACGGGGTCACTGCGGTGGTGCAGGCGCGGGGAGCGGTACGTTTCTGCGGGCTTGCCACAGCGCGGGCAGGTATGGGAGGTGCCACGAGGACGCTCGGAACGAAAGCGGATGCCCAACAGGTGGCCTTTGTAGCGCAAGATATGCCAGATCTCGGCGCGGATCGTGGTGTTGTTGCGCCAGTTGCGCCACTTGCCGCGCACGCCTTTGCCTCGTCCCGTGGATTTGAGGGTTTTGAGCGATTCGCCACTGATGAGCGAGCACCCCCAGACGGCGGCGAAGAGCAAGAGCAGGTTGGCGGCCAGGTGGGCGAGTTCGTGGTTGCGCGCCTCATACACCCGCCAACAGCGCGCGATTGCTTGCTCGTAGTAACTTCGTTTGGGATCTCCCTCCGCGAGGCGATCGCGCGCGGCTTTCAGTTCATCGATCTGGCGGCGCGTGCGCGCCTGGTGCCCATCGAGGCCGCCCGTGTTCACGAAGAGCGGGCGCGAGAGCTGCACCGGCTTGCCCGGCTCAGCCGGATTGGTGCTGAGCACGACGGCGGTAATCAAGCCGTGTACCCCCCAGTCGAACCCCAGCACCCGCTCGACGCTCTTCCAGTCGGCAAGCGGCGTTTTCTTGACCTGTACGATCACATCAAGCACCGCAACCCGGCTGCCATCCGCTTTGACCAGTTCGCGCAAAGTGGGAGCCATCGATGCGCCCTCTTTCAGACGCTCCACCACACAGGCTGGCAGCGTGAGCGTGATGGGGTCTTTCCTCCACTGCCACTGGCCTTGCTCATCAGGAAAGCGGAAAAGCAGCGTAGCTGTCCCGGCTTGCACATCGAAGGAGAGACGATAACTTTGCCCCTTCGCCATCCCATCATCCCCTGCATACGTGAGCACCCCCACTTTGAGCAAAGGCACAGCCTGCATGTCCTCGTACTTTTCCGGAAATGTTCCCTGTGCGAGAAAATAGTTACACGCTTGCTCGACCACATTTTGCATGGTCACAAAGGCGGTGTCGTCGTCCTCAAGCGTCTTTTGCAGCGCTTCGATACCCTCTTTGATGCTCTTGCGGTCCTTCCCCGCGGGCTGCTTTTCCGTTTTCGGGCGAATGAAGCCGTCGGAGAGCAGGGGCTGGATCAGTGCAAAGACCTGCTTGCGCTCGGCTTGAGCACGCATGATGCGCCCGGCGGTCTCGCTTTCGCACCGAAATTGCCGGTCCCCATGCGGGTCTGGGGAACCCGTCATGGCAACCACCTGTTTCCAGGCGGGTCCACTGCGCTCCCCCCTGAACTCGTCAAGCCGCAACCACAGGCGGGCGAGCAGTGCATAATGACGGCCTGCGCGCATTGCAAAAGTTCCTTCTGCTTGTGGGAACGCATCCCATACAAGCGTCCTGAGAACGAAGCGAGGAGTCGCAGCAAATCATCGGTCAGTTCCTGCTCCGGCGTTTTGTCTGCCCCTGGCTCCAAGACCGTCAGGGTCACACCAAAGCAGGCAAACAATGTTGCTAAAAATTCTTGCCCGAACCGGGTAAGGCGATCCTCGGAGGTGACGGCAATCTCCGCGACCTTGTCCTCGCACACCAGCTTGAGGAGCCGCTGCAACTGCTTGCGACCGGCTTTGAGACCAGAGCCGATATCGGAAAGCACCAGCGTCTCCGTGCCTTTGCGCTCGGCCTTGGCCCAAGTTTGCAGTCGTTCGAGTTGCGTGTGGAGGTCATCGAGTTGCCCACGCCCGCTCACCCGCCCATACAACACCAGCAGCCGCCCATCGATACTGCCCACAATCCGCTCGATTTCCGAACGGGGGATGCGCACCTCGCGGCCCACCTGCACCACCTGGATACGTCCGGCTTTGATCCAACGCCGCACGGTGATCGGGTGCAGGCCCAGTTCGTGAGCCGCTGCACCCACACGCAACAGTTTCTGTGCTTGCTTTGCCATCTGATCTCTCTGGCCTTTCGTACCCACCACAAAAGTTAATGATAGTATATAATAGATTAATCAATTTGGCAACTATCAGCAACCCCTGGGGTGCGGTTCTTTTTTGCACAGTAGAGTTAACCCCCCCCCGCGCGAGCCAGGCATTCCTGCTCGATTCGATGTAGTGGAGACACGAATCGAGCAGAACACCTCTGCCTCGGTCAAAGCAGTAGCTCTTCCTTGCAAAAATGAACTGCACCCTGAAGACCGAAACATGCTTGCTCTTCTACCCGTGTATGTTATAATCGCCGCAGGACCAGAGGCCTGCTTGTTATAGGTATAGCGAACAGCCAATGTCCAGTTATCTTTCTATTGGGAGGAGAATCCTCATGTTGTCGAGAGTTCAACGTGTTCATCGCAGTGCGTTCATCGTGTCTTGCTGTCTCTTACTGACGTTATGCCTGGCTGCCTGTGGTGGCGGCACTTCCTCGTCACCAACGCCGACGCCCAAACCGTCGCCGTCCCCATCGCCCTCGCCCACGCCCTCCACGACCTTGACTACGTATCAAGGAAAGGGCTTTACTATCGGCTATCCCCAGAGTTGGAAGGTAACTGCTTCAGGTGATGCGGTGAGTTTTACTGATCCTGCGACCTTGAATTACTTTCAGATTGGTACAACGCCCGACCCTGGTGGTGTGGCCAGCTCCACTAGTATTGTTACAGCAAGTGTCAATGCAGCCAAAGCGACTTTGAAAAATCCGCACACGATCAACGTCCCTCCAACAACCACTATTGGGGGCGAGAGCTGGGTGCAGAAATCGATGGCAGGTACCACCACAGGGAATGGTCAAAACGGTCTTGTCCAATTTGTCGTTGCTTGCGATAATCACCCGGCCAGTTCCCCTTCGACCAAAGCCTTTATCGTCGTCTACGGTACGGCACAGCAAGTATTCGCTATGGTCAATACCACGTACTACCAACCCATGCTTCAATCGTTCAAGTTCACATCGTAATTGCACGAACGTCACTCCTGCGGGGGCAGTATCATCCTTTCGAAAACGTTCGAGCGAGGCGGCGACCGCTTTCAGAGGTTGATCGCAGCCAAGGCCGTTTCCTGCTAGAATGGAAACCATGATGATCAGCTGGTCGCATCATCTTATTAAAAATAGATGGATGAGCTTATTTATATCTGTCCATCTTGAACTGCTGAGGAGGAGTCTATGTTTCGCCGTTTTTTCCAGCGCAACGGGCAAGGACAAACGCCCGGACCACAGGAGTCGGGGCAACCAAGCAGTCCTGACCTTGCGGAGCTTTTGAAACAACAAATAGCGCAACAGAAAGACGATGGTGTCCACCGCATGGTGCTGCGCATGGGGGAGCAAAAGCCTCCAGACGATCCCGATGAGCAAGCGTATGCCAGCGACCAGGAGGAGCACGCAGAGATTGCCCGGAACGCGCTGCAATCGGGGGATTTCAAGCGCTCGGTCTACCACCTTGGCCTGGCGCTGGCCAGCGATCCCGCACGCGAGGAGTGGCTCGCGCTGCTCGACCAATGGATTGCTGCTGTAGGCCCACGCGCGCTTGATCTGGTCCCGCTCAACGATGAGCAGTACTTTGCAACATTACAGGCCAGCCAGCGCCTTATGAGCATGGGGAACACTCCTACTCATCGCATAGAAGTGACGCCCGTCGTTGGCAAAAACTATCACGCGAAAGTCGCTGTACATGCCTATATCCTGGCGTCTCAGGGAAGAATTAAAGAAGCTGTTGCTCTGCTCTTGCAATTGTTTCAAGTAAAACCTGAGATCCCCTATGTGCTCTGGCTCCCACGTTGGCAAGATCAACCAGGGTTTGCAGATGCTCTTGAGCCCGAGAAGGTAGCCGCTATCGCGGTGCAAATTATGCAAAAATACCCTGGCACCTACGTGTTTTCAGAACGAGGCCGGGCAGAGATAAACTGCTATCTTCCGTTGCTCCGTGAAACCTACGCTGCTCTCGCAAACGAGCAAACAAGTGAGAGAGCCTTCTCGACAGCATTTGTGTACACCATGGCGCTACGAAAAGCAGGTTCTTTTGAAGAAGCTGCCCGCATCGCCAGGGCACTGCCCGCGACATCCTATCAAGCGCTGGTCGCGCTCGCCATGGCAGAGGGAGCGTTGGGGAACTTCGATGCAAGCATTGCCGCCTATCAACAGGCATTGACCCTCCAGCCCAATGATGTGGCGGTGCGCAATGACCTTGGTACGCTGTTGCTCACCCAAGGAAAACTTGTCGAGGCTCTGGCTTTCTATGAAGAAAGCACCCAGCTCGATCCCAGCGACCCCTATCAGGATGCCTTTGCCCACATCGCCTATCTGAAGTATCTGCAGGCGCCCCCATCTGAAGCAAGGCTTGAGAGGCTTAAGACCCTTGCGCAACGCCAGGGAATGGCCTCCAGGCTCCTCTATTTCTTACAAGCCCCCTATATTGGGAAGTTGCCGTTTCCAGGCGAGGCGCTTATCAATTTGATGCGCAACATCAAAGCCAAGAGCGCTGCTGGAGAGCTCAAACTGAAGACTGGTTCAACGATCGATATTGGCTTGAGCTCGATCGAAGCGCCCAGCGCGCGGTTAGCAGCCAGACTCATGCTGGACGCACAAGGAGTCTCCTTCAGACTTGGTGTTGCAGAAGCGCTCTCTCCTGACCCGCGCCAGCCACTGCGCCCTGTGGAGTATCAACTCTGGCGCTACGAAGGGATGGACCCCACACCCGCCGTTCCACCGCCCGATCCCGCTATTACAGGGAGTATTGCCGCACTCGCGCAGACACCCTATGCACTTGATCGCTGGCACGCGCCTGCTCGTGCGCTTGGCCAGCACCTGGGACAGACCGCGCTAATGAGCCTGCTGGGAGTAATGGTCTATCCACCGGCAGCACCAGCAGGCTGGGATGAATGGGATTGGGTAATCGCGCTCCAGCTCGCAAGTGCACTCACAATTGCTTATATTGATGCTGGCTGGGAAGGCTCGCGCCGTAAGGCTGCCTTGAACTCGCTGATCTACGGCCCGATGGACTGGTCAGGGGCGGTGGCGCTCATAGCCATAGCGGTACTGGCACGCCAGGATAGGCGCGTCAACATCGAGTTGGACCGCATCTGCCGTGATCTCTGGCACTTCGGGCCAGGCAGCGCAGAATGGCCGCTAGAACAGGCGATGGTCTTTGGCTTGATCTTCGTCGACGCCTACAGTGACGAGGCAAAGGCGCACATCGACGCCTATTTTGAGCGTATGCGGAGAGAACATGAGCAGGAGGAGGGGAAACAATGACCGGGCAAAAACCAGCAGCCCAGGGTATAGCCCGTCTGGTGGGAAGAATCACCCGAAGTGGCCGTTGCCAACACAGGTCTTGAGGCGTGCCCAAAAATGGGGACATATGGAGCAGAACTGATCTTAGATGGAGATATCCTGCTGATGTTTACACCGCTTTCCGAAAACTGAAAAGCCCTGACCCCTGTTACAGTGAGGAAGAAAGGATTAATCCCGATGCAACCAGTCATAATTACCGCAGCTATGGTCGGTGCGGAAGTAACTAGAGATCAACAGCCGAATTTACCCGTAACACCACAGGAGATTATTTCCGCGGCCGTGGAATGTTATGAAGCGGGTGCTGCGATCATCCACATTCATGTGCGTGATGCCGGGGGAAACGCCACGCAAGACGCCCGTATCTTTCGCGAAGTTGTTGAAGGCATTCGTGCGCGTTGTGATGTGATTACACAGGTATCGACGGGTGGTGCCATCTGGATGAGTGCCGAAGAACGCCTCCAGAGCATTGAGTGCCGGCCAGACATGGCAACACTTACTACAGGTACAGTCAACTTCGGTGATGGTGTGTTTATGAACAACCGTGGGCTCGTTGAGAGTTTTGCCGGACGTTTACTTGACTATGGCATCGTGCCAGAAATTGAAATATTTGATACAGGCATGATTGATGAAGCCCTACGCTTGCGCAATATTGGTTTGATTACCGATCCGATGCACTTCGATTTTGTGATGGGTGTCCCGGGCGCTATCGGCACTGACCCCGCTCATCTTGTTCACATGGTACGCTGTCTGCCGGCAGGAAGTACCTGGAGCGTAGCAGGTATCGGGCGTCATCAATTAATCCTGGGTACCATAGCCCTGGCAATGGGCGGTAACGTGCGTGTAGGCTTTGAAGATAACATTTACTACCGCAAAGGCCGATTGGCAAAGGCTAACGCTGAACTGGTAGCCCGTATTGTACGCATCGCTCAAGAGTTGGACCGCCCTGTGGCAACACCCGCCCAGGCAAGGGAGGTATTACAATTGGGTAGGTATCGAAACAAGTTTTAGAAAATATTCGGTTATGCTCGATGCGCTTATTTATTGTCTATGTTATACTGCCTCAAAACAGGATAGTGAGTGAGGTGAGCAACAGATAATGAAGGTCATTTACAAGATCACCTATCCAAACGGCAAAATCTATATCGGCCAGGACCTCACCGACACCCTCAACTACTTTGGAAACGCCAACAGCAAGCTCATCGAAGAAGACTTTACGAGAGAGCAACGGCGAGACTTCACCATCAGAAAAGAAATACTCCTGGAGTTTCCTGATACCACAGACAACAGCGAGATGTACCGCCATGAAATGGCTCTCATTCTTGAGTACGGGGTGAACGATCCATCGAAGGGCTATAACCGAACTCCTAAATTCAGAGGGTAATGTTTGGTGTGCTTTTAGCCTCAAAAGCATGCCTCACGCCGCAAAGGTAAATTGTGTGATCCCTGCCTTTTAGGTCATACCCGATGTGCTTCTATACAGCCATGTTATACTGGCTAGTGAAAAACTACAGGACACGGAGGGGAGCATGTCACCACGTCCTATCACTGAGAATACGCTATTTTATGGTGATAACCTTCTTATTTTACGTGAGCATATTCCGAGCGAGAGTGTAGACCTGATCTATCTTGACCCACCGTTTAATTCAAGCCGTTCATACAATGTGCTGTTTAAGGATGAGCACGGCACTGAGAGCGAAGCCCAGATGACCGCCTTTGAAGATACCTGGCATTGGAACCTGGCAGCCGAACAGACCTATACCGAACTTCTTACCGAAGCTCCCGACAATGTAGCCCAGATGATAGAGTCTCTACGCGGTTTCATTGGTGACAATCAGATGATGGCCTACCTTGTGATGATGGCAGTTCGATTAGTAGAGTTACACCGAGTTCTTAAACCAACAGGGAGCTTGTATTTACACTGTGATCCAACGGCAAGCCATTATTTGAAAATCATCCTCGATACCATATTTGAACCCCAAAACTTTAGAAGCGAAATCATTTGGAAACGCAGCAGTGCCCATAGTGACACAAAACAAGGACGTAAACTACATGGGCATATTCACGACGTAATCTTCTTTTACACGAAAACTGACAATTGGACATGGAACCCCCTTTACACAGATTATGACCCTGAATACATTGAGGACTTTTATAGACACATCGAAGAAGGTACAGGGCGTCGGTATCGACTTAGTGATCTTACAGCAGCAAAGCTCGGTGGAGATACCTCGTATGAATGGAAAGGTGTTAAACCCTACAAAGGCCGCTATTGGGCCTATTCTAAAGAGAATATGGAACAGTTTGACCGTGAAGGAAGGCTTTACTACAGTAAAACAGGTATGCCCGCGTATAAACGCTATCTGGATGAGATGCCCGGAGTACCACTTCAAGACGTTTGGACAGATGTGAGGCCCATAGGTGCATCGGCAGCAGAGCGACTTGGCTATCCCACGCAAAAACCTGAAGAACTGCTTGAGCGGATTATTCAATCCAGTAGTAATCCAGGTGACAGTATTCTTGATCCGTTCTGTGGTTGTGGCACAGCAATAGTAGCAGCGCAGAAACAAGAGCGTAAATGGATAGGCATTGATATCACTCACCTGAGCATTGCACTCCAAAAATACCGCCTCGAAGCCATGTTTCCAGGCATTAAGTTTAAGGTTGTAGGAGAGCCTAAAGACATAGGCGCGGCCCGCCAGCTTGCCACAGAAGACCGTTACCAGTTCCAATGGTGGTCACTCTCTCTTATCCGCGCCCGGCCTCTTGGAGGACAGGAAGGAAGCAGAGAGGGTAAGAAAGGAAGCGATAAGGGCATTGATGGAGTGTCTTTATCACCTTAGAGCCGCCGAGCAAAGATATGACCTCTGAGGCAGTCAGCGCAGGCTTTTATTATTCCCCAGGATGGAACCAGAACTACCCGCGCATCCAGATACTTACCATTGAAGAACTGCTTCACAATGCAGAAGTAAAAATGCCGCCGCAGTTTGGCACGTTCAAACTAGCGCAGCGAGTTCAACAGTCCGGTGCAGAGCAGCCAGAATTAGACTTGTCTACAGGTTAAACGTGTGGACACGTAAGGCATCCTCAAGGAGATCAAATTGAGTCATTATGAAATATTTAGTAGTGATCCTGCACTGTTAACTTACTTTGCCAAGCATCTACAAGAACCATCGTGTACAATCATAAAAGAGGAAGATCGCTATGAACTCTGTTCTTCTGATATTGATGCTCTAGAAAGTTCAGTAAGTTTAGGACAAGGTACAAATGGTCTATTATCCGTTTTTCACTTGCTCTCCCCCAACTTTAAGACGCTGAGGACTGACGAAAAAGTAAGGGTAGGGGTTAATGGACTGTTGTTTATGCTCAACGGGGTTATTAAACTCAAATACAAAATGCCTGGACTTACGAGGGAGCTTACCATCTCTCCAAGCCAAGTCAGGATTGGCATTGTTTCCATGAGAGATGACCAGGGTCGGAAGCTTAAAACAACGGCAAGAGATTTAACTATGAGAGCCAATATAACTGTTGGTGAAGACTTTCTTCTTGCTGCTGATACCCGATCTCCGACTGCTGTGGAAATATGGCGTTTAGCCAGGAGCAGCCCTCCTATCGCAAGAGCATTGTACTATTATGGAAAAGCTCAAGTGGATGATACATCCAATCTGAGAAAAGTGGTTGAGGAGATCATGGTAGATACTTATACCGGCTCAAGAAACCCCAATTTCAAAGAATGGAAGGAACAATGGCCGAAAAACGTCGGGGGGCGGAGTAAGATAGAGAACCTGTGGGAGTGGTTAAACAACGCCTATGTGACTGGAGATAAGGCCGCTCATTCTCCAGCAACATCTTTTCAGCAGAGCACTAATATGTTCATATCAACGCCAGAGGCTCTGGATATCATTCACACGTTACTTACAATATGGTTAGAGGAAAAGCTTGTTAAACCATAGGTAATTACATACTCTTGTAGTCAGTGACCGTGTTATTGCAATACTCACGACGCAAACAAAACCTTTTGCGGAGCCAGCCTTATAATTATTGCTGTTTAACTCCACTCTTTTGACGTTCCCCGCAAAAAGGTAAAGTAAATACCTTGATCTAGCGGTTTGTCCCAAAACTACGAAAAAAACTTTTAGAAAATTTTTGAAGTGTGGTATAATTTAAACATCGGAGT
>WNFI01705669.1_pt1 | contig 10552 bp, 15 predicted proteins | sample 5400471 | NCBI WGS metagenome assembly WNFI01 (sample SAMN13153348, study PRJNA577476) | soil metagenome | isolation source: 100 cm saprolite on Douglas fir-dominated hillslope | place: USA:California | collected 2013-09-17 | reverse complement strand
TCTCGTTAACTCTGATGGGCCTTTTTATTTTTGAGAACAGCCGTAATTCAGTAGGGTTGGAGCCGTAAATTCCTTATTCCTGGCAGCATTTAGGGGCCTTGTACTGTTGATTTTCTACCTCAACCTCCCCTTCTCAACATCTAATCATGTCATTTCCTCAAGATTTCAAGCCTCATCGCACTCTCAAGGAATGTGACGAGATCGTTACAACTCCGGGTGCCATGCTCGAGGTTCAGCAGACCCTCGTGCGGGGTGTAATGTCAAAGGTGTTCAGCAATGTGCCTAAGGTAATATCTTTGTGTTTCCTCGTTACCTTGATATTAACGTTCGCCTTTCAAACTGGGGCACAGAACGTTCGACTCTTCGTCCTGGGACTTTTTCGGAACCACTCAAACAATGACTTCATCGTGTTTGAGAAGGAACGATGGACTTATGCTCAGGCGTTCGATGATATATCTCGCGCCGCTAGTGTGTTCAAGGATGTGTACGGTATACATAAAGGTGATAGGGTAGGCATCGTCATGAGGAATTTTCCAGAGGTGAGCATCATCCCCCCTCTTCTTCTCTCCTACAACCATACCGATGCCGTGCATGCCCGTTGATATCACGTATTATCTTTCATCCCTCGTCCCTTTTCATTCCAAATCGCTCGACTGATTCTTGGGGCTACGTAAATTCTAGTTTATCATCATCTTCTTTGCATGCCATCTCCTCGGTGCCGTCCCAGTAATGGTGAACGCCTGGCTTTCACCAAAGACCGTCGTTTATTGCCTCACACATACCCAATGTAAACTCATCATTCTTGACCCCGAGCGTGCAGACTTCTTAGAACCGTTCCTCGAGTCTATACGTCTTGAGGTTGGGACGACGGGTATGTTGGTCATTAAGGCTCACGAGGGCAAAGGAACATGGAAGAATGTCAGGAGTTGGGATTCGGTGATGAAGAAGTACTCTGGAAAGAAAGAAGAAAAAAGTTGGATGAAAGAACCAGCTTGTGATCCGGATGATAATGCCTATATTTTCTTTACGAGTGGAACGTTAGTTCTCGATCCTTCGGTTTTTCTTCTGGGTAAATCACTTATCTCTATCACAAACCTTATTTTTTTAAAATTGTAGAACTGGCTTACCGAAAGGCGTTCTGGGATCTCAGAGAGCTCTCGTCTATGCAGCCTTCGGCACGGCTTCATTTAATATTCGACGATTTCTACGAGAGAATGAATCGGCAGTTTTCAGTCTCCCGTCAAAGCAACGAAGCTTACTTGTCTGCGTCCCGCTATTCCATGTTACCGCGGCTTGCAACACAATGATGCCGGCAGTTCTTTCCGGAGGGAAGTTAGTCCTCATGAGGAAATGGGATGCTGAAACTGGTGAGCAACCCTTTCACGTTTCGGGCTTAGGGAAGAAGAAATCGGACTGAATTGTCTCCTAGCCGTTGAGCTGATCCTGAAGGAGAAGGTTACGTCCACTGGAGGGTAGGCTTCTCTCTCGTCATCGTCGTCTTTTTCTTGCTTTCTTTCTTTCGGTGTGTGCGTGGTGGTGATGCTAATGGAACTTCTCGCAATTATTTCGGTCTTAGGGTCCCCTCAATAGCTATGGATCTTCTCGAGTCGGAAAGGTTCCGAAATAGCGACTTGGGGGTAGAAGCTATTGCGTATGGTGGCATGTCGGCCCCACCTCAGATTCCAGCAAGACTTCTCAAATTACGGTACCCCGTGTCAAAGTAAGTTGGTCTTTGAGCCGTCCATATCTGTCCTTTTCCTTTTGATAAATACGTGATTTTATCGTACTTCAGTGGAATAGGTGAATGGAGTTCGGCTTTCCATCGTCACAAAACTAATTGGAGTCTACTTATTAGGCTATGGACTCACTGAAACGACTGGTGCAGTTGTAGCTGTCTTCGGATGGGACTCGTTGACACGACCGACGAGCAGGTGGGTTGTTCCTTGATTCCTCTCTTTCTCCCTCTTCTATTCATTTGTTACGTTTTTTAAATACAGTGGATTACCATCTGTAGTGACTGATATACGCATTATGGATCCCAAGATGAAGACGTCACTCCCTCCAGGAAAAGTTGGGGAGATTTGGATGTAAGTCTCTTTGTTTAGGCCATCATCCTGTGATCGGAACCTTCTGTTCATTTGGATTGCGCACGGTTCAGAAAGGGTCCAACTGTCATGACTGGATATTGGAGGAATCCAGGTAACGCAAAACGCATACTCATCGCAGTGGTGGGAAACTGCTAATCGTTGTCATCATTCAGAGGCAACAAGGAGAGTTCTGACACAAGATGGTTGGTTCAACTCGGAAGATTTAGGGTACCTAGATAATGAGGGGTTCATATATGTCTCCGGCCGGGGTGCGTAACTTCGTCATACCGGATCGGCTTAGCCTTCCTAAATCGTTCTTCCTCTTCAGTCAAGGACACTATTATCCGTGGTGGAGAGAATATAGTACGTATCTCCTTCACCGATCGTTACGTGCTGAGATGTAAACTGCTGTTTTCCTTGATAGGACGCTTTCTCAGTGGAGAACGCATTATACGACGATGAGCGGGTGGGACAAGCAGTTGTTATTGGCGTGCCAGATGTAAGATTGGGAGAATTACCAGCTGCAGTTGTGTACCTTAGGCCTGGGAAGACCGCTACCGAACGTGAACTGATCGCTCTGACAAAAGAGAAGTACGTGATCCCTTTTCTCTCTTTCTTTTTGAATTGGACACTTTGAGAGAAGATAACCTATCCCAATTTAGATGCGCGGCATTTTCTGTTCCAGTCATGATCATGTTTGTAGACAAGCCATTAGAACTGAGTGCTACAGGGAAGATACCAAAGAGTGGTGTCCGAGGGTTGGCGAGGGACGAGTGGCTGAGGCGGAAAGCTGTGTCGAGGCAATCGGTCATGACAAGTAAGGTTGATGAAAAGGTCAACGGCATTGCAAAGCTGTGACCTTAGTATCCATTGTAAAAGAACTTTAGGATATTAGTGCAGCCGAGCTTCTCTTTTGGTGTGTTGACCTCAAGCATTGCGACAGTGGCATGATGTCCCGGATAAATTCGAGTTGGCCATTTTTTTGCAAACGGCTGTAATCGAGGTCTGATCAGCAAACAAAGAGCTTTCTGCCGAACTGAGTACAATGTTTCCGGCCTGTGCAACAGGCAATCATGCCAGGATTACGAGCGCCGTGACGGAATATATTGGGGACAACAACTGTATTAATTCCAAATTACAATAGGAGATGAACAGGCCCATTACAGACAGTTCACGGATTTTCCGGAAGAGAGCAGAAACCGACAGCACCAATAAACGCCTTACGAAAAAAAAAATTGCAAAACATATGGAAGATTGAGAAGGAAGTGATCATAGTGAGTTGTCATTCAGTTCGGTTTGATCGCTGTCTGTAGGCTACCCCCGTTCGTGTGCGGGATACTATTCCCGTTCACCTTAGGCACCTCCTCGTCCTCCTCATTAATCGAGTTCTCCCTCTGCACGGTTGCTGACGGGCCATAAATACTGGGGGTATGCGATAACTCAAAATCGACTCCATCAAACCTCAACGTTCGATTGACGAGTTGGCCTCGTTGTCCATCTTCCTTCTCTTTTTCGATGATGTCATCCATGATGGCTCGTAATTTGCTACCTAGACCGAGTGTCTGAAGGAAGCCGAGTTGATAAGTTGGACGTCTCCAATCTGTTGGGAAACGCTCTTCGAGGAAGAATGATCGAATACGCTCCCTGGATACGACTCTCTATCAATTGAATAGGAATATATATGTTTGTCAGCTGTCTGTTTGGGAATGTATGCGATTTGATCGTTCAGCTCACCCTTGTAAAGTCCTCTTCGCCACCTTGACCCCAAACACTAATAACAAAACACGCCTCTCCAAGAGCGATTCGATTATGAACCCAATCAAGTCTGCCCGTCTTGGTCTTGAGCAGTTTTTCGCGAGCGACGCGAACCATGGCGACGTCTCTGAACGTCAGACCTTGTGGTGATGAAAAGTGGTGTATCATCTCGTCGACGAGATGTGCGTTACGGGACCAAGAATTGCCTGGGGCATCCAATCGACCTGGGCGATGAAGGTGTGATGAGGTCGGTTTAATGTGGAAACTGAGGAGAGGAGAGAGGAGGAAAAAACTCACTTAGACTGGCATCATGTTCGATGTGGTTGTGTTTTCGCAACTGCTTCATATCGACGGTCATACCATTTCCACAAAGGAAAACCGCTTCGAAGGCGAGGGAAGCGGCGAGGGGTACGCTGATATTGAATATTTCGGTCTGGACACTAAGATTGGGTTCGTCAGTGCCCAGTGGGATGATAATGATAGGAACATACTTGATGAGCTGACGAAAATACATATTCCTCCCATCTCGCGGTCTGACGGTGTGCGCACGATTAGCGCATTAGTCATTTTCAATAGAATGACCGCGCTTACATATAACCATGATTGGCAAGTCTAAGATATCTTAGTCAGCTCCAGTTACCTAAGGTGAAAGGAAGAGAAGGGTTAACTCACGTATTCAAGGCAGGGCAGGGAGAACGAAGGTCGCCAGGTCCAGGAGGAATGAAGGAATGGTCACCAATATCTGAATGACCATCAGGCAATTTGTGCAGGAACGATAACATGTTGTACTAGTCGCGAAGGGGTGGGTGAAGTAGGGGGTGAAATCTGTAGAGGTAGCGATGTGGGAGTGAGAGATGGATGTTGGTCCCTTTAAGAAGTCTCGAAAATCTGGACGAGTACATCTGAATTCAGCGATGAAGAGTTCACTGCATATTTATCGGGACAAAGGAGTCAATAGAGTCCTGTGAGCTGGGGACCTCGTTCCTTGATTTGGCCATTTCAAAGCGGGATCGTCGACTAATATTGGCCCACGGGACACCGGCATCCGATGTCCGTCTACAAGTATAGCCACATTTCAGGGCGCTTGTTTGCCCGGCTTTCTCAGATCCAATGACCGGGTCCAGGACGGTGCACTCGCGAAGACCCACTGAATTGGGCGTTGGAGACGCGTCAATTCTGATAGACATAGCTTACATCGTAAAGACCGGATACGACGAACAGCATGTGCGGCTTACATAGTGTAGTGCCTCCGCCGGACGATTATCATTATATACAATTTGATCAATCCCTAGCCAGGGTGCGGTCCACTTGGCATGGTTTACCACCCTTTGAAAGTCGAAGCAAAAGCGGCTAACTCCTCAGAGGGAAGTACATTGAGGAAAGAACTACTCGCAGGTGATCCTCCTGAGTACAAATCCATCATTCACCAATATTGAATCACCATTACTCATCGATCTCCCATTGCACCGTTTGCTTCCGATCCGGTTGGGAGGAGGTGGCAGTGCCCCTGTGTCGCAACAATGAACATTCCGATCAAATCTTCGTTCACCGCCGTATGGACCCTCCTGTTGCCACAAAATTGCATTGAAATAAACCTTATCTGTTTAGCAACTCGTGTATGGTCCATTCCTTGGATCAGGTTTCATTCCGGGTTCTGGCGATGAGTGAGAATGCAATGCTCTTTACTTGTACAAGCCCTTGATTTTGAAAAAAAAAAAACCTTTCCATAACGGAATAGGATCCAAGTCCATAATCCTGCCACCAGGGATCTTATCTCTAGGTTTGTCGAAAAAGCACTACTTCGTAAATCTGCAGCAAAAAAAAAACTGAACCACACAAACACCGCCTGCATCTCCTGTCCCTCATTATCTCCTCTAAAAATTTCAATTTCACCGTACAGCGTAACTTCTGCTTCATCAATCGAGATCGCGAATGCAATCAATCTAGCTCAAACTACATTTGATTCGGGTGTATGGTCCCGAGCGCCACAACATTCACGCGCAAAAATTCTCTCCAAGCTCTCCACTGCGCTTGCAGAGAAAGTACCAGATTTCGCTCTTCTTGAGAGCTCCCAAACGGGTCGAACGTTACGAGAGATGAAGGCACAGTTAGGAAGATTGCCTGAGTGGCTTGAATACTTTGCTTCGTTATTACGAACGCGTACAGGATATGTTGAGTTCTTGATGCCGCTCTTGTGGTATGATTTTCATTGATAAGAACTCAGGGACATTTTTTTTTTCTCTCTCCAATGACATGTATAAATTAGGTCGCGCCTACTCAGGGATCGCTGCTCAATTACGTGGAGCGTGTTCCGCTTGGTGTGGTGGCGCAGATCACAGTACGCAGTCCTTCCCCTCTACTTCACAGCCAGCAATAGACCATTCATTCACCTGACATAGCCTTTCAATCATCCTTTACTCATAGCAATCAAGAAAATAGCGCCAGCACTTGCCGCAGGCAACTCCGTGGTAAGTAGCTTATCTCCTGAGTGTATGTGGATGTTTGGTTGCCTTAATCCTGTGTCAAATGATGGACAGGTTGTGAAACCATCAGAGGTATCGTACCGTCGATTTTCAACATTTGAAATGACGTGACTTCATTCTCCCCCTCTATCCCTCTTAGCTTGCTCCAATCACAATTCTGGAATTTGCCAGACTTGCCATTGAAGTTGGTCGTGAGTTGCCACCGAGGATGATTTCCCGCTCATTGGAGAATACTGACACCCAAGTCCTTTTGATTTCCCCCCCGGGGTGGGGGATTTTGTTTAGTTCCACCTGGTGTGCTCTGTGTTTTACCTGGAGGACCAGACGTTGCGAAAGCATTGGTGTCGAATCCTCTCATTCGGAAAGTCGACATCACGGTACGTATTTTGGTGTCATAATTTTTTTCAGTGTCCCACTCTCCTTTCCTTATTCCATAAACTTATAATAATATAATGGGCCTTCAGGCTGGGACAAGTACGGGACGGGCGATAGGTTGTGTTGTTGGCGCTAATCTAGCCTCGTTCACAGCTGAGCTCGGCGGGAAAGTAAGCCAGTTTCTTCTAACAATTCGAATCTTACTTTTAAGCTGTCTACGAAAATTATATTTTTAGGCACCTGTCATTGTATTCTCGGACGCGGACATACAGAGTGCCGTCAATGGGGTTGTATTCTCAGCATTCATCGCTTCCGGTCAGACGTGCGTCTCTGGGACGAGACTCGTCCTGCAGGATGAGATCTACGATGATTTCATGAAGAAGCTTATCCAGAAGGTCGAGAGCATTACGAGGAGGATCGGGAATCGTGAGTCAATCAATTGCCCCCTTCGTGGAACCATCTTTCAACCCCCCTACAACTAATTTCATTTGCATCACTCTCTTTATACGATATGATAGCCCTCAACCTCAAGTCATCAATGGGAACCGTCATACATGAGAGACAAGTGAAACGAATGGAAGATATGATTGACCGGATGCCCAGCACGTCCAAGATCTCTATCGGAGGGAAGAGACTCAAGGGACTTTCGCCACTTGATGGGTTCGATCTGGATGGTGGGGCGTTCTTCGCGCCGACAATTGTAGAAGATCTCTCGACGAATGATGAGTTATGGAAGGAGGAAGTCTTTGGTCCTCTCTTGGTCGTCAAACGATTCAAAGTGAGTGGTATCATACGTACATTTTTAAGAAGGTAATATGACAACGGAAAATTGATCCGGTGGATTGATTGGATTTGTATAATTCCTTTCTTTTATATATATATAGAATGAGACGGAAGGTATTGCTCTAGCGAACGACTCGAGGTATGGTCTGGGCGCGGGGTTGTGGACGACGGACTTGTCGCGTGCACATCGGGTCGCAAAAGAAATCAAAAGTGGTCTAGTATGGGTGAATACCCACCATCGGAACGATCCTAGTTCACCATGGTGAAACATCTCCCCTTTTTCCATCTGGTTTCGGACCTGATCAACCTCTTGATTCTATGCTAGGGGTGGGATGAAGGAATCTGGTATTGGGAGAGAGAATGGCTCTGAGGCGTACGATTCCTGTTAAGTCGTCTTGAAAGCTCTATTCATTTTGGGTTATTGTCCTTACATGCATTTCGGACAGATTCGCAGTCCAAATCGACTATCATCAATATAGCATCGACTGAAGATACGCGAAGAACGGATGATTGGTTTGCTGAAGACGATGAAGTTACTAGACGGTATGGCTGAGAATATGACAAGCCCAAACGTCATTTTCCGCGTTTCAATAATTGATCAAATCGCTAAGGCATTTCAACAGCTTAAAAGAACATGTATATGTATGTACTGCCAGTTTCTACAGGGTTGGATCGGAATGCACGGAAATGTGAATGATGAATAGATTACCTGGGATGCATTGATGAGAATACCAAGTGCGAATAAGGACAGTTGAAACGGACGTTGAGAACAGCAATCTATACACACGAGAAAGGTATGTACTACAGAAACCGAGGACGAAATGCCTCTTCTAGCGAGCATAGTCGTACCTATGCAACAATCCATGTCATAACGTGTAGATATTGTAAGAGAAACATACTTCTTATAGAACGTCTCGCTCTCGGTCGGGACCGTCTACACACGAGCGGCAACAACCTAAGCGACACAGTCTGCGGCTGAACTGGGGAGACACTGACATTATCCCGTGCCCCTCGCGATTTTGCACGCTCTCCGCTCTCTTCAGCACTTATCCTGATTTTTCTGTCCTCTTTCAACCACCCAAGGACAAGAGAATGTAAGGAGGAATCCGCGTTCATTATAGGCTTAATGGGGACGATGCCAGCTGATGAAAGAGAAGACCGATTTTGATCTAGTTCATCAACCAATGGCCATGGAATGGGAGGTGCAACGAGATATCCGTCTCGGATGTGCGCAATATGGGTTGGGAAGTTGTTCAGACCATCAAAGATATGCGTGGCGTAGAGGATCGTGGCCCCGCGTTGCTCAGATTCTGGGTGGTTTGGATACGGAATCAATAATAACAAGCCTAGTCATGTTCTAAGAGATGCGAGGAATGCTGACCTTCCTTGAGAAACGTGAGTAACTCATCCCTCACGAGGACATCAAGATCAACTGTGACCTAATTAGAGTGAGAAACGAGTGCGCATTCACATGTACTCTATATGATTTGACGCACTTCGTCAAGAAGTAAGACATCCCAGGGTGCCATTAGTCCCATGGTCAACTGAACTCTCCTCCGTTCACCATCCGAAATAGTGTGCATGTGCCTGAGTCACCATCATCACGGGTACAAGAGACAGCAGTGAATCAATGTACCAGTCTAAATCAACGTCCAAGATATCAAGGAGCCTATTTCGTCGTTCCTTGTGTCTATATCCTCCAACAGAATCTAGAAACGTGCACACGACGATATCGGATCGAACGACGGGATTCATAGCCCTTCAATGAAAACTACGTGAAGTGATGGTATTAGATAATTCCAATCCCCCTTCCCCTCACCATTCAGTACCGAGAAATGTAACACCCTGAGCCGTGCGAGTCTAAATGAATGAGATCCGCTACCAGGTTGATAGATGTGACGTGCCTCTGGGGTGTTTCTGAAGACATCTTGGCCAAGAATGGTCACTTTCATACCTTTAGGCATCATCCGCTTCCCAGCTAAAACTTGAAGTAGTGTAGATTTGCCTGCACCATTTGCCCCGATCAGCAGTACTCGAGATCCCTTTGGCACGTCCAGTGACAAGTTCAATAAAGCAGGCTTTGAGGGACCATAGTAGTAAGTCAGATTCTCGACGCTTATCGCGGACATGGTAGCGCCGGCAAGCGGCAGACCCAATTAAATAACAGCAGGGGACATCCCACGGGGTTTGTGGTCCGTAACAAAAACGTGACGAGATTTGGCACTCAGCTTGGCTTCACCTGGTAACTTAGCGTTACTAATTCCATCAATAGTATATTTTTGGGAAACCATCCTTTAACGCTACCAGGCTTGTCATATATCCAGCCAAAATACTACGATCTTCGTTGTGGGCACCCATGGCGCGGCACTTCATCCGAAGACCTTGAGTCCCGCTCCCACGTAACTCGCCAACCACCTTTCCTGTCCTAATGAGGAGCGACGCCAAGAATGCATGAGCCCCCAGCAACGCATCACGCTCAAGACAAAGCTCAACAAACATATTTATGATCATCAGCGCACCATATTGTTATCAAATTGAAGTACGAGATTTTATGAGACTTGTGGGCCTAAGTGATCGCTTACTGACTTCACCTTCTGATCATATCCTTACTCATCGACCCGGCCTTTTGCGCTAATCAATGTGTGTTGTACCTCCGGCCTCTGGGCCCTCTACCCCGTTCATATCTGTGGCCAATGAAATCAACCATGTTCGGGCCCTCTTACACCCGTTCATGCTCATTCTTGGTCAACATTCCTTGCCGGCCTCGGGTCCTTCGTCCGTTCAACCCGTTGACCGACTCATCGTGTACGGGCCTCTTACCCTGTCCACCCTTTACTCATAGCGTTCACGGTGTTCAGGCACCCTTACGCCTGTCCATCTCAGCCACTGCCCGAGTCACCTGGTGCATCACCAGAGGTGCTCTTTTTCGAGTAAGTTGCTGGGTTTCAACAATACCGGTACCACGCGTGTGGTTTCTATGTAAGCCCCAGGGCTTGTCACAGATGAAGGTGGTATGACCTTCGTATATCTTTGGCAGGCGGGATCCTGTGGACTTGTTGGGATCACATT
>WNFI01684411.1_pt1 | contig 10552 bp, 14 predicted proteins | sample 5400471 | NCBI WGS metagenome assembly WNFI01 (sample SAMN13153348, study PRJNA577476) | soil metagenome | isolation source: 100 cm saprolite on Douglas fir-dominated hillslope | place: USA:California | collected 2013-09-17 | reverse complement strand
TCCCCCTGAACCGGGTGCAGGGTGGATGACATCAGCGCCAAGAACAATGGTGGGGTTCGCTTGGTCCGTAAGGAAGGGAACAGAGCGGGGGTCTGGAACAGTATTAATCCCCCCGAGCTTCACGTTTACCCTAAGTATAAAGAGGTAGATAAGTCCAAATAATTAATTGACAAAGAGGGTAGGACCGACTTCAAGCAAACATTAGCGTAGTATTGGGGCTTTGCTCGGTAACATTTACTGCTTTTCAGACATTGGGTAGCAACACCGGCAACGATGTCACCAAAACTATCGTATGCGCCGTATTAGCTATATGGTACGAACTGAACTTATTTGACTTACTGCTTGACGGCAGTGTAAATATCCGTTGCAGCCTCCGGTAAAACAATGACAATTAACGATGGGAAGCTCTTCCTCGCCGCATGGAACGTCTTCCCCGTATCAAGTAGGATCTTAAATGAATGAGGCGGGATAAGTACACGATTAAGCCGAACAGAAGAATAGAAAGATCTACCTGGCCAACATCACCTTGGCCATTGCCATATCGGATCAATGGTTCAGCATCCATACCAGTAATCCCTATAGGAAGCGCAAACTCAGAGATAAAGATATTCGTGCTGCATCGAGGTTTCAGAGTACTCACCCACTTCCCTCGTAGCCTTAACAAGACCCTGAATCATTTCCTTACAGGCGCCCTCGTTGAAGCGTTGCTGCCTCTCAAAAATGACCACACACCAGCCTCTAATATCGCAAGGCTGGAAGAACTTCGTATCTCTCATATTCCACGCCCCATCCCTAGGCGTAACACTCTGTTGTTTACTCCCAGTCCCGTACTTGAGAGTGGGAGGATTTAAGATCCTTCCAGCAATCTCGATGGGGCCGATTTGCCGTCCATCCGGGTCAGCTGGATGAGAAGTTGGATGAGTGAGTGATCAGGTGAAGACTCAAATGGTTATCGCGCACTGTTGACGCTCATTCCAAATTGTCGCACGTATTCAGATTGGCCATAAGACAATACCTAATTCAGAACAGTAAACATGTGATATGGAAGCAAAGAAAAAAAATACAGGGTACGGACCCTAAGACCTCGTTCAATACTCGCGAGACGGTCTGCAGGTTTCATAGTTGCGAATTCGAGGACGTCCTTCGTCTTTTCCGGGGGGACTTGTCGACGCATGAATTGTCCCTCAGGAATGGTACAGAGCTCGAGGGGGATAACGGCCCCACTTCCAGCCTACCGATGGTTATGCAGTGATGAGATACAATTTCGTTGGATGACGGCTACATACCTCGATGCAAAACATATCAGGATACCTGAGATTGATGTTATATGTCTGCTGGAAATATTTAGACACAGTTATCTGGCCGCCTTCTCTCAGCGAGAATCTCGTATCGGCCGCAGATCTTTCGGAAAGTTTCCGGATGACTCTGGGTTGTGGGTTTCCACTACCAGTGGGATCCGTCAAGACACGAACTCCGCTGAGGAAGCGTTGCAAGCGAAGTCGCTCGCGGTCCGGGAGACCACCTTTGAATGTGAGACGCCTGGGGTCCCGTGAACCACCGAAGAAGTCTAAGCAGATGTCGATGAGAGGACCAGGTTGAAACCTTGAACAAACGGAGTGTCAGTGAGATGATCTCAAGTCTTTGCCCTCCAACCGTACATGATAGCTGTACTGATGTCGATGTTAATCAGCATCCTGCCGAGTGCAGGTCGGGCGGATCTGTAAACAAGAAGGTTAACGAAACTTGATGAAGAAAGGAAAGGAAACATACTGGAAGTAACCACGCCACACCTCTAAACCATTACCGATGGATTTCTTCTCGGCATTGGTGAAGAACGACCGAACGTTGAAAGGATATTTTCTGCGAAGTAGAAAAGAATGATCGGTCCTTACGTCCACAGTCGATACGAGATGGGATACTGACATCGTTGGCTCCATGCGGATGACGACATTGAGAGCCGTAATAGCCGTCAAGACTGTATTGTCATGGCTCTGTTGGCCTTGCAAAAATCGATTCAAAGTCCTAGATCAGCCGCAGATCGAGGCAAAAATCCACATCATGAGAAAGCGAATTTGGGAGAGGAAAGGGTGAAGATAACAAATGCTTACTCGGGATTGATTTCGGCGACTTTGTTTAAACGGACCTTATACACCTTCGGTCCTCTTCCTGGGCCTGACCCTTTGGGAACAGTAAGGGCGGCGGGTGCAGACCGATGCTCCGCGTTACCCAGGGTAACTTCGAACTAATCACGAGACGAGTTGAACGAAACGGATTCGTCGATAAGATCTCTGATCACCCTACCTCTGCCATCTGACCAAACGGAAGAGTATGAGCTGCAAACAAGTTTTTGCGTCCATCGTAGACGGCCCGAGGAGTAAAGACCTGAGGTGCGATCACTTCCTGCATAGTTTTGATGATTTCGACATTTAGACGAGCAGGGAGAGCCTTCTCTGATGGCAAGATCACTGAATGGAGGTATCAGAAACGGGATATAGACTCAAGGTGTAATTGGTCTACTTACCGACTATCCGATTGCATAGATGGGACCGAGGAAGAGATTGGAGTTAGTTGGGCCGTAAATCATGGGGAAAAAATAGTTGCGACCATACCATCATAGTGCGAAATGATCTCGTCAGGGATTTCGGCTGTAAAATTGTTCGTTTTAACACGATAGGCTTTCCCAGCAGTACCGTATCTGTGAATTCGATCACAGGTGGCGAGATGAGATGCCTGGTGGTCATCATACGATCAAAATCATGAACGCACCCTGGTCGGCGAACACCAATGGTGGTGACAGGTGGACCCGAAGTCGTGACTGGGATCGCTGGAGCCTGTTGTTGTCTTGGGGCTCTGGGAGGCATTGTGAGCTAGAAAGAGAAGTGAGGTTTGGAGAGGATAAGGTGGGATTAAAGAGGTCCCCTCAAGGCAGTTTCCGATATTTATCCACTCGATTTGTTAGGGACATCAACATGATTGACCAGGATCGCACGCAGCTGGAGATTCTAAACTACGAGCTCGAGCTTCCCTCACTGTTAACCGTCATCGTTAATATTGGGTCTGCTGCGTGCGCATCCTGATAGCTGCCCAATCGATCATCACTCCTATTAATTCGAAGCTAGTTATCTGCTCAACGTGTTCAGCCTACTACGGTAGTACAGGGCCACATGCACAGTCAACCCTGTATACAAAGCTGAATGTAGGACTCATGCAACGCAGCAAGGTGCAGATCCTCCTAACCTCTCCGCACTCTTCAACGGGCAACTACACCCTTGAGGTATATCCCCCTTCTGCGCCCTTTCGGAAGGTTGTTCTTACGCGAGAAGCGTAAAAGAATACGCGTACACTAGATGCATGCCCCTCGGCCAACTCCGACCAAGAAGCATCCAACTCGTCCAAATTCTTGGAAACATGGAAGAACACGTATGTAAACGACTTTGGTAGCTGCTGTGGCAGACGAAGTTGGACTTTTATCTGGCTTGGCCATTGAACCTCTGCGCAATTGATAGTCATCTACGGCACCCTCCGTATGATTCATCAATTTCATTCCCACGTCCCAAATCACGCGCATTCTCACTCGTGGCTATGCCTCTGTTTGACACCAAAGAAGCACTGCAACAAGGCGAAAAACTCATCCCTTTTTCCTCTGTCTTGCATTTTGTCTAGCTCAGACATATCCTCATTGAGATGTGACTGCTGTTTTATACGCATATAAGAGAATTAAGACCGCTCGCTAGTATGCTATGGGTCAGTAATGATGATGCCGACTATAGGTAACTCAAGCCGAGAGAGCCACTCAGGCAGCCATCAAGACGGAAGGATGATTCTATGAGAACAACACATGTATTATGCCAATAAAATGAGGGGTGGGGAGGATAACACGCCCAGGTCCTCAACATAGTCAAATGTAAAAAAAATTAATATATGAAAATGGAGTCGTCAACCATGCTTGATCTAAGTACCGATCCTATTCCACATCTCCAATATCTACAACTAGCTTAAACGAAAAAAGGGGGGCAAACAAAACAAATTATCATCAAGCCGCCCCACCAATCTGAACGCTCGCCAAAACTTTCTCGAACGGCCCGCCGATTCGTTCCAGATTCGAAAGCTCTGCGTTTGAAGACAAGGACTGCATGATTCTGTAATAGCCGAGGCGCGTCCAAAGGAAGAAGCGGGACGTCGAGGATGCCTTGACGCAGCCACCTATGAAAAATTGAGGCAGCATTTAGAATTTAGAATTCGGGGGCGAACCACAGTGTGAAAACCGGGACTTACGTCGCAACTCATCCCGTAGCATTAAATATTCCTTCGTGACATCAGTGAGGATAGCGTCCACATCCCAACGGACGGCCTAGAAAGTAAGGAGAAAATAAAGACCAGATGTGAGGATGCACCGTTTCTGGGCAACGAGTCACCCACCTCAATCATCTCCTCCCGGCGATCGACAGTCCAAAGCATCACCTTCTTTCCACTCCTCTTACAATCCTCACGGAATACCTCGCCTTCCTTGCCAACAAGACACGAAAAATTCATCGAGAACGCCTCACAGGTATCCCAGAAATACTCCCTGGCGAAGCGAACGCTCATCCCGATATGCGCAAGGCTAAGGAGAGGAAGTAGACGACGAGCAGGGGCGATGAATTTAGGGTGCCACAGTCCAAGGATGATACGAGGAGCCAGCTCCGTTTCCCATTTTGGCTGAGCAGAGATGATTTCGCTAGATAGGAAGGATATATGGGGGTAGGTTCGTGGTGGTGAATCAGGGACTCACTGAATGAGGGTGAAGATATGTTCGGGGTCATTTGCAACTTTGACATCAACCTAGTCCATAGGAAGGGCAAACCATCTCGGCTAGACTATTCAGGCTTTCGATTTGAAAACTTACATTGAACTTGACGTGTCTGTTTCCATCCTGAAGTTGTTTATCAGTACCTCTGTGCACGAACGTGTCCATAAAATTGCAAAGTTGGCCAAACATGGCCTCGCAGCTTTCTTTTGTGTTCATCCCCATTCGTGGACGAAACACGTCCAATATCGAACGTAACCATCTCCCTTGGCAAATGGAAAAGACACCTCACCCTCATGAGAAGATCGATAGTCTCCTTGAACGTAGGGACGGGATACCCTCGTCCGTCCGGACCCTTCTTGAGCGTGCGGGCATGTTCCGTATCCCCATACCAATTCTTCTGCTGGACAATCCCGTTCGCGTCCGTTGTCCTGTCGAGGGAGGGGTCATGACACATGATGACGACATTATCCATTGACACATGGACGTCTGTCAATGAACGGGGGACAACGTTTCGTTTCATGAAGAGTGGATTGATACAGTCCAATAGTTTAGTTGTTGGCATAAGTGGCGCGGGGGAAACAGGACTCACCGCTTTCGATTCCTTCGGCACCAGACAGGATGGCAGCGGAGAAGGCTGCCAGAGTGTTTTCCGGGAACGCAGCGCTTGCCTAAACACAGTGTCAAGAGACAACGCAGATGTACATTGCCCATTGTAGACACACTCCACGATGACCCCAGCTAGAGCGTGCAGCGATCGTGTGGTCCGACATTGTAGATGATATGGTCGAGTACGATGGATAGTAAGGTGTCAATGTAAGAATGTATGCGAAAGGCAACACACCATTCAGGAAATGATGACGATGGCGAGACCATGGTTGGCGACAACGAAAGGCAGGGATAGAGATGGGGATGAATCTTGAATCAGCCCATTTTTAAAGCCCTGATGGGGTGACAAGAGCCGAAACAGCGATTGCCACATGTGAATATCGATGGGATTGCAATAAACATGACAAGGGAGGCGGAGAAGGACGAAAGCAAGAATCAAACGTTTCTCCAGACTTCATGGACGATTATGATGGTGGCAATAATGGCGTGGACCAATAAACTACAAACGTTTAGGGCCAATTCATTCCACATTCATCAATAGGGCAGTCCGTTCAAAATTCCCATTTCGAACGTTCCAAAATCCTGCAGAAACGGTCCAAGGGCACATATCCGCTTTCCATAAATAAGCAACGACATCAGAAATGGGCTCTTGGCTATCCAACACATCATGGCATCCACAGATGCCAATTTCAATAGTCAAATCATGGCCTATCCACCAACACCGCATCCTCCTCACTCGTCTCCGTACCAGCAATGCTCCCCTCCGTGCGCAACCCCGCAGCAGTCACAGGACTTGGTGGTTCTACAGTTTGACCCTCACTCGCCCGTTTGGCCGCCGGAGCCTTCGGCGTCCCTGAGCGCGCACGGAGCTTCTCATCTGACATCTCCTTCAGAGCTTCAAGCATCGCGTCCCGCGTTTGAGCAATCAACTCCGGTACATCCTCCACTTTCAGATGGTCCGTTGGGATCGGCGGAAGGACTGGACACATAATTAGCAAACGATGAACAGACTTGAAAGCTTGTCCGACATGCCTTTAATCCTCAGATTCCCATCCGTCAACACACCATTGTGGTATATTGACCAGTAGTTCTCGCACACGACGGGGACTATAGGGACACCTGCTTGGATAGCGAGATGGAATCCCCCTTTCTTGAAAGGCAACAAATCAGACTCCTTCGACAGGTGACGAGTACCCTCAGGAAAGACCCATAGGGAAACCTGAAATTTCATTCCAAAGACGTCAAATGCGTCTTATCAAAAACGCCTTGTTTTACGAGCTTACGTTCTTCTTCTTCATCTCTTCTCCTGCTGCTCCCAGTGCAGCGATGGCACTCTTGTTATTCTTCCTATCCACGAACACTCCACCAGCCAGATACGTGTATTGTCCCAGTAAAGGTACATAATGGAGTTCTTTCTTCACCAGTATCGAAGCACGGCGAGGAAATATTCTAGTGACGATGATGATGCCACCCATGTGATTAAGTAAATACTTGGGGCGTAAGAAGACATCGTCGTGCAACGCTGTAATCGAAAGTGTGTACGGACATACCTCCCAAGGAAGATAATGTCAAGCATGGACTGATGATTACCCATCATCACATATGGCTGATTGGCCAGGTGTTCCTCCCCTTCGACTGTGAACTTGATACCCATCACCATACTTGAAGTGTAGTAGAATGTCCTGGCCGTCATGTAGTTGATATCGTATCTCCTCCCCACAAGGGTCATAATGATCGATAGGATGACACCGCAGACGGAACATACGCTCATTGTCGAGAGATAGAGCACCACGCGGAAATAGTATTGGGTGAGTGGGTTCCTGTCTGTCACATATTTAAGGACGTATATTGGCAGAGAGATGTAAGCTAGTCGTGCGGCGAGGGCCATTAAAACACCGAAGAGGATCATTGCTTCAGGGTTGACTGGCCGAAAGGAGAGCCGGCACGGCACACGCCAGGCGCTGGGGTCCGGAAGTAATCCTACTATGAATACCGCTAGGCTCGCCAATTTTGGATCCAACCTGCGTCTCTCGTACACTCTCACTGAGACCAGTGGTCTTTACCTCTTTGTTTTATTCACTCATACATACATTATCTAATGTAATCCAAAACATTCCGAGTCAGCTCAGTTAGAACAACAAACTAGCAGCAACATCCACATTGCCATGCGAAGCGTCCAAAGCACTGATTGCTGCCTCCCTTGTCACCCCTAGCTCAATGAGAGTACGTATGTCCGACTCGGGGTATGTTGAACGTGAAGGGCGTGTTTCTTGCCGCGGCTGGGGGGGATTTGACGCTGCAGGTGTTTGGCCAAGAGTGTTTCCGCTTCCAGGGAACGCGGGGCCACTGCCACCTCTTGGCGGTCCTGGAAGGCCCGACCCTCCGCCTAGGGTTGTTCGCGTCGTGATGAGCTTTGAGCATATCTAGACCGAACAGAAGATCAACGTCCCGTCCCTATGCAATCGGCATGAGTAAAAGTTGAGATATCACTGCGCATGGTTTCGCAACTTACCTCCATAACAGTGAAGGCACACGGAAGATGGAGATCAGCGATTTTAATTTGGGCACTATGTACCCGACCGAGAATCTTGGCTGTTCCAACTCCTCGTGCTACCCCAGCGAACCGAGTGTCCAATAATCGCATGATTCTGTGTGGAGGTCAGTAGATGAGGATGCAATCTGCACCTATGGTACTCACCCACATTGCTCAGCGCACTCGGGACTAACTGCAGAAATGAACGAGGTTCGGTATTGAGGTTAATAAGAATAAGGGTTACAGATTTGGAGACTAACTTATCGTCTGCTGAGCACCACTATCTACGAATGCCGTTACTGCATGTCCATTGACCTCTACGGGTATACTAGTTACGTAGGACGTGTCAGCTTTATTCCTGAGAAATATCCAGAGGGGATAGATGGACCCACTAAAGCATTGTCACCCTCCCAAAACTCTCTGGCGAATACTCCATCGCATGTTCCAAATTCTCCATCACAGCCTCCATCCTGATAGCTTCCTCGATCTTCCGCTGCGCCTCCACATCGTAAGGATCAGCATTCAGTGTCGCTATCTCCCTTTGACGCGCGACCTCGGTCTCCTGTTGCCGTTCTCGTTGCTGACGGAGCAGAATCGCGAAACGCCCGGGATCATTTTGGGCTGCGTCCGCAATATCGGGCTGAGTCTAGCAATGAGAAAGGGGTCAGCATGGTTACACTTCCATACCGTACACTGACCGAGGAATTGCAGAACATACCGCACGTAGCTCTGTCATCAGGTTCGGGTCACCGAGGATACGGAGGCGGATCATCTCTGCGTCTTGTTCCACCGTTCTTTTAATTGTTCAAAAGAAGCGAATTTGGAGCAAGAATATCGGACTTTCAGACGACACTCACCGACCCGCGACAACAACTTTGCGTCGCAAGAGCAGCATTGCATTGTCCCGCACTCCTAATTCCGAAATTGTGGCCTTGGGGTCGCTTAGGTCCCTTCCATCAATCGAGATGCTTTGGTCGGAGACCGAAATGCCAGACTGAAGGTGCAGCCGCGGCACTTAGTCTCAGTGGAAGGTGCATTAAGGGGGTGAATGCCAGCCACAATACCTCCGCTTCGAGGAGCGCCATGATGTTCTCGAGCTCCATTTGAGGGTCGATCTCAATCTGGTAAGCTTGACCAGTCTCGGTGCAAAAAGTCAAACGCATTGTAAAACCAAGAATGCTTGGTGGGTGGGGTAAGAATGAATGCCGATTAGTTCGAGTGGGAAATAGCGAGGAATCTGCCGTTCGATGCTGTTATAGCCACATCAAAAGGCGCCCACGTATGCGCTGCGCTCGTCGATTCGAGACGTTACCAGAAGTCCCAGAACAGAATCGCTGAGATGGGAAGGGAAAATGCCGGCACCGGTTACACTCGTACTAATACCCCTGATTTGGAAACTTGGACGCCTCCAACAGTCGTTGCTCTCAATATTTGCCATTACTCCGACGGGGAAAGCGGTCGAGACCGCATACATCTCTTCTGTGGAATGTACAAAGGGTGAATGATACAAGGGAAATCTAGCTCGGTTAGCCTTTAACGACGGGGGACACCATTTGTTGGGCAAGTGACCAGCGAGAACGACAAGATCATCTAGTAGCAAAATTACTACGCGCAAACATAGATCTAAGATAACAGGTTGGAATGAGAAGCTTACATTCGATTAGTCGATCATAATGGGGAAAACACGCACATCCTGGAAGCACCGCCAACCCTCGATAACATGGCATCCTCAAGTGCAGAAGCACTGATGCTCGCATCTGATGTTGTCCAAAAAAAGTAAAGTCAGGCGGCACGCGACAATGAAGATAGCGAGTCTACACTGACCACTGAGATCACTGAAACTGGACGCCTGGGACCCCTGGCTACTCAAGCTCTGATGTCTCTGCATTTCACTTTCGAGCCGCGGCGGGATGGATTTTGTTCTCAAACTCGTTTGCTCAGATGGAGAATATACGTTTGCCACTCGTCCTGGACTTCCGCTGGGCGAATGTGAACTGGACGATGGGATGCTTGGGATTACGTCTCTTGAGAATCGCGATGTCCTCGGAGCAGTCACCTTAACTGCCATTTGAGGCCTTCTATGTGCACCAGCAGACGTAGAGTCTGTGGTTGGGGGGGACTCAGGCTCTTCTTCCCTCCCACTTTCTCCTGTTTCTGGCACATCTGACATACACGGCACCTCCATGTGCTCTTTCTGTTTCTCTTTTCCTTTCCCAGAAGCCGCACCTGTGCCGATGTTGCGTCGGTGATCCCTAGACGGGCCGGCCGCAAAGCCAAATCCATCACTTTTAACCAGCTTGGCTAGTTCCTTCAATTTCCTATTAACATCTTCCCTCTCTTCATGTTTTCGTTCACTATCTTCAATTATTTCTGAATCCGTGTCAGAGGAAGGTGAAGAAGTTGAGAGAGCTTTTGATACTACAGCGGAGCTGGATGCAGCATTCTTGAGAAGGGTGGTGGGTGAGCGGATGGCGCCTGTCGCACCAGTGTGTTGTACGCGTGATGAAGAGAGATTCGGAAGGACGAGTTTGTCAAGATTTCTTGGTGAACGCGGTAGCGTCACTATAGTCTCAGCACGGGAAGAGGTTCTTCTACTGAGGGTTGGGATTCGCTTGCTATCCTCG
>WNFI01666485.1_pt1 | contig 10552 bp, 8 predicted proteins | sample 5400471 | NCBI WGS metagenome assembly WNFI01 (sample SAMN13153348, study PRJNA577476) | soil metagenome | isolation source: 100 cm saprolite on Douglas fir-dominated hillslope | place: USA:California | collected 2013-09-17 | reverse complement strand
CTACCCAAAAAGAAACGCTCGCTTCAATTGGAACGTCTCGCTCTCCATTGTCATAGACTAAAATCATGTGAGCAGTGTACTTTCCAAATCGCAGACGATCAACTTTGGAGAAATCCCAGTGTAGCGACATGACTGGATTATTTTTATCATCTTTGACTTTTTTCTCATTCTCGATTTTCTCTACAAAGACTGGAAACCCATCATCCCAAGAACTACGATAGGCTCGCGATGTTCCAGGAAGAATGCTACTTCCACCAGCGTTAATCGGAATAATGGCAATTCCTTTCTTCCCCATACCATCAATGAAGATATCACCCGTCGGGACAATATGAACATTACCTGTATTCTTCATATTGACCGTAAACTCAACGGGAAGAAATTCAGAAAATAGGGAGTTTGTAGAAAGAGACGAGAATTGCAATTCGCGTTTGGCACTTGGAGAGCGAACGGTAGCAAGCACTAAAACAGCAGGGGAGCCTGAGACGACTACGGATCCATTCCCATTAGGCGCTACTTCCGACTGCCTACTCACGATGATCGTGTAAAAGTACGAAAATGCTGCCGTTTGAGGAGGTAGAAATGTAAAGGGAACTGTTTTCCACTCGCCAGGATTCACCGTAATCATATCCTGCCCCAAGTGGATCCAGTGAGAAAATTCGTCTTCAGGTTTGAAGTCCATAAGCTCTGGACGTTCCCCCGTGCTATCAGCTTTAAAGGTTCCAAGACTTAACTTCAATTGCTCTGGTTCGCTTCCATTGTTATGGATCTTCATCTCCGATGAAACGCTAGCACCTGGATCGGTCTCAATGGAAATGGTGATTGGAGAAATCGTCAGATCAAGCGGTGTTGTTGCTAGGGCATATGCACCATGTATTGAAAGAACAAAAAAGAGAAAAACAAGTGAGAAGAGGTTGAGAATACGTTTCATGAGATGCCCTCATTGTACGAGGAGAAATGCGTGGGTACAAGGCAGGAGTTTCCAACTTTTTAAAAGTTTCCTGCACCAACTACCGTGAGGGTATCATATATTCTGGGTCAATCGTCACCGTTCCTCCACCACCAGCATCCGTTGTTAAGTCAGTGTCGAGAACGTAGCCCTCTGTTCCTCCTGCTATCGTACTTGGAGCGGCATCAATAGTTCCAGCTGTAGCAATTGTTTTGGAAGCAGCCGCAGACACAAGTCCCTGCCCGCTATCCTTGACCCAAGCTGTCCATCCGTGTGCTGCATTGGTCGTAACAGTCATTGCAACACCTGAAGATGACTTCACAGCACCTGTCGTAATTGTACCGATCGCATCAGTATTGGCTCCAAAGACAAATGTGAAAGAGGGAGCGACCGTTGCACTGACAACAATCTGATCATCGGCAATCACGGGAGAAACAACATCAATCGTATCGTTGGTTGTCGGCGTACTATCTGTCGAAAAAAGCGTGTGTTTGTATGTATTGGATGCTGCTGGATTCAAGATAAGACCGGTACCAGTGATGAAAAAGCCATACTTCGTACTAGCGGTAAGATCGGTAACTGGGAATGTAATTGTGTTCCCTGTTACGTTGTTGGCCGTAGCGATACCTGGCATTGCAGTCACGCCTGTTGGAAGACTCGCTGTGGAAATCGTGTAGTTAGCAGCAGTTGCAGAAAAATTGGTACCTGATACCCATCCAGAATCCAACGTAACCTTAAATTTCGTTTCTGTAAATGTAGTGGATGATGTCGTAAAGACAACGAGAGCGCTTCCTGGGGCAACACCCGTCTTCATACGATCAAAACGAATGTAACTTGCTCCAGCAGTCTGGGATGCGTAGACGAGACTTGGGGCTACGAGAACGAAGGGGGCAAAGGTTCCAAATAGCAAAACGAGAGAAAGAAAACTAGCTTTTATACGCCGAGCAAAAGAATATAACATAGGAAACCAAAATAGAATAATCTTGGTTCACTATGCGGTACGAGAAACTAATGTGTCAAGGGTTACTTGTTTGTAAGTTATAAGAGAAGGTGTTGTTCAGTTAGGTCTCTGTAGGCTTCGTCATTTTCTAAGTCTTCAATAAGTTGTCTAACTTCAGCAATCCTGGCGGGGACCAATACATTGCGTTCTTCATCGGTGAGTCGAATTTGAACCACTCCTTCTATACCAGCTTCCTCTCCCTCATGTCGCAAATGATAGTATAAGTAGGTTATTACATTTCTTAAAACATCTATTCTACTTAGACGTACATGTTTGTTATTTCTTTTTAATTGTAGTTCCTGCACCATATCTTTCTCCTTTTCTTTTATTTACTTCCCTTGCCTCAGGAATGCGGGAATATCAAATTCATCATCTAAATCATCCCCGGCAGATTTTGTCGGCGATGGAGATGAGACTGGTTGCATGACTGGCGTAAATCCATTATTTGCATTTTGTTGTGCGTGAAAAACAGGAGTTTGTACTGGTTGCTGTACTACTTGTTGCTGTACTGGCATTGATCCCTGGACAAACAAGGGAGCTGCTGGGGTTGGATTTGTAAATCGCTGTTCACTCGATTGTCCATAGGCACCAAATGAGCGTCTCGCAAATCCACCATTATATTTAAGTCGTGATTCATCAAAACCCGTGGCAATCACCGCAATCTTAATATTTGATCCCATCTTCTCATCAATGGTCGCTCCAAAAATGATGTTGGCATCGGGGTCGGCAGCTTGGGTAATAATTTGAGATGCGTCAGAGATTTCTGGAAGCGTCATGTCGGGACCACCGGTAATGATGTAAAGAATCCCCTTGGCTCCTTCAATGGATACTTCCAAGAGCGGAGAAGAGATGGCGGCACGAGCTGCAGTGGTCGCTCTATTTTCTCCACTCGCCTGTCCGATACCCATAAGAGCAGTCCCACTATCCATCATGATGGTGCGCACGTCAGCAAAGTCGACGTTTACAAATCCTGGAACGGTGATTAGATCAGAGATTCCCTGGACACCTTGTCCTAAAATATTGTCCGCTAAATGGAACGCGTCGATGAGTGTCATTTTGCGATCTACAACGTCCAAAAGCCGCTGGTTTGGGATCACAATTAATGTATCTACCTTGTCTTTCAGGCTTTCAATTGCATCCTCGGCAACATTTGCCCTCCTCATACCTTCAAATGCGAATGGCTTAGTGACGACCGCAACGGTAAGCGCTCCTGATTCCTTAGCAATTTCAGCAACAATAGATGATGCACCCGATCCGGTTCCACCACCCATACCAGCGGTAATGAAAATCATGTCTGTATCAAAAAGAAGTTCTTTAATTTTTTCGCGTGATTCTTCAGCAGCCTGGCGTCCGACCTCAGGATCGGCTCCACTCCCTAGGCCCTTGGTAAAGTTGTTCCCAATCTGGAGTTTGGTATCTGCTTTGTTGTTAAGAAGTGCTTGGACATCCGTGTTGATTGCAACAAATTCCACGCCAGCAATCAGATTGGAAGCAATCATGGAGTTGATTGCATTTCCACCCCCACCACCCACACCCAAAACTTTAATTTTGGCAAACTGATTATTGGTGGGTTTAACAAGTGCCATAGATAAAATAAATAAAGATTATTGGTAGTATTTTTGTACTCTTCTTTTGAGTTTGTCCGTAACTTACCCTAATCGTCATCCGATCATACCCACACAAATCTTGTTTTGCAAGATGATAAACCATCCTGAGAAACCTGTGAAAAATTTTAAGGAAGTAAGGATTTGAGAAGTTTAGGAATTCTCGCAAAAATCTTGGTTACCTTGGGAGAGAACTTCCCAAACAGTGAGCCAACGTTGATTCCGCTTCCACCACCTGCCGAAATTTCTTCCCCACCCTCTTTTGAACCGTACAAAAGGAGTCCCATGGCGACAGAATAGGAGGGGTTCTCAATCTCTTCCACCAATCCACGTACCCCACTCGGGGTTCCAATGCGTGTAGACATAGAAAGTGTGCGTTTACAAACATCTGCAATACTTGCAGTCAATGCTCCACCACCCGTCAGGACAATGCCCGCTGGAACTAACGGAAATAGCTTCTCTTTCTCCAGTTCGCTCCCTACCATCTCAAACATTTCTTTGAGCCTTGGATACATGATGGTCTCAATCAAGGTTTTGCGAGAGAGACTCTGGAGGTCTTCTTCCAACCCCAAAGTACGTGCATCAATTTCATCTTCCTGCTTCTTCCTCTCTCTTGCTTGCTCACGTGTTTCGCCTTTGACTGGTTCAAACTCTCGATGTGGAAGAGAGAGAGTAAGCTTCACTTTCTCGGCAGATGACAAACTTATATGACTACCCAAAGCAATATCCTGAGTGATGTGACGAGCTCCGATTGGCAAGACGCATGAATATGCCAGTGATCCTTCTACAAAGGCAGCCAGAGCTGTTGACCCTGCTCCAATATCCAGGACCACCACTCCAAGCTCTTTTTCGGTTTCAGAAAGTACGGCATATGAGGAAGCAAGACCAGCAAAGACAAATCCACTGACATTTACACCCACTTCAGAGACACACTTTGCAACATTACGAAGTGCTGTTGATGATCCCGTTACAATGTGAGCTTCAGCTTCAAGCCGCACACCGCTCATGCCAATTGGGTCTTTGATGCCATCCTGGCTATCCACCTTAAATTCTCGTGGAATGACGTGAATCACTTCACGTGCGGAGGGGAGAGAAATGGCGCGCGCCGCTTCAATTACCCGGCGCACATCATCAGGGGTAATATCCCCTTCGGGATTGGCAACTGCGACAACTCCCTTACTATTTTGCGAAGCAACATGAGTCCCGGAGATAGAGACATACGCACTACTAATTCCAAATCCTGCCATGCGCTCGGCACTATCCAACGACTTCGTAATGACTTCAATCGTATCCTCAAGATCCACAACCTGGCTTTTCTTGATTCCCTTACTTGGAACACTTGAGGCACCCAGGATCTGAAGGGCTCCTGTTTCTTCCTGTCGCGTCGCGATCAGGGTTGTTACTTTTTCTGTCCCAATATCGATTGCACTTATGATGTGTTGTTTGGCCATATACGAGTACTACTACTGTATCATCGAACGACTGGATTCTCAAACCGCAGATCAATTGTCTTTCCCTTCCTATCCAAAGCAGGAGAAAGCAGAAGGGTTTGCAAAGATTGTAGTTCATCCTCTATACGCTTCTTTTCTGCCACTGCTAGAGAGTTTTCGTCAAGGTACAACGTTACCGTCTCATCATCACTGACGGTAATTCCGGTAATCTGCATGATATTCATTTTGGGAAGCAGAGAGACAAGTGATTGGTAAAACAGAAAGGTTGTTTCATTGGCATGATCACCTACCTGTTTGGTTTCCAGCTGCAAGTCACGAATTGGTGGGAGATGGGGATTTTCTCCAGTAAAGCCCACAACAACACCGGTTTTTGTGAGTGAAAAAGGAGCCATTCCCTCTCTACTTGATGTAAATGTCACCAAAAGCTCTGGTTTGAAAAACTGCACTCGTACCCCATTGGGCCACATGCGCGCTGTTTTAACAACCAGATATGCATGGGACAACATAAGGTTACGAAACATACTTTTACCAACCAAGCTGTGAGCGGTTCCCATAAGAGTACCATCACATGCTTGTCCCTCCACAACGCAGACAACTCGCTTCACAGTAAAAAAGGAACGAAGAAATACTGCACCAGAAATGAAAAGAAGAAGAATTCCCAAAATCAATACTGACTTTATAAGTCGACCACGTTTCTTTTTTTTGTCTTGAATTTCAGCAAATCGCAGGGGTCGTTCGTAAACAATCGGTTTTTCCCGGGGGACAATATCTTTCTTCTTTCGCACTGAAATATGGGGAAAACGAAGCTTCATGGACTTATTGTACACAATACATTTCCATTCTACGGTATAATTACCGCATGCTATTGCGTCATAAGCTTTTGCACAGAAAGTTCTCTCTCCCACTCATCATTGTAATTGGCATATTCCTTGTTGGTTTTGCTACCTTCTGCCTTTACTCATATTTTCAACCCTCGCCTCTAGAGCGCCCACTTTCAGATGCAGATCAATTCAGAAACCCGCAGCCGATCTTGCCGGTGATGCCACAAGCGGCTTCCCCATCAGCAGCTCTCCACATACCAATTCTCATGTACCACTATGTTGAGCACGTTAAAGATACACGAGATACGTTCAGGCAGAAACTTGATACCTATCCTGAGACGTTAGACAGTCAACTCAAAACGCTCACACAAGATGGGTACACCTTCTTATATGCCTCCGATGTAGGGGAGATTATTGATGGGAAAGAATCCCTTCCCCTCAAGCCAGTTGTGCTTACCTTTGATGATGGATATGGGGATTTCTATACCGATGCACTCCCCGTCCTTAAAAAATATCATGTTAAATCTACGGCATACATCGTGAGTGGCTTCCTTGGAAAACCCAACTATATGACCACCAAACAGCTGGAAGCCGTAAACTCAAGTGGTATTGTTGAAATTGCGGCTCACACAGAGCATCACATCGATTTGCAGCACGCGACACAAGCCAAAGCTAGCGAGGAAATTGTGGGAAGTAAAACAGCGCTAGAAACCTTACTTCACATTCCAATCGTGTCCTTCGCGTATCCCGGTGGCAGGTTCAATCCAACTGTCATTCAAAGTGTTGAACATGCTGGCTTCACTACAGGTGTTTCCACACTTCCCGGAACAGAAGTAAGCCCCGGTAATCGTTTTATTCTTTTCCGTTTGCGATCCGGTTCCCGAACTGGTGAGCACTTACTGAGTTTCCTACAAAAAATGGATAACCCCAAACCAGTTGAGTTACATAGGTCTCAACCAGAATGAAATACCCACCACTTGTACTCTTGTTGGATCTTTCGTATCGTGAGTATACGAATGAAAATAGTATACCGCGTCTTAGAGAAAGACATTCATCCTCATATAGGGAAACTCGTAGGTGTTCTTCTGTTGACACTGTGTACTGTTGGGCTTGAAGCACTTTCGCCATGGCCATTCAAGTTTTTGATTGATAATGTTCTTAATGATGAACCTCTTCCTTTTCCGTCAATCTTTCAATCAAAACTCATTTTTGGCGTGTGTATTGTCCTTGTTTTCTTTCTTACCAATATCTTCCTCAACCTGTTTGAGTATTTGCAATCCACAGCACTCAAGAGCGTTATAAAACGCATCATTTATGATTTTTCTAAATCAGCATTTGCCAATATTGAACGACTCAATATCGGTTTCTATCGTACCCAAGAAATTGGTGACTACATTTATAAACTCAATACAGATGTGTCAGCACTTGGGACTCTGATTGAAGAAGGAGTTCTTCCCATCATTACATCTTCGTTATTTGTTATCGTGACGACGACTATTCTCTTCTTTATTGATGTAAAGCTTACTCTTATTTCACTCGTGGCTCTCCCATTTTTAGGAGGTGGACTCTACCTCTTTAACAAACGTATTGAACTTGTCAGCAAACGATCTGAACACTGGAATAGTCAGGTCTTTTCATTTATCCAAGAAGCTCTTTCACAACTACGCATTATTCAGGCATTTACGCGCGAACGGTCGGAGGCTCGAGAGTTTAATCAAAAAATGAAAACTTCCCTTGAGACTGAGTTCAAACTGAACAAACTCAACTTTCTCCTAAGCCTCGTTATTGGATTCATTATTGCCTTGAGCTACTCAATTATTATTGGTGTGGGAATTACACTCGTATTCCGAGGTGAATTGAGCACGGGACTTTTGATCATTTTTATTTTCTACTTGGACAATCTCACAAATCCTATTTTATCTATCATTTATGCTGTTTCAACAATAAAAGAAAATAGAGTTCGTATTGAACACATGAATTCCTTTTTCAATAAAAGTTCACAGACAAAAGAAGAAGGAAGCACGGTGCGACCTCATAAAGCAATTCTGGAGTTTAGAGATGTCTGCTTGACGGCTAAAGAGGGAACAAAAATCCTCGAGCATGTATCATTCCACATCCCTCCCGGCAACTTGACTGTTATCATCGGTGTGAGCGGATCGGGAAAAACAAGTGTCATTTCACTTATCCCACGTCTAATTAATTCCCCGACAAAAGGTGAAATTTTCTTCGGTGGACAAAATATTGATTCGTATAACGTCCATGCACTCCGAGACATGATCAGTGTCGTTCCACAAGATAACACAATCTATGACGAAAGCATTCGTGATATTATTGCATTCGGAAAGCCGCACGCAACAGATACGCAAATTCACGAAGCCGCTCGACTTGCTGTTGCATCTGAATTTATTGACAAACTCCCCGGAAAGTATGATTTTAAGGTGGGAGAAGGGGGGAATTACTTGTCAGGGGGACAACGACAGCGCCTCTCCATTGCTAGAGCTTTTCTCAAAGAGCCAGAACTTTTCATTTTCGATGAACCGATGTCGAGTCTTGATTTAAAAACTCGTAAACAGGTTTGGGAAAATATTCGTTTGGTAACAAAAGGAAAAACAACACTTATTGTCTCCAACGTGCTTGATGTTATCTCACATGCTGACCAAGTCATCGCGATGAATGCTGGAAAGATTATTCATTCGGGAAAGCATCGCGACTTGCAGTCACATTTAGATTCATATAACCTGATAGTACGAGCGGATTAGTTCCTCGTAAACGAGAGGGGGTGAACCAAGATATGGCAGTAAAAAAGAAATCAACGACAAAGAAAGTTACCACGCGCCCAACAGTACGTAAACCAGCCGCAAAAACTAAAAAGCGTTAGTTGTTAATCCCATTTGAAAGGAAGGTGATTTGTATGGCAGTTCAAAAAGCAAAAGTTGCAGGAATTAGGAGACCGGCAGGAAAATCAGCGGGAAAAAAGACGGCACCAAGAAAGACTGGGAAGTAGGTTTCCTATTTTGTATACAAAAACAAAAAACCCCGAGTGCTCGCTGCCTCGGGTTTTTTGTTGTGAAACAATTCTTGCATTTCTTCCCAAGATAGGGGACTATAACTAAATGTTTGGTAAACTTTTTCTCATCACCTTGCATACATTCTTGCTCTTAACAGGCTTTCCAGTACAAAATACTCAACAGTCTTCATTTGGATCTCTTGTATTGGGTACGACAACAGCAACTCCATCGCCTTCACCAGCAGCCACCACCAACCCCACATCATCGCCATCTACTAAATCAAGTCCGTCCCCCACACAATCACCCACTACATCATCGGCTACCCCAAAACCCAGCTCAACTGCAACCCCTAAGCCAGCCCCTTCCCCTACGAGTACACCACGGCCATCTGCAACACCGCAAATAAAATCAGCGTCTCCGTCACCTACGCCGCGCATTTTGACACCCACACCTGCTCCAACACCACAACCATTACCTCTCATTGGTAACCCAGCGCCAACATCTGAAGACTCATCAACTTTTGATACATCAGTGGACTCTTCAGACAGCACAGACCAATCTACTGATACAAGCACGACTGATATATCATCCGATACTACTACTGCAGACAGTGCTCCATCGCTAACGCCACAAAGTAAAGCTTTTGGTAAGGGAAAAGCGGCCCTCTTTACGTCAAAATTTACTCCACATAAAACAGGAACATCATCAGCAAAAGAAAGAACCAGTCCAGAACCACAAAACCAACAATCATCGATACTGTCCTCTGGCTCTTCTCCATCGGTTTTAACAAGTATTTCTCAAAATCCAACCATTCATTTCTTTATCCAAAGCCTTTCTCAGTTTGGTAGAGCAGAGATTTCTTTCTTCTTTGGTATCCACTAAAAATACAGTTTCTTTCTACTGTATAATTCTTCTATGAACGAAAGTTATATGATGCTTGTCAATGTTTTGGCTCAATTTTATGGATTAAATAAAGATAATCTTAAAATTTCAAAAATAAGTGCTGGTGTTGAAAATAGTAACTATCTTGTTAAAACATTGGACAAGAAATTCGTATTCAGAAGGTACAACCAGCTACACTCAATACGAGGCGCTCGTACGAAAGCATCAATTGAACTCGAGTTAAATTTTTCCCAAAGAGCATTAGCATATGGAATTCCAACACCAAGGGTCATTCCCAATACCAAAAAAGAAACCTATACAATTAGTGAATATGATGGTCGTGAAAACTACTTTGTTCTTTTTGAATTTTCACAAGGTCAATCTCCAGTAGCATGTACCGCTTCCATCACAAAAGACGTCGCTCATATAGTCGATTTACTCTTTGATGTTGGAAGCTCTTTTGCAACCATTGATGTCAATGACACGAACAACATCATCACAAGGGCCTTTCAAAAATATGATGAATTAAAGGACTCACCCGACGCACGACTACATAATCTCCGTAATGAACTACAAAGCAGATACATTTCCCTTGCGGACAAAAATCTTACCAAAGGTCTGGTGCATGGAGATCTTAAGCTAGAGAATCTCCTGTTCACAAGCAACGGTGAACTTTGCGCGGTACTAGATTTTGATGATTACCGATATAGTTACATGATTGAAGAGTCCGTTATGGCGTTGATGCACAATCTTCATTCAACTACAGAAAATATTATCAGATCAGGAAACTATGAGTATTTTATCAATGCACTAGAAAATCCACTCCTCCTCAAGGAACTA
>WNFI01272537.1_pt1 | contig 10553 bp, 11 predicted proteins | sample 5400471 | NCBI WGS metagenome assembly WNFI01 (sample SAMN13153348, study PRJNA577476) | soil metagenome | isolation source: 100 cm saprolite on Douglas fir-dominated hillslope | place: USA:California | collected 2013-09-17 | reverse complement strand
TCACTTTGTGCATACGCTCTAAGCTATCAGTATAGACGTACTATGATCTGGTTGAGATGAAGTTAAGTTTGCTGTCATGGACTTTGCCGAAAACCTTGATTATAATAGCAACATGCATACTGACTACCTCGCATTGTTACGGCTCATGCAATTGGCCGATAGTGCATTACCTGTCGGCGCAGCGGCTCATTCCTTCGGACTTGAAACCCTTGTTGTTGAGGGGAACCTGGAAGTCATACAGCTTGGACCGTTTTTGAGAGATTACCTGGAAGAGGCCGGAGTAGTCGACGGCGCTTTTTGTTGCCTGGGCTACCGCCTTGCCTCTCATACAGACCACGCTCTTTTTATAGCACAGTGGCTGGCTTTGAACGAGCAATTAAGCGCCATCAAAACCGCTCGTGAGAGCAGGGCGGCCAGCGCTGCCCTGGGACGCAGATTCCTACACCTTCTGCTGAATCTGGAAGATGCTCCATTGATCCATCTTGCCATGCAGTCCGCCAGGTCCGCTGGTATAGATACGCACTATAGCGTGGCTTTTGGCCTGGCAGGTGGTATACTAAAGGTAGACGAAGTCGTGGTGACCCTGGCCTATTTGCAGCAGTCGTTAATTGGCCTGGTCTCGGCCTGCCAGCGCCTACTGCCGCTCGGCCAGAGCCAGGCCAGTCAGATTATCTGGCAGCTCAAACCCACGTTATTGACAGTTGCTGGTCATAGCAAAGAGGTAGCCGCGAATATGGATGAAATGAGTATCTGTACCCCCCTGGTGGAAGTAGGCAGCATGCGGCATTCTTACCTGGCAACACGGCTGTTTATAAGTTAGCGAATGGGAAGTAATGTGGATGATTATCCTGAAGCAGGAATGCAACAGGTTGAAGGTCGATTGAAGCTGCACTTCAGTAGTGATCGTGAACGACAAACGCGGCATGCATAATATTTCAGGAGGCGTGCTGGGAGGAGATCAGCTCACGCTGGAGGTTGAAGTAGAGCAGGGAGCGCACGCGCAATTGACCTCCACCGGCGCTACCCGGCTCTATCGCAGCCGTCCAGATGTTCCTGTTTCTAAACAAATAGGTACGTTCACGGTGCGCGAAGGCGCACTCCTGGAGTATCTTCCTGACCCGCTTCTCCCATTTTCCGGGTCGCGCTACCACCAGCAAATGCGCATAGAACTTGATAGCGGCGCTGGACTCTTCTGGTGGGAGACGGTCGCTCCCGGGCGGGTAGCACAGGGTGAACAATTCGCCTATGAACAACTCTTACTCGACTTGCACATTACGACACGAGGTCGGTCGATAGCCATTGAACGTCTCAAGCTCGAACCGCACTGCCGCGCACTCTCCTCGCTGGCGAGACTGGGACCCTATTCCCATTTCTGTAGCTTCTATATCTGCCGGGTAGGACTGGAAGCCACCCACTGGTCCAACCTGGAAAAAGAACTAGGAGCACTGGCTCAGGAACTGTCTTGTCTGGGTGAACTTAGCTGGGGTGTGAGCACCCTCGTCGCGCATGGCCTTGTCCTTTGTTGTGAATCTCACACAACGCGAACAGGAAAAACTCTTAATTTTCACAGCTTCCGAACTGGCCCGCAAACGGCAGGCGCGCGGCCTCAAACTCAATTACCCGGAAGCTGTAGCCATTTTATGCGCCGAAATCATGGAGGCTGCCCGCGATGGAAAGAGCGTGGCGGAAACCATGACGTTCGGTGCCACCATCCTGAAGCGGGAAGATGTGATGGAAGGCGTGGCGGAGATGATCCAGGAGGTACAGGTTGAGGCCACTTTTCCGGATGGTACGAAACTCGTTACCGTCCATGACCCCATCGAGTAAACGAGTGCAGAGGAGCAATAGAGGGAGGGAACAATGAAACCAGGTGAATATCTGCTAAACGAGGCCGCGGGCGGCGTCGAGGCGAACGCAGGGCGCGCTGTCGCTCAGGTACTAGTGAAGCATACTGGTGACAGACCCATCCAGGTGGGCAGCCATTACCACTTTTTCGAGGTCAACTCCGCTTTGCAATTTGATCGGCAGGCTGCTTACGGGATGCGTCTGAACATCGCCGCAGGGACCGCTGTGCGTTTTGAACCGGGCGAAGAGAAAGTGGTCAGCCTGGTCGCTCTTGGTGGGGCGCGTGCAGTGTATGGACATAATGGACGAGTGAACGGCCCGTTAGATCAGCCCGGTCAGCCGGGAAGGAGCGCTGTATGAGCCTGAATATACCACGTCGCACGTATGCCGACCTGTACGGCCCAACCACAGGTGACCGTGTGCGCCTGGCGGATACGGAATTACTGATCGAGGTAGAGAAAGATTTCACCGTGTATGGCGACGAGGTCACTTTTGGTGGAGGCAAGGTCATTCGCGATGGTATGGGGCAGAGCAGTCGCGCCACGCGCGAGGCTACGAATGGCGCGCTCGACCTTGTCATTACCAACGCGCTGATTATCGATTACTGGGGCATCGTTAAAGGCGATATTGGCATTAAGGATGGACGTATCGTGAAGGTTGGTAAAGCTGGCAACCCCGATACGATGGAGGGAGTAGACCCCGAATTGGTGATAGGCGCGAGCACCGAGGTAATCGCGGGCGAAAATATGCTGGTGACGGCGGGAGGGATCGACGGTCATGTCCACTTCATCGCGCCCCAGCAGATATACGAGGCGATTTCTAACGGCATTACCACCATGATCGGTGGAGGCACCGGCCCGGCAACAGGTACGAACGCCACCACCTGCACGCCCGGAGCATGGAATATTGCGCGCATGCTCCAGGCTGCTGAAAGCTGGCCTATGAACTTCGGCTTCCTGGGTAAAGGCAATGCCTCTGCAGGCGAACCCCTTGCAGAACAGTTGCGCGCCGGTGCCTGCGGCCTCAAACTCCACGAGGACTGGGGTACGACGCCTGCCGCTATCGATAGCTGCCTGACGGTTGCCGACCGATACGACGTGCATGTTGCGATTCATACGGATACCATTAACGAGGCCGGTTTTGTCGAGGATACCATTGCTGCCATCGCAGGGCGCACGATCCATACGTATCACACTGAAGGGGCAGGCGGTGGCCACGCTCCAGATATCATTCGTATCGCCTCTTTCCCCAACATCCTGCCCTCCTCAACCAATCCGACCAGGCCGTACACCGTCAACACTATTGCCGAGCACCTGGATATGCTCATGGTGTGCCATCATTTGAATCCGCAGGTGCCGGAGGATGTAGCCTTCGCGGAGAGCCGGATCCGTCCCGAGACCATCGCCGCCGAAGATATCCTGCATGACCTGGGGGTGTTTAGCATGATGTCGAGCGATTCTCAGGCAATGGGACGTATCGGTGAAGTTGTCACGCGTACCTGGCAGTCGGCGCATAAAATGAAGGTGCAGCGTGGTCCACTTGAGCAAGACTCCGCGCACAACGATAATTTTCGAGTGAAACGCTACATCGCCAAGTACACTATCAATCCTGCCATCGCTCACGGCATCGCGCACCAGGTTGGCTCGATTGAACCAGGAAAACTGGCCGATATCGTCATTTGGAAACCGGCGTTCTTTGGGGTCAAGCCAGAGATGATCGTCAAGGGCGGTTTTATCGCCTGGAGCGCGATGGGTGACGCCAACGCATCCATTCCGACGCCGCAGCCAGTGCTCTATCGTCCCATGTTCGGCGCGTTTGGCGGCGCAACTGCTGCTACCGGCCTGACCTTTGTCTCGAAGGCAGCGCTCGAGGAAGATATTCCGGTGAAGCTGGGCCTGAGAAAAACGGTTGTCGCCGTTGAAAAGTGCCGCGAGATCGGCAAAGCCAATATGCTGCTCAATGATGCTACCCCCAGCATCGAGGTTGACCCTGAAACATATGAAGTGCGAGCTGATGATGAACTGCTCACCTGCGAGCCAGCCAAGATCTTACCCCTGGCACAGCGGTACTTTCTGTTTTAGTCAAGAAGGAATAGTACAATGACAGAAAACACATTCGCGAGAGCATTCAGGGTGGGTATCGCCGGGCCAGTGGGCAGCGGCAAGACCGCCCTGGTAGACTGTCTGAGCAAACGGCTTTGGCCCACTTACAACCTGGCGGTTGTTACCAACGACATTTATACGAAGGAGGATGCAGAATTCTTATTGCGGGCAGGCACACTACCTGGGGAACGCATCAGAGGGGTGGAAACCGGTGGCTGCCCGCACGCGGCCATCCGTGAAGACGCCTCGATGAATCTGGAAGCGATTGCCGACCTGGAAGAGAGCCTGCCTGAACTTGAACTCATTTTTGTCGAGAGCGGTGGCGACAATCTGGCCGCAGCTTTCAGCCCGGAACTGGTGGACGTGTTTATTTATGTAATCGATGTTTCAGGGGGCGACAAAATCCCGCGCAAAGGCGGTCCGGGCATCACCCGCTCCGACCTGCTGGTCATCAACAAAATTGACCTGGCACCTTACGTGGAAGCTTCGCTGGAGGTGATGGAGCGTGACGCGCGGCGCATGCGCGGCAAACGTCCATTCATCTTTACCAACCTCAAGGATGGTACCGGGCTGGACGCCGTTCTCACATGGTTGGAGCAGCATCTCAAAACACCACCGGATCAGCGCCGCTCTATCATAGATGCCCATGCTCCTTACGTGGGACAGGCACATAACCACGACCATAACCATGAACATCAAATCGTCAGTCACACTCATCCACATTGACGCGCGGTCAGTGCGTGCTGTACTGTCGTTGGGGCATAATCTGCGGTTGTGTTGCAAAAAGAAGCCGATCTGCTCAAGTGGGCGAAAACGAGCAAGCGAGGACTCTTTCCTTCATAAGCCATCAAAGCCAGAATCCCTTCACATGGCGTCACTACCAGTCTGACATCATTCTTCTGTGAGTACGCTGCTCCCTTCGCTATTCTTTGAGCTACCGAGATCTTGAGGAGATGATGCGAGAACGGGGTCTGTACATCGATCACTCCACGAGCTATTGCTGCGTGCAGCGCTATGCGTTTGCAACACAACCCGGAAACAAGACGTCACCCCTCAGAGATCGGTCGCTTGGTGACGAGGTGGAGGAAACCAGCGTGATGATGACGGAAAACAGTACACTGCCCATGACGATGCTCATGGCGCTTTCATGACACTTCCTCCTTATACTAGGAGCAGAGAGGGCGAGGCGCGTCAGCTGAGGAGTGGCCCCAACCCCTGCCGGGTGGGCCTTTGAGTGAGGAACTGCTCTTCTAGCTACTCCAACATGCTCGCTCATCAGGATATGGCTCGCACGTGTTTGCAACTAGTGTTTGTCTACGTGACGACTTGTAACCAATAAAGGCCAAAGGAGATACAGACACGATGGACCTTGAGATCACGCTGCGGGTGAACGGGGCGACACACCGGCTTTCCGTTGATACTCGCACGACGCTCCTGGATGCGCTACGCGAGCGGCTCGGACTCACCGGCACCAAGAAGGGCTGCGACCACGGGCAGTGCGGTGCCTGCACCATCTTGCTCGATGGGCGACGCGTCAATAGCTGCCTGACCCTCGCCGTCGCCCATCAGGACGCCCAAATCGTCACCATCGAGGGGTTGGCGGCGGATGGCGAACACCTGCACCCCCTCCAGCAGGCGTTCATCACCCATGACGCGTTCCAGTGCGGCTATTGTACCCCTGGACAGCTCTGCTCGGCGGTCGGCATGCTGCGCGAGGTCGAGGCCGGTTGGCCCAGCGTGGTGAGTGCTGATCTGACTGCTGACCACGTCACCCTCGACGATGAGGAGATCCGCGAGCGCATGAGCGGCAATCTCTGCCGCTGCGCCGCCTATGCCACTATCGTTCCGGCGATCAGGGAGGTTGCCCAGCAGGCACAAGAGGCGCAGCGAGCCAAGCAGGCAGAGGAGGCACGCCGATGAACTGCTCGTCGACATCACCCAGCTGCCCTATGACCGCATCGAACCGCTCCCCGGTGGGGGCGTGCGCATCGGAGCGATGGTGCGCAACAGCGATCTCGCGGCTGATCGCACCATTCGCACGCGCTATCCCTTACTCGCGCAGGCGCTGCTCGCGGGCGCCTCGGGCCAGCTGCGCAACCTGGCCACGACGGGTGGGAACCTGTTGCAGCGCACGCGCTGCGTCTACTTTCAGGACATCTCCAAGCCGTGCAACAAGCGCGTGCCAGGCAGCGGCTGCTCTATGCGGGAGGGCTATCAGCGAGACAGCGCTATCCTGGGGGCATCGGATGCGTGTATCGCGACGCATCCCTCGGACAGGGCGGTCGCCCTGGCCGCACTTGGGGCCAGCGTGCGCGTGCTGGGGCCGCAGGGGGAACGGGCGATCCCGCTGGTGGACTTCTACCGCCTGCCGGGCGACGAGCCGCAGCGTGACACGGTGTTGGAACACGGCGAGCTGCTCACGGCCGTCGACCTGCCGCCGCTTGCGTTCGCGACGCGTTCGCACTATCGCAAGGTGCGCGACCGCGCGTCCTACGCCTTCGCGCTCGTCTCGGTGGCCGCGGCGCTCGATGTCGCCGATGGCGTGGTGCGAGACGTGCGCATCGCGCTCGGTGGCGTCGCGCCTGTGCCGTGGCGGGCAGTGCGAGCCGAAGCCGCGCTGCGTGGCGCACCGGCAACCGGGGAAGTGTTTGGGCGAGCCGCCGAGGCTGAGCTGACCGATGCACAGCCACTGCCCGGCAACGCGTTCAAGGTCCCGCTCGCCCGCAGCACCCTGGTGCGGACGTTGCTTGACCTGACAGAGGAGGAGAAAGACCGACGATGAAAACGCAACTCATCACGCGCGCCATCGGCGCGCCTCTCAACCGTATCGATGGGGTTCAGAAGGTCACCGGCGCGGCAAAATACGCCTACGAGTACCCCGTCGAGGGCGTGACCTACGTCTTCCCGGTCCAGAGCACGATCGCCAGGGGCCGGGTCGGGTCGATCGACGCGAGCGCCGCGCGAGCGCTGCCCGGTGTCATCGCCGTGCTTTCGCACGAGAACGCTCCACGGCTTGCGCCACTTGACGACGCCGAACTGGCGGTGTTCCAATCGGATGCCATCGCCTATCATGGGCAGTTCGTTGCTGCGGTGGTCGCCGAGACGTCCGAGATCGCGCGTCAGGCAGCGAGCCTCGTCGTCGTTCGCTACGAGGAGCAGCCGCACGATGTCGAACTCCGCGCCGATCGCGGCGATCTCTCCACACCGGAGAGACTCCTCACTGGCGACGAGACTGATACGGAGAGCGGCGATGTCGAGGCCGCACTATCCTCGGCGGCCGTCTCGCTCGATCACACCTATACGACGCCCGCCGAGCACAACAATCCGCTCGAACCGCACGCGACCACCGCCATCTGGAGCGATGAGGAGGTCACTCTCTACGATGCGAACCAGGGCGCACATGCCATCCGGGATGCCGTGGCCACGGCATTCAGACTTCCACCCGAGCGCGTGCGCGTCATTGCACGCTATGTCGGCGGCGGCTTCGGCTCCAAGGGGTTCCCGCACTCGCACGTGATCCTCACCGCGATGGCAGCGCAGGCAGCGGGGCGGCCTGTAAAGCTCGCCCTCACGCGGCAGCAGATGTTCGCGCTGGTCGGCTATCGCACGCCGACGATCCAACGGATTCGATTGGGGGCCGACCGCAACGGCCGGCTCACGACGATCGCGCATGACGTCGTCGAGCAGACCGCGACCATTCACGAGTTCGTCGAGCACACCGCCATCGCGACGCGCATGATGTACGCGGCACCAAACCGCCGCACCACGCACCGGCTCGCGCGGCTCGACGTGCCCGTGCCGACGATCATGCGTGCGCCCGGTGAGTGTCCGGGGATGTTCGCACTCGAGTCGGCAATGGATGAGCTGGCAATCGCCTACGGACTCGATCCGATCGAGCTGCGCATCCGCAACGAACCGGCGGTCGATCCCGAGAGCGGGCGTCCGTTCAGTAGCCGCAACCTGGTCGCGTGCCTGCGGGAGGGGGCGCAGCGCTTCGGCTGGGCGCAGCGCGACCCGCAGCCGCGCGTGCGACGTGATGGCTCCTGGCTCGTCGGGACCGGCGTTGCCGCCTCGACATATCCGGTCTACTACTATCCTGCGACCGCGCTCGTGCAGGTCGATCGTGCGGGACGCTATCGTGTCCGCATCGATGCCACGGACATCGGGACCGGAGCCTGGACGGTGCTGACCCAGATCGCGGCGGACGCCCTCGAGGTGCCGCTGGAGCGCGTGCACCTTGAGATCGGTGATAGCTCCCTGCCGAGGGCCTTCGTGGCCGGGGGTTCGGCTGGCACTACCTCGTGGGGCTGGGCGATCTTCAATGCGGCGAGCGCGCTCCGCGCACGGCTGCACGAGGAGTACGGCGGTACCGTCCCTGCTGATGGGCTGGAGGCCAGCGGCGCATTCGACACGAACCCCGAGGCGCAGCAGTTCTCCATGCATGCCTTTGGCGCGCAGTTCGCTGAGGTCCGTGTCAATGTGGACACCGGTGAGGTCCGTGTCCCACGATTGCTTGGGGTCTTCGCCGCCGGTCGCATCATCAACCCGAAGACGGCTCGCTCGCAGTTCCTGGGCGCAATGACGATGGGCCTCTCGATGGCGCTGCACGAGGAGAGCGTCCTGGACCCGCGCTTCGGCGACTACGTGAACCACGACTTCGCGGAGTACCACATCGCCACCAACGCCGATGTCGGCACGATCGACGTGACCTGGATCGATGAGGAGGATCTGCATGTCAACCCCATGGGCGCGAAGGGGATTGGCGAGATCGGGATCGTCGGCACCGCCGCTGCGATTGCCAATGCCGCCTATCATGCGACGGGCATTCGCATCCGCGACCTGCCGATCACCCTGAATAAGCTGCTGCCGTGAGACGGCTGCGGGCGAAGAGCTGGTCCACCGTGTCTCATGGCAGACCGCTCGTGCTTCCATCCGAGGCTGGTCAGAGCCAGGGCAGTGCTTTCGTGACCCCAGCGGAGGTGCTGCTCCCTTGTCCTGATCAGACGCAGGACGGAGAGGCCATCATGACCAAAGAGGTGGGAGCTCTCTCCACTACCAACAGCGATCAGCGTGCCTGGAGCAGCGTGGTCTTCCGCCTGATCCGACGAAGATGGTAGTCCATACGGCAAAGGAAGATCAGAGCTTTGCGCCACTGCTCAAGGCAGCACCGCTATCTTGAGACCTTCTCCACTGGCAACTTTGTCCAGTGCTTCACGGGCAGATCGTAGAGGGAAGCGGTCAGTCACCATCGATCCCACCTTAATCCGGCCTGACTCAATGAGCTGAAGAGCAGTTTGATAGTCAGCACGCCGGGAATTTGCACTGCCAATTACCTCCAGTTCTTTGTAGTGAATGAGGTTGGCCTCGACCTCCGCCCAACCTTTGGCAGCCAGGCCTGCAAAGATATTGATTCGCCCCCTCTGACGAGCCATCGCTTACTATGACGGTCCGTGCTCCGGCCAGGAGGGAAAGCTGAAGGTGAAACAGGCCGATAGGGCCTGACCCCATAATGAGCACGCTGCTATTCAAGCATATCTGGGAACGATGGTGGCCATTGACGCAGCAAGCCAGCGGCTCAGCAAGCGCTAGATATTCCGAGGGCAAATCATTTTGCACCGCAAAGAGGTTACCTGCAGCTATGGCATCGGCAGGAATCCGTACATACTCACTCAATCCCCCTTTCACATCATAGCCCATTATTTTTTGGTTGGGACAGATATTCTCCATACCATTCTGACAGTAGAAACATCGCTGGCAAGCTATCACTGGAGCTATCGCCACTGGCGCTCCGACCTCATATCCCCTTACCCGTTTCCCTACCCGATAGACATGACCTGCCATTTCATGGCCCAGGATGGTGGGTGGATGGATACCCCTCGTCTTTTCTCCACAGAAGATACGCACATCGGTTCCACATATCGTGTTGGCTCCGATCTTGACCAGAACTTCGTCCCCCCCGATATCGGGTGTATCAACCTCTGTTACTTCCATCTGGCCGGGACCCTGAAATACTGCCGCAAGCATCTTGTTTCTCCTGTCTGTCATTCTTCATGCCCTGCAACGTGTTGGGCTACGTCATGCATCAGGTCCCGCATCTGGAGATAAGTAGCGATATACTTCTCCACATAGAATTGATATTCTTTGTGTCGTTGCCGGTCTGGCTCGATACGATGGCTCGTGTGGACCATATGGCATGCCGCCTCCTGTAGATTCGGGTATATTCCTGCGCCCACCGCCGCCAGTATCGCCGAACCCAGTACCTCCGCATTAGATACTTTGGTGAAGGTAATAGGAAGGTTACTCACGTCCGCGTGAATCTGCGTCCATAATTGGCTCTTCAAAGGACCTCCGCAAGCAACGATCTGTTGCGGCTGGAAGCCATACCGGTGTAGTGTTCGAAAGATAAGTTCTGTTCCATAGCAGATGCCCTCCACAATCGCACGATAGATATGCGTCGCGTCGTGCTTGAGGGTCAGTCCCCAAATCATCCCGCGTGCTTCAGAGTCAGTATAGGGAGTGCGGTTTCCTTGCCAGTGATCCATCACTATTAGTCCATCAGAACCTACAGGTAAGTTCTCAGCACGCTTATTGAGCAGGTCATAAAGG
>WNFI01073348.1_pt1 | contig 10553 bp, 7 predicted proteins | sample 5400471 | NCBI WGS metagenome assembly WNFI01 (sample SAMN13153348, study PRJNA577476) | soil metagenome | isolation source: 100 cm saprolite on Douglas fir-dominated hillslope | place: USA:California | collected 2013-09-17 | reverse complement strand
CACGATCCTGATCGACGATGCCGAGTCTCTCCACCGCGGCGACGCCCGCCATCACGTCATTGCCGGGGCCTGCGCCGGTGTCGCGGAAGATTGCATGCTCGTAGGCATCGCCGAGATTGGTGCTGCCGCGGTAATTGGGTTGAAATACGATGAATCCGGCTGCCGCCAGCAACTGCGGCAGCGGCGAGAATTTCACTGTCGATGCCGATTCCGGGCCGCCGTGGATCACCAGCACCAGCGGGTATTTCTGTCCGCGCTGGTAGCCTGTCGGGCAGGTCAACGCACCATCTTCGAGAAAACCGTTCGGTCCCTGCCACTCGATGGATTCGGTGCGCCCGAGCGTCACACCATCGATGAACGCGTTGAAATTGGTGAGCCGGCGCGGCTTGGCGTTCGCCGAATCCATCACGTAGAGTTCACTCGGATGCATCGCGGTGCTGCCCACGAATGCCACCGCACCGGTCTTGGAAACACTCAGATCGGGACTCGCTTGGACATCGCCAAGTCCGAGTTTCTTTGCCGCGCCCTGCAACGGCTGCTGCCACAGCGCCGAACCCGTGCCGTCGTCGCCCTCCAGCAGCAGCGCCTTGCCGCCCGGCAGCCAGGCATGGGTGTTGAAGTTGCGCGCCCGTGCTTGGGTAACATCGCGCGATACCCCGTTGGCCATCACGTAAACGGCACTGCCGTTGTTCTGATCGCCGTCGCGCGGGCGCTCAAACGCCAAGACATCGCTGCCTGGCGCATACAAAGCCGTGGCCGAACCTTCCGACGACACCAGCGTTCGAGTCTCGCCGCCGACTGCGTCCACCGCGGCGATGACCGAACGGAACGACGTGCCCCAGTACGGGCCGGGAAAGCGCGTGAACGCGATGCTGCGGCCGTCATGGCTCCACTCGGGCACCGGCGCTGAGTCCCGCTGATCGGTCTGCAGGCTGAACGTGCCTTGCGTGAGCCGCTTTGCCGCGCCGCCCGAACTCGAAACCACCCACAAATGCCACGGCGTCAGCGCTGCTCGGATCAGAAAGTTGTTGTCCGTGACTTGAAACGCATCATCGTGCTCCTTGATGGCTTTCGCGTTGACGGGTTCGTCCGCGGTAATGAAGGCAATCTGTTTACCGTCCGGACTCCACGCGAATTCTTCCACGCCATGCTTGGCCTCGGTGACCCGGATCGGGTCGCCGCCGTTCATCGGCATCACGAATATCTGCGCCTGTTTTTCCTCCGAATCCTTGTCGGCATCGTCTTTGGAATTCGAGTCGGGGCCGGTATTCGGCGGCGCCTTGGGTGCGGAATCCTCGGCCAGAAACGCCAGCCGCGAGCCATCCTCCGACCATTTTGGCGATGCGATGCCCGTGCGCTTCCACGTTACCGCACGTCGCGCACCGTTCGCCGCATCGACGATGTCGATCTCCATCTGCGCCTTGTCGGTCTTCCAGTCAGGCATGGAAACGATCACCGCGATCTGTTTGCCGTCGGGAGAAATTTTCGCGTCGTGCAAGGCGACGATCTTTTGCAGATCGCTCAACTGAAATTCCGGCGTGCCCACCGCGGCCGCACCCGACACCGCCCATGCAAGGACACAGCAGGCCGCCAAGCCGAAACATACTTTGCAATTCATGACCCATCCCCATCGTTGGAAAGCTAGCCGGCGCAGCTTACGGCGACCGCCAGGTTCCGGTTGGAGATTCGCGTAACGGATCCCTTGCCCGTCCGCTGGTCGGCGTCAGCGCTCCCAGTGCCCGGCGATATAATGCCACTGCGTGCCCAACTGCTCCCATCGGGCGGCAACCCAATGAGCGGATCGGCGCTCTGGAACCCAGGTTCCGGATGCCCAAACATATGAGCGGCCATTCCACTCCCAATGTCCGGCACCCCAAACGTAGCCGTCGCGCGGCGGCGGAGCGTGTTCGACCCGGTCCGGCGGCGGCGGCGCGTCGGTCACGATCTCTGCTGCGGCACGGGCCGAGTTGGGTGTAAAAACTGCGCCGGCGATGGTCAAAGCCATCGTCAAGGGCAAGGCATTGAGGGCTGTTCGAATCCTGGAGTGGCGGGATGGCATGACGACTTCTCCTCTGTGAAATCGAACGAATCATACGATAATCGTTCAATTTGTCAACTCCATCGAGGGAAGGCGGCGTTTGGGCAGTTTTTGGGTCTGGTGGCCTCGAATCGTGGGTGACTAGTGCAGCCTGGCGAGCGCCCTGACGCCCGCCAAGTGGGTGACCGCGAATGCGTTGAGTTCGACTTCCATCTCGGCCGCCGTTTCGCTGCGATTGGCGAGGTTGCCGCTGCCGAAATAGAGGGCGCGCGCGATCTGCTTCGCGTTCGGCGAAAGCGCCGGGTCTTCGGCCATCGCCGCGCCCAGCATCTCAAGTATGCTCAAGTCCAGGTCGGCGAAGATCTCGCCGGCCATACTGTGGGTATACGAAAACAGCTCGGCCGCATGCGTCGATCCGCGTACCAAGGTAAATATCAGCCGGTGCTTGGCAATGACGGCATCGGCCAGACGCGCGTCGAGCGGCGCATCTGCCTTCATCAACGCCTGCTCCACGGCACTGCGCAACAGGCGCGCCATCCGCGCGCACACTGCCAAGAAGAGTTCGTCCTTGTTCTTGAAGTAACTATAGAGAGTGGCTTTGGCCACATTGGCTTCGCGCGCCACCAGTTCCATGGTGACGGCGCGAAATCCCACTCTCTTGAATAACTCCTCGGCCGTGCGAATCGCCCGCTTGTATCGGGCGTTCTGATCAATCTCGGCGGCCTGCACAACGTCGGACATGGACGAATCATACGACAGTCGTACAGGATGCCCTAATGAGCGACGCACGACCGCGTTACGCGCGGCACACGTACAGCGAAGTGAGTAGCACTTTTTCATTCGTCTCGCTGCTCGCTTGAAATTCCTACGATCGCCGCTGCAACGCGGCATTGATCTTCATTCGCTTTGGCGCATACATTCGCGCGGCTATTTACCACCTGTCGTCGCCGTCAGACACGCCGCCGCGCGTGAGTGTCGTGATGCCGAGACAGTTGACGCCGCACACCGGTTTTTGGGTATATGGCAGCCTTCGTCGGCGCGAAATCTTCGCAGCCCGTATGAATTTTTTTCAATCCGAGGTGAGATGGATTCGATCAACTCTGAGTTTGAGGTTGCCATTCTTGGCGCCGGCCCCGGCGGATTGAGCGCCGCCGCACGCGCCGCCCAACGCGGTCTATCGCATGTGCTGCTGGAAGCAGCGGAACAGCATGCCAATACGATGTCCGCTACTGTGCCGAGGCGGTGAAGATCACTCGGTCGGCGCAAGGGTTTTCGATCGAACTCAAGTCCGGCGACATTGTCCGGGCCAGCCGCGTCATTCTTGCCTTGGGTATTCAAGGCAATCCGCGTCGCCTGGGTGTTCCGGGCGACGACCATCCCTGCATCCAGACTTCCATGGAATGCGCGGACGACTACGATCAGGAAACCATCATGATCGTCGGCGCCGGAGATTCGGCGATCGAGAATGCGATGGCTCTTTCGCGCGGCAATCGAGTCATCATCGTCAATCGCGGCGACGGGTTTCCGCGCGCCAAGGATGGCAATGCGCAGCGCATCGGCAAAGCCATCGAAAGCGGCGCCGTGCAATGCATCTACGGCGCCGCAGTCCTGCGGGTGGAAAACACCGCTTCTTCTGACGGCCGCCCGGGCTGCCGCGTCGTGCTGAAAACCCCTGCAGGCGAAGTGTCCCACCGCTGCCATCGCGTCATCACGCGGCTTGGCGCCGTGGCGCCGCGCCGCTTCATCGAGCCGATCGGCGTCGCTGTTCATCATCGGTGCGCTCGGCGGTTATCCGCTCATCAAACAGGCGCTCAATCAGGGTTACGAAGTCATCGAGCACCTGTCGGGCAATTCGGTCGAACCGGCGGACCACGCGATCCTCGCCGCCAAGCTCGATGCGGTTCCTTTCGGTCACGATGTGGATGCAACGCTCGATCTGATCAGAGATCGGGTGCGGATGTTGCACGGCGTTAATCAGCTGGCACTGCGCGAGCAGGTGATGGCCAGCTCGGTGCGCGTGCTGGAGGCCGGCAACGAAATCTATCTGCGCGGCGAATACTTGGACAGCGTCTTCAACGTGCTGCAGGGGGAGGTCTATCTGTACGGGTCGGACACCTCGAGGATGACCATTTGTGCGGGGCAGCTCATCGGCGCGCTCACCTTGATTTCGGGACGTCCCAGCGAGGCCACGGCGATTGCAGGCCCCGACTGCGTGCTGCTCGAGACACCCCAGCTCATGGTAAAAAAGTTGATGCGCAGCGAGCCTTCCGTACGCAGGTTCGTGGACCGGGTCTACATCCTGCGCAGTTTGAAGTACCTGCTGACGGGGAGCACGGACTCGAGAACCATCTACAGGCTGGCGCGCAGCGCGCGGATTCACAGCCTCGATCCCGGACAAGCCCTGTTCAGTGAAGGAGATCCGGTCGATCGGGTGTATCTCGTGCGCCGCGGCTCGGTGACGTTGGGACAAGCCCTGTTCAGTGAAGGAGATCCGGTCGATCGGGTGTATCTCGTGCGCCGCGGCTCGGTGACGTTGTCGCGCCGCGTCGATCGGAGCGATACAGTCGTTGCGTATTGCGCTGCCGGCAGCATCGTCGACTCCGTCGGCGAAACTTCCGGTGAAGCCTGCCGTGCCCTGACCGCGACGGCGACGGTTGCCACCGAGGCGGTGAGCTTGGACCACGCCATGTTCGTGCGGGAGCTGCGCGATGACGCGGAGCTCATGAGGCAGCTGCAGGCGGAGCGGGTGCGGCAGCTCGAGCAGTATGCGCACATGCAGGCCCGGCCGGCCGCCGGCAATATCTTGTCCTTCTTGATGTCCAACGGCGTCGGCGAGGCGACCAACGTGCTGGTCATCGACGAGACTCTCTGCATCGGCTGCGATCAGTGCGAAACGGCCTGTGCGTCGACCCATCAGAACGTGTCGCGGCTCGACCGGCGCGCGGGCCCTACCTTTCAGTCCCTGCACTTGCCGACCTCGTGCCGCCACTGCGAACACCCGCACTGCATGAGCGACTGTCCCGCCGACGCCATTCATAAATTGCCCAACGGCGAAGTCTCCATCGACGACACTTGCATCGGATGCGGCAACTGCGAAGAGAATTGTCCGTACGGCGTCATTCAAATGGCGGAAGTGCCGGTGAGCGCCGGATTCATCGATCGCCTGCTGCGGCGAGCCGTGCCGGAGCCTGTCAAGACGGCGGTCAAGTGCGATATGTGCGCCGATATGAAGTCGGGTCCCGCCTGCGTGAATGCGTGTCCGACCGGCGCGGCGATTCGGATTCACGCGGAAGACGTCGTGCAGCTGGCCGCGAAGCGCGTGGCTTCCGGATAGTCGGGCGATAGATGCATCAGTCCTTCTTGAACATCCAGCGCTATCGCTACGCGCTGTATGCGGGCCTGTTGGGAGCGGCCTGTACGGTGAGCTATGTCGTCGATTCGTGGCATGAGCGGCCTGCCGGCGATACGGTGCTCGGGTACACGCTGGGCGGCATTGCCGCCGCGCTCGTATTGTTTCTGATGTCCTACGGCATCCGGCGCCGCTCGTTCCACGCCCGCGCCGGCGCCACCAAGCGATGGCTGTCGATGCATGTGTACCTCGGCGTTTGCGTGGTGCTGGTGGCGACTCTGCATTCGGGGCTGCAATTCGGTTGGAACGTCCACACACTCGCGTATGGTCTGTTATGCACGGTCGTGCTGAGCGGCTGCTGGGGTGTGTACGCGTACATTCGTTATCCGACTCTGATCGCGCGTGAACGCGGTGCCGTGTCGCGCGAAGAACTGCTGCGGCGGCTTGCCGAGACCGATGCTCGAGCGCTCGCCGTCTCAGCGGGGCTCGACCTCGAAGTGCGCGACCTGATTGCCGACGCCATTCGCCGCACACGTCTGGGCGGCACCGTGTGGGCGCAGCTGCGCGGGCGCGACGAATCGATGCTGCTGCTGGTGCCGATTCGCGCACCGGGATACTCGCGGTTGGTCAGCAATCGTGGACAACAGGCGTTGATCGCCCAACTCGCCCAGTACCAGACGACGACCTGGGATACCCGCGCCCAGCACCGCTTGCATCAGTTGCTGCAGATCAGCGGCGATAAGGCCGTGGTGCTCAGGCGGTTGCAGCGCGACATCCAAATCCAGGGCCTGATGCAGTTCTGGCTGTACCTCCATGTACCACTGAGCTTCGGCATGCTGGCGGCCCTCGCCGTCCACATCCTCTCAGTGTTCTATTACCGGTAGGCACCATGCGCGTGGTGCTACGCACAGGGCGCGTCGGCCGCGTCGCGGGCCGTCCCCGCTATCGGCAAGCGGTCCTCAACGTGGCCACGCTGACCATCGGCCGCGGCGCCGATCAGCTGATCCAGATTCCCGACGCACGCCTAGCCATAGCGCACGCGACGATCGAGCAGCGCTTCGGCAGACTTCACTTGCGTGTGCTGGCAGACGAGCCCGTCGCGGTCAACGAGCGGCCGCAGACCAAGGCGGTGCTGAGGCGCGGCCATGTGTTATCGATCGGCCACGCACGATTGACCGTCGAAGACATACGCCAAGACGGCGTGGTGGTGCTGCGACTCGACTTGCAGAGCGATGACGTTTCCGCGGAAACGCCGGCGGCGGCGAAGACTCTGCTGGAGACCGGCCTGCGCGCGGCTCCGGCGTCGTGGATGCTGGTACTCGGCGTGCTGCTTCTCACCCTGCTGCTGCCGCTGTTGACGTCGTGGAATACGCCGCTGCGTGCAAGTCTGCGCGATGGCGCGCTGGTGCCCAGCGATGCGCTCTGGCAGCCGGGACCCTTGCACGCCGCACATCAGTCGATCGGCGGGAACTGCAACGCCTGCCATGGCGCGGTGTTCGGCCGCGTCGCGGATCGGGCCTGCATCACCTGCCATCCGGCTACTCAGCACCATGTCTCCGTCGAATCGCCGGCACGCGCGCGCTTTGCCGGCATGCGCTGCGCGGACTGTCACGTGGAGCACGCCAAACCGAGCCGGCTGGTCGATACCGGTTCGCGCTCCTGCGTCGCCTGCCACGGCGACCTGCGCAAGCTCGACCCCAACACGCCTTTGCAGAACGCCACGGATTTCGGCAGCAGCCATCCGGAATTCTCTCTGGCGCTGCTCGAACCGGAACGCGTCGGCGGCGACACCGTGTGGCGCACCCGCATGACCCCGCCCGGGTTTCGGCCGCAGCCGGAGGAGCATTCCAATTTGAAATTCTCACACAAGGTTCATATGGACGAACACGGCATCAAATCACCCACCGGCGATCAGAAGCTCGCGTGCGCCGATTGCCATCGGACCGACGCCAGCGGACGCTCCATGGCGCCGATTCGCATGGAACAGCATTGCTCCCGCTGTCATTCACTGCAGTTCGACGAAAACGATTCGTCGACTGCGGTTCCACATGGCGACTTGAAGCTGATGTTCACCGCGCTCGAGGAGCATTTCAGCCGCATGTTTCTGCAGCAGATCACGCCGGGCGCTCGGCCGTCCGATCGGCGCCGGCCCGGCGGCGAGCAAACGGTCATGACGCGGGACGAACAGCGCCGGGCGCTCGAATGGACCACGCGTGAGTCGCTGCAAGCCGCTCGCGAACTCCTGGAAAAGCGCGTTTGTGTCGAGTGTCATACGGTGACGCGGTTGCCTGGCCTGACGGGCTTCGAGCAGTGGCGGGTCGAGGACGTGAAGGTCACCTCGTCCTGGATGCCGCGTGCGCAGTTCAATCATGCCGCCCACCGCAGTTCGGACTGCGTCAGCTGTCACGCGAGAGCGGATCAATCCCGCAGCAGCAGCGATGTGTTGATGCCCGCCATCAAGCAATGCCGGAGCTGTCACGGCGGCAGCCGCGAACGCGCGCGGCTGGCTTCGGACTGCACCATGTGCCATCGATTGCATCTGCCGGGGCGCGGAGAGATTGTGGACCCGGCGGAGCACGCCGGCCCGGCCGTCATCACCTTCATGGCTGGAGTACCGTAGCGATGGGCCGGCATCAGAGCGTGGGATTGGCGTGCGCCTGCGTTGGCACAATCCTCGCGTGCGGCGCGATCCGTGGCGCCCAAGCGGAGAACCCAGTGCCGAACTCGGCGAACAATCCACCCTGCGTCAATGCCGCCGGCGGCAGCGAGTCCGAGGTCTTGCGGCGCCGTCCCGGCGCGTCGACGTCGCCGGCCGCAGAACCGACGGACTGCGACTCCGATCGCCTGCCGCGCGTCTCGGGCCAAGAAATGCTGCCGCCGGCCGCCGTGCCGGACCGCTGGCATCTGGTTGACGAGCTGGGGTACCGCGTCGATTGGCTCGATTCTTACCAGGGCAACAACCCGCTGAAGGGCGATCGGCCCGTGTTCGGCGACGATGGGTTCTTCAGCGTGAGCGCCGTGAGCGGCAGCTTGCTCGAGGAACGGCGCATTGCGTCGACGGCGGCGGGTGTGCCCGACGATCGAGGTCCCAGGACCGCAACGCAAGGCGAGCTGTTCTTCAACCAAAGTCTGTCGCTCGACGCCGTCCTCTACCGCGGCGATACGGTGTTTCGGCCCCCCGATTGGCAGGCGCGCTTGACGACGGTGCTCTCGAAGAGCGGCGTGCGCGCCGGCGGAAGCACCGCCGACGCGAATACCGCCGCGGTGCAGGCGTTGTGGTTCGAGAAGCGTCTGCGCGAAGTCTCCGCGCACGATGACTTCGACAGCGCGCGCGTCGGCATCCAGCCGTTGACCAGCGACTTCCGCGGCTTCCTCTTGTCGGATCAACCGGTGGCAGCACGGCTCTTCGGCACCCGCGACAACGATATCTTTCAGTACAACCTGGCGTTGTTCCGCAGCCTGCGCAAGAACAGCGTGAGCCTCAACGACCTGGGCGCTTCCCTGCCGCACAACGACGCCGTGCTGGCCAATGTGTATTGGCAGGACTTCCCCCGCAAGGGCATCACCTCGGCATTCGTCGCGGCCTACAACCGCAACCGTGAACCCAGTACGCGAGAGCTGTTGGATCCCGCCGGCGTCGCGAATGCCGCGGCCGCGCGCACGCGGCATGACTACGACGTCGGCTACCTGGGCTACGGCGTCGACGGCCACTACGGCTGGCTGAACGCCACCGCGATGACCTATGGCCTGCTTGGCCGCGAACGTCAGGGAACCTTCACCGATGGATCGGAGCGGCTCCGGGCATGGTTCGCCGCCGCCGAATTGTCGGTGGACTCGGACTATAGACGCTGGCGGCTGTCGCTGCTGCACGCCTCCGGCGACGCCAACCCGCATGATCAGCGTGCGACCGGGTTCGACGGTCTGACCGCGAATCCGGTGTTCGCCGGCACCGATTCGAGCTTCTTCATTCATCAGCAGCTGGTGCTGGCGGGCGGCGCATTCAATCTCAAGGCGCGCAACGCGCTGCTGCCGACGTTGAATCCGGCCGACGGCGGAGGTCAAGACAACTTCAGCAATCCCGGTCTGGATCTCGCCGGCGTGGGATTGGACTTGGATTTCGGGCCGAGGTGGCGCATTTCATTCGACGCCAATCAGTTGTGGTTCGACCAGCCCGGGGTGCTCGCGGATCTGATGCTGCGGCCGGTGCCGCGCAATTTCGGCGCCGAATTCGCGGTGAATGCATTCTGGCGGCCGTTCTCGAATCAGAACGTGATCCTGCGCATGTCCAATGCCGCGCTCATGCGCGGCCCGGGCTACAAGGCTCTGTATGACGGCGGCACGCCGTATTCCACCTTTGTTTTTCTGACCGTGAGCTATTGAGAGATCACCTCCAGAGGCCTGACCGATGCCCCACCCCGCCATCCACACTCGTCGAATCGCCGGCCCGCTTGCCTGCACTTTCGTGCTGGCGTTCGCCTGGACGAGCGCCGCCCGGCCGGCGGATACGGAGGCGCCGTTCATCTCGGCGCCGCCGTATCAGAGCGATGCGTCGGTCGCCACCAAAAGCAAAGGTTGTCAAAGCCGCCACACGACCACCGACAGCAATTCGATGCATGACACGCCGGCAGTACGCCTGGGCTGCAGCGATTGTCACGGCGGCAACAGCACGGTCACCTTGTCGGGCGATCTCAAACCGGGAAGCGCAGCCTATCGTGCCATCGAGGCGCGGGCGCATGTGCAGCCGCGGCATCCGCGCGAGTGGAACAGCGTCGGGGGCGCCAACCCGCAGCGCAGCTATGCCTTGCTCAATCATGAAAGTCCGGCATTCATTCGTTTCTTCAACCCGGCCGACTACCGTGTGGTGCGCGAGTCCTGCGGCGCCTGTCACATGCAGATCATCGACAAGGCCTTGCGCAGCCTGATGGCCACGAACGCCATGTTTTGGGGCGGCGCGTCCTACAACAACGGAGTGCTGCCGTTCAAGAACTACACCCTGGGCGAATCCTATACGCGCGACGGGGAACCGGCGTCGATCAGCGGTCCGACGCTGGCCGATCCCGAGGGTGCGCAAACCGCGCATGGCGTGGTGCCGAGCTTGGGACCGCTGCCGCCCTGGGAATCGGTGCGGCCCGCAGACCGGTTCCGCGTGTTCGAGCCCGGCGGGCG
>WNFI01711457.1_pt3 | contig 10554 bp, 7 predicted proteins | sample 5400471 | NCBI WGS metagenome assembly WNFI01 (sample SAMN13153348, study PRJNA577476) | soil metagenome | isolation source: 100 cm saprolite on Douglas fir-dominated hillslope | place: USA:California | collected 2013-09-17 | reverse complement strand
TGGATCGCGCGGGAAAGTCGCTTGGCGATGCCGAGGTCTGTGCGTTGCTCGCGGTACTCGCGGAGCAGGACCTCGATGGCCATCCTGCTCGCCGTCTCCCCTCCCGCCGAGCTGGACACGCCGTCGGCCACCGCGACGACTGCCGAGGTGGCGCTCTCGATGTGATAGCCGCAGGAGTCCTCGTTGTGCTCGCGCTCGGTGCCGACGTCTGAGAACGCGCCCACCTCGAACCCGAAGTCGGGCAGCTCGATCCCCCCGCTCACGACCGCTCCTCAGACCGCCGGCGCGCGTGCGGTCCGATTGCCGGACTCCGGGCCCCGTGCCATAGTCGGACCCGCGAAAGTCCTGCGATGGCAATCGATCCCCAAGCCGCCTGATGCGCGATCCCGCCGTCGGCGACCATCTCGACCAGTACGAGCTGACCGATTTCCTCGCCCGCAGCGGCATGGCCTCGATCTTCAAGGCCCGCGACACCGATTCGGGCGCGCCGGTGGTGCTGAAGATTCCCCATCTGCAGTTCGAGAGCGACGTCGTCTTCTTCGAGCGCTTCCAGCGCGAGGAGGAGATCGGCCAGCGGCTCGATCACCCCAACATCGTCAAGGTCTTCAAGCCGCGGCAGAAGAGCCGGATGTACCTGGCGATGGAGTACGTCGAGGGCGCCTCGCTGCGCTCGCTGCTGCAGGAACAGGGAAACCTCCCCGCCGATCGGGCGATCGCCATCGCGCAGCAGATCTGCGAGGCGCTCGTGTACCTGCATGAGCACGGCGTGGTGCATCGCGACCTCAAGCCGGAGAACATCCTTCGCACCGCGACCGGGCAGATCAAGATCATCGACTTCGGCATCGCGCTGGAGAAGGCGGGCCGCAGGCTCACCTGGTTCGGGCTCTCCGCCACCGTCGGGACGCCCGACTACATCGCACCGGAGCAGATCGGCGGCCGCCGCGGCGACGCGCGGACCGATGTCTACGCGGTGGGCACGATGCTCTACGAGATGGTGACCGGCCACCTGCCGTTCTCCGACGACAACGCCCTCGCCCTGATGAAGGCCAAGACCAGCGACGAGCCGAAGCTGCCGAGCTATTACCTCCCCGGCATCGATCCCTCGCTGGAGGCGATCCTCATGAAGGCGATCGAGCGTCATCCGCGCGATCGCTACGAAACCGTCGCCGCCCTGCTCAAGGACTTGCGCAACCCGTCCGCGGTGCCCGCCCATAACAGGGAAGCGGCGACTCGGAGGCGGTCTCTCGCCTCGCGCAGGTTCACCGTCCGGCTGGTGGTGGCTGCGGTGCTGGCCGGGCTCGCGGCGCTGATGTGGCTCAGCAGTCGGAACGCCGCCGAGGTTCGCCGCCCACCCGCCGCCAGTCGAGGGAGATGACATGCCGCCGTCGCAGACCGAGCAGTCGCTCAATCTGGCCTGGGTGCTCCTCGGAGCCTTCCTGGTCATGTTCATGCAGCTCGGGTTCGCGCTGGTGGAAACCGGGTTCACCCGCGCCAAGAACGCGCTCAATACCATGGCGATGAACCTGATCATCTATCCGGTCGGCGTGATCGGGTTCTGGTTGGTCGGCTACGCCCTCATGTTCGGCGGCGTGAGCGAGTGGCCGTCGCTGGGCGGGCCCGCGGCCCCCGCGCACGAGGTCGCGCTCCGCGTGGGCGGCCACGCCTTCGGGATCTTCGGCGCCTCGAAGTTCGCGCTGGTCAGCGTGGCCCACGACCCGGCGGCCCTGGCCATGTTCCTCTTCGCAGCGGTGTTCATGGACACCGCCGCCACCATCCCCACCGGCGCGATGGCCGAGCGCTGGAAGTTCTCGGCGTTCCTCGTCTACGGCTTCTTCATGTCGGCGATCCTGTATCCGCTCTACGGGAACTGGGTGTGGGGCGCAGGCTGGCTCTCCAGCCTGGGGCTGTTGGGCCTGGGCCATGGCCACGTCGATTTCGCCGGCTCGACGGTGGTTCACATGACCGGCGGCGTGACCGCGCTGGCGGGCGCGCTGGTGCTGGGCCCGCGCGTGGGCAAGTTCCGCCGCGACGGCACCATCCTCGGCCTGCCCGGCCACAACCTGCCCTTCGCGGTGGCCGGCACGCTGATCCTCGCCTTCGGCTGGTTCGGCTTCAACGCAGGGTCGACGCTCTCGGCCTCCGATCCGCGCATCGCCGGCATCGCGGTCAACACCATGCTTGCCTCGGCCGGCGGCGGCCTCGCGGCGCTGCTCTACATCTGGGGGACCGCCCACAAGCCGGACATCGCCATGGCCTGCAACGGGCTCCTGGGCGGGCTGGTGGCGATCACCGCTCCCTGCGCCTTCGTCGCCCCCGCGGCGGCGGTGCTGATCGGCGTGGTGGCGGGCCTGCTCACCGCGGTCGGCGTGATCGGGCTCGAGCGGCGGCTGCGCATCGACGATCCGGTCGGCGCGATCGCCGTGCACGGCATCTCCGGTGCCTGGGGCGCGCTTTCGCTGGGCCTCTTCGCCGACGGCGCCTACGGCGTGGGCTGGAACGGCGTGGCCGGGCCGGTGCGCGGCCTGCTCTTCGGCGATGCGGGCCAGCTCGGCGCGCAGTGCATCGGCGTGCTCGCCAACGTCGCCTTCGTCTTCCCCGTCGCGTGGGGCTTCTTCAAGCTCGTCGACCGGGCGATCGGCATGCGCGTGCCGGCCGAGGTGGAATGGAGCGGGCTCGACTCCCTGGAGATGGGCTCCGACGCCTACCCGCGCGGCTGAGGAGACCCGTCCCTTCGACGGACTCCGCAGCCGCGCGGAGCTGATTCAGAAGCGGGTGAGCATCGCCAGGTTGATGCGGTTCTCGGTGTTGCGCAGGTCGGGCACGTAGTTCGGGTCGCCGAATGAATTAGGGTTGGACGGGAAATAACCCGTCGCGGAAGTGACGCCCCCGTGGCCAGCGAAGTACGGCACGTTCGCGTGGCGGTGAACGAATTCCAGCGTCCAGGTGACGTACTCGTTCGGCATGATCTGGATGCCAGCCGAGGCGTCCCAGGCGTCGAACTTATCGCCCTGGTTCATGGTGAACGCGTTGGCGTTGGCGGGATTAAAAGGATTCGCGGCGCCCGTCGGCGCCAGCACGAGATAGCGCCCCGGGTTGTGCATGAAGCCGCCCCCGAGCGTCGTGGCGAACTTGTCGTTGAAGAACCAGAAGCGATTGTAGCCTTGCTGAAGATCCCGCCCGGGTTGTTGTAGTAGCGGATCAGCAGGCTGTTGTCGCTGTGGAGGCGGAGACGGCCTTTGTGGTCGCCGGCGGTCGTAACCGGCGGAGTGTCCCAACCGCCGTAGCCGTTGAACACCATCGCCACCCACTCTTTCGGCCGATACGCGATCTGGTAGCCGGCACCGGGCATGTTGTTGAACTGCGCGTACGACTGCCAGCCGTTGATCAGCCACAGCTCCACCTTGAGCCGATCGGTGGGGTAGATCTGCAGTCGCACGCCGTGGAAGAACCAGGGCGTGTTGTCGGAGGTGTAGGAAGGCTGGTAGGCCCAGTTCTCGAAGTTGTCGTACGAGAAGAGGCCGATGTACGACATGAAGATTCCTGCGTCGAGATTGATGCCGTGCATGATGTCCCAGTGATAGCCGCCATAGGCTTCGCTGATGTAGCGGAGGGCGTCCCGGAGATCGAACTGGCCGCGGTCGGCGCTACCGTCGTTGCGCGCGATGCCCATCGCGCGGGTGCCGAGTTGCAGCAGGATGCGGCCGCGCGCGCCCTCCCAGTGGAAGTCGCCGCCAACGCCGAGGAAGCTGAGGTTGAATTCACCGGTGCGGAAGGTCGCAGTCGAGCCGACGATGGTGTGATCGATCGGGTGTTCGAAATCCCAGACGTAGTTGACGTCGGACAGGAAGCTGCCGGTGAAGTACTTGCTGTCGAGCAGCGCTGCGTGTTGGCGGTTGGCGCCGTTGAGCCAGGTGAAGTCGCCCCAGGCGAAGGGTTCGGACGCGGCAGGCGCCAGACTTCCACCTCCCACCCCTCCGCCGTCGGCGGCGGCCGGCGCTGGTGCCGTAGGCGCACCCGGCCCGTCTGCGAGCGCGGGCGCGGTACCGGAGCAGAGCAGTACCCCGACTGCGCTACAGCAGAGGAGAACCGGAACAGAGTTCGTCTTGATCATGTGAGTGCGCGCTCCTTTTGTTCTAGTCCTTCTTTGACTTCATCAATTTTCTTGAATCAGTTTCTTTCTGCTTCTCTCTATTTTTTAGTCTTTTTCTTCCAGGCAGCGCGGGCGAAGGAGCAAGCGCCGTGCCGCCCCTCCTCGACATTGAACAGGTGCCCACGGAGCCCGCCCGATCTTGCGCCTTGCAAGGTGCGGCTCTCTGCGGAATTGCAAACTGCACGGCGGACCGTCAAAAACCGTTGAGCCTTCGCAGGTCCGATCTCGCGGACGGCCCAACGCCGCCAATGTTGGCGTGGATCGTCCCCGGTCGTTTCCGCGAAGGGCAGCTGAGACAGGAATGTCTGGGAGCAAAGAGGACCGCTACAATAATGGTAGCTTCGTCAGGCCCCAAGGACCCGCAGAGGCGATCAGAAGCGGGTGAGCATCGCCAGGTTGATGCGGTTCTCGTTGTTGCGCAGGTCGGGCACGTAATTCGGGTCGCCGAACGAATTAGGATTGGACTGGAAATAGCCGGTCGCGGAGGTGACGCCCCCGTGGCCAGCGAAGTACGGCACGCTCGCGTGACGGTGCACGAATTCCAGCACCCAGGTGACGTACTCGTTCGGCATGAGCTGGATACCACCCGAGATGTCCCAGCCGTTGAACGCATCGCCCGGATTCATCGTGAATGCGTGGAGGTTGGCGGGATTAAAGGGATTCGCGGCGCCCGTCGGCGGCAGCACGAGGTAGCGTCCCGGGTTGTGGATGAAGCCGCCCCCGACCGTCGTGGCGAGCTTGTCGTTCAAGAGCCACAAACGGTTGTAGACCATCGCGGAGATGAAGTTCTGGGTGCACGCCTGCTGACCGTCTGCCCCGCAGGCCCCGGGGGTGGTGCCGCCGCCGAAGGGCGTGACGCCGGCGCCCGATTCGACCCCGAGGTCGCCGGTGACCGAGAACGCGGCTTTGCTGAACATCCCGCCCGGGTTCGTGTAGTAGCGGACGAGCAAGCTGTTGTCGCTGTGGAAGCGGGCGCGGCCAGAGCGGTCACCGGCGGTCGTGACCGGCGTCGTGTCGAGGCCGCCGTAGCCGTTGAACACCATCGCCACCCACTCCTTCGGCCGATATGCGATCTGGAAGCCGAAGCCGGGCAGGTGGTTGAACTGCGCGTACGCTTGGAAGCCGTTGATCAGCCACAGCTCCACCTTGAGCCGGTCGGTGGGGAAGATCTGCAGTCGCACGCCGTGGAAGAACCAGGGCGTGTTGTCGGAGGTGAAGGAAGGCTGGTAGGCCCAGTTCTCGAAGTTTTCGTAGGAGAAGAGGCCGATGTACGACAAGAAGATTCCGGCATCGAGATTGATGCCATGCAGGATGTCCCAGTGATAGCCGCCATAGGCTTCGGTGATGTAGCGGAAGGCGTCCCGAAGGTCGAACTGGCCGCGGTCGGCGCTGGCGTCGTTGCGCGCAATGCCCATCGCGCGGGTGCCGAGTTGCAGCAGGATGCGGCCGCGCGCGTTCTCCCAGTGGAAGTCGCCGCCCACGCCGACGAAGCTGAGGTTGAATTCGCCCGCGCGGAAGGTCGCAGTCGAGCCGACGATCGTGTGATCGATCGGGTGCGCCCAATCCCAGACGTAGTTGAAGTCGGCCAGGAAGGTGCCGGTGAAGTACTTACCGTCGAGCAGGGCGGCGTGCTGGCGGTTGCCGCCGTTGAGCCAGGTGAAGTCGCCCCAGGCGAAGGGTTCGGACGGGGCAGGCGGCAGACTTGCGCCGTCGGCGGCGGCTGGCGCTGGGGCCGTAGGCGCACCCGGCCCCTCTGCGAGCGCGGGCGCGGCACCGGAGCAGAGCAGTAGCCCGATTGCGCTACAGCAGAGAAGAACCAGAACAGGGGTCGTCTCCATGTGGGTCCGCGCTCCTTTTGTTCTAGTCCTTCTTCGACTTCAGGCAGCGCGGTCGGAGGAGCAAGCGCCGTGCGGCCGCCTCTCCACATTGGAAGGGTGCCCGCCACTATTGGCGTGGATCGTCCCGGCGGCTCTCCGCAAGCCAGCAAGGACAAGTTCGTCTGAAATCAAACGGGGCGAGCCCCCCAGGAGCGCTCCACCCTTTACGCGGCTGCCGGCGCCGTTTCCGCCTGCTTCGCGGTGAACATTCCCTTGCCCTTGGTCTTGCTCGCCTTCATGAAGTAGATGCCGCCGTAGATGCCCCACAGCGCGCAGATACCGAGCGCGATGTACGGCTCCTTCACGCTCATGCCGGACACGGTGAAGGGGCCCACCAGGTAGAAGAGCATGCACAAGAAGTTCGCCGCCACTCCGAACACCGGCACGACCATGTGCTTGAAGCCGTTGTAGAGGTCGTGCTCGCGGAAGGCGACGATCGCGATCAAGCAGGTCAGCAGGTAGAGCAAGAAGGTGCCGAAGTTGGAGACGAGCGTGACGATCACCAGCGTGTTCGGCATCGCTGCGTACGTCGCAGGCTGGAAGATGCCGAAGGCGTACCAGATGCTCTTGGCGTACTTCGCCTCGAGCGGCGCGGGCGTGGTGCCGCCCAGGTAGATCAGCACGGTGGCAATGCCGATCACGACGGAGATCCCCGCCAGCGTCCAGATCGCGCGGTAAGGCGTGAGCGTCTTGCCGTGGAGAAGGCCGAAGTGCGAGGACACCTCGTCGTCCTTGCCCATGGCGTAGGTCACGCGCGCCCCGGTGGTGAGGCACGAGAGCGTGGTACCGATCAGCGCGAGGAACACCGTAAATGCCTGGACCAACATGAACGCGCGGCCCGCGGCGTAGCTGCCGAAGAGCCAGGTGCCCACGATGACCATCATGTCGCCGAGCGGCGCGCCGGAGCCCGCGGCGTTCGCGAGCGTGTAACCCGAGTTGAGGAAGTAATTGGCGGCGAAGTACTCGATCATGTAGCAGACGCCACCCTGAATGGCGAGGGAGAGCAGGACCGCGCGCGGGATGTCCTTCTTCGGGTTCTTCGCCTCCTCGCCCATCGAGGTGACCGACTCGAACCCGACCAGGATGAGGATCGCGATGCAGGCCTGGACGATGAAATAGGAGAACCCGTGCGGCGCGATCACCGAGCTCGCCGAGGCGTGGAACTTGAAGTGCGGCGTCAGGTTCTTCGGGTGGTCCGCGTCCGAAGGCTCCGTCGTCACCGCGTCTTCGGGCTTGTAGCTGAGCGTGAACGGCACCGGCTTGCCGTTTTTCATCTCCGCCACCGGATTGTCGCCGTCCATCTTGTTCTGCAGCAGCGGCGCGCCAGCCGCATCGAGCTTTGGCTTGCCGCCCTCCATCACCTGCTCCTGTGCGATCACGTAGTCCACGGGCAGGCCGTTCACCAGCTGGTAGCCCTTGGAACCGTCGGGGTGCTGCGCGCGGTAGGCGATGGCGATCACCGAAAAGACCAGCAGCGCGGTGATCTGCACGATGTTGACCACCACGTTGACGGCGGTGGTTCCGGTGACGCCGCGGTAGGCGATGAAGGCGACGCCAGCCGCGAACGCGATGCAAAAGAGGATCATGAACAGCGGGCTGTTGTACGTGCCGCTGAAGCTCTCGGGAAAGAACTGGTTGAGGAGATATCCGCTGAGGATGGCGGTGACGCCGATCATGCAGCCCGGGTACACCCAGTAGTAGAGATGCGAGGCCCAACCGGTCACGAACTTGGCGAGCCGGGCGAACTTGTACGCCTTGGTCTTGCGCAGGAAGGCCTGCTCCGCGAAGAAGTACGACGAGCCCGCGCCGGGGTACAGCTTGGACAGCTCGGCGTAGCTGATCGCGGTGGCGAAGCAGAGCAGCACCGCGGCGACGACGCCGAACCACATCGCCATGCCTGCCATCGGCGCGCCGTACAGCGCCTGGATCTGGAAGGTGAGCCAGAGGAATGCGCCGGGCGCGATCAGCGCCATGGCGTTCATCGTCAGCCCGGTCAGGCCCAGCGTGTTTCGGTTTGGGGTCGCGGTAGGGGCTGCTTGTCCCTCTGGCATCGTCTCGTCCTCCTCGGTAGCGGGTGCCGTCTCGTGGGGGGTGCCAACCGCCCTGGACGGTGCAAACCCGGCGCCACGGAGGCAGCCTGGCGCTACCGAGGCACTTCCCTCTTGGGAAGCCTCTGGGACTGCAGATCGACGCAGCACCTCTGCCGACGACTTTGTTGCTAACTCGGGCTGAAGCTACAAAGTCGTTGGGTGGGCGGGGCGGCGCCCCGATCCTGCTGCGGGTGAGGCGCCGCCCAGCGACGAAGCTCGCGTTAGACCCGCGGTTCGCGCGAGGCGTCGGTGGACTTCTTGTCCTTCGCCGCGCGGGCGTCGGCCGGACCGGAAACCTCGCTGGAGTCCTTCTTCGCGTTGCGGATCCAGCTCATCGTCTCGCGCAGGCGGCGCCCCACCTCCTCGATCGGATGGCGCTTGCCCTCCTCGCGCAGCTTGTCGAAGACGGGGCGCCCGGCCTGGTTCTCGAGGATCCACTCCTTGGCGAACTGGCCGGTCTGGATCTCGCGGAGGATCTTCTTCATCTCGGCCCGCGCGCCTTCTCCCACGACGCGGTTGCCGCGCGAGTAGTCGCCGTACTCCGCGGTGTCGCTGATCGAGTGGCGCATCCAGCCCAGGCCCCCCTCGTACATCAGGTCGACGATCAGCTTCAGCTCGTGCAGGCATTCGAAGTACGCGCTCTCGGGCTGGTAACCAGCGTCGACCAGCGTGTCGAAGCCCGCCTGCACCAGCGAGCTGATGCCGCCGCAGAGCACCGCCTGCTCGCCGAAGAGGTCTGTCTCCGTCTCCTCGCGGAAGGTGGTCTCGAGCACTCCCGCCCGGGTGGTCCCCAGCGCGCGCGCGTAGGCCAGGCCCAGCGCCTTGGCGGTGCCGCTCGGGTCCTGCTGCACGGCGATCAGCGCCGGCGTCCCCTGGCCCTCCTGGTAGAGGCGGCGGACCAGGTGGCCCGGCGCCTTCGGCGCGATCAGCACCACGTCCACGTCGGCCGGCGGCCGCACCTGGCCGTAGTGGATGTTGAAGCCGTGCGCGAAGTACAGCGCCTTGCCCTTGCCCAGCGCCGGCGCGATCTCGGTCTCGTAGATCTTCTTCTGCGCCTCGTCGGGCGCGAGGATCATGATCAGGTCGGCCTCCCGAGCCGCCTCGGCGACCGACAAGACTCGAAGTCCGGCGCGCTGCGCCTTGTCGCGCGACTTGCTCGCCGCGTGCAGGCCGACCCGCACGTCGACCCCCGAGTCCCTGAGGTTGAGGGCGTGCGCGTGCCCCTGGCTTCCGTAGCCGATGATTGCGACCTTCCGTGCGCGGATGAGGTCGAGGTTCGCGTCCTTGTCGTAGTACAGCGTCGCTGCCATGGTTCGTGCTCCTTCGGGTTGCCGTGCTGGTTTGCCTGCGAGTTGCGTGCGGGGCGTGGGGTTACTTGCGGGGATCGATCGGGGAAGTGACTGCGCCGTCCTCGGCGGAGGAGACGAGGGCCGCGTACTTGGCGAAGACGCCGGTGCGGTAGCGCGGCGGGGGCGGCACGAAGCCGCGCAGGCGCTGCTGCAACTCGGCGGCCGGCACCTCGACGTCGAGCTTGCGGCGGTCGACGTCGATGATCACCACCTCGCCCTCGCGCAGCGCCGCGAGCGGCCCACCCATCCCCGCCTCGGGCGCGACGTGGCCGATCATGAGGCCGCGGGTGGCGCCGCTGAAGCGGCCGTCGGTGACCAACGCCACCGACTCGCCCAGCCCCTGGCCGACCAGCGCCGCGGTGACGCCGAGCATCTCGCGCATGCCCGGGCCGCCGCGCGGGCCCTCGTAGCGAATGACGACCACGTCGCCCGCGACGATGCGCCCCGCGGCCACCGCCGCGAACGCGTCCTCCTCGCGATCGAAGATGCGGGCGGGCCCGCGGTGCTGGCTGCGCTCATGGCCAGCCATCTTCACCACCGCCCCGCCCGGAGCGAGCGAGCCGCGCAGGATGCAGAGCCCACCGGTGCTCTTGATCGGATGGGAGAGCGGCCGCACCCCTTGTTGACCGGGCGTCTCGACCGCGGCGGCCGCGTGCTCCTTCCAGCGCTTGCCGTCGGCGGTCAGCGCCTCCCCGTCGAACTTGCCCGCGGCGATCAGGCGCTGCGCCATCAGCGGCACGCCTCCGGCGCGGTCGAGGTCGACGGCGACGTACTGCCCGCCGGGCTTCAAGTCGGCGATGAGCGGCGTGCGGGCGCTGATGCGGTCGAAGTCCTCGAGCGAAAGCGGGATCTCCGCCTCGCGCGCGATGGCGGTCAGGTGCAACACCGCGTTGGTCGAGCCGCCGGTGGCGGCCACCCCGGCGATGGCGTTGTCGAAGGAGGCGCGGGTCACCACCTGGCGCGGGCGGATCCCGTCCTTGAGCAGCTTCACCACCAGCTTGCCGGCCTCGCGGGTGGCGTCGTCCTTGCGCGGATCCTCGGCGGGGATGCTGCCGTAGCCGATCGGCCCCAGCCCGAGGAACTCGGTG
>WNFI01228959.1_pt1 | contig 10554 bp, 10 predicted proteins | sample 5400471 | NCBI WGS metagenome assembly WNFI01 (sample SAMN13153348, study PRJNA577476) | soil metagenome | isolation source: 100 cm saprolite on Douglas fir-dominated hillslope | place: USA:California | collected 2013-09-17 | reverse complement strand
ATCGCTTCACGGCGACAGGTCCGCTCGATCCTTCTGGTGAGCAACGTCCCGCTGGACCGGATCCGGTCGGTCGCCCTTGACACTTCTTCGCTCACTTCGGTGGCGCTCACCAAAGTATTGTTCTCCAAATGGTGGGGCCAGGGCAGGAGCTTCACGCCCATGCCACCAGACATAGAGAAGATGATGGCCGAGCACGATGCGGGTCTGGTGATCGGCGATCCTGCACTCAGAGTGGATCGCTCCCGCTATCTAACCTACGACCTGGCCGAAGAATGGATTCGCCTTACCGGCAAGCCTTTTGTCTTCGCCGTTTGGGCAGTACGGCAGGCGGCTTTGAAGAATGCCCCACCCGCCCTCGATCTGGCTGCCGTATTTCAGGACTCGCGTGACCACGGTTTGCTGCCGTCGAGTCTGGACCGGATCGCAGGAGAATGGGCGCCCCGCCTGGGTTTGAGCGAGACCGAGATCAGGACCTATCTGACCGACAATATCTACTACGATCTGGATACTGGGTGCCTGGACGGGTTGCAGCTCTTCTACCGTTATGCCAACGAGTGTGGAGTGTTGCCGGCAGCACCGTCATTACGCTTTCTCGATGTTGCGAGAACTGCCACCACCTAATCTTTCTCAGCTACGTCGTAGCACTGGCACCTAAAAAGTTGCTTCTAAGCGGAATGTCCACCCAACTTCAATTCATGATCGCGGTCACGGTCTGGAATCACCTCCGGCACCTGGGCGGCGTGGGTCTGGTTCTGTTAGGGCTGGCGGACAATTCGATCCTACCGTTGCCGGGAAGTATGGACATTCTGACAATTGTTCTGGCCGCCCACCATAGTGGCCTATGGTGGTATTACGCGTTTATGGCTACTGTGGGCGCGGTTATCGGCGGCTACATCACGTACGGTTTAGCACGGAAGGGCGGCAAACAGGCGTTTCAACGCAGGCTCTCAAAGAGAACAGCCGAGAAAGTGTTCAAGCGATTCGAGCGCTGGGGATTTTTTGCGGTGGCCGTGCCCGCCATCTTGCCGCCACCTTTTCCGATTGTTCCTTTTCTGCTGGCGGCGGGCGCGCTGCAATACTCGCGCAGAAAATTTGTCTTCGCACTGGCTCTGGGACGAGGCGTTCGATTCACCATCGTGGCCGGACTGGGCGCAATTTATGGCCGGCACATCGTCAGATTTTTTTCGAGATATTACAAACCGGCCCTGTTTACGCTCATCGGGCTCGCTGTAGTCGCCGGAATTGTTTCTCTGATCCAGTACTACCGCTACAAGAGCAGGGTTGCCACGGGTTAGGGTCCCTCGAATTGCTCTCACCGAGCGAGCGCGGCTCGAGGCTGCGCTCGGGATGACAATACTTTCGGGTCTTGGGTTTGGCACTAATATCCTGAGTCCGTTAGAATCTCAACAGCGATTGGCGAAGCCATGTCTCTGACCAAACAACAAGCCCTCGACCTGTTCCGCTCCGACGACCTCATCGGCATCGGCATGGAAGCTGACGGGGTGCGGCGCCGACTGCATCCCGAAGGCGTTGCTACGTACGTCATCGACCGCAATATTAATTACACCAATTTCTGCACCGAGTATTGCACCTTCTGTGCTTTCTACCGGCCCTTGAAAGGCCCTGCAGCCAAGGAGGGATACATCCTCGAGTTCGACACCATATACGACAAGATTCGTGAAACTGTCGAACTGGGTGGCACCGGCGTACTGATGCAGGGCGGCTTGCATCCCGATCTGAAGATCGACTGGCACGAGAAGATGCTGAGCGGCATCAAGCAGCGCTTCCCCAAGGTTCATCTGCACTGCTACTCCGCTTCGGAAGTCATCGCCATCGCCGAATACAGCGGGTTGAGTATTCGCGACACCATCGTTCGGCTGCGCGATGCCGGACTCGATTCCATCCCCGGAGGCGGCGCGGAAATTCTCGACGATGAAGTCCGCTACAAGATCGCCCGGCTCAAGTGCCTGACCGAGGACTGGATCAACGTGCATCGCACTGCGCACCAGGTGGGCATGCGCACGACGGCCACCATGATGTTCGGTGTCGGCGAGAACATCGAAAACCGGGTCAATCACTTCCAGCGGCTCTACGAGTTGCAGGAAGAAACCGGCGGCTTCACTGCGTTCATCCCGTGGAGTTTCCAGCCCCACAATACAGCGCTGGGCGGTCGTCACTGGGACGAGGCCACGGCCGTCGAATATTTGAAGGTTCTAGCCATTTCTCGGTTGTACCTCTCGAACTTCCTGAATGTGCAATCGAGCTGGGTGACCCAGGGATTGAAAGTCTGTCAGATGGGTCTGCGCTTCGGCGGCAACGACGTCGGATCGGTCATGCTCGAAGAAAATGTGGTGCGTGCCGCGGGTGTAACGAATTGCACCACGGAAGAAGAGCTCCGCCGAATTATCCGGGATGCCGGGTTTAAGCCCGCCCAACGCGACACACTTTATCGCACGTATTTCCTCAACTAGGCCGTGTGGCGACGGGCGCCCCACCCCTCCGGGGGAGCGCAGCTCCGCAGGCTTTCGGCGAGCTTTGCTCGCCCGCCCGGACACGGGCGTCCGGGCCTACGGGTTCGTGGTTTCTCTTGGTCGGTGCAGCCTTTCCGGTACAATGACATTTCCGGTTTAGCCGAATAACCACACCGGATAAGGATTTCCCCCTGGGCGTTGTTTCCATTTCACCAGCTCTCCTGGCCGCTTTCGTGGCCTCGCGGGGCATCGGCCAGTACATTCGCCAGCATTTTCTCGACACCACATTCAGGGGCCTTTATCGCGCCAATGCGTTTGATATGGCGTTGCTGGTTCCCTACTTCATCGTGCTCATCCTGTTGGCTTCGTACGGTCTGCACCGCTATGTGCTGGTTTATCTCTATTACAAGAACAAGAAAAATCGCACCATCGAGCCAGCCGGGCACTTCCCGGATCTGCCTCGCGTGACGGTGCAGCTGCCCATTTTCAACGAGCAGTTTGTGATTGAGCGCTTGCTGGATGCGGTTTGCCGGCTGCAGTATCCGCTCGACAAACTCGATGTGCAGGTGCTCGACGATTCAACTGACGAGACTCAGGCCGTCGCGCAAGGCCTGGTCGAGCAGTACGCTGCGCGCGGCTTTCCGGTCACCTATCATCATCGCAGCAATCGCGAAGGCTTCAAGGCGGCTGCGCTCGCCGAGGGGATGAAAACTGCGAAAGGCGAGTTCATCGCCATTTTCGACGCCGACTTTGTTCCGCCCGAAGATTTTCTGATGCAAACTATTCACCATTTAACCGACCCGAAAATCGGCATGGTGCAAACTCGTTGGACCCATATCAATCGCAACTATTCGTTTCTTACACGGAAGACACTGACCTCTCCTATCGGGCGCAGCTGAAGGGATGGAAATTCATTTACCTGCAGGACGTTGAGTGTCCGGCCGAGCTGCCCGTGGAAATGACCGCGTTCAAGACCCAGCAGGCCCGATGGGCGAAAGGGCTGATCCAAACCGCTAAGAAGATTCTACCCAGCGTAATCAAGAGCGATCAACCGTTTCGGGTCAAGCTCGAGGCCTGGTATCACCTGACTGCGAATCTCAGCTATCCCCTGATGGTCGTGCTTTCCGTGTTGCTGCTGCCGGCCATGATCATCCGTTTTTACCAGGGTTGGTTTCAAATGTTGTACATCGACTTGCCGCTGTTTATGGCGTCCACATTTTCGATTTCTAGTTTCTACCTGGTCTCGCAGCGCGAGCTGTTTCCGAGGAAGTGGCCGCGGGCCCTGCTCTATCTTCCCTTCCTGATGGCGCTCGGCATTGGACTGACCATCACCAACACGCGCGCCGTGCTGGAAGCGCTGTTGGGGCAGAAGTCGACCTTCGCGCGCACGCCCAAGTATCGGGTGGAGTCGAAAAAGGACCGGATCAATGCCACCAAATATCGTCGCCGCCTGGGCTGGGTGCCGTGGGCGGAGCTTTTGATCGGCAGTTACTTCGCACTTACGGTCTACTACGCCATCAGCAACGAGAATTACATCACGGTGCCTTTTCTGGTCTTGTTCGTATTGGGCTACTGGTACACAGGATTGATGTCTTTGTTGCAAGGCCGCTTCTCGGGCCTATCCCTGGGCGCGGAGACCCACACCAAGCCCTTTCCTGTGGGCGTTTAGTAGTAATAGAGGACGGGCGAGACACCCGCCCTCCATCCAATTCCTTCCCTTTCGTTGCGAGTAGGTTTAGAATCCGTACCGTTTCGCGCCCGGCTGGGCGCGGTCGCGTCTGTTCGCAAGGAGGATCCGATGCGCCACCTCACGGTACCTTCCCGAGTAGTCTTCGGCATTCTGCTGGTTTTCTTGGTCAGCTGTGGAACCGGTCACGATTCCGATGAGAAGTACTTCCTGATCTCAACCAACGTCAAGATTCCTTACTGGCAGGCCGGATCGGCCGGCTTGTTCCAGGCGGCCCAGCAGCTCAAAATACGTTCTGAGTTCGCGGGTCCGGACAGCTACGACCCCAAGGCGGAGCAGAAGGCGTTCCAGGAAGCGGTGCAAGGCAAAGCCAGCGGGATCCTGATCTCGGTGGCGGACCCAGCCTTGATGAAAGACGACATCGATCGCGCCATTGCCGCCGGCATTCCTGTAATCACAGTGGACTCCGACGCGCCTGCCAGCAAGCGGCTTTTCTTTATCGGCACCGACAACTACCATGCCGGTGAAATTGGGGGCCAGCGACTGGCGAAGGAATTGAATGGCAAGGGTAACGTGGTCGTATTTACCATTCCTGAGCAGGCCAATCTGAAAGAACGTTTGCGCGGCTATCGCGATGCACTCGAGGCCACCCCACAAATAAAGATCACGCGCGTGGTGGATATGAAGGGCGATTCCCGTCTGGCCTTTGACACGGCTACCGAAGTTCTGGGCAACGACAAGAAAGAGCACACCGATGCCTTCGTGTGCCTGGAAGCGCTGGCCGGTAAGGAAGTCGCCACCGTGCTGAGCCAGCATGGGGTCAAAGACAAGGTCATTCTGGCGATGGACACCGACGAGGACACGCTGGCGTGGATCCAGAAAAGTGTGATCGCGGCCACAATTTCGCAGAAACCATACACCATGAGCTTCGTCGGCCTAAAAATGCTGGACGAGCTCTACCATCACAAGTTGTCCACCTTAAGCAATGACTGGGCCAAAGACAGCTTCGCCCCCATTCCGTCATTTGTGGACACCGGGTCGTCGCTGGTGGATAAGACCAATGTGGACGCGCTGATTGCGGCAAGCAAATCCGTAACCAAGTCCTTCTGTTTGCTTCAAACGAAGCTGAGGGTCCGAATGATCTTTACGGCTACCGTCCCGATGACAATTTTTTCTATCTCTCCGGCTGGAGCGAACCGGGAGCCGCGCTGTTGATCGTCGGTGTCGCCAACTCTAACGATCACCCCTACATGGAAATCCTGTTTCTTCCCAACCACAATTCCTCGCAGGAAAAGTGGACCGGTCCGAAACTGGGCGCGGACAGTCCGGACGTGGGCAAGATCACTGGCTTTGACCACGTTGAGGTCCTGGATAGTCTGCGCTCTGAGCTTGCTCGGCTCCTCCCTTTAAAGAAGGCGACCGTCTTGACCGACGTCGTCGCCGATGACGAAATTTCGAATTCGACGGCACCCTTCGATTGGCTGAAGCGGGCCAACGCTTTCCCGGTAGGCGTGTCCTTCCAGGATGTGCGGCCGATGCTGGCTTCGCTTAGAACCTATAAGGACTCGGGTGAAATCGAGCGTATCCGTCACGCGACGGATGCCTCGATTGCCGCGCACTTTGCCGCCATGCACACGGTGAAACCCGGTGTCACCGAGCGCCAGGCGTCCGCACTGATGCAGTATGAGTGGGGGAAGCGCGGATGCGAGCGTCCGGCATACGCGCCCATCGTGGGCTCGGGCTTCTATTCCACCGTGCTGCACTATTCGGAAGATTCGGGCACCGGGTAAATCACGCCTGCGGAGGGACCACCCGGATTCATTGCATGACGTGGCTTACAACTACATCAACACTCACGGCAAAGACCTGCATGGCGAGCCTCTGGGAAAATACTTCATTCACGGACTCGGCCACTACGTAGGATTGAATGTCCATGATCCCGGGGACTACGACGTTCCGCTGGGCCCTGGGGCGGTGTTTACCCTCGAACCGGGAGTCTACATCCCGGAAGAAAAGCTTGGAGTGCGAATCGAGGACATTCTTTACGTGGACCAGGATGGCAAGTTGGTTAACCTGACCGGCAATTTGCCGCACACCGCCGACGATGTCGAGGGGGCCATGGCGGGCAAGTAAGGCAAGCCGGTGTGGGGCGGACACTCTTGTCCGCCGCTTTTGACTTTGCCTTAAGAACCGAATCTACTTCGCAGCCCAATCCCGGCGCAACGAACAATCGAATAAAGCCAGATCAAAGGCGGCGGACAAGAGTGTCCGCCCCACACGACCCCACGCTTCCAGCGCACGTTCCAGATCCTTTTGATATCCTAGGACATCGTGCGGATGATCTGGTTGTTCCTGATCCTGGCCTTGAGCACCGTAGCCGTCTCTCTGGTCGGATTGGCAGCCTACCTTCGAGTACGGAGTCACATGAAGGACGGTTCCTCCAGAGAAACCCACGGCAAGGATTAACCCCGCGCATTTACATCAGCGCATGTTCAGATCCTGACAGGGAGAACCTCCAACATGGCGAAGCCCGCAAGTATAGCCCTCGACCAAGGTAACCGCGCTCTCTACTGGGCGGAACAGGCGGCGATTGTGGTGAGCGCCAGCGTGTTTGTCGCGCTGTGTGCCTGGGTCACCGTGCCTCTGCCGTTTACTCCGGTGCCTCTGACCTTGCAGAATTTTGGCGTGTTGCTGGTAGGCCTCACGTTGGGCAGCCGTTGCGGCTTTGCTGCGTTGGCGCTTTACCTGGTCGAAGGAGCGGTAGGGATGCCGGTGTTCAATCCTGCGGGACCGGGCGGCATAGCCCAACTCCTGGGCGCGACTGGCGGCTTCTTGCTGGCTTATCCCTTCGTCGCAGGACTGGCGGGCTGGATCATGGAGCGTGGCAAGGCGAGCTTCGCTCGGGCGGCAGTGGCTGGCGTCCTGGCAGAAGTCGTGCTCTTTGCCGGCGGGCTGTCATGGCTGGCGGTGCTGACCCACTCGTTCGCCCAGGCAGCGCGCTTTGGGCTTTACTGGTTTGTATTCGCCGAAGTAGTCAAGCTCATGTTGGCGGCCGGAGTTTCGACCGGATGGCAGCGTGTCCGCAAGGAGCAAGCATGAGTTCCGTTGAAACCCCGTCCGGAAATACGGCCACCGCAGCTGTGATCCCCGAATCCAAGGATTCATTGCACGGGAGCGCATCGACACGCGAAATCAGCATCGCGCACAGCCCCGATTCCGATGACGCTTTCATGTTCTACGCCCTGGCAACCAACAAGGTGCGCGTCCCCGGCCTGCGTTTCACCCACACCCTTTGCGATATCGAGACCCTGAACCAGAAGGCGCGTGAGGGTGAGGGTGTATACGACGTCACCGCCATCTCCTTCCATGCTTATCCCTACATTCAGGACAACTATGCCCTGATGCCTTGCGGCGGCAGCGTCGGCGATGGCTACGGCCCCATGATTGTGGCCATGCAGGGATTTTCTCCGAGCGAGGTCAAGCACAAGAAGATCGCGATTCCGGGTACGCTCACAACCGCTTATCTCGCGCTGCGGCTTTTCGCGCCCGGGATTGAGACCGAGGTCGTGCCCTTCGATCAGATTATTCGGCAAGTTGTGGAAGGCAAATACGAAGCGGGCCTTATAATCCACGAAGGCCAACTGACCTACTCCAAAGCCGGTCTGCAACGCATTGTCGACCTGGGCAAATGGTGGCTGAAGATCACAGGGCTGCCGTTGCCACTCGGTGGAAATGCCATACGACGCAGTCTCGGGCCGGAGCTGACAGCAAAAGTCTCCGGGGCTCTGCGGGACAGCATTCAGTATGCCCTTGACCATCGTGACGAGGCGCTGGCATACGCCACGCAATTTGCCCGCGACGTCGATCCCCAGCTCGCCGACAAGTTTGTCGGCATGTACGTGAACGAGCGCACCCTGGACTACGGACCGGATGGCCGCGAGGCGGTACGCCGGCTCCTGGACATGGGATACAAAGCAGGGATTATTCCGCGCGAAGCGAGAGTTGAGTTTGTCTAGAAGAGCTTCTAGCTTCCGGCTGCTAGCTCCTAGCTAAACCTTATCAACAATTGGCTTGGCTGGGAGCTAGAAGCTAGCAGCGATTTATTTGATTTTTTCAGGGAACGAAAACACCGGCTCCACATCCACCGGCACTTTTGACGCCGCCTTCAGCGACACCTGCAGTTCCGACGGCATCGCGTCGTACTTCTTGAACCAACTTTCTGCGCGCTCGCGATTACCGGTGGCTTCGATTTCGAGAAGTTCTTTGGCCAAGTCGGCGAGCACTCCCGGCATGGCGGCATAGTCAATGGCATACGTTCCTGAGGGTTGCCGCTTGACCCCTCCCCGCTCCGAAAGATAATTGAACTCCATCATCTGTGCCTGACCGTGGGCTTCTGCGGTGCCAAAGCGGACGGTGCGGAAGATTCCCGCGATGTAAGAAGCGTAATACTCCTCCAGCTTCTCCTTGGGCAATACTTCGTGGTCCACCAGCCACTTCAAACCGAACATGCCGACTACATCGGCTTTCCCTTCTTCCAGACCGCTGTAGGCGGGGCCGATCGATTCACGAATCGACGTCTTGCCGGCGGAAGTGCGCGCGTAGGCCGGTCCCAGCCCGTGCGCCATTTCGTGCATGATGGTGAACAGCAGATACGCTTCAGCCGAAGCCTTGGCCGCCTGTTCCGGCGGCATCATGTACTGCGCCAGCGGAAGAATCACGTAGTTGACTCGCGCATCCATGAAGTTCTTGAAGAAAATCTTCTTGCTTCCCTTTTGCTCATGGACTCGAGGATCGTTTGGCAGGTTATCGGCTACCGCCTGGTAGCCATGGCGCAAGTCACCTAGGCGATAAGGCGCGTCCATGACCTCCATCGGCGTTTGTAAACCGTGCTTTGAGGGCCGATCGTCCGGAGCCAGGGGCAATGCATCCTGTACGTCGGCAACATATTTCTGAAACATCGCGAGCTTCTGGCTCTCCGGTTCGTTGCGAACCAGTACCGCTGCGCCATAGGAGCCTTTTACGCCCAGAAGACCGTCGTCGTAGGTCTCGTAGGGAGCAAAGATCACATCGAATTTCGGATCCTTCAAATCGACCCAGGCCAAATCGCTCTTGAAGTAGTCGTCGCTCAGCAGAGCATCGGCGCGCAAACGGAGAAAATTCGCGAACGCCGAATCGTCACTCAAGCCCGCAGCTTCACGTAAATCACTGGCGGCCGGCTCCAGAAACGAACGGTAGGCGAGGTGATAAGGGACTCCTTCGAGGTGGTCCCCGTGCCAGCGCACCACCGTGGTGGAGCTGTAAATCTCATCTCTTTTGTCGGGATGGTCATGCACGTATTGCTCGATCTGTTTAATGGTCAGGCCTTCGGGATAAAAGCCGCGGCCCGGTGGCATGGGTGTGATGCCCACAAAAGGCCGGTTCTCTTCGATCAGATCGAAGCGCGAGCCATTGATCCACAGATAGTGACGCAGTTGCTGGTCCTTCGGGTTCTTGCTGGTTGCCAGCGACTGGTAGAGCGTCAACGCCTCGGGATCGATCTGCCGCCAGTAGATATCCTCCAGGTAGCGTGAAGCGTCGACCAGCTTCTCTACCAGTTTCTTCTCGCGCTCAGCGAGTCCCGCGGAGTGAACGGGCATATCAACGCGGCGATATTTTGCCAGCCGCTGCGCCAGATCCGGAGCCACTTGCATGCCGCCGGCGGCCGCGCCCTTGGCCGCGGACCCTGTCATGGTTGCGGGCTTCTTCGCTTTCTGTGCAGAAGTTGGAGAAATCATCAGAGCGATAAACAGCAGGGGAAGGAACAAACCCTCTTTGATCATCGATTTGATTTTAGCAAACAGGGCTCCGCTTTGCGCCGTTGACCGCTTTGCAGCCAATAGCTCTTAACCGCAGAGGCTGCAAAAGATTCCGCAAAGTTCGCAAAGCAACCTCGCCAAGTTTCTTCTTCCCCGCTATCATATTGGCGATGCCTGCTGAGTCACGTTCAAATGATGCGCAGACGCTTCTGGTCGATGCCGACGATACGCTTTGGGAAAACAACATCTACTTTGAACGCGCTATCGCCAACTTCATCTCGTTTCTGAATCACCACGAGTACACTCCCGGGCAAGTGCGTGAAGTGCTGAACCAGGTGGAACGCGAGTCCATCGTGACCCACGGTTACGGGTTGCACAGCTTTGCCCATTCTTTGATCCAGACCTTCGAGCGCCTGGCGGTCGAACCGCTTACCCCTGCCCTGCACGAGACCATCAATGGATTCGCTCATACCATCGCCGGCCACCCGGTGGAATTGCTGTCCGGCGTGCTGGAGACGGTGCAGTATTTGTCGGAGCGCCATCACCTGATCCTGATGACCAAGGGCGCCGTGCCGGAGCAGACCGGCAAGGTCGAACGCTC
>WNFI01142591.1_pt1 | contig 10554 bp, 9 predicted proteins | sample 5400471 | NCBI WGS metagenome assembly WNFI01 (sample SAMN13153348, study PRJNA577476) | soil metagenome | isolation source: 100 cm saprolite on Douglas fir-dominated hillslope | place: USA:California | collected 2013-09-17 | reverse complement strand
AGAGAAGAGCTGAAGCTCAAACCAAAGACTGCCTGGCGGTATGTAGGCAAAGGACAGGTGAGCTACGACCTCGAAGCACTTGTGACTGGGAAGGCTATTTATGGCATGGATGCTCGTACGGACGGCATGGTGTACGCGTCCGTGGAGCATCCGCCCGTTCTCGGCGGCAAAGTGAAATCGTACGACGACAAGGAAGCCTTGAAGGTCGTAGGTGTGCGTCAGACTGTTCCGATTGATCCATTCCAGCAGGCACCGGCGTTTCAGCCGCTCGGTGGCATCGCGGTGATTGCGGATAACACCTGGGCGGCGTTTCAAGGCCGCAAGAAGCTGAACATCTCATGGGACAACGGACCAAACGAAACCTACAACTCGGACGCGTACAAGAGCGAATTGCGCGGGACTTCCCACAATCCTTGCAGAGTGGTGCGCAACATTGGTGATGCGGATGCGGTGTTCGCCAAAGGTGGGAGGGTATATGAGGCGGACTACTACGTTCCGCTTCTGGCGCACGCTTCAATGGAGCCGATGGTCGCGCTGGCGGAATTTAAAGACGGCAAAGCGACACTGTGGGCTCCGACGCAGAATCCTCAAGGTGTGCAGGACATCGTCGCGAAAGAGCTAGGGATCGCGAAAGAAGATGTAATTTGCCACGTGACCCTGCTCGGTGGGGGATTCGGGCGCAAGTCGAAGCCCGACTACGTTGCTGAGGCTGCGGTTTTGTCCAAAAAAATGGGCCGGCCGGTGAAGGTGGTCTGGACACGAGAGGACGACATCAAGTTTGACTACTACAACGCCGTCGCGTCTATGTATATGAAGGCCGCTCTGGGTGCGGACGGCAAGCCGACGGCGTGGCTGCAACGGTCGGTCTTCCCTCCGATTCCATCTATTTTTGACGTGAATGCGGTTTATGGCGATCCTGCCCATCTGCAGCAGGGCTGGACGGACATTCCTTACGATCTGCCAAATCTTCGTATCGAGAATGGCCCGGCGAAAGCTCACGTCCGCATCGGCTGGTTGCGCTCGGTGGCGAACATCTATCACGCTTTCGCTATTCAATGCTTCACGGATGAACTGGCACATGCGGCCGGGCGCGATCCGCTCGATTATTTGCTCGATCTGATCGGGAACCCGCGCACGATCGATTTTAAGGGTGTGGAATACCCGAACTATGGAGCTTCGATGGACGCTTATCCATGGGAAACCGGTCGTCTGCGCCGAGTCACGGAGATGGTCGCGGAAAAATCCGGGTGGGGAAAGCGCAAGCACGGTAAGGGCACTGGCATCGGGATTGCGGCGCACCGCAGTTTCTTGTCGTACGTGGCCACGGTCGTTGAAGTCGAAGTCAATGATCAAGGTGAGGTGCGGATCCCTCGCGTGGATACGGTTCTGGATGCGGGCTTGGTCGTGAATCCAGAAGCGACCCGCGCCCAGTTCGAGGGCGCTGCGGTGTTCGGGACCAGTGTTGCGCGAAGCGGCGAGATTACGGCGACGAAGGGTGTAATCGACCAATCGAATTTTCAGGATTATCCGGTAGCTCGAATTGGTGAGGCGCCCTATCAGACGAACGTATACATCGTCGATAGCGACGCTCCGCCGGCGGGCGTCGGTGAGCCAGGGGTACCGCCATTTGTGGCGGCGTTCTGCAACGCCATTTTCGCTGCGACCGGCAAGCGAGTGAGGGATCTGCCGATCACAAAGCTCGGCTTGAGTTAGCGGTCTCTGCGCCCTAGGGTGGAGAGGCGTCCGCACCTGGAATGAAAAATTGCAAGTAAAGGAAAAGTCATGACACAAGACAGGACTCAACACCATGTGATCTTTGCCTCTACAATTCTGCTGGTGCTTTTTGTTGGCCTCACGCTTTTTGTTGTCTCGATTGTGCGGGCAAACCCCGGTCCAGACAGCGCGGCCGGCAGTGCGACCTTCCGGACGAAATGCGCAATGTGCCACGGTCCAGACGGAAGCGGCTCTGAGGTTGGAAAGAGCATGAACGTACCGGATCTTCGCTCACAGGTAGTCCAGAAGCTCCCTGATGCGGAACTCGCTCAAGTCATTGCCAATGGCAAGGGCGGAATGCCCTCGTTCAAGAATTCGCTCAGCGAGGAGCAGATTCACGCTTTGGTGGCGCACATTCGCTCGCTGCATCAAAAGAAGTAATTCGGACTTCGTGCGCTGATTTCCGGCAGATGCAATGTGGTTCGATTCTTTCAACATCGAAAGTACGTTATGAATGTCAAGAAAAATCAACATAGCCAAGAGAATCTATATGATCCGTATCTCGCAATGGCTTCGCGAACTCACGGCCCCGCGAACTCCATCATTTCCCGGCGCGGATTCCTCGGGTTCGCGGCCGCGTCCATTTTCTTGGTGGGCGCTGACCAACAGGCCCCGCGCACGGAATTCAGGAATGGCATACCCTATCGAACGCTGGGCCGCACCAGAGAGAAAGTCTCACTCGTTGGGCTCGGTGGCTATCATCTTGGCAAACAGGCGGAACCTCAGGAAAGCATTCGCATCATCCGCACGGGCCTCGATGAAGGCATCAATTTTCTCGACAACTGCTGGGACTACAACGGTGGCGAGAGTGAAATCCGCATGGGTAACGCGCTGCGCGACGGCTATCGCCAGAAAGCGTTTCTTATGTCCAAGATCGACGGGCGCACCAAAGCCGCCGCTACAAGCCAGATCAACGAGTCGCTGCGTCGCCTTCAGACCGACCGGATCGATCTCCTCCAGTTCCACGAAGTAATTCGCGACACCGATCCCGACCGCATTTTTGCGGAAGGGGGCGCGATGGAAGCCATCCTGGAGGCGCGAAAGGCTGGCAAGATTCGCTACATCGGCTTCACAGGCCACAAGAGCCCAGACATCCATCTGCATATGCTGGTCACCGCTTCAAAGCACGGCTTCACGTTCGATGCCGTTCAGATGCCTCTCAATGTAATGGACGCGCACTTCAACAGTTTCGAGAAAAAAGTCTTGCCTGTTCTACTCAAGAACGATATCGGTGTGCTCGGCATGAAGCCCATGGGTGATCACATTATTCTCGAGAGCAAAACAGCCACCCCCGTGGAATGCCTTCACTACGCGATGAATCTTCCCACCAGTGTTGTCATCACCGGCTGCGATTCGCTTCTGATTCTTCAGCAGGCTCTCCAGGCGGCCCGCAGTTTTCAGCCGCTCGACCCTTCCGAAGTTGCAGCTCTTCTGGCAAAAACTGCAAAAGCCGCGGAAGCCGGCCAGTTCGAGCTTTATAAAACGAGTCACCAGTTCGACGGCACCTACGCCAACCCACAGTGGCTTGGCTAGAAATATAACGATCTCTGACCAAACAACGAGAAGGACAACCATGCTGGAATTCATCAACATCGAAGGTACAAATCTCATTAGTTCCCGAATCGCGCTCGGCACTTGGGCCATCGGCGGCTGGATGTGGGGCGGAACTGACGAGAAGGAATCCATCCGTACCATTCATGCCGCACTCGACCACGGCATCAACCTGATCGACACAGCGCCCATTTACGGCTATGGGCGTTCTGAAGAAATCGTGGGCGAAGCCCTGCGCCAACACGGTCGCAGGGAAAACGTTATCCTCGCCACCAAAGTCGGAATCGATTGGACGAATGGCAAAATCGAACGCAACTCCACGCGCCAACGTATTCTCCGGGAGCTCGAGGATTCGCTGCATCGTCTTCGGACAGACTACATCGACATCTATCAGGTGCATTGGCCTGATCCTCTCGCCCCCGTCGAGGAGACAGCCGCCACGCTTCGTGAGCTCTACGAACAGGGCAGGATTCGCGCTATCGGTGTGAGCAACTATTCGCCCGAAGAGATGGTGCGTTTCAGGACCTTCGCGCCGCTGCACACCATTCAGCCGCCCTACAATCTCTTCGAACGCGAAATAGAACGCGACGTTCTACCATACGCTCTCAGCAGTGGCATCACCGCGCTCACTTACGGCGCCCTGTGTCGCGGATTGCTGAGCGGCGCCATGCGCACCGATCGTCAGTTTGCGAAGGATGACATGCGCAAGACCACCGATCCTAAGTTTCAGCCCCCGTATTTCGTCGAGTACCTCAATGCAGCAACCAAGCTTGATGCATTCGCTAGCGAAAACTTTGGCAAGCGTTTAATTCATCTAGCCGTTCGCTGGCTACTCGATCAACCGGGTGTTGGCATCGCACTGTGGGGCGCGCGCCGTCCGGAACAGCTCGCGCCCATCAAGGAGGTAATCGGGTGGTCGCTGAGAAAAAGCGACTTCGCTGCCATCGATGCCATTCTGCGCGAAAGCATTCATAATCCAGTCGGGCCGGAATTCATGGCTCCCCCGGCCCGCGAAACGGCTGGCCCCGTTTCTGTCAGCGTGGGATAAAGCTAAAGCAAGAATTTTTTGGAGGTCAATCGTGAACAGGAAAGAGCTTTCTGCAAATGCGGCTGGAAATGTTTCGCTGGGCGGGGAAATTTCCGTGCACCGTCTCGGCTTCGGTGCGATGCGCCTTACCGGCGAGGGCATCTGGGGACCGCCAAAAGATCACAAAGCGGCGTTAGCGGTTCTTCGCCGGGCCGTGGAGCTTGATATCAATTTCATTGATACCGCGGATTCCTACGGGCCACATATTAGCGAGGAACTGATTGCGGAAGCGCTGTTTCCATACCGGGCTGGCCTTATAATTGCCACCAAGGGAGGCTGGAACCGTCCGGGCCCGAATCAGTGGACCCACGATGCGACTCCCTCGCACCTTCGCAAGGCGGTTGAGGGAAGCCTTAAGAGACTGCGTCTCGACCGCATCGACGTTTATCAACTGCATATTCCGGACCCCGTCGTCTCGTTTGAGGCATCGGTGGAAGCTCTGGCTCAATTGCGAAACGAAGGCAAGATTCGCCTCGTCGCGTTGTCCAACGTTACGCAAGAACACATCGAGCGAGCCCGCAGAATTGTCCCTATCGTTTCCGTGCAGAACCGCTATAGCTTTGCGGACCGCGAATGGGACTACGTGGTGGATTATTGTGAGCGCAATGGAATTGCCTTCATTCCCTGGTTCCCACTGGGAGCAGGCAAAGTTGCCAGCGAAGTGCTTAACCGTCTCGCGCAAGCGCACAGTGCGAGCCCAACGCAAATAGCGCTTGCCTGGCTCCTGCGGCGATCTCCCATCATGCTGCCCATCCCAGGGACTTCCTCGATCCCAGGGACTTCCTCGATCGAGCATCTTGAGGAGAATGTTGAGGCGGCTTCTCTGCGCCTAACTAAGGAAGAATACGAAAAGCTTTCCGGGGTTCCCGAGTTGGTCGGATCGCGGTGAAAGAATTTGTCACTTCTTCACAGATCTGCCGAGTTTTCCCTCGACCGAGGCAATCGCCCCCGTCAACCTTCCAGCGCGATCAGCGTAGTCATCTACTTTCATGAAGGTGAGCACTCGCTCGGTCTTCTGCCGCATCTCGGTGTGGCATTTTCGAGCTATCTCCATTAGCTGGTCCCAACCCCCCTCGATGATTGTCCCGGCGGCAGTCAATCGATAGTCCAGCCCACTCGCATCAATGATCTTTACCAGGTCAACGATGTCTGCGCTGATTGAACGGCCGCGTCCCAACGGGATGACACTAAGTTCCAGAAGCATACGCCCCCCCTGCAGTGCGCATTATAGCTCGCCAACGGCCCGTTTATGTTCAAACCGGGTTTGGGAACTAATCTTCAGCCGCATGGGCCCTCGTCGCAACTGCACTCTCGTCCGGAATGCTGACAGACTATTCGCCTGGCGGCCGACAAAAGCAAATCAGCGCCACGGCAGACTACTACCGGCGCTGACTGTTGATGGCTATGTTAGTATCTAAAAATAGAAAACCACACCCGACCCAACCCATCGCCTCGCGAAACGGTCGGCCGTCACATGTCAACAGTGTTGCGCCTGCGCGCGCCCGGCCTCGTAGATTCGCCGAAGGAGCCCGGGATTCACGGTTGCACGTAACTTCCGGCGTCCTTGAAAAACGCGTGCTTTCACAGCCGCAATCGAAGTACCTAGAATCTGAGCCGTTTCTTCGGCAGAGCGTTCTTCAATGTCGCGAAGAAGGATTGTGCTTCGAATCTTTGGACCTAAGCGATTGATTGCCTCGGTCAAGAGTTCCGTGCATTCGCGTCGCCAGCAGGACTCTTCGGGACTGGGAAAGACTTCGAGTACTCCCCGCCTTCGACGGAGCAACATGAACGCTTCATTCATGGCAATGCGCGTCAGCCAAGTAGAGAACCGCGACTTTTCTTGAAAGGCGTCGATATGACGGAAGGCTTTGTGAAAGCTCTCCTGCACCGCGTCCTCGGCATCCTCCCGGTTATTTGTTATCCGTTGTGCCGCGGCGAGAACTCTCTGCTGGTGGCGAAAAACCAATTCCTCGAAAGCTTGAGTATCTCCGCGCTTTGCGGCAGCCACCAGCGCGCCGTCGGAGTCTTTGTTTATACCGGTTCCACAAGACGTTTCCATGAATCCGAACCTCCCCCGCCACTTCGTCACAAAGTAGCTGCCACTGAAAAAAAGCAATCTGTGTGCCAGAGACTGTGCGGGAACAAGACAGCTTGGAAGTGCCTGGCAGGGCAGGAGATACGCCGATTCATGAGCGCCTTGGCGACGTCAGTCCACACTTGAACCTGTCGGAGTGTTGGCATTCCGTCTATTGGACTGGATGAGCCGAGGGCTGCCACCTGTTTACGAGGAGCGGCTGAAATGAAGAACCGGTGGTAACAAACCTGAGGGGTCACAACTCAAATAGGAGGGCTTTTTTGTGACCCGGAACGGATCATCGTGAGAAATAAGTTTCTTGCAAAATGCTCTTGTATCGGCCCAGAATCGCGTCGCAATTCGTTCAAGTCGTCTGTCCACATCTCCCGATTCTGATTCTCAGTGCGGAGAAGAATACAGAGACTTGGGAACACAGCGATAGGCAGAATGATCGACATGGCATTCGCGCCAAAGAGCGGCTTCGCCAACAAGGTCCGGCAGTCCATGGTTCGAGTCCTGCTCGGAGGCTTGGGACTCTCACTGGTCACCTTCTTCGCTTCCCCATTTGAAACTCACCGTGGGGCAGTCGCGCTTATTTACCTCATGATCGTAGCAGTGGTTTCGTTGACGGGAGATTTCGTTTCGTCCGCTTCCATCGCGATTGCAGCCACTTTGTGCCTACGGTATTTTTTTGCACCTCCACCCTCGACCCCAGGAATTGACAAGCCGCTGGATGTTGCGGCCCTTGTTACTTTCCTCGCGACCGCCGCCATCATCACTCGTCTGATTTCCAAAATGCAAAGGCTGACAGAGGAGCTCCGCCGCCGGGAGGCGTACCTGGCGGAAGCTCAAAGGCTCAGTCATACGGGGAGCTTCGGCTGGGGGCTTTCAACTGGCGAGATCCTCTGGTCGGAAGAAACCTTTCGAATCTTCCAATACGACCGAACGACGAAACCGACCGTGGAACTTATTCTCGAACGGGTGCATCCAGAAGACGTAGCCCTGGTGAAACAGACAATCGAGCACGCGGCGCAGGATGGGAACGATTTTGAGCATGAATATCGCTTGGTGATGCCGGATGGTTCCATCAAATATGTCCATGTTGTGGCTCATGCCTTAAGCGATGAATCGGACGGCATCGAATTTGTTGGAGCGGTGATGGACGTCACAGCAGTAAAGCAGGCGGAAGAAGCGTTGCGACGGAGCGAGAGTTACCTGGCGGAAGCACAGAGGGTCACGCATACGGGGAGTTGGGCCTGGCGGGTAGCAGGAAGAGACGCCCTGCATCTCTCCGAGGAATGGTATCGCATATATGGCTTCGATCCAGAAGAGGGCCTGTCGGCTTGGGAAGAACGGCTGCAGCGCATTCATCCGGAGGATCGAGGCAAGTGGCAAGAGGCAACCGATCGAGCAATCGGTGAAAAGTCGGATTACGAAGTGGAAGTCCGAATCCTTCTTCCGGACGGCACTGTCAAATACATTCACACCGTCGGCCATCCTGTTTTGAACGCATCCGGGGATGTGGTGCAATTCGTGGGTAGCTCGATGGACATCAGCGCCAGCAGGCGCGCGGAGGAGACGCTGCGGCAGAGCGAGGCATACTTAGCGGAGGCGCAGCGGCTCAGCCACACAGGCAGTTGGGCATGGACGCCTGCCACGGGCGACATCAGGTACTGGTCCGAGGAATGTTATCGCGTGCTGGGTTTTGACCCTTATGGTGGGCTGCCGCGATTCGAAACATTCTTTCAACACATTCATCCGGATGATCAAGCCAGGACCGCGGAAAAGCTCGAGAGAGCAAAGCGCGAAAGGGCGGAGTTCGAGCTGGACTACCGAATCGTTCATCCCGGCGGCGAGATCAGAGATATCCACGTAGTAGGCCACCCGGTTCTCACCCCATCCGGCGATCTGGTTGAATTCGTGGGTACCGTGATCGACGTCACCGAGCGCAAGCGGGCGGAGGAAGAGCGGGAGAGATTGCGCCAGGCGCATGCAGACCTCGCGCGCGTGAACCGGGTAACGACGATGGGAGAGCTGACCGCTTCGCTGGCGCACGAAGTGAATCAACCGATTGCCGCCGCTTTAACCAACGCCAATACGTGTTTGCGCTGGCTTACGCGCGATCACCCTGATCTGGAAGAGGCGCGCGAGGCTGCGTCGAGAATCGTCAAAGATGCAACCCGTGCGGCCGACATCATCAGCCGGACCCGCCTGCTCTTCAAGAAGGGTACTCCGCCACGGGAGTTGGTGGATGTAAACGAAGTCATTCGAGAGATTGTCGTCCTCCTGCGTAGCGAGGCAGCGCGATACAATATAGCAGTCCGGACGGAGTTGGCAGCGGATCTTCACCAGGTCATGGGAGATCGGGTGCAGTTGCAGCAGGTTATGATGAATCTCATCGTGAACAGCATCGATGCGATGAAGGACGTGGATGGGGCGCGCGAGTTGGCCGTCAAGTCGCAGAGAGCGGAAAACGAGCAAGTTCTGGTGTCCGTCAGCGATTCCGGCCTGGGTCTGCCCGTGCAGCAGGCGGACCAGATCTTCAAGGCGTTCTTTACCACCAAGGTTCAAGGGACCGGTATGGGACTGTCCATCAGCCGCTCCATCGTTGAATCGCACTGCGGCCGCTTGTGGGCTGCGGAGAACTCTCCGCGCGGCGCAAGTTTTCATTTCACTCTACCCACCAAAGTCGAGGCAAAGGAATGAACACCGCAGGCGCTCCCACGGTGTTCGTCGTTGATGACGATGCCGGTGTGCGTGCGTCCATCCAAGGACTGCTGAAATCGGCGAGTTTACGGTCCGCATCCTTTGGGACGGCGGAAGAATTCCTGCGCAGCAAGCCACCGGACGGGCCAAGCTGCCTTGTTCTGGACGTGAGCCTTCCTGGCGTCAACGGTCTGGACTTGCAGCGCGAGTTGGCTGACGCGGGCGTCCGAATCCCTATCATCTTCATCACCGGTCATGGAGATATTCCTATGTCGGTGAAGGCTATGAAATCCGGTGCTGTGGAGTTTCTGACCAAGCCGTTCCAGGATCAGGACTTGCTGGATGCGATCCGCCAGGCTTTGGATCGCGACCGGATAACGCGTCAACAGCGGGTTGAGCTTGCCGAATTGCAAAAGCGCTACGAGACACTGACTGCACGCGAGCGTGAGGTTATGGCCCTGGTAGTTTCGGGCATGCTCAATAAGCAAATAGCCTTTGATCTCGGTACCAGCGAAATTACGGTGAAGATCCATCGCGGCCACGTGATGAGGAAGATGCAGGCTGAGTCGCTGGCAGAATTGGTCAGAATGGCGGCGAAACTGGAGCTCCCAACGGGCAAAAAGTAGCCTAATGCCAGCGCGCGGCCGGTCCAGAAGCCAGTTTGCCAGCTCGCGGCCCTGCGATTTTAACTGCCGCTTTCTCAACTACCACCCCCAAAAATTGTAGCTGCCTGCCCGATCAAGTCGATATTCGGACTCCTATACCAAAGTATAATTGCGCCACTTTGGCTGCGCTGCTAGATTTCAACCATGGCCACTCAGGGAAAGACCAAACTAGTAGCGATTGTCGATGATGATGATTCGATGCGCAGCGCCCTGCAGGGCTTGCTGCAATGTGCCGATTTGCCAGCACAATCGTTTGCCTCGGCGGAAGAATTCCTGAAGTCCGGCCAACAACATCAGATTGCATGTTTGATCGCAGACATCCGTATGCCGGGAATGTCCGGTCTCGAACTGCAGGCGCAGTTGAACGCCGAACGTTGCAGGATTCCGATCATCTTCATCACAGCACATGGCGACGAAAAAATGCGAATGCAGGCGTTGCGAGCAGGCGCGGTGGAGTTTATGGCAAAACCGTTCAACGACGAAGCACTGCTCGAGAGCGTTCGAGCGGCTCTGCAGAGTTGAGCTGTGTAAGGAAGCGCGCACGCCAGCGCCGGGAGGTCCTTCGTGGGAGCTGTCGCAACATTCGGGTCCGTCGATCAGGACCGTAATCAGCGCAGATTCGAGCAGATCATAGGCAACAGTCCTGCTTTGGAATCAGTGCTCGAACAAGTTGAGCAGGTCGCGCCTACGGATTCCAC
>WNFI01522606.1_pt1 | contig 10555 bp, 9 predicted proteins | sample 5400471 | NCBI WGS metagenome assembly WNFI01 (sample SAMN13153348, study PRJNA577476) | soil metagenome | isolation source: 100 cm saprolite on Douglas fir-dominated hillslope | place: USA:California | collected 2013-09-17 | reverse complement strand
CGACCGATCCGGCACGCGTGCGCCGCACCGATCCGGGTGATCCGGACAAGTGCCCGGTGTGGCAACTGCATCAGGTCTACACGGACGAAGCTACGCACGAGTGGGCGCAGAAGGGCTGCCGAAGCGCGGGTATCGGTTGCCTCGAGTGCAAGCAGCCGGTGATCGAAGGCATTCTGCGCGAGCAGCAGCCGATGCTCGAGCGCGCGCAGAAGTACATGGACGATCCGTCGCTGTTGCGCGCGATCGTCGCCGACGGCTGCGACAAGGCCCGCAAGTTCGCCACGGAAACGATGCGCGACGTACGCGAGGCGATGGGCCTGTCGTACAACTGATCGCGGCACTGAAGTGATGAGCACGCCCGTTGTCATGTCGGACGGTTCCTCGCACGGAAACGGCGAACCGTCGCGCTGGGTGCGCCACTGGGCGCATCTGGTCGCGGCGGGCGGCGCGGTGCTCGACGTGGCGTCGGGGGCCGGGCGGCATGCGCGGTTCTTTGCATCGCTGGGCCATCCGGTGACCGCGCTCGACCGCGATGCGGCTGCGCTGGATCTGATGCGCGACGATCCGCGCATTACCACGCTTGCGGCCGACATCGAAGGCGCTGCATGGCCCTTGCCCGCCGACGCGAAATTCGCCGCGATCGTGGTCACGAACTACCTGCACCGGCCGCTGTTTCCGCAGCTTTTGCGCTCGCTCGCGCCTGGCGGCGTACTGGTTTACGAGACCTTCGCGCAAGGCAACGAAAGGGTCGGCAAACCGTCTAACCCGGCGTTTTTGCTCGCACCCGGCGAGCTGCTCGAGGTGGTGCGCGGCCACCTCCGTGTGGTCGCATTTCAAGACGGATTTCTCGCGCAGCCGCGCCCGGCTTACGTCCAGCGGATATGCGCAATTATGGAGGCGGATCGCTCAGCCGAGCGCGCAGAGGCGGCACCCGCGCCTTGTTACGAGCTGGCTGGCTAATCCGCTACAATCGCGGTTTACCTGATCAAATTCATGGCGTTTCATGACTAACGGCAATCAAAGCAGCACTGGCGGCGTTCAGATTCGCGGCAGCATCCCTGCCATCATTACTCCGATGCTCGAAGACGGCGGCCTCGATCTGCCGGCGTTTCGCAAACTGATCGACTGGCATATCGCAGAGGGCACGAACGCGCTGGTCGTGGTCGGCACGAGCGGCGAGTCGGCCACGCTGTCGGTCGAAGAGCACGTGCTGATGGTCAAAACCGCAGTCGAGCACACGGCGGGCCGGATTCCGGTGATCGCGGGCTCGGGCGGCAATTCCACCACTGAAGCCATCGAACTCACGCAGCAGGCAAAGGATGTCGGCGCGGACGCCACGCTGCAGGTCGTGCCGTACTACAACAAGCCGACCCAGGAAGGCATCTATCGCCACTTCGCGAAGATCGCCGAAACCGTCGATCTGCCGGTGATCCTGTACAACGTGCCGGGCCGCACGGTCGCGGACATGTCGAACGAAACGATCCTGCGCCTCGCGCACGTGCCGGGCATCGTGGGCGTGAAGGAAGCGACCGGCAACATCGATCGCGCCGCGCACCTGATCAAGTCGGCGCCCGCGCACTTCGGCATCTACAGCGGCGACGATCCGACGGCGATCGCGCTGATGCTGCTCGGCGGCCACGGCAATATTTCGGTCACTGCCAACGTGGCGCCGCGTCTCATGTCTGAACTGTGCAAGGCGGCACTCGCCGCCGACACGAAAACGGCGCGCGAAATCCATCTGAAGCTGCTGTCGCTGCACAAGAACCTCTTCATCGAATCGAACCCGATTCCGGCGAAGTGGGCGCTGCAACAGCTTGGCCGTATTCAAGGCGGCATCCGCCTGCCGCTCACGCCGCTCGACGCGCGCTACCACGATGTCGTGCGTACCGCGCTACGCGAGTCGGGTCTGCTCGGATAACCGCCGGTCAGTTTCCGCTACCGGCATTCCATTAACCGACGTCGATATCGCCCACGTTCCCGGCATCGAACCAGGCAACGCGTTCCGCTCGCCGTCCCGAGCGACCTGTCGACCGCGCAGGTCGATCAGCGCTACGCGGCGCCGCCGGTCGGCACCGCGCTCGGCGGCGCGCCGGAGCGCGCAAAAACGCCGGCAGGCAATTCGACCGAAGGCGTGCCGAATGCGCAGGATCCGTACGGGATGCACATCGAGCGTGACGGCGACCGCCGCTGGCTGGTCGTCGACGGCCGCACGCCGGATCAGCTGTGGCCGCAGCTGAAGGAATTCTGGGAAGAGAACGGCTTCTCGCTGACCACCGACGCGCCGGCCACCGGCATCATGACGACCGACTGGGCCGAGAACCGCGCGAACATTCCGGACGACTGGTTCCGCCGCACGATCGGCAAGGTGGTGGATTTTGCGTACTCGTCGGGCACGCGCGACCGCTTCCGTACGCTCGTGTCGCGTAGCTCGGGAGACACGACCGATATTTCAATCACGCACGGCGCGATGGAAGAAATGCTGACGGGGCAGGACAAGACGTCGTCGCGCTGGGAAGAGCGTCCGCGCAATCCGACGCTCGAAGCCGTGTTCCTCGCGAAGCTGATGGAGAAGTTCGGCCTGACCGAAGCGCAGTCGAAGCAGTTGCTGACGGAAGCGCGTCCGGCTACCGTTCCGGCGAAGCTCGATACAACAGCCGGCGCGGCGACGCTCGATCTGCCGGAGTCGTTCGACCGTGCATGGCTGCGCGTCGGCCTCGCGCTCGACCGCACCAACTTCACCGTCGATAACCGCGACCGCGGAAAGGGCATCTACTACGTGCGCTACGCCGACTCGATGCAGGAACTGAAGAAGGACGGCATTTTCGGCAAGCTGTTCTACAGCGGCAACTCGAAGAAGCCGAGCCAGGAATTCATGGTGAACGTGCGTTCGAAGGGCGATTCGCTGACCCAGGTGGCCGTGGTCGATGCGAACGGGCAGGTGGACAGCTCGTCGGACGCGCAGCGCATCGTGACGCTGCTGCACGCGCAGCTGAACTAGGCGAACCGTGCGGTTCGCCAGTCTGGGAAGCGGCAGCGAAGGCAACGCGCTGCTCGTCGAAGCGCAATGCGGAACGACGACGACACGTGTGCTGCTCGACTGCGGCTTCTCGGCGAAGGAAGTCGAGCGGCGTCTGGCCCGTCTCGGCTTCGGCGTCGACAGTCTCGACGCCATTGTGATCACCCACGAACACGGCGACCACATCGGCAGCGCGCTGACGCTGGCCCGCAAGTGGTCGATCCCGGTGCATACGAGCTGGGGCACGGCGCGCGCAACCGGCGCCGACGAAGCCGATATCGACCTGCATGTGCTGTGGAGCGACGAGGCGGTCGCCATCGGCGATCTCAGCGTGTTGCCTTACACCGTTCCGCACGACGCCCGCGAGCCGCTGCAGTTCGTGTTTTCCGATGGCGCGGGGCGCCTCGGCGTGCTGACCGACGTCGGTACGTCGACGCCGCACATTAGCGCCGTGCTGAGCGGCTGCGACGCGCTGGTGCTCGAATGCAATCACGACGTGCAGATGCTGGCGGCGAGCCGCTATCCGCAGTCGCTGAAGGCGCGCATCGGTGGCAATCACGGGCATCTGAACAACGACGCGGCCGCGGAGATCCTGGCGTCGCTGGATCGCTCGAAGCTGCGGCATCTCGTGGCTGCGCATCTGAGCCAGCAGAACAATTCGCCGGAACTGGCGCAGGCGGCGATGGCCGCAGTGCTGGGCGCGGCGCCTCCCGAGGTGGTCGTGGCGTCGCAGGACGACGGATTTGGCTGGCTGAGTCTTTGAGTTTCGATTGCCGCGTGCGGGGGCGACGGATGCTGGGACTGCTGGGATAGACAAAAAAACGCCCATGACAGTTGTCATGGGCGTTTTTGCATCGATGCCACGGAAGCGAAGCCGGGGGCGCGGGGCAGGCGGTAATTGCGCCGCCTGCCTTCGCTACCGCTTTAGTTCCGGTTGCCGCCGAAAATGCCGAGCAGCGCGAGCAGGTTCGTGAACACGTTATACAAATCCAGATAGATCGCGAGCGTGGCCGAGATGTAGTTCGTCTCGCCGCCGTTCACGACGCGCTGGACGTCGAACAGCATGTACGCGGAGAAAATGACGATCGCGAGCACCGAAACGGTGAGCATGAGCGCCGGCAGCTGCAGGAAGATGTTCGCGACCATCGCCAGCAGCAGCACGATCACGCCCATGAACAGCCACTTGCCGAGGCCTGAAAAGTCGCGCTTGCTGACCGTGGCGACCGTCGCCATCGCGGCGAAGATCACACCAGTGCCACCGAACGCCATCATGATCAGCGACGGGCCGTTCGAAAAGCCGAGGATGAAGCTCAGGAGCCGCGAGAGCATCAGGCCCATGAAGAACGTGAAGCCGAGCAGCACGAAGACGCCGGCGCTGCTGTGCTTGGTCTTTTCGATCGCGAACATGAAGCCGAAAGCGATCGCGAAGAACGCCAGCAGGCTCATCGCCGGGCTGGTGGCGGCAAACAGCGAAAAACCGGTCGCAACGCCCACCCACGCGCCGAGCACGGTCGGCACCATCGACAGCGCGAGCAGCCAATAGGTGTTCCGTAGTACGCGGTTGCGGATTTCGACCGTACTGACCGTGCCGGTACGGCCGAAGTTATAGGGTGAATTCATGGTTTCTCCTTGCGTCAGACGCAATGTTGCGCAGTGGTTGTGCAGCTCTGACCGGCTTTTCTGGCGCCGGCCGTTGACCCGTACACCCCTAAGATTAGCGCGAAGGCAAGGAGTTTCAATACCTCGCCAGATGGCCAATCGTGCGGTTCCGGACTCTTCGTTGGAGTCTTTCAGTGCTGTAAGGGTTCAATCGCAATCATACAATGGAACATGCTACAATAGCGGATTCATTTGAATCTGTAACCTCTTAATTTTCTGGAGTTTTTATGGCGCTCGAACGCACCCTGTCGATTATCAAGCCGGACGCCGTGGCGAAGAACGTGATCGGGCAGATCTACAGCCGTTTCGAAAACGCTGGTCTCAAGATCGTGGCTGCCCGCATGGTTCATCTGTCGCGCGCTGACGCCGAGAAGTTCTACGCTGTGCACGCCGCACGTCCGTTCTTCAAGGACCTCGTCGAATTCATGATCTCGGGCCCGGTGATGGTCCAGGTGCTGGAAGGCGAAAACGCGATCCTGAAGAACCGCGACCTGATGGGCGCGACGGACCCGAAGAAGGCCGAAAAGGGAACGATCCGCGCCGATTTCGCCGACAGCATCGACGCAAACGCGGTGCACGGTTCGGATGCAGCTGAAACAGCCGAGGTCGAGATCGCATTTTTCTTCCCGGCGGTCAACGTCTACACGCGCTGATCGATCGCTGATCGACCAGTTGCGTAGTAAGGTAGAAGCAGCAGGAGCGGGCGCGAACGGCATGGGCGTTCATGTAACCTTCTCGATCTCGACGCCCAGGGGCTCGTCGCGTATTGCGACAGCCTCGGCGAAAAGCCGTTTCGCGACAAACAGTTGCAGCGCTGGATTCACCAATATAACGCTGCCGACTTCGACGGCATGACCGATCTGGCGAAATCCCTGCGCGAAAAGCTCAGGGGCCGCGCGGAGATCGCGATGCCCGACATCGTGAGCGACCACATTTCCACCGACGGCACACGCAAGTGGCTGATCGACGTCGGTAACGGCAACGCGGTCGAAACCGTATTCATCCCCGAAGAAACGCGTGGCACGCTGTGCGTGTCGTCGCAGGCGGGGTGTGCGGTCAACTGCCGTTTCTGTTCCACCGGCAAGCAGGGTTTCTCCCGCAATCTCACAACCGGCGAAATCATCGGCCAGCTCCGCATGGCCGAATTTGCGCTGCGCGCATCGCTCGGCACGGCTGGCGGCCGTGCAGTCGGCGGGGAAGGCAAGGGCGAGCGCGTCGTTACCAATGTCGTGATGATGGGCATGGGCGAGCCGCTGCTCAATTACGATGCCGTCGTGCCGGCCATGCGCCTGATGCTCGACGACAACGCGTACGGCCTGTCGCGCCGCCGCGTCACGCTGTCCACGTCCGGCGTCGTGCCGATGATGGACCGCCTCGGCGCAGATCTGCCGGTGGCGCTGGCCGTCTCGCTGCACGCGCCGAACGACACATTGCGCGACGAACTGGTGCCGCTGAACAAAAAGTACCCGCTGCGCGAACTGATGGCGGCATGCGAGCGCTATCTGAAGGTCGCGCCGCGCGATTTCATCACATTCGAATATTGCATGCTCGACGGTGTGAACGACACTGAGAAGCATGCGCGCGAACTGCTTGCCGTCACGCGCGACGTGCCGTGCAAGTTCAATCTGATTCCGTTCAATCCGTTCCCCGAATCCGGGCTTCTGCGCTCGAAACAGGAACAGATCAAGCGGTTTGCACAGGTGCTGATGGACGCGGGCGTCGTCACCACGGTGCGCAAGACACGCGGCGACGATATCGATGCTGCCTGCGGCCAGCTGGCGGGTGCGGTCAAGGACCGCACCCGGCTCGCTGAACGCACCGGGAAGGCGGCAAAGGTGATCGAGGTTCGCGCCGTGTAAGCGTTTCGGGGCGCGTGCTACCCCGGAACGTCGTGGCGAACTGAAAAGAAAGTTTGCAAAAGCGATCGGAAGCGGCACAGAACGCCGCACATTTTGTTATAAACGGTCTGCGAATCCGAACCTGCGCCTGTATGGTGAGGACGGATCGCACGAGTGAAAAAGAATCGACGCGAAAGGATTTGGGATGAGTGAGCCGCAGCACCCGCAGCCGCATGACACAGAGACAAACGCAGGCCGTTCAGCGCCGGCCGCCGCACCGGCTGCGGCGCAGCCCGCGCCGGATTCGCTGGCGGCGGTCGGGGTGCGCTTGACCCAACTCCGCGAATCGAAGGGTTGGTCGATCGAAGATGTGTCGTCCCGTCTGAAGGTGTCGCCGGCCAAGCTGCGCGCGCTCGAAAGCGGCGACGTCAGCCAGTTGCCCGATACGACGTTCGCGCTCGGCGTGGTGCGCAGCTACGCGAAGATGCTCGGCGCCGATCCGGCGCCTTTTACACAGACCTTGCGGCGTGTCAAGGGCGTGCCGGAACCGGACCTGTCGATGCCGGGTCGGCGTGGCTCGCACGGCTGAAGGCGAGCGCAAACAGCGCGGCGGGCAGCGCGAACGGCGCATCGGGTGCGGTGGCGCAGGATCAGGTCGCATCGGCAGCCGTCGCCGGGCAGGGTGGCGAGGCGGCGTCGGAGCCGCAGGCGGCCGCGGAAGAAGGTGCATCGCAGACGCCGATGCCGGCTCCGCTGGCGACAGGCGCCGCGCCGGCTTCGCCGGTGGTGGCGACGCCGCCAGCGCAAACACCGGCGGTCGTTGCACAATCCGCGAGTGCGCCGCAGGCCACGGTAGCGGTTACGCCCGCGTCCGCGCCTGCGCCCGTCGCAGGGCAGGCGACAGTCGGCATCAAGGTGACACAGGACAGCTGGTTCAGCGTGCGGCAGAAGGACGGCAAGGAAGTCTTTTCTGGCCTCGTCCGCGCGGGTGAATCGAAGGAAATTGCCGGCGAGGCGCCGTTCAAGGTCACGGTCGGCAACAAGGCGGGGCTCGATTCGATGTCGCTTGACGGCCAGCCGGTCGATCCGGGCAAATATGCGTCGGCAAAGGGCAATGTGGCACGATTCGCCTTGCCCTGACAGGTTCGCGTCGCGGCGATCAGCCGCGGCGCTTTTTCAATTCGGGCGTCGTGCCTTGTGCAAGGCGTCCGCGGTGTAAATGGGTCTTTCGATGCACTCCGAAGCTCAATCCCAGTCCAGCAGTCAGATTACTTCGTCCGAGCCGGTTTTCGGCGGACATGCGCCGCGCCGTCAGTCGCATGCCGTCGACGTGCGCTGGGGCGGCCAGCTCGTCACGATCGGTGGCGACGCGCCTGTGCGCGTGCAATCGATGACCAATACCGATACCGCGGACGCGATCGGCACGGCCATCCAGATCAAGGAACTCGCGCAAGCCGGCTCCGAACTCGTGCGTATTACGGTGAACACGCCGGAAGCGGCGGCGGCCGTGCCGGCGGTGCGTGAGCAACTCGACCGGATGGGCGTGTCGGTGCCGCTCGTCGGCGATTTTCATTACAACGGCCATCTGCTGCTGCGCGATTACCCCGCGTGCGCGGAAGCGCTGTCGAAGTACCGGATCAACCCGGGCAACGTCGGCCACGGCGCGAAGCGCGACACGCAGTTCGCGCAGATGATCGAAGCCGCGATCCAGTACGACAAGCCGGTGCGCATCGGCGTGAACTGGGGCAGTCTCGACCAGGACCTGCTCGCGAAGATGATGGATGAAAACGCCGCGCGTTCCACGCCGTGGGACGCGCAGAGCGTGATGTACGAAGCGCTGATCCAGTCGGCGATCGGCTCGGCTGAACGCGCGGTCGAACTCGGTCTGAGCCGCAACAAGATCATTCTGTCGTGCAAGGTCAGCGGCGTGCAGGATCTGATTGCCGTCTACCGCGAACTCGCGCGTCGCTGTGAATTCGCGCTGCACCTCGGCCTGACCGAAGCGGGTATGGGTTCGAAGGGCATCGTCGCGTCGACGGCCGCCTTGTCGGTGCTGCTGCAGCAGGGCATCGGCGACACGATCCGTATTTCGCTGACGCCGGAACCGGGCGGGCCGCGCACCGGCGAAGTGATCGTCGGCCAGGAAATCCTGCAGACGATGGGCCTGCGCTCGTTCACGCCGATGGTCATCGCGTGCCCGGGTTGCGGCCGCACCACCAGCACGCTGTTCCAGGAACTCGCGTCGCAGATCCAGACGTATCTGCGTACGCAGATGCCGGTCTGGCGCGACCAGTATCCTGGCGTCGAGAAGATGCACGTCGCGGTGATGGGCTGCATCGTCAACGGTCCGGGCGAGTCGAAGCAGGCGAACATCGGCATCAGCCTGCCGGGTTCGGGCGAGAACCCCGCGGCGCCGGTGTTCATCGACGGCGAAAAGGTCAAGACGCTGCGCGGCGAGCGCATCGCGGAAGAATTCCAGCAAATCGTGAGCGATTATGTGGAGCGCACTTACGGCCACGCCGAAGTGGCTAACTGAATCTGAATCGCTCAATCAAGATCGTCAAATCGAACACAGATGACTGAACAGAAGAAAAAGCTCGAAAAGCTGTCCGGCGTGAAGGGCATGAACGACATCCTTCCGCAGGACGCCGGGCTCTGGGAATTTTTTGAATCGACCGTGAAGTCGATGCTGCGTTCGTACGGATACCAGAACATCCGCACGCCGATCGTCGAGCATACGCAGCTTTTCACCCGCGGTATCGGCGAAGTGACCGACATCGTCGAGAAAGAGATGTACAGCTTCACCGACGCGCTGAACGGCGAGAACCTCACGCTGCGTCCGGAAAACACCGCCGCGGTCGTGCGTGCGTCGATCGAACACAACATGCTGTACGACGGCCCGAAGCGGCTGTGGTACATCGGCCCGATGTTCCGCCACGAGCGTCCGCAGCGCGGGCGTTATCGCCAGTTCCATCAGGTCGGCGTCGAGGCGCTGGGTTTCGCCGGTCCGGATACGGACGCGGAAATCATTCTGATGTGCCAGCGTCTGTGGGATGACCTCGGGCTCACCGGCATCAAGCTCGAAATCAATTCGCTCGGTCTCGCTGAAGAACGCGCGGCGCATCGCGTCGAACTGATCGCGTATCTCGAGAAGCACATGGACGTGCTCGACGAAGACGCAAAGCGCCGTCTCTACACGAATCCGCTGCGCGTGCTCGACACGAAGAATCCGGCGTTGCAGGAAGTCGCGCAGAACGCGCCGAAGCTGATCGATTTTCTCGGTGAAGCATCGCTCGCGCATTTCGAAGGGCTGCAGCGCATCCTGAAAGCGAACAACATCCCGTTCAAGATCAATCCGCGTCTCGTGCGCGGTCTCGATTACTACAATCTGACGGTGTTCGAATGGGTCACGGATAAACTCGGCGCGCAGGGCACCGTGGCCGCGGGCGGCCGTTACGATCCGCTGATCGAGCAGCTCGGCGGCAAGCCGACGGCCGCGTGCGGCTGGGCGATGGGCATCGAGCGCATTCTCGAACTGCTGAAGGAAGAGAAGCTCGTGCCGGAAGACGAAGGCTGCGACGTCTACGTGGTCCATCAGGGCGACGCGGCGCGCGACCAGGCGTTCATCGTCGCCGAGCGTCTGCGCGATACCGGTCTCGACGTGATCCTGCATTGCAGCCCGGACGGCCAGACGGCCAGCTTCAAGTCGCAGATGAAACGCGCCGATACGAGCGGTGCGGCCTTCGCGGTGATCCTCGGCGAAGACGAGATCGCGAACGGCACCGTGGGCGTGAAACCGCTGCGCAATGCGGGTCAGGACGGCGCAAAAAGCGAACAACAGAACGTGCCGGCCGAAGACTTGACCGAATTTCTAATCAATGCGATGGTTGCATCCGCCGAAGAAGGCGACGGCTGATCGCGCAGTGCGCTCGACAGAGCTCGACACACACAAGGTACTAAGGAAGAAGGAATCGCCTCGCGATGAGTTACCACGACGAACAAGAATCGATTGAAAGCGTAAAGGCATGGTGGGCGCAGTGGG
>WNFI01367482.1_pt1 | contig 10555 bp, 5 predicted proteins | sample 5400471 | NCBI WGS metagenome assembly WNFI01 (sample SAMN13153348, study PRJNA577476) | soil metagenome | isolation source: 100 cm saprolite on Douglas fir-dominated hillslope | place: USA:California | collected 2013-09-17 | reverse complement strand
GGTCATTGGTATTCGGAGCGTGATCGAAAATGGGTCTACAATCCGCAATTCAGTCCTGATGGGCGCGGATTTTTACCGGGAGGAGGATCCGCAATCCGCACCAGACCGTCCCCCGCTCGGCATAGGACGACATTGCGTTATTGAAGGAGCCATTATCGACAAAAACGCCCGGATCGGGGACGGGGTTGTGATAACGCCCGAAGGCAAAGCCGCCGACATGGATGGCGACAACTATTACGTTCGGGACGGGGTCATCGTGGTCCCAAAAGGTGCTGTTATTCCCGCCGGAACTTCCATATGAGCACGCATCCCCTTGCAGGCAAACCAGCGCCGAAAGAGCTCCTTATTGACGTGAGCCGGCTCGAAGCCGCCTTCTACGACGCAAAGCCCGATCCGACCGACCCGAACCAGCTCGTCAGCTTCGGGACCAGCGGCCATCGCGGCACCAGCTTGAATGCGACATTCACGGAAGCCCACATTCTCGCCATAACACAGGCCATATGCGAATACCGGCGTAATCGGGAAATCACGGGCCCGCTGTTCATGGGTAAAGACACGCATGCGCTTTCCCGGCCCGCAGAACGCGTTGCGCTTGAAGTGCTCGCAGCCAATGGTGTGGAGATATTCATCCAGCGCGATGACGGCTTCACGCCAACCCCGGTCATTTCGCGGGCCATCTTAACGCATAATCGGGATCGGACGGATAGCCTCGGTGACGGCATCGTCATTACCCCGTCGCACAACCCACCGAGCGACGGCGGCTTCAAATACAACCCGCCGAATGGAGGTCCGGCGGATACCGACGTCACCGATTGGATTCAGAACCGCGCTAACGATCTGCTGCGCGCCGGCAACAGAGGTGTGCAGCGTATTGGCTTCGACGCTGCGCTCAAGGCGTCCACGACTCACTCGCAGGACTTCGTCATGCCTTATGTGGCAGACCTGGCAAACGTCATCGATTTCGCGGCGATCCGCTCTACCGGCTTGAAGATCGGCATCGATCCGCTTGGTGGCGCGGCGGCTGCCTACTGGCAACCGGTGGCCGAGCGCTACCACGTCGATATCACCGTCGTGAACCCGAAGGTCGACCCGACTTTCGCGTTTATGACCCTAGATCACGACGGCAAAATCCGGATGGATTGCTCGAGCCCCTGGGCTATGGCCGGGCTGGTAGCACTCAAGGACCGCTTCGACATTGCCTTCAGCAACGATCCCGACTCCGACCGGCACGGCATCGTCACTCCATCCGCCGGTCTTCTGAATCCGAATCACTATTTAGCGGTCGCTATTCGCTATCTTCTGACCAACCGCGTGCAATGGTCGCCAAACGCAGTCATTGGCAAAACGCTCGTCAGCAGTTGTCTCATCGATCGAGTCGTCGCCAGCCTCGGTCGCAAGCTTTGGGAAGTGCCAGTCGGCTTCAAATGGTTCACGCCCCGATTGTTTGACGGCTCCTGTTGCTTTGGCGGCGAGGAAAGCGCCGGAGCCAGTTTCCTTCGGCGCAACGGCGGAGTCTGGAGCACGGATAAAGACGGACTTATCCTCGGCCTGCTCGCGGCAGAAATCACCGCAAATACCGGCAAAGATCCGGGCGCACATTACCAGGAGCTTACTACCCAGTTCGGCACGCCGTATTACACCCGAATCGACGCGGCCGCCACACCCGAGCAGAAGAACTCGCTCAAAAAACTTTCACCCGAAGCCGTCACCGCAACCGAACTCGCTGGTGAACCAATCACGGCGAAGCTTACTCGTGCTCCCGGCAACGACGCTGCGATCGGCGGATTGAAGGTTGTCTCGGTCAGTGGCTGGTTCGCTGCCCGCCCATCCGGCACAGAGAATATTTATAAGCTCTATGCCGAGAGTCTCAAGAGCGCCGAGCACCTCGCCGCGATTGTCGAGCAGGCCCAGGATATCGTTAGCCGTTCTCTCAGCGGGAAATAAAAGCCGCGCTCAGCAAACGCTTGCTGCGATGGGCGCAAAGTGTAGAAGAAAGGGCCGAATCACTGCCGCTACGCCTTCCCAGAATTCTATCGCAATTCAGATTGCCGTCAGTGCAGGGCCGCTGCTTGTTCCAGTTCCAGAGACATTCTGTTGAGGATCCCAGGCTTTTCCGTCGAGGCTCGATGACCACCAGATTCCCGTGTCGCTGTCAGCTCCCTTCCAGACAAGGTAAAGGCGGCCAAAGAGCGCGGCCAGTCCCGGACGTTGACTCGTGCCCACTCCCGGCACCTTGCTTTGAGCAGCCCACGGCGTAGTTAGGTCGGGCTTGGACGAATAAAAGATACCTTGGTCATCTGGAATGCCCCTCCAGGCCAGGTAAAGGCTATTTTGGAATACGGCCAGCGCAGGTCCGTGAGCGGAGCCCGTGCCGGGCACATTCTGTTGAGGGTCCCAGCCTTTTATGACGGGGTCTGCGGTGGATGACCACCAGAGTCCCGTGTCACTGTCAGCTCCCTTCCAGGCCAGGTAGAGCCGATCTTGGAAGACTGCCAGCGCAGGCCCGTCGCTGGAGCCCGTGCCGGGTACATTCTGTTGAGGATCCCAGCCTTTTCCCGCGGGGTCGGTGGTGGATGTCCACCAGAGTCCCGTGTCACTGTCAGCTCCTTTCCAGGCCAAGTAGAGTCGATCCTCAAAAGCTGCCAGAGCCGGGCCATCACTGGTACCCACCCCCGGCACCTTGGTTTGAGGGTCCCAGTTCATGCCGTCCTGGCTCGATGACCAATAGATACCAGCGTCGTCGCCGAATCCCCTCCACGCCATGTAAAGACGTCCGCTGAAGGCGGCCAGTGCAGGCTTGGCGCTCGTCCCCACGCCCGGGACCTTTCCTTCCGGCAACCAGTCAAATCCGGTCGCGGCCGAAGACCAGTAGATACCAACGTCATCCGGGATGCCCTTCCAGGCCATGTAGAGTGCGGTCGGCGTCGGAACATGCGCAAACCCCAATCGGGCACGAAACACCGAACGCCCGAACGTGCTTAGATAAAGGTCGCGCACCCCAACGGGATGGAGCACGAAACGGAGATCAGCGCAATGGGGCCGTGCGGGAAGCCCTTGCGAAGCGCTCCGGAAGCTGCCGCCGAGGTCGTAACTGGAAAACAGATGGGTGTCGGTAGCGGCAAAAATCGTCGGCGTAGCGGTGGTCGAATCGCAGGCCAAAGCGTAGAATGTTTCATTCGGAAGACCCGCATCCGGACGACTCGCTCCGACCTGCACCCACCGCCCTTCGACCAATTTCATGATAAGGCCCTCTAGGTCACCGACGTTGAAAGCGGCAAAGGCAAGGTGTTCCGAGACTGTCAGGATTCGCGAGATTCTGCCTGTCAAGGACTTGCCTGGCAGGACACTCATCGGATTAGCAACGTGCAAACCGGGACTCAGGGCGAACATTCTACCGTCTAGTGTCCCGACAAAGATATTCACGCCGCTATACGATCCGAGTGCATCCACTGCCGCAGGGACCGATCCTACCCACTCCCAATGGATGTCGCTTCCGTCACGGTTGGCGAAGAGGCCGTAAATATCCTTGCCACTACCGCACACCGCGTACATCAACTCGCCAGTGGCTTTGCCAAAAACCGGGACGGTCACTACTTCTGCGATCGGAGCTGGAATGCCAGCGGGGTCTGGCGATCCACCGGGTTTCGGCACTTTTATCGGTATCGTACCGGAACCCTGAATCTTGCTGCCATCCCATCTCCCCGCCTGGGTTGGACCTGCCGCGCCGTTGTAAATAAACTGGCCGGTAGCGATGAAGAGCATCAGGCCGCCATCGCCTCCGACATTTAGGAGCGTCCAAGGCGTCGGCTGCTCACTCCAGACCGAGAGAACATTTTCGTTGTCTTGTAATCCTCCTCCAACCGGTCCGGACACCTGTGAACTGGCCGAAAGCGTGCCATAGGCCTGGCGCTGTGGGTTGCTGCAGAACTGGAGGTTGCGCAGTTCGCGATTGTAGTTGCTGAACCAGGTCGTTCCCAGATCGGGAGACATCGCGAGACCGCCGTCGCAACCTGAATACAATCGGTGTCCAGTTGGCTCAGTTGGATCGAAATAGGCCACGTGGCAGTCCGACATCAGGTGAGGGCTGCCATTGTTGCCGCCGTCATCACCGTGTTCGACCCAGTTGTTCCCTCCATCGGTCGAGATCATAGGTCCTCTCCTCCACCCAATCGCCAGCACGTTGGGATCAACCGGAGATACGCCCAGGCAAGTGTTGTATAGATTCTGGCTGTCGCCCGTCGGTCTCAGGCCCTTAATGGAGTCGGCCCGAGTCGTTCCGCCCGCGATGGACCAGGTCAATCCCCCATCGGCAGATTGCAGCACGGCGTAAAGATCGCGTGAAATCAGGTCACCGGCAGAATTGCGATCGCCGAGAATGTCAGTGGCCCCGGCGATGACAGCGTACATATTGTTCGGATGTTGGGCGCACGCAGCCAAGTCGATCCGGCGCATCTTCGTTCCATCGAGCACACCCGGAATCAGGGACCGGCTAAGCACCAGGCTGCCGCTTGCCCAGTCGCCGTGGAAGATGCCATGCGGCCCTTGATCCCTATCCCACGCGGTTGTGTAAACCTGGTGGTCGAAGCCCACGACGAAGAGATCCATGTGGCTTGGAATGCGCGAGGCGCCCGTCAGGGGTCCGGCAGTGACCATCCCGGTGACCTGTGCCCATGCTTGCCATCCCTGGGTTAGAGGCCCAGGCAGGTCCGGGTCTAACCAGGAGGTCCAAATGTTCCCACTGGGAACAAAAATGTCGAGCGTGAAGGGATTGTGTGATACCGCGCACACGGTGGATCCGGGCATGACGTTATTGCTAGAGGTCCCGATGCGGAACCACGGCTGCCACTGGCCGTTCAGCGGGCCAGGTGAGCCCGCATCCCACCAGGTGCTGTAAATCCCGCCATCGCTGCGCACGACAAAGATATCCAAATGACCCGAGTTGCGAGACACCGCGGTCACCACCGAACCGCTTGGAACACTGTCGGTGGCGTCACCGATAGAAAACCAGGATTGCCAGCCTCCGATCAACGGGCCGGGTGAGCTCGCGTCCCAACGGGTGCTGTAGACTCGGGACACTCCACTAGTGTCGGCGCGGACCACGAAGAGGTCCACATGATCCGAGTCGCGGGAGAGGGCGGTGACTACCGAACCTGCGGGAGGAGCGTCCGCAGGGGTGCCGATGGGAAACCAGGGTTGCCAGCCGCCGGCCAAAGGCCCCGGGAACTTTTCGTCCCACCAGGTGGTGTAGACGCCATTGCTGCGAGCCACAAAGAGGTCCACATGCCCGGTGCCACGCGCGACGGCGGTGACTGTCGACCCCGCAGGAGGGGCATCTCCAGGGTTACCGATGCGAAACCAGTTTTGCCAGTCGCCAATCAAAGGCCCCGGGAAATTCTGGTCCCACCACGTAGTGTAGACCCCATCGCTGCGCACCACGAAGAGGTCCACATGGCCGGGGTTACGCGAAACAGCGGCCACCACCGACCCTGTGGCGGTATCCGAAAAGTTGCCGATGCGAAACCAGTTTTGCCATCCACCATCCCAGCGGATGCTGTAGATCCCCCCAAAGATGTCGATCGCAAAGATTTCAATGTGGTTTATGTCGCGTACCACCACACTCACCGTGTGGCCAGGCGTGAATTGAACGAATGGAGCAGGGATGATAAACCAGGAGTCCCAGGGCGAACCCGACGCCGCGACAGCGACGCTCTCGTGATCGCCTACCGCCAAACCCATGTACGATACAGCGGGAATTCCGGAGGCCTTGCTCCAGTTGTAAGAACCGCCCGGAGGCGGAATTGGAGACCAGTACACGCCGCCATCGCAGGCGAGAACAATGCGCCGGCTAGCCTTGAGCACGCCGATACGATAGATGGTGCCCACTCCGGAAGGCAATGGAACCGAGCGCCAACTCAACAGCGGCAGGATCGCGGTGGGATCGGTCTCATAGAGGGAATCGGCAGCTCCCCACAGGTCATGGCGGGTTCCGGCGTAAATGTGCTGGGGTCCGAAAGGACCAAACGCGAGGCAGGTAATGTCCGGGTTGTCCTGGTTGTCAGTTAGGGGCAAGTTGGTGCCGTCAGCCGCGACGGTCCAGACCCCTCCCGAATCGGTCGCGATCAAGATTCCGCCGTCTTCAAGCGCGATCACGTCGTTTACATGACCGGCATGCCAGGCGTTTTGCGCGGGATCTGGCGCAGCCTTGTAAAGGATGCCAGCGGGATCTGTTTGAAGCCAGACTACATTTGGATCTTCGGTCATGGCTATTGTCCAATCACTCTCATACTTTTGTCTTGTTTCCCTGCTTTCCTCTTGGGTAACCCACGAGTCCGCAGCGTTTTGAATGGCCCTTCAACCCCGTACTACGCGATTGAGCTTCAAAAGTTTCAGGGGCTTGCAGAATGTCTTTAACGACCGCGGCGAAAGGCGGTGCACGGAATCGACCAGAACCGTGAAGCGCTCACGCTTCCTGCTTGATCGAAGTGGCAAGCCGGAGAAGATCTTCCCAATGCTGAAAGCTCTAGCTTTGGGCGGCTGCGGCTTCGTGTTCTCGAATTGATCGTCGAGCAATCTCGAGTTTCTGTTCCAGGTCCGCCATCACTGTATTGAATTCGGGATCATTCTTGAAAACATCCAGAATGGGATTTTCCAGCCCGAGAGGCAGATGTAAAAGGGTTCGATGATCCAGGTATTGGCCCAGGTAGCGATACGCTTCGGGTTGTCGCCCGACAAAGCGACAAGCCCAGGCAACATACAAAGGCACGTCCCAAGGAATGTCAGGTTGTGCCGGGCGTTCCAGACGCTCTAGCCCGCGCCTTAGAACTTCCTCGCTGGTTTCTCGAGCCGCGCCGCCTCTGCCCACCCTTTGCAATCCAAGTGCGAGGTACGTCCTTGCCCAGAGTCTTTCGCGGTCGTTTTCAAGCTGGGCGTTACAAGTGTTAATGACCAGTGGCCAATCCTCCAATCCGACGGCGCAGTATAGAAGGCCATCGGTAACTGAATAGATGGTGCCTTGCAGCCTAGGAGCTAAGCGCGTTTCAGGCGGCAACTGCATGAATCCGCCTCGAGCTTCGGCAAACCGTTGTCGCCACATCATCCGGTAGCACTCCATTAAATGATGAAGTGGCGGGCTGGTCTCCTGATCGAGCGCTCGCTGCATCCATTTCTCCGCCAAATCGGTCATGCCTGTTCGAAAGAGAATCTCCGTAGCAAAATAAACTCGCCATGTTTCCTTTGGATTCAGGAAGTAGGCCTTACGGAAAAGATAATAGGCTTCGGCGAATTGATGTCCCGAGATCGCCCTAATCCCAGCAAGGGCGTTGGCTGTGTCGTCGTTGGGTCCAAGCTCGAGCGCTTTCCGAAGGGCTTCATCGGATTGGGAATACCAGCCTTTCCTATAGTAAGCTCGTGCCAGCGTCGTGTAGCTGCCGACTTCTGAGGGCTCGAATGCAATTGCGTGTCGGGCGGCCTCAACCGCAGAGTCGAGCAGTCGTTTCTCTCCCCGGAATCCCTCCTGTTCAAGATAAAAACATGCAAGCCCCACGTATCCCAAAGCAAAGTTGGGCTCCTGTTTGATCGCTTTTTCAAAAAACTCGCCCGCTTTCTGGTTAGCCTCTGGATCGAGCAGCTCCATCAGGGCCATGCCGCGAAGATAAAGATCGTATGCGCTGAGATTCTCCGCGGCCTTCCGGGACGGTCTGACTTCTTCGGCGGGCAATCGCCGCAGGCGCTCAGAATTAATTGGAAGGCCTGCATTGATGGCGCCGACGATGATTGGCACCACCTCCAGGAATCTGGACGGGCTCTGCAAACGCCGTCGCGGGTCTTTCTCCAGGAGCACCTCAAGGAGAAGCACGATCGGCTGAGGCACCCCCACCAGTCGTTCCAACGGTAACGGGGAGTGCAAGTGCTCGTACATCACCTCAGCGGGAGTACCACTGAAAGGTTCCTCGCCAGTCAGCATCACCCAGAGCGTTGCGCCAAGCGAGTACAGGTCCGAACGAATATCCACACCGAGTCCAGCGAACTGCTCCGGGCTGGCAAAACCTGGTGTACCAGCAAAGGCCCCAGGGATTGAAAGGGCGGTTTGAGAATGCCTTTCATTTATCGCTTTAGCCAGACCGAGATCGATAATTTTCGCCGTTCCGCCGCCTCCCGGTTCTAACCGAACCAAGATGTTGCTTGGTTTGATATCCCGGTGGATCAAGTCCTGTTGATGGACCGCGGTCAAACCGGCCGCGACTTGGCCAGCAACCTCCAGGGCCAGCATCGGCTCGAGGCGACCAGAGCGTTTGATGAGGTTTTCGAGCGTCTCTCCTTCAACAAACTCCATTGCATAAAAGATTTCACGTCCGCGGCAACCGAGATGATAAACGGAAGCAACATTTGGATGGCGAACACGAGCAGCCGATCGTGCCTCGCGGAAAAAACGCCGACGCGCTAATCCTTCCTGAAACAATTGTAAGTTCAGAACCTTGAGCGCTACCGGGATCCGGAGATTCAGGTCGATCGCCTTAAAAGTGATACCCATGGCGCCGTGCCCCAACTCATGGAGGCTGCCGTCGGGGCGGCTGAGAATCTCGTAGTGACCAAATCTTCTTGGTGCAGCCTTGGGCGCGGACCCGCCAGGATTTCCTCTTGGTTCGTCACCGCTGTGGCCCGGGTCGAGTGCAATCCTGAGAAGACACACCGGACAGGAACTAGCAGGGGCATCGGCGGGCAGCATCCGGCCGCAAATCGAGCACTGGCGAGCGCCAGCCAGAGGCGTTGGTCCCGACGTTTCTGCATCGGTTCGTTCACCCTTCTTTTGCGCGGAATTCATTGCGCCAAATGAGCCTCTGCAGCGACCAGTGCCTCGCAGAGCAGATGGATTTCTTCATCAATCGCCGCGGGATCGGTAACGGTGCGGGCTACCTCGCGGCGAAGAGCGATCGAATACTGCTGGCGCAATCGATGGATCAGTGTCTTTACCGCAGCCTCGCTCACTTCCAACACCCCGGCCGCATCATGATAGCAACTGAGCTCTTTGGTGCTGCCACTCGCCAGGAAATCCTTCAGAGCTTCGAAAATCTTTCCCTTACCACGCGCCTCATACTGCACCTGCACGGTTCTCATAGCTTTGTTAAGCAAGGTGAGCGCCCAGCGAGCATCAAAGATCTGCTCCGGCGTCAGCGTTAGATCATCTGTTGGCTCATGCTGATAGCGGCTTTCTCCAGCCTCGGCATCCAGGGAAACGAACGTACAAAGTCCACCGCGTTTGATTGTGAGCTCCCGGCGATGCGCTGTTAAAAGGAAATTTTGGAGTGAAGCCAGTAAGAACGAGCGGAACCTGCCCTTGCCGCGATCGGCCTGGGTTAACCTGCGACGCTCGAGCAAATGCAGGAAAAAACCCTGCGTCAAATCCTGCGCGTCGTCCGAGTTGTACCCGTGACGGCGGACATGAGCGTAAAGCGGATACCAGTAGCTTCGATAGAGCTCGGCCAGCGCCTCTTGCCCGGCTGGCGTCTGATCCCTTGCCGCAGTCCAAACGACACTCCAGTGCGTCGAGCGGAACCTCGCCGCGTTTACGTGTGACGAGCTGTCTTTCAATTTCACCAAAAATCCGAGCGGGGACTCCAAGCTATGGTCCCACAACATGGCACCAGATGGCGTTACTATTCAATACCAGTGTCGAAGACGAAGATTAAGAATTGCTCGAAAACTTCGGGAGGATCCGCAGTTGTGTTATGCCCGGCGATCAAGATTTTCTGTTGAGCCGATGTAGTAACGCCCACACGAACCACGAAGGATATAAACCCAAGCCATCCAAAAAAGAAACTGGGTTGAGTGGGACTCGAACCCACAACCAACGCCTTAAAAGGGCGCTGATTTATAATTGTAAGACATTAATAATAAGTAACTTAAGACTATGCTATTTTTTGTTGCTCAGTTTTTTGCTCACACCCTCGTCGCTCCACACGTAAGGATCGCGGAAATTGGCGGACGCATGGCCCCTGCTCGCCTTCCACCCGACAGGCAAGTTCGCGATTGATCTGCACACTGTCGGCCGGAAATACACAGCTGGCAGTGGAACGCCCATTGCCGGAATCTGGAGGGGTACATCGACGCGCTTCTACGACATCTATACCGAGACCGGCGGCGGTCAGGTCGTCACGGAGCCAACCGGCAACTACGGTACGAAGCCGCGTTAGCCGCGAAGTCGATATTGGGCGCGCCTTCCCAAAACTGCGGGCCGTCCACATGTCCACAAACATATTGTTAAACGGTGCACCTTCGCAATCCTGCTGAAGGCGGCTCATGCATCCGTAGCGCGATTATCGACCCAGCGATTTGGCCTTCTGAAATAACGCGTATCCCAACAAAGAAGAGTAAGTATTACTTGCTACCGCGGTGCTTGAGCTGGTCGAGAATGACTGCGCCAACAATAATGCAACCCTTGACAATCTGCTGCCAGAAGGCCGACACATTCATCAAGTCAAGGGTATTGTTCAATACACCGATAATCAGCGCACCAACAATCGTGCCTGCAACTGTCCCGATTCCACCAGCCGAAAGG
>WNFI01287723.1_pt1 | contig 10555 bp, 7 predicted proteins | sample 5400471 | NCBI WGS metagenome assembly WNFI01 (sample SAMN13153348, study PRJNA577476) | soil metagenome | isolation source: 100 cm saprolite on Douglas fir-dominated hillslope | place: USA:California | collected 2013-09-17 | reverse complement strand
CCACACCGCCGTTCACCCGCAGCTGGGGACGCTGGATGACTTCGGCCGCTTCCTGACCGCCGCGCGCGGCCACGGCCTGGAGGTGGCGCTGGACATCGCGCTGCAAGTCTCGCCCGACCACCCGTACGTCAAAGCGCACCCGGACTGGTTCTTCCGCCGCCCCGACGGATCGATCCAATTCGCCGAGAATCCGCCCAAGGCGTACGAGGACATCTATCCATTCGACTTTGGCGGGCACGACTGGCCCGCGCTGTGGGATCAGCTGCGTGACGTCTTTCTCTTCTGGATCCGGCAGGGGGTGACCGTCTTTCGCGTCGACAATCCGCACACGAAACCGCTCCCCTTCTGGCGCTGGTGCATCGCCAGCGTGAAAGAGCGCCAGCCGCGCGCCGTCTTTCTGTCCGAGGCCTTCACGCGCCCGAAGCTGATGCGCGCCCTGGCCAAGGCAGGCTTCTCGCAGTCGTACACCTACTTCACCTGGCGCACGACCAAGGCCGAGCTGACGTCGTACGTGCGCGGGCTGCTGCGCGGCAAGCTGAAGGAATACTTCCGGCCGAACTTCTGGCCGAACACGCCGGACATCCTGCCCGAGCACCTGCAGCACGGCACGCGCGCCACCTTCATCGCCCGCGCCGTGCTGGCGGCGACGCTGTCGCCCAGCTGGGGCATCTACGGTCCGGCCTTCGAGCTGCAAGAGCGGACGCCGCGCCCGGGGACCGAGGAATACACCGACAACGAGAAGTACCAGTTGCGGGCCTGGAACCTTGAGCGCCCGGACAGCATCGCCCCGGTGCTGCGGCGGCTGAACCGCATCCGCCGCGAGAGCCCCGCGCTGCAGGTGCTGCCGGGAACCGTGTTTCACCGGACCGACAACGAGATGGTGATCTGTTACAGCCGCGGCCGCCGCGCCACGGCCGACCTGCTCCTGGTGGTGGTGAACCTGGATCCCCATCACCGGCAGTCGAGCTGGCTGGCGCTGGACCTTCCGGCGCTGGGGATGGACGATGGGACGACGTTCCAGGTGCACGACCTGCTCAGCGATGCGCGGTATCTTTGCAGCGGGCCGCGCGTCTTCGTCGACCTGGATCCGCACGCCATTCCCGCCCACATCTTTCGCGTGCGCCGGCACGTCCGTTCGGAGAAGGCCTTCGAGTACTACCAATGACCGTCGGAGAACAGATGACCTCCACCAGCATGAACGCGGGTTGGCCCGCCGTCGTCCAGGCGGGCGCGCCGTCGCGCGCCGCGCTGGCCGAGGTGCTGCTGGCGTACGTGCGGCCGCGGCGCTGGTTCCGGGCCAAGGCGCGCGCCACCCGCGGCGCGCGCGTGGCCGACGTGGTCATGCTGGACGGCGGGCGCGCGGCGCTGGTCTTCCTGGACATCGCCTACGCCGACGGCGGCGCCGATCGCTATCTGATCCCGCTGGCGCCGGTGGACGCCGACGGGGCGCGCGCCGTCGCCGGCGCCGCGCCGCACGCGATGGTCGCCGCGCTGGCCTCGGGTGGCGCCATCGTCGACGGTCTGGCCACCGGGCGGCTGGCGCCGCTGTTGCTGGACATCATGCGCGCGGGCCGCGAAGCCGCGGGCGAGGCGGGCACACTCCGCGGCGAAACCTCCGCCGGCCTTCGCGAGATGGTCGGTGATCGCTTGTTGCCCGCGCAGGCGTCGTCGGCCGAGCAGAGCAACTCCAGCGTCCTGCTGGGCGAGCGCGTGCTGCTGAAGGCCTACCGGCAGGTCACCGCCGGGCTGAATCCCGAGCTGGAGCTTGGCCGCGTGCTGGGCGCGCACCCGCGCCGCCCACCGACGCCGCGCCTGCTGGGCGCGTTGCAATACCGCGATTCGCGCGGGGCCGAGAGCAGCGTCGCCGTCGCGCACGAGTTCCTGCGCAACGACGGCGACGGCTGGTCGGTGACCTTGCACGAGCTGCGGCGGTTGTTCGATCGGTTGACCTCGGACGCGGCGCCACCCGCCGATGCGGGCTCGCCGCTGGCCCGCTCCGTCGCGCGCGCCCGGACGCTGGGCCGCCGCACGGCCGAGGTCCACCTGGCGCTGTTCGACGCCGCGACCGATCCCGCCCTGACCCCCGAGCCGCTGACCGACGCCGATCGCGCCGCCGCCGCCGACGGCGTGACCGCCACCTGGCGCGCGCTGGAGCGCGCGCTGCCGTCGCGCCTGCCGTCGCTGGCCCCCACGCTGCGCGCCGACGTCGAGCACCTGCTGGATCCGCACAGCGCCCAGCGCCGGCAGCTCGACGCCACGCTGCTCCGGTTCCGCGATCAGGCGCTGCCGGTGGTCAAGACGCGGGTGCACGGCGATCTGCACCTGGGGCAGGTGCTGTGTTGCCGCGACGACGATCTTGTGGACGATTTTGTGATCATCGACTTCGAGGGCGAGCCCGCCCGCCCGCTGGCCGAACGCCGGGCCAAGGCGTCTCCCTTGCGTGACGTGGTCGGCATGCTGCGCTCGTTCGACTACGCCCCCGAGGCGGCGCTGCGCGAGCGCCCGAACGCCGCCCGCACGCCTGAACTGGCCGCCTTCGCCGCCACCTGGAAGCACGCCGTCACCGACGCATATCTCGACGCCTACCGCGACCGCGTGGCGGGCACGCCGTTTCTGCCGCCCGCACCCGCCCTGCAATCGCTGATGCTGCACTTTTACGAACTGGAGCGCGTCCTTTACGAAGTCGGCTACGAGCTGCAGAACCGCCCTGACTGGATCGACATCCCGCTGCGCGGCCTGTGCGCGCTGACCGCGCCGAAAGGATCGCCGTGACCGCCAAGCGAACCCCCGTCGTCACCTCCCCCGCGCCCGAGTTCGGCGACGTCGACCTGCACCTGCTGGCCGAGGGGACGCACGGACGCCTCTACGAGAAGCTGGGCGCGCACCCGGTCTCCGCCGCCGATCGCCGCGGCACCATGTTCGCCGTCTGGGCTCCCAACGCCGAGACCGTCGACGTGATCGGCGACTTCAACGACTGGACGCCGGGCCGGGCGCCGCTGCGACCGGTGCGCGCCTCCGGCGTCTGGTCTGGATTCGTCCCCGACGCCGGCCCCGGCAGCCGCTACAAGTTCCACCTCCGCTCGCGCCTGGACGGTTACACCGTCGACAAGGCGGACCCCTACGCCTTCGCCACCCAGCCGCCGCCCGACACGGCGTCGGTGGTGACGTCGCTGGATCACGCCTGGGGCGACGACGCCTGGCTGCGCGACCGCCGCGCCCGCAACGCCCTGGACGCGCCGCAGTCGATCTACGAGGTGCACCTGGGCTCGTGGATGCGCGACCCCGCCCACCCCGACCAGCCGCTCGGTTACCGCGCCGTCGCCGGCCGCCTGATTGAACACGTGCGCCGCACCGGCTTCACCCACGTCGAGTTCATGCCGCTGGCCGAGCACCCGTTCTACGGCTCGTGGGGCTATCAGGTGACGGCGTTCTTCGCCCCCACCGCCCGCTATGGGACGCCGCAGGACCTGATGTGGTTCATCGATGCCCTGCACCAGGCCGGCATCGGCGTGATCCTCGACTGGACGCCCGGCCACTTTCCGTCCGACCAGCACGGCCTGGTCTACTTCGATGGCACGCACCTGTACGAACACGCCGACCCGCGCCAGGGCCTGCACGCTGAATGGGGCAGCGTGGTCTTCAACTATGGCCGCAACGAGGTGCGCAGCTTCCTGCTGTCGAATGCCCTCTTCTGGCTGGATCGCTATCACATCGACGGGCTGCGCGTGGACGCCGTGGCGTCGATGCTGTACCTGGACTACGGCCGCCAGGGCGGCGACTGGGTGCCCAACGAGGAGGGTGGCCGCGAGAACCGCGCCGCCATCCTCTTGCTTCGCACCGTCAACCAGACCATCGCCCGGCAATTTCCCGACGCGCTGACCATCGCCGAGGAGTCAACCGCCTGGCCGCTGGTCACGCATCCGCCCGAGGTCGGCGGCCTCGGCTTCAACCTGAAATGGGACATGGGGTGGATGCACGACACGCTGGCGTACTTCCAGCTTGATCCGTTCTTTCGTCGCCACCACCACCAGGCGCTGACCTTTCGCGGGCTGTACGCCTTCAGCGAACGCTTCGTCATGCCGCTGTCCCACGATGAAGTCGTCTACGGCAAGCGATCGCTGCTGGAAAAATTCCCCGGCGATGACTGGCAGAAATTCGCCACGCTGCGCCTGCTGTTCGCCCTGATGTGGGCCCAGCCGGGCAAGAAGCCTTTACCGCGGCGAGCCCGCCCTGCACCAGCGCGACACCGAGCCGGGCGGCTTTGAGTGGATCATCGCCGACGACGCCGAGGACAGCGTCTATGCCTTCCAGCGCGTCGGACGGGCGGGCGCGCGGCCGCTGGTCGCCGTCTTCAACTGCACGCCGGTGCCGCGCGCCAACTTCCGCATCGGCGTCCCCACCGACGGTCTCTGGACCGAAGCGTTGAACACCGACGGCGCCGGGTTCGGCGGCAGCAACCAGGGCAACTTCGGCGCCGCCGAGGCCGCGCCCATCCCCGCCCACGGCCGCCCCTTCTCGCTGAACCTGACGCTGCCGCCGCTGGGCGCGCTCTACCTGCTCCCGTTCGCCTGAACGAAGAACGTCAGCCGGCCAGGATGATCGCCGTGTGCTTCGGCACCGTCGGCGTCTCTTCCTCTACCCGGTCGCTGCGCAGCAGGACCCTCGCTCCCGGCGGGCTCAGCGGCAGCGCCGCGCGCTCCACCGTCGCCTGGCCCAGGTTCAGGATCAGCACGCGCGCCTCCGCCCCCGCCTGCCGCCGCACCACCAGCACGTCGCCCGCCGCCACTGCCACCAGCCGCCGCCGCGTGCTGGTTGCCCGCAGCACCGGATCCGACGACCGCAGCGCCAGCAGGGCCTGGTACAGATCCAGCGTGCGCGCGTGCTCGCCCTCGCCGCGCTCGTCCCAGCGCAGGCGCGAGGCCTGGAACGTCTCCGGCGCCTGCGGATCCGGAATGCGCGCGCGGCTCTCCGGGTCGGCGAACGCCGCGAAGGCCTGAAACTCCCGCCGCCGCCCCTCGGCGATCAATCGCCCCAGCTCGGCGTCGTGATCGGTGAAGAAGAGAAACGGCGTCGACGCCGCCCACTCCTGCCCCATGAACAGCAGGGGCGTCATGGGCAGGAACAGCAGCAGCGTCGACACGGCCCGAAACTGCGCCGGCGTCACCGCCGCGTTCAACCGATCGCCCAGCGCGCGGTTGCCGATCTGATCGTGATTCTGCAGGCAGTAGACGAACGCCGCCGCCTCCAGCGCGTCGGCGGCGCCGCCGCGCGGTTTTCCCGTCGGTGGATAGACCTGGCCCTGATACAGCCAGCCGTCATTGATGGCGCGCGCCAGCTCGTCCACGCCGGGCCGGTAGGCGCCGAAATAGCCGTCGCGTTCCCCGGTCAGGCTGACCCGCACCTGGTGATGAAAGTCGTCGGCCCAGATGGCGTCCAGGCCCTGCCCCGTCACCAGTGTGGCGTCGTTGCGTTCGTCCTCGGCGATCAGCAGCTTGCCCGGGTCCAGCGCCCGCACCGCGCCGGCCAGCGTTTCCAGCAACGACGGCGACGAGTCGTCGAGGATGGCGTGGGTGGCGTCCAGGCGCAGTCCGTCAAGGCGGAACGACGTCAACCAGTAGACGGCGTTCTCGACGATCAGCCGGCGCACCACCGGGTGCCGGTAGTCCAGGGCGTCACCCCAGGCGTTGCGCCGGTCGGGCGTGAAGTACGCCGGGCTGTACGCGCGCAGATAGTTTCCCGACGGGCCCAGGTGGTTGTAGACGACGTCCAGCAGCACGGCCAGCCCGGCCCCGTGCGCGGCGTCGACCAGCGCGCGCAGATCGTCCGGCGTGCCGTAAGGGGCGAAGGGGGCGTACAGGGCCACCCCTTCGTATCCCCACCCCCGTTGCCCGGGAAACGCCGCCAGCGGCATCAGCTGGACTGCGGTGACGCCCAGCCGGACCAGGTAGGGCAGCCGCCGGCGAACGCCGTCGTACGTGCCCTCCGGGCTGAAGGCGCCGACGTGCAGCTCGTAGATGACGTGCTGGCTCAGCGGCCGGGGCGCCGTTGGCCCGTGCCCCCAGCGAAAGTCGTCGACCATCACCTGGGCCGGACCGTGCACGCCCTGGGGCAGGAAGCGCGCGCAGGGATCGGGCAGCTCGCGGCCGTCAACCACGAACTTGTACAACATTCCCGCCCCCACCCCAGGCAGGTGAACGTCGAAGTACCCGTCGCCGAGGGGACCCATGACGTGCTCGGCGGTGGCGGTGCACGCCGCGTCAAACAGCCGGACCGCGCAGGCCGCCCCTGGCCGCGCGAACAGGCCAAAGCGCGTTCCATCCTCCCGGGCCTGCGCCCCCAGCAGCGGCGTATTGGGGGAAAGAGATGGCGGCGACATGGCGAACAGTAATCGGCGGTAGCGGCTTTGACCACCTGGGCGTTGCAGGCGGTTTCCGGGAATTCTAAATCGCCTTACAACGCGAAAATACAGGGCTCAACAACCGCCAGCGATCTGTCGATGGCCGCCCCCGCAGTGAACGAAGGTCTGGCAAGGGATACTGGGGTCGACACCGGCACCCAGATCAAGCGAGGCGTGACCATCGGTCGGTACGTCGTTCTGGGCCTGGTCGGGCGCGGCGCGATGGGCGACGTCTACAGCGCCTACGATCCCGATCTGGATCGCAAGGTGGCGATCAAGCTCCTGCGTGTCAAACGCGGCAACAGCGCCGGCGGCCTGGACGGCAAGACCCGGCTTCTGCGCGAGGCGCAGGCCATCGCCAAGCGTTCGCACCCCAACGTGGTCGTCGTTTACGACGTCGGCACGTACAAGGACAGCGTGTTCATCGCCATGGAGTTCATCGAGGGCGGCACGCTGAACTTCTGGCTGCACGCGCAGCCGCGCACCTGGCGCGAGACCTTGCGCACCTTCCTGGCCGCCGGGCGCGGACTGCAGCACGCCCACGAAGCCAACCTGGTCCACCGCGACTTCAAGCCCGACAACGTCATGGTCCGCGTCGACGGCGACGTCCGCGTCATGGACTTTGGCCTGGTCCGCTACATCGACGTCCTGGACGACGGCCCGCAGAGCGGCGACGGCGCCTCGCCCGAGACGATGCAGCCGATCCGCAATTCGATGACCATGGACGCGACGATGGATCTGGGGCGGCCGCCACCCAGCCTGCCGGTTCCCGCGGTGGCCGTCACCAAGCTGACCCAGACCGGGGCCATGCTGGGAACGCCGGCCTACATGGCGCCCGAGCAGTTCGTCGGTCAGACCGTCGACGCGCGCACGGACCAGTTCAGCTTCTGCGTGGCCCTGTTCGAGGCGCTGTTCGGGGGGCGGCCCTTCGACGGATCCACCATGACCGAGCTGACCGGCAACGTCCTCGATGGCCACGTCAAGCCGCTGCCCCACCGCAGCCGCGTTCCCCTGGCCGTGTGGCGCGTCCTGCGGCGCGGCCTGTCGGTCTCGCCCGCCGAACGCTATCCGTCGATGGCCGACCTGCTGACCGACCTGGCCCAGCACGCCCACCCGCGCCGCACCGGCCTGGTGGCGACGGTGGCGGTGATCGGCGCCCTGGTGCTGGCGCTGATCGGCAGCCTGACGATCAAGGACACGCAGCGGCCCGCGTTGTGCGCGGTGCCCACCGATCGCTTCGAGGGCGTCTGGGAGACTGTCTCAGATGCTGGACAAGTACGTCACTGATTGGATGGCCATCTACAAAGACGCCTGCGAGGCGACCAATTATCGTGGCGATCAATCATCGCAAGTTTTGGATCTGCGGATGTCCTGTCTGAATGATCGTTTGAACGAGCTGCGCGCATTGTCGGACGCCCTGCTCATGCCCAGCGCCCCGCTGATCGAGAATGCCAGCCAGGCCGTCGCGTCGCTGGGCTCGCTCAGTCGCTGCTCCGGCCTGGAGGTCATGCGCGGCGCTCCCAGCCGGCCCACCTCGCGATAGTTGTCGCGATAGTTGGCGCTGATCGCCGCCAGCGCCCAATGAAAGTCCGTCGGACTCTCGACGCGTTCAGTTGATTTTTGTAACGATCGTTACTACGATGCCGCGGTGGCGGATTTATCGCTGGCCGAGCTTGGCAAGCAGATTGCCGAAACACAGAAGCTGGTGCTGAGCGGTCAGACGGCGCTGAACATTGTTTGGACCCTGGTCACCGGTTTCCTGGTGATGTTCATGCAGGCCGGGTTCGCCCTGGTCGAGACCGGCTTCACCCGCGCCAAGAACGCCGCCCACACGATAGGCATGAACTTCCTGGTCTACTCGATTGGCATCATCGGGTACTGGGCCATGGGTTTTGCCCTGCAAATGGGCGGCGTGGGCACGCTGTCCACTTTCGGCAACGATCCGACATTGAGCAGCGAGTTCGTTGTCAGCATCGGCGGCAAGGACTTTGGCCTGTTCGGCCTGCGGGGATTCTTTCTGACCCCGGAGGTCTACACCTCGCCGGTGGCGGCGCTGTTCCTGTTTCAGATGGTCTTCATGGACACCGCCGCCACCATCCCGACGGGGGCCATGGCCGAGCGCTGGAAGTTCAGCTCGTTCGTCATCTTCAGCCTGGTGATCTCCGCGTTCACCTACCCGATCTTCGGCAACTGGGTGTGGGGCGGCGGCTGGCTGTCGCAGCTGGGGCACAACTTTCACCTCGGCCACGGGCACGTCGACTTCGCGGGCAGCTCGGTCGTGCACATGGTGGGCGGCGTGGCGGCGCTGGTGGGCGCCAAGATGCTGGGGCCGCGCATCGGCAAGTACGACGCCGCCGGCAACGCCCGTCCCATCCCCGGTCACAACATTCCCATGGGGGCGCTGGGCACGTTCATCCTGGCGTTCGGCTGGTTCGGCTTCAATCCCGGCTCGACGCTGGCGGGAACCGACACGCGCATCGCCGTCATCGCCGTCAACACCATTCTGGCGTCGGCTTCAGGCGCGTTCGGCTGCTACCTGTTCCTGAAGCTGCGCTTCGGAACGCCGGACATCGGCATGATCTGCAACGGCATGCTGGCCGGGCTGGTGGCCATCACCGCGCCCTGCGCGTTCGTCACTGCCCCGGCGGCGATCTTCATCGGGCTGGTGTCCGGCGTGCTGGTGGTCTACTCGGCGATCTTCATCGAGACGAAGTTGAAGATCGACGATCCCGTCAGCGCCGTCTCGGTGCACATGACCTGCGGCGCCTGGGGCGTCCTGGCGCTGGGACTGCTGGCGGATGGTCGCTATGGCGAGGGCTGGAACGGCGTGCCTGGCCCGGTGCGCGGGCTGTTCTACGGCGACCCGTCGCAGCTGGTGGCGTCGATCATCGGCATCGTCGTCTGTTTTGTCTGGACCGCCGGCGCGACGGCCGTGTTCTTTCGCGCCAGCGATCTGCTGATCGGCAATCGCTCTGCCCGGCGCGACGAGCTGGACGGCCTGGACGTTCCGGAGCTGGGGGTCCAGGGCTACGCCAAGGACGCCGTCTCCCCCGAGTGAAGACGCCTACCAGCCCGCGTTGCCGGTGCCGCGGATGAAGTTGAAGCCCTTCTCGTTGCACAGGCCCATGCCGGTGCCGGAGACCGCGACGTTGGCGGCGTCGGCGGCGCCCGGCGCCTGGGCCAGGATCCCACAGCCGCCCGGGCTGGTGACGTTGACGGCGCTGAAAGAGACAGTGTCGATGGTGTTGCCGCCCGTCAGGTGAATTCCGCTGTACGTCGGCGTGTCGATGTCGACGTTGCTGACCTGGACGTTCTGCACCGGTCCCTGCATGGCGTTGAACTTCAGCGCGCCTTGCTGGCCGTACTGCGGACCGCCGGCCCGGATCAACGACACGCCGGTGATCTTGGTGGCGCCGAAACCGGTGGCGTCGAACATGCGGCCGATCAGGATGCCCGGGTACTGAACGGTGTCGGCGCAGACGCTGTCCTGAATGGTCGTGCTGCCGCCGTACAGGCCAAAACAGTTCGCCCGCCAGGGCAGCTGGGCATAGACGTGGCGGATGACGTTGCCGCTGGCGACCGGGCAGGTGCCCTGCGACCAGATGGCGAACGAATCATCGCCGCTGTTGCGGACGTGCGTGTGCTCGACCAGCGCGTTGGTGGTGCCGCACGCCAGGTTGATGCCGTCGGCGAACAGATCGCGGAAGCGCGAGTTGCGCACCACCAGGCCGCTGGTGTTGTTGCCCGGCCACACGCCCAGCTTCTTGTGCTCGACCCAGACGTGTTCGATCAGGGCGCCGGACATGCCGTTGCCGGAAAACCCGGTCTCGGGCGATCGATCGTCGCGCTGGGTGGTGTCGCCGTTGATGGCCAGGTCGTAGAACTTGCAGCCCTGCGCATAGCAGTCAAAGCGGGCGTAGAAACCGTTCACCACCGACCGCCACATCCCGGCCCCGCGGATGGTGACGCCGGGGACGCTGATCTCCTTGGTCTTGATGTCGAACGTCCCCTCGGGGATGTAGATGACGCGACTGCGGGTGACGCAGGTCTGGAAGGCGGCGGTGTCGTCACCGCCGTCGTTGGGTATGGCGCCGCACTCGGTGACCGACAGCGAGCCGGCCGGTTTGGGAATGGCGTCCGGCACCTGTTCCATGTCGA
>WNFI01680153.1_pt1 | contig 10556 bp, 7 predicted proteins | sample 5400471 | NCBI WGS metagenome assembly WNFI01 (sample SAMN13153348, study PRJNA577476) | soil metagenome | isolation source: 100 cm saprolite on Douglas fir-dominated hillslope | place: USA:California | collected 2013-09-17 | reverse complement strand
CCGGCTTCTACGAGAAGCTGTTCAACTTCCGCGAGATCCGTTACTTCGACATCGAGGGCAAGCGCACCGGGCTCATCTCGCGTGCGATGACCAGCCCCTGCGGCAAGATCCGCATTCCCATCAACGAATCCCAGGACGACAAGAGTCAGATCGAGGAGTACCTGCGGGAGTATCACGGCGAGGGTATCCAGCACATCGCGCTCGCCAGCGCCGACATCTACCGTACAGTGGACGTGCTGCGCCGTCACGGCGTCGCCTTCCAGGACAGCCCCGACACCTACTACGAGAACGTCGCGGCCCGCGTGCCGGGACACCGCGAGTCGCTCGAGGCGCTGCGCAGCCGCCGTATCCTCATTGACGGCAATCCGCAGAAGGGCGAGGGCCTGCTGCTGCAGATCTTCACGCAGAACGTCATCGGCCCGATCTTCTTCGAGATCATCCAGAGAAAGGGCAACGAGGGCTTCGGCGAGGGCAACTTCCGCGCCCTGTTCGAATCCATCGAGCAGGACCAGATCCGCCGCGGCGTGATTTAGGGGCGGTGCTGGCGCGCCAGATACTCGGCGCTCTGCATCTCGGTGAGCCGGCTTTGCGTGCGCGCGAACAGCGCCTGCAGCCGCTCGCCGCGGTAGAGCGAGCCGGGCGCCGCCGCCGCTGACACGATGAGCTTCACGTTGTGGTCGTAGAGCTCATCGACGAGCGCGATGAAGCGTCGCGCCTCATCCTCGCGCGCACCGTCGAGCACCGGCACATCCGCGAGGATCACCGAGTGGTACTCGCGCGCGATCTCGATGTAGTCATTCTGGCTGCGCGCGCCCGCGCACAGCGCGCCGAACCCGAACCACACCGCCCCGGCTCCCGCGCGGATCACCTGAATCGGACGCTCCTCGATCTCGATCACGCCCCCGGTGCGGGCGCGGGTGTCGGCGAGCCCGGCGAACAGCTGCTCGAGCCGCGCCGGCGTCCCGGGCGCGTCACACTCGAGGTAGATCCCGGCCTGAGTGAGTTGGCGCAGCCGGTAGTCGGTGTCGCCGGCGATGCGCGTCACCTCGAGGTGGCGCTCGAGGACGCGGATCGCCGGCAGGAAGCGCTCGCGCTGCAGGCCGTCGCGGTATTGCTGCGAGGGCGGCACGTTGGAGGTCGCCACGAGAGTGACGCCGCGCTCGATGAGGTCCATGAGCAGCCCGCCGAGAATCATCGCGTCGGCGATGTCCGCCACGTACAGCTCATCGAAGCACAGCACGCGGGTGTCGCGCGCCATGATCTCGGCACTGCGGGCGAGCGGGGAGCGCACGTTCTTGAGCCGCCGCAGCTGGGCGTGCAGCTCGTGCATGAAGCGGTGGAAGTGCATGCGCCGCGTCTGTCCCGGGGGCAGGCTGGCAAAGAACAGGTCCATCAGCCACGTCTTGCCGCGCCCCACTCCGCCCCAGAGGTACAGTCCCTTGGGCGGCGCGCGCGTGGTGCGCGAGGCGAGGCCCGCGAGCCAGCGCCGCAGCCGCGCTGCGGGAGTGCGCGACGGCCCGAGGAGGCGCCGGCGCAGCTCATCGAGCCTGGCGATGACGGCGAGCTGCGCAGGATCCGCGCGCAGCTGCCGCTCCTCAAGCTGCCGGCGGTAGAGCCCGAGCACCTCGCCCCCGCAGGAAAGCGGCGCCGCATCGCTCTCGGGTATGGAGGGAATCACGGGCTCTTAGGACTTCAGCTCGGGCAGATCGCGGAAGTACTCGAGCGCGCGGGGATTGGCGAGGGCATCCTGATTTCCGACCGGGAGCCCATGGATGACGTTGCGCACCGCCAGCTCGGTCGGCTTGCCGGAGAGAGTGCGCGGAATGTCGGGCACGGCGAGGATCTTCGCCGGCACGTGTCGCGCGGTCGTGTGCGCGCGGATGGTGGCGCGGATCTCCTTGTCCAGCGTCTCGTCCAGCTCGACCCCCTCGGCGAGGCGCACGAACAGGATGACGCGCACATCCCCCTGCCAGTCCTGCCCGACCGCGAGCGCTTCGGCGATCTGCGGCAGGCTCTCGACCGCAGCATAGATCTCCGCCGTACCGATGCGCACACCGCCGGGATTGAGCACCGCATCCGAGCGCCCGTAGATCACGAGGCCGTCGTGCCCGGTGAGGGCCGCATAGTCCCCGTGGTGCCAGACGCCGGGGAAGCGCTCGAAGTAAGCCGCGCGGTACTTCGCACCCGTGGGATCGTTCCAGAACCCGACGGGCATGGAGGGAAAGGGCGCGGTGCATACGAGCTCGCCGCGCTCGCCTGCGAGCGGCCGGCCGGCATCGTCGAAGATCTCGACCGCCATCCCTAAGCCCCGGCATTGGATCTCGCCGCGGTAGACCGGCCGTGTGGGGCAGCCGAGCGCGAAGCAGGACACGATGTCGGTGCCGCCCGAGATGGAGGCGAGCTGCAGATCGGACTTGATGTCCCGATACACGTAGTCGAAGCTCTCCGGCAGCAGCGGAGAGCCGGTCGACAGCACGGCGCGCAGCGCGGTGAGATCGACGCTGCGCGCGGGCACGAACGGGCTCTTCTGCAGCGCGGCCAGGTACTTCGCACTGGTGCCGAAGACGGTGAGGCGCTCCTCCTGCGCCATCCGCCACAGCACACCCGGATCGGGGTGAAACGGGCTCCCCTCGTAGAGCACCAGCGTCGCCCCGCAGGCGAGTCCGCTCATGAGCCAGTTCCACATCATCCAGCCGCAGGTGGTGAAGTAGAACAGGCGGTCGCTGCGCTTGAGGTCGGTGTGCAGCAGCTGCTCCTTCTGATGCTGCAACAGCGTGCCGCCGGCGCCGTGCACGATGCACTTGGGCGCGCCCGTCGTGCCCGAGGAATACAGGATGTAGAGCGGATGATCGAAGGGCAGCGGCACGAAGGCTGCGGCCGCGCGCGCGCCGAGTTCGCTCCAGTGCCGCGCGCGTGCGGCGGCGGCTCCGAGGCGCGCGAGTGAGGGGCGCGGCTCGACGTACGGAATCACCACCACCTGCTCCACGGCCGGCAGCTGGGCGAGCACCGCGGCCATCGGCTCGAGCGAATCGAGCTGCTTGCCGGCGTAGAAGTAGCCGTCGGCGGTGAACAGCACTTTGGGCGAGATCTGCCCGAAGCGATCGAGCACCCCGGGCACGCCGAAGTCCGGGGAGCACGAGGACCAGGTGGCGCCGAGGCTGGCCGCCGCGAGCATCGCGATGGTGGTCTCGGGAAGATTCGGCAGAAAGCCGGCGACGCGGTCGCCGGGCACGACGCCCGCCGCCCGCAACCCCGCGGCGATGCGCGCGACCTCCGCGCGCAGCTCCCGGTAGGAGAGCGTGCGGCGCGCACCGCGCTCGTTGCGGAAGATGAGCGCTTCTCTGCTGTCCGCGAACTTGAGGAGATTCTCGGCGAAGTTCAGCCGCGCGCCCGGGAAGAAGCGCGCTCCCGGCATGCGCTCGCGATGCTCGATGACCGGCCCCGGCCCCCATTCGGCGCGCAGGTCCGCAAAGCGCGCCATCTCGCTCCAGAACGCCTCGGGCTCGGTGAGCGACCACGCATAGAGCTCGCCGTAGTCGCGCAGCTTCGTGCCGCGCCGCGCGTTCACGCAGCGCGTGAAGCGCGTGAGATTCGAGTCCGCGACGCGCGCGGGCGAGGGGCGCCACAGCTCAGACATGCCTCAATGCTACAACGCCTGGTAGTTCGGGCCCGAGCCTCCTTCGGGCGTCGTCCAGGTGATGATCTGGTACGGATCCTTGATGTCGCACGCCTTGCAGTGCACGCAGTTGGCGGCGTTGATCTGCAGCCGCCGATCACCCGCGCCGTCCTTCACCAGCTCGTAGACACCCGCCGGACAGAAGCGCTCGCACGGGTTGCCGTACTCGCTCGTGCAGCGCTCGAGGCAGATACGGGTGTCGGCGACCTTAAGGTGCACCGGCTGGCTCTCCTCATGGGCGTTGCCGGCGAAGAAGACGAACGACACCCGGTCGCGCGGCGGCAGCGTGCGCTCGAGCCAGTGACGGTCGGGGGAGGCGAATGCCTCGAGCTTGTAGAGCGCCGACCAGTCGGCGTGGTTGCGCAGCGTCCAGGGCGAGCGGCCGGCGGTCAGCATCTCCCAGCCGGAATTCATGAGACCGACCCATAGGCCGCGCTTGAAGGCGGGCTTGAAGTTACGCACCTTCCTGAGCTCGCGCCCGCCCGCCGAGGCGCGCCACCTCGCATCGAAGCCCGCACTGCCTCCGGTTTGCGCGATGTGCTCGCCGGCGAGCGCGCCGCAGCGGATCGCCTGGTGCACTCCTTTGATCTTGGCGAAATTGAGCGTCCCGCCCGCATCGCCGATCAGGATCGCTCCCGGCATCTCGAGCGTCGGAGTCGACTGCCAGCCCCCGGCCGCGATCGCGCGCGCCCCCGCCGAGAGGATCTCCCCGCCCTCGAGCAGTGCCCGGACCTGCGGGTGATTCTTGTACTGCTGGAACGCCTCGAAGGGCGCGAGGCGCGGATCCTGGTAATCGAGGCCGACGATGTAGCCGACGTACACGCGGTCGTTGTCGAGGTGATAGAGGAAGCTGCCCGCGTAGGTGTGCGAGTCCGCGGGCCAGCCGAGGCCATGCTCGATGCGTCCCGGCTGCACGCGTCCCGGCGGCAGTTGCCACAGCTCCTTGAACCCGAGCGCGTAGGTCTGCGGGCAGTGTCCGCGGGCGAGGTCGAAGCGGGCGATGAGCTGCTTCGCGAGCGAGCCGCGCGCACCCTCGGCGAGCACCGTGAGGCCGGCGTGGATCTCGACGCCGGGGGTGAAGTTAGGTCCCGGCTCGCCCTCGCGCGTGCGCCCCATGTCGCCGATGCGCACGCCCTTGACGGCGCCGCGCTCGTCGAACACGGCCTCGGCCGCGGCAAAGCCCGGGAAGACCTCGACGCCGGCCGTTTCCGCCCTGGCGGCGAGCCAGGACGTGAGCTGCCCGAGGGAGAGGATGAAGTTGCCGTGGTTGTCGAAGGGCGTCGAGTAGCTCATCGAGCGCGGCAGCAGCTTCACGAGCCAGTCGGGGAGCGGCTTGAAGGAGCCGCGGCGCGTCATGATGCGGAAGTCGTCCACGCTCGCCGGCACCTTCATGCCCGGGTACTCGGTGCGCCATGCGGGCAGCAGCTCATCGAGCGGCCCCGGCTCGAGGACCGCTCCGGAGAGCGAGTGCGCGCCGACGGATGCCGCCTTCTCCAGCACGCACACGCTGACTTCGGGCTTGAGCTGTTTCAGGCGGATCGCGCACGCGAGCCCCGCGGGGCCCGCGCCGACGATCACGACGTCATACTGCAGATGCTCGCGCTCGATCGCCTCCGATGCGCCCCCCGTCTCGCTCATCAGGCGCCGCTCACTTCGGCTGCATGCGGATGGCGCCGTCGAGGCGGATGGTGGCGCCATTCAGCATCGCGATCTCGAACACGCTCGCGACCAGCTGCGCGAATTCCTCGGGTTTGCCGAGGCGCGCCGGGAACGGCACCTGCGCGGCAAGCGAGTCCTGCACCTCCTGCGACATGCCGTCCATCATCGGCGTATGGAAGATGCCGGGGGCGATCGAGACGCAGCGGATGCCGAAGCGCGCGAGCTCGCGGGCGATCGGCAGCGTCATGCCCGCGACCGCCGCCTTGGTGGCGGAGTAGGCGGCCTGGCCGATCTGACCTTCGAAGGCCGCGACCGAGGAGGTGTGAATCAGGAGGCCGCGCTCGCCGTCGGGTCCCGGGGCATTGTGCTGCATGAGCGCCGCGGCGGCCTTGTCGCACAGGAAGGTGCCGATCAGGTTGATGTGAATCACCTTGGTGAAGAACTCGCCCGCCATCGGCCCGTTCTTGCCGAGCATCCGCCCCGCGCCAACCACGCCGGCGCAGTTGACGAGCAGGTTGAGGCCCGAGAGATTCGAGTGCGCGCTCTCCATGGCCGCATTCACTTCCCCTTCCGAGGTGACATCACAACGCACGAAGCTCCCGTTCGCTCCGAGTGCCGCCGCGGCGGAGCGCCCGGGGCCCTCCTGGACGTCGAGGATGACGACCTTGCCGCCCTCGCCGCAGAGGTGGCGCGCGACCGCAAGGCCGAGACCCGAGGCCCCGCCCGTCACGACGGCGCGGGCGTCACTGATTTTCATGCCGACTCACCTCACTTAGCCGGTGATCTCCACCGCCATGGCGACGGCCTCGCCGCCGCCGATACAGAGCGACCCGATCCCGCGCCTGGCGCCGCGCTGGCGCAGCGCGTGGATGAGCGTCGTCATGATGCGTGCCCCGGTCGCCCCGATCGGGTGGCCCAGTGCGCAGGCGCCGCCGCGGATGTTCACGCGGGCATGATCGATGTCGACGTCGCGCATCGCCGCCATGGCGACGACCGCGAAGGCCTCGTTGATCTCGTAAAGATCGGCATCGGAAGGCTTCCAGGAGAGCTGCTTGAGCACCTTCTTGATGGCGCCCGCCGGGGCGGTGGTGAACCACTCCGGCTCCTGTGCGTGGCTCGCGTAGGCGAGGATGCGGGCGATGGGCTTGGCGCCGCGCGCGCGCGCCGCCTCGGCGCTCGCGAGCACGAGCGCAGCTGCGCCGTCGGAGATCGAGGAGGAGGTCGCCGCCGTCACCGTGCCCTCCTTGCCGAAGGCGGGCTTGAGCGCGGTGATCCTGCTGATGTCGCAGGTGCCCGGCGTCTCATCGCGCGCGAGGACCGTCTCGCGCTGGCGGCTCTTGACGGTCACCGGGGCGACCTCGGCATCGAAGTCACCGGACTCGACCGCGCGCTGCGCGCGCTGCACCGACTCGGTGGCGAAGGCGTCCTGCTGCGCCCGGCTGAACTGGTAGCGCGCGGCGGTCGCATCCGCGAAGCAGCCCATGAGCTTGCCGTCCCACGGACTCTGCAGGCCGTCATAGAACATGTGATCGAGGATCTCTCCGTGTCCCATGCGGTAGCCGCTGCGCGCTTTGGGCAGGAGGTAGGGCGCGTTCGTCATGGACTCGAGGCCGCCGGCGAGAATGAGCTGCGCCGACCCGGCGCGAATCTGGTCCGCGGCCATCATCAGCGCCTTGAGCCCCGAGCCGCACATCTTGTTGATCGTCGTGCAGGGCGTCGCGAGCGGCACGCCCGCCCCGAGAGCCGCCTGCCGCGCGGGTGCCTGCCCGAGTCCGGCCGGCAGCACGCAGCCCATGATCACTTCCTCGATCGCCGCCGCCTCGATACCGGCGGCGGAGATGGCGGCCCGAGCCGCCGCGCTCCCGAGCTGCACCGCCGTCAACGGCGCGAGCGCCCCCTGAAATGCGCCGATCGGGGTGCGCCGGGCTGAGAGGATCACGACATCTTCGTTGCTCATGGGAGGCCCTTCGCTTGTGTTCGGTGGTCAGCGGGCATAGCTTACCCCTTGAGTCAATGATCACACACGAGCAGCGGAAAACGGGCCCATGAACGCCGACCCCAACGCGGGCGCGGTTGCGGCCGGCAGCGAAACCGCGGCCGTGCAGCGCACGCTGCGCTTCGTGTCCGCGGCCTCGCTCTTCGACGGCCACGATGCCGCCATCAACATGATCCGGCGGCTCCTGCAGGCGGGCGGAGCCGAGGTGGTGCACCTCGGCCACAACAGGAGCGTCGCTGACATCGTGCGCGCGGCGATCGACGAGGACGCGGATGCGGTGGCGGTGAGCTCCTATCAGGGCGGCCACAACGAGTATTTCGCCTACATGGTCGACATGCTGCGCGAGCGCGGCTGCGAGCACATCCGCGTCGTGGTCGGCGGCGGCGGCACGATCGCGCCGCACGAGATCGAGGCGCTCGAGCGCCACGGGGTGGAGAAGATCTACACCCCCGAAGACGGGCGGCGGCTGGGACTCGCGGGAATGATCGAGGATGTCTTGCGGCGTGTCGGCGCCGTGCGCCGGCCTGCGTACGAGTTCCGCCCCCTCAATGCGCGCGATCACGCGCTCATCGCACGCACGATCTCGGGCTGCTCGCGCGGTTAGTGCGCGCCTTCCCCGAGCTGCAGATCGCGGTGGTCGCGATGGATCCGACCCGCCGGCGCAGCGGCGGCGCGCTGCTCGGCGATCGGATCCGCATGAACAGCCTCGCGGCGGAGAGCGTCTACATGCGCTCGCTTGCGACCCGCCGGGCGCATCTCGCCACCGCCGCGGTGCTGAGGGACGTGATCGCGCTCTACCAGGCGGCCGGCTTCGACCTGGTGATCGTCGAGACCGCCGGCATCGGGCAGTCCGACACCGAGATCGTGGATCTCGTGGATCTGTCGCTGTATGTCATGACGAGCGAATACGGCGCGGCGAGTCAGCTCGAGAAGATCGACATGCTCGACTACGCCGACTTCATCGTGCTCAACAAGAGCGAGAAGCGCGGCGCCGAGGACAGCCTGCGGGACGTGCGCAAGCAGTGGCGGCGCAACCATCCCGAGCGCGCGCAGCTGCCGGAAGCGGAGCTGCCGGTGTTCCCGACGATCGCCAGCCGCTTCAACGATTCCGGCGTCAGCCGCTTGTTTTGCGCGATCTGTGGCGCGCTCGATGCCAAGCGCATCGGCGAGCGCTCCTGGCGCCTCGCCGAGCCTGGTCCCGCGGCCCCGAGCGCGCGCGCACCTCTCATCCCCGGCGCACGCACGCGCTACCTGGCGGAGATCGCCCAGGCGGGTCGCGCGGCCCGCGCGCGCATCGAGAAGGAGGTCGCGGCCGCGCGGCGGGCGTTCGGCCTGTACGAGTCGCTCAAGGCGCTCAAGGACAGCGGGTACGCGCGGCCACCGCGCCGCACTACGCCTACCGGGTGCGCGAGCGCTGGGGGAAGGGGGAGAACTACACCGAGAGCCTGTCGCGCCTGGGCGTGCCGAAGCTCGCGGTGCCACACCTCGAGGACTGGGGCGAGGTGCTGCACTTCATCCTGAACGAGAACCTGCCCGGCCTCTACCCCTACACCGGAGGGGTGTACCCCTACCGCCGCGAGGAAGAGGACCCGACGCGCATGTTCGCCGGAGAGGGGGGGCCTGAGCGCACCAACCGGCGCTTCCACTACCTGGCGCACGGCCATGGGCCGCGCCTCTCGACGGCCTTCGATTCCACGACGCTCTACGGCGAGGATCCCGACACGCGCCCGGATATCTACGGCCGTACCGGCAACTCCGGAGTCTCGATCGCGACTCTCGATGACATGAAGAAGCTCTACTCGGGCTTCGACCTGTGCTCACCGACGACGTCGGTCTCGATGACGATCAACGGGCCCGCGCCGATGATCCTCGCGATGTTCATGAACACGGCGATCGACCAGCAGGTCGAGCGCTACCTGAGGGGGGAGGGCCGCTGGAGCGCCGCTGAGCGCAAGATCGCCGCGCTCCTCGAGGAAGGCGCGGCGTGCGGCGTGGCGCCCCCCGCCTACAAGGGCGCCCTGCCGCCGCATCACGACGGCACGGGCCTCGCGCTGCTCGGGGTGACCGGGGACCAGCTCATCGAGCGCGAGGTCTACGAGCGCATCCGCGCGCACACGCTCGAGTCAGTGCGCGGCACCGTGCAGGCGGACATCCTCAAGGAGGATCAGGCGCAGAACACCTGCATATTCTCCACTGAGTTCGCGCTGCGCATGATGGGAGACGTGCAGCAATACTTCATCGACCAGCGCGTGCGCAACTTCTACTCGGTGTCGATCTCCGGCTACCACATCGCCGAGGCCGGAGCCAACCCCCTCTCGCAGCTCGCCTTCACGCTCGCCAACGGCTTCACGATCGTCGAGTACTACCTGGCGCGCGGCATGAAGATCGACGAGTTCGCGCCCAATCTGTCCTTCTTCTTCTCCAACGGCATGGATCCCGAGTACGCGGTCATCGGGCGGGTCGCGCGCCGCATCTGGGCGCGCGCCATGCGCGAGCGCTACCGTGCCAGTGGGCGCAGCCAGATGCTCAAGTACCACATCCAGACCTCCGGACGGAGCCTGCACGCGCGCGAGATCTCCTTCAACGACATCCGCACGACGCTCCAGGCGCTGTACGCGCTGTTCGACAACTGCAACAGCCTGCACACCAACGCCTACGACGAGGCGCTCACGACGCCGACCGAGGAGAGCGTGCGGCGCGCGGTGGCCATCCAGCTCATCATCAATCGCGAGCTCGGGCTCAACAAGATCCAGAACCCGTGGCAGGGCTCCTTCGCCATCGAACAGCTCACCGACCTGGTGGAGGAGGCGGTCTACAAGGAGTTCGAGGCGCTCGCCGAGCGCGGCGGAGTGCTCGGAGCGATGGAGACCATGTATCAGCGCGGGAAGATCCAGGAGGAGTCGCTCTACTACGAGACCCGCAAGCACGACGGCTCGCTGCCGATCGTCGGTGTCAACACCTATCTCTCCGCCGCCGATGCCTCCGAGGAGCACAAGGGCGCCGCGCTGATCCGCTCCAGCGAGGAGGAGAAGCAGGATCAGGTCGCGGCGGTGCGTGCCTTCCAGACGCGCAACGCCCCACGCGCGCCGGTGGCCTTGAGCGCGCTGCAGCAGGCGGCGGGGAGCGGCGGGAACGTCTTCGCCGCCCTCATGGAGTGCGTCAAGGTCAGCTCGCTCGGGCAGATTTCGCGCGCTCTGTATCAGGTGGGCGGGCAGTATCGGCGCA
>WNFI01067726.1_pt1 | contig 10558 bp, 11 predicted proteins | sample 5400471 | NCBI WGS metagenome assembly WNFI01 (sample SAMN13153348, study PRJNA577476) | soil metagenome | isolation source: 100 cm saprolite on Douglas fir-dominated hillslope | place: USA:California | collected 2013-09-17 | reverse complement strand
GACGGCCGACGCTGAGATCGCCGGTGCCCATCTCGCGCAGCGATCGGTCGAAATCGGCGAACATCGCATCGACAAAGCGCTGGCCGAATTGTGGTGCGGGCGGCGGCTCGCCTTTCAGGCGGTGGAGAAACAGAAACGCGTGCAGGCAGATCAACTCAAACCGGCCGTCGATCGTGTCGGGAACACCGATATCGCCAAAGAATTCGGGCTGGCGCGCCTGATCGACGATCCGGCGATAGGCCAGTTCGGCGGCTCTTTGCAGAGGGTTGCGTCGAAACAGCGAAATCATCGCGCGTAAGCCGTTGGCACGGCTGGGGGACAACAGGTTGACAGCAACCAGCCCTTGGCTAAAGTCGCGTGCGAGACATGGGCTCCGTCCGGGCCCATTTCAACGGAAGCTGGCCGCCTCATCCCGTGCCCCGCAACACGCCTCGCCCGCTGTCTTTTCCCGGCCTGCTCGTAGGCTTGCTCTCGCTCGCCAGCCTTGCCGCCTGCTCGCCGACGGTCGATCAGCGGGGCCATCTCCCCGAGCCGGACAAGCTCGCCGAGATTCGCCCGGGCGCTACCACCAGAGACGAGGTGAGCAAGATCCTCGGGACCCCGTCGAGCACCTCCGTCTTCAATGAGAAGACCTGGTACTACATCAGCCGGCGCACCGAGCAGGTGGCCTTCTTCGATCCGGATGTCGCGGATCAGCAGGTCTATATCGTCAATTTCGATGACCGGGGCGTGGTCAAGGCGGTCGATCACAGGAACCTGAAAGATGCCCGGGACATCGAGCCGGCACCCGGCGCGACGCCAGCGCCCGGTCGCGAGCTGACCTTCCTCGAGCAGATCATCGGCAATGTCGGCCGCTTCACCAAGAGCAGCGGCGGCGACAGCTCCACTCCCGGCCGGCCCTACGAACCGAACAAGAACTAGCAGCCGCTCGCCGGCGAGCGGCTACTGGGCCAGCCAGCGGCCGAGCACCGCCAGCAGCAGCAGCGCCACGATGTTGGTGATCTTGATCATCGGGTTGACCGCCGGTCCCGCGGTGTCCTTGTAAGGATCGCCGACCGTATCGCCGGTCACGGCCGCCTTGTGGGCCTCCGAGCCCTTGCCGCCGTGATGCCCCTCCTCGATGTACTTCTTGGCGTTGTCCCAGGCGCCGCCGCCCGAGGTCATCGAGATCGCGACGAACAGCCCGGTGACGATCGTGCCGAGCAGCATCGCGCCGAGCGCGCTGAACGCGGCGGCGCGGCCGGCGATCGCCGCGATTACGGCATAGAGGATGATCGGCGCCAGCACCGGCAACAGCGACGGCACGATCATCTCGCGGATCGCCGCCTTGGTCAGCATGTCGACGGCGCGACCGTAATCGGGCTTTGCCTTGCCTTCCATGATCCCGGGGATTTCGCGGAACTGCCGCCGCACCTCGACGACGATCGCGCCGGCCGAGCGGCCGACCGCCTGCATCCCCATCGAGCCGAACAGGTAGGGTAAGAGGCCGCCGATGAACAGGCCGACGACGACGAACGGGTCTTGCAGCGCGAACCGGACATCGAGGCCGGGGAAGTAGTGCTTCAAATCCTCGGTATAGGCGACAAACAACACGACCGCGGCGAGCCCGGCCGAACCGATCGCGTACCCCTTGGTCACCGCCTTGGTGGTGTTGCCGACCGCGTCGAGCGCATCGGTCGTGCGCCGCACCTCGCGCGGCAAATCGGCCATCTCGGCGATGCCGCCGGCATTGTCGGTGACCGGCCCGTAGGCGTCGAGCGCGACGATCATGCCGGCCAATGCCAGCATCGTCGTCGCGGCGACCGCGATCCCGAACAGACCGGCGACCAGAAACGACAGCACGATACCGATGCAGATCACGATAACCGGCAGCGCCGTCGCTTCCATCGATACCGCGAGGCCCTGGATCACGTTGGTGCCGTGGCCGGTCGTCGAGGACAGCGCGACGCTGCGCACCGGCCGGTACTCCGTCGAGTAGAGCGCCTTCATGATGCCGTTGTCGGGACCCAGCCGGACAAAGAAGGTGCCGATCACCGAGGTGACGATGCACACCGCGCCGATCGCCAGCGGCAAGACCAACATGCGGTCCAGCAATGGCGGCGCGAAGTAAATCGCCGCCAGCAGCATCGTCGCGACGATGGTCACGACATAGGTCTCGAACAGATCCGCCGCCATGCCGGCGCAGTCGCCGACATTGTCGCCGACATTGTCGGCGATGACCGCTGGGTTGCGCGGATCGTCTTCCGGGATGCCCGCTTCGACCTTGCCGACGAGATCGGCGCCGACATCGGCGCCCTTGGTGAAGATACCGCCGCCGAGCCGGGCGAAGATCGAGATCAGCGACGCGCCGAAGCCGAGCCCGACCATCGCCTCGAGCGCCCGGCGCAGCTCCTCGGCCGGGAGCCAGGCGCGCAGGATGAAGTAGTAGCCGCCGGCGCCGAGAATGCCGAGCCCAACGACCAGGAGGCCGGTGACAGCGCCCGCCTTGAAGGCCAAGTCGAGCCCGGCGCCCAAGCCGCGGCGCGCCGCCTGCGCGGTGCGCACATTGGCGCGCACCGACACGTTCATTCCGATATAGCCAGCGGCACCCGACAGCACCGCGCCGATCAGGTAGCCGAGCGCGACATGCAAGCCCAGCAGCACGCCGAGAATGATCAAGATCACGATTCCGACGATCGCGATCGTGCGGTATTGCCGGTTGAGATAGGCATTCGCGCCGAGCTGGACCGCGCCGGCGATCTCCTGCATCCGGGCGTTCCCGGCGTCCGCCGCCAACACGACGCGGCTGGTGATCCAGCCGTAAGCCAGTGCCAGCACACCGCAAGCAATGACGAGAATATACGCCAACGACATCCGCAGTCCCTCAATGGCGGTCGGAATGAAAAAACTGCCGCGCGCGGCTCAGAAATGCCGGTAGCCGGCGCCGGCGATCGGGACGGCTTTGCCAGCGGCGTCGACGAGGCGTACTCCGTCGCCGCGTTCGATGGTCCCGATCGCGGTGACCGGTAAACGGAGCTCCGCCGAGAGGGCAAGGATCCGGTCGCTGGCTTCCGGCGGCGCGGTAAACAGCAGCTCGTAATCATCGCCGGCGGTGGCGAGCCGCGCCGGCAAGTCCGGAGCGCCGGCGACCAGCCGCTGTGCCGCCGGAGACAATGGCAGCTGCGGCAGCGCGAGGGTCGCGCCGACCTGCGAGGCCTCGCAGATATGACCGAGATCGGCGACGAGACCGTCGGATACATCGCACATCGCGTGGGCGATGCCGGCGAGACGCGGTCCGAGCTCGGTGCGCGGCTCGGGCAGCTGAAAGCGCCCGATCAGCACGGCCCGCACTTCAGCCGGGAGCGTCGGATAGCCGCCTCGCAACACGGCAAGCCCGAGAAACGCGTCGCCGATCGTGCCGGAGACCCAGATCTGGTCGCCCGGGCATGCGCCGCTGCGGCGGATTTCGGCGCCGGCGGCGACCTCGCCGATCGCGGTCAGGGACAGTACCGCGGGGCCCTCGGTGGCGACCGAGTCGCCGCCGAGAAGATCGACCCCGTAACGCCGCTGGTCTTCGCCGAGCCCCGCCGCGAAGCGCGCCACCCAATCGTCGCCGAGCGCGGCGGGCAGCGCCGTCGTCAGCAGGTAATGGCGCGGCCGGGCGCCCATCGCGGCAAGATCCGACAGGTTGACCCGCAGCAATTTGCGCGCGACGAGCTCGGGCGGATCATCCGGGAGGTAATGCACACCGGCGACGATGGCATCGACGGTCACGACGAGCTGCCGCCCGGCGCCGCAGGCGAGGAGCGCCGCGTCGTCGCGCAGATCGAGACCGCCTGGCCCGGCGAGCGGCGCGAAGAAGCGTCGGATCCGGCCGAATTCGCCGAGCCCCTCGCCGCTCACGGCCAGCTACAACTCCGTGCCGCGCAGCGTGCGGGCAAGGTGGTCGAGAACCCCGTTTGCCAGCCCCGGCTCGCTGCCGGTGAAGAATGCATAGGCGATGCCGACATACTCGCTCATCGTCACCCGCGGCGGGATGTCGGGGCGGCGTGCCAGCTCATAGGCGCCGGCCTCCAGGATCAGCCGCAGGATCGTTTCGAGACGCCCGAGCGGCCATTCCTCGCTGAGCGCTGCCGAAAGCGTCTCGTCGAGCCGCTCGCGATCGCCAACGACACCGCGGACGATGTCGGCGAACAATTCGACATCGGCCTCGCCATAGAGCTCGCCGTCGATCTCGCGGCCCAACCGGTCGCGGACGAACTCGCGGATTGCGGCTTCGACGCCGAGACCGGGGTTGAGCTGCAGCTGGTAGAGCGCCTGCACCGCGGCTAGCCGCGCGAGACGCCGCCGGCTCGCGCCACCCTGGCGGCCGCCGGAACCCGCGACCTCATGCGCCGTGGCGCTCACCGGCGATCCCCGGCAAATCGGCGCTTCAGCTCAACCCAGATGTGGTCGTAATGGGTCGTCTCGCCGCGGATCACGCAGCCCAGCGCGACATACCCGTCGTAGGGAGCGCCAGCCCGGGCCGCCAGGGCGATCGCCGCCGGGACCTCGAACGTGCCGGGAACGGATATGATTTCGCAGGTGGCGCCGGCTTCGGCGACGACGCGTTCCGCGCCACGCCGCAAATCGGTGGCAAGGTGCTCGTAGAACAGCGCCTCGACGAGCAAGAGATGGGGAGGCTTGGCGCTCATCTACTTGTCCTTTCGGCGCCGAGCAGGCGGGCGACGTAGCGGGCGATCGTGTCGATTTCGAGATTCATGCGTTGGCCCGGCGCCGCCTCGCCGAGACTGGTATGGGCCAGCGTGTAGGGAATGATGTTGACGCCGAACCGGTTCTCCGCGACCTCGTTGACGGTCAGGCTGATCCCGTCGAGCGCCACCGATCCCTTCGGCGCGATATAGCGCAACAAGGATTCGGGCACCTCGATCGTAAAGCGGACCGAATCGCCCTCCGGGCGGCGGTCGACGAACCGCGCAACGCCGTCGACATGACCCGAGACGAGATGGCCGCCCAGCTCGTCGCCGAGGCGCAATGCGCGTTCGAGATTGACCGGCGTGCCTTCGGCCCACTCGCCCATCGTCGAGCATGCCAATGTCTCGGCCGAAGCCTGCACGGTAAACGCGCCGGGCTCGACCGCCACGACCGTCAGGCAGGGGCCGGAACAGGCGATCGAGGCGCCGAGCGGAATCTCGTCGGTTTCGAACGCGGTGGCGATCGTCAGCTCGAGTCCGGCCGCCGGCCCAGCGCCATGGCGGAGCCGGCGCACCCGGCCGAGATCGGTGATGATCCCTGTGAACATGGCCCTAAGCTAGGAGCGCGCCAGGCGATAAGCCAGCACGTTTCGCGCCGGCGATTTCGGCACGATCGGCGCGTTCCGGCGTTTTTAAGGGCAAAGCACCTGATTTCAAGCGGATAGCTCGGCGAGTTCGCCGAGCCAAAATCAACGATCTGCCGGCCGTCCAACGCGCCCGGCTTGTGGAGGTGGTGCGCATGAGAAAACATCTGTTTGTTGCCGCCGCGGCCCTGCTGCTCGCCGGCGCCGCCGCTGGCCCCGTCCAAGCCCAGATGTCGGTCAATGATGTCGACGCGTCCGCGGTGAATTGCGGCGCCTTCCAGCGCTGGGGCGCCGGCGGATGGACCGTCACCAGCCCGACGAGCATGACCTTGAATACCGGATCGGCGATCAGCCTGGCGCCCGGCATGAGCTTTGGCCCGGGCACCACCCAGGGCGGCGTTGCGATCCCGGTAATCCTCGACCGGCACTGCGGCAATCTGTAGCCGCGCCGCTACTTCCGTTCCGGCGCGTCGCCTTTCTCGGGGCGGCGCGCCCGGAACACCGTAAGCCCATCCTCGCCGACGGTGTCGGATACGATACGCTCGAAACGCGGCATATCGATAAGAGCGCCCCGATCCAGCGCCGCAACGGCCGGCACTCCGTCGCCGCCGAGCAGCAGCGGGGCATGCAGCCACACCAGCCGATCGACGAGTTGCGCTCGCAGCAATGCGGCGGCGAGGCGGCCGCCGCCTTCGACCAGCAATCGGGTCAGGCCGCGCTTTCCTAATAATTCAAGCGCGGCAGAGAGATCGATCATGCCCGCCATATCCGGCTCGGCGGCGATCAGTTCGACACCCGCATCGCGGAATATTTTCTGACGGCCGGGATCGGCCGAACGCAGCGTCACCACCCAGGTCGGAACCTGCCGCGCCTCGGCGATGACCCGGGCGGTGGGCGGGATGCGCAATTGCCGATCGAGGACGATTCGCACCGGCGAGCGGCTGGCCAGTCCCGGCAGGCGGCAGGTCAGCCGCGGATCATCGGCGAGGACGGTGTCGGTCCCGACCAGGATTGCGTCATGCGTCGCGCGCAGTAGATGCGCGCGCTCGCGGGCGAGCGGACCGGTGATCCAGCGGCTTTCGCCGGAAGCGGTGGCGATGCGGCCATCGAGCGAAGTGGCGAGCTTCAGCGTCGCCAATGGCCGGCCGAGCCGGACCCGCTGCAGAAAGCCGGCATTGAGCTCGGCCGCCTCGGCCGCGCACAACCCGGTGTCGACCGCGAGTCCGGCCGCCCGCAAACGCTCGATCCCGGCGCCGGCGACGCGCGGATCGGGGTCTTCGAGCGCAACGACGATACGACGCAGCCCGGCGGCGATCAGCGCGTCGGCGCAGGGCGGCGTCTTGCCCCAATGGCTGCATGGTTCCAGCGTGACATAGGCGGTGGCGCCCCGCACCGCGGCGCCGGCCCGGCGCAGCGCCTCGGTTTCGCCATGCGGCCGGCCACCGCGCTGCGTCCAGCCGCGGCCGACGACATGCCCATTCTTGACGATGACGCAGCCGACCGATGGGTTGGGCCAGACCGCGCCGAGACCGCGCCGCGCCAGCGCCAGCGCGGCTCGCATCGCAGCAAGATCGGTCGAGGCGTTTTGCGGAGTTTCGGTCGCAGACGGCAGACCGCCCTCAATCGTCATCCGCCGCGATCCGCCCGACGAATTCGCCGAAATCCTTGGCCTCGCGGAAATTGCGGTAGACCGAGGCAAAGCGGATATAGGCGACCTGGTCGAGCGCCGACAGCGCCTCCATGACCAGCTCGCCGATCATGTCGCTCGGGATGTCGGTTTCGCCCGCGCTTTCGAGTTGGCGCACCAGCGAATTGATGATGCGCTCGACGCGGTCGGGCTCGACCGGGCGCTTGCGCAGCGCGACGTAGATCGAGCGGGCCAGCTTGTCGCGGTCGAAAGGCTCGCGCTGCGCGTTCTTCTTGACGACCGTCAGCTCACGCAATTGCACTCGCTCGAAGGTCGTGAAGCGGGCGCCGCAACTGACGCAGAAGCGCCGGCGCCGGATCGCGCCGCGATCCTCGGTCGGCCGCGAATCCTTGACCTGGGTGTCGTCGGCGCCGCAGAACGGACAGCGCATTTCCTCCTCCTCATCCCCCGCGCCGCGTTGCCGCGGACGGTCGTCTCATCGTCGGTCCGGGGTCGGTCCCATGGGCCGGTAAATCGGAAATCGGGCGCACAGCGTCGCGACGGCGCGGCGCACGCGCTGCTCGACCGCGGTATCGCCGCCGGGGTGGTTCGCCAGGCTGCGCAACACGTCGCCGATCCACACGCCGACCTGGCGAAATTCGGCGACGCCAAACCCGCGCGTCGTCGCCGCGGGCGAGCCCAGACGGATGCCGGAGGTCACCGTCGGCTTTTGCGGGTCGAACGGAATGCCGTTCTTGTTGCAGGTGATGCCGGCGCGCTCCAGCGCCTGCTCCGCGTCGCGGCCGGTCAACCCGAGCGGGCGCAGATCGACCAGCATCAGATGCGTGTCGGTGCCGCCGGAGACGATCGCCAATCCGGCCTCGACCAGCGTCGCGGCGAGGGTCTGCGCGTTCTCGACGACGGCGCGCGCATAACCGGCGAATTCCGGCTGCAACGCCTCGCCGAGCGCCACCGCCTTGGCGGCGATGACATGCATCAACGGGCCGCCCTGCAGACCGGGGAACACGGCGGAATCGATCCGCCGCGCGATCTCGGCGTCATCGCTGAGGATCATGCCGCCGCGCGGGCCGCGCAGCGTCTTATGCGTCGTCGTCGTGACGACATGGGCGTGCGGGATCGGGCTCGGATGCGCGCGGCCCGCGACCAGCCCGGCGAAATGCGCCATGTCGACCATCAGATAGGCGCCGACCCGATCGGCAATCGCGCGGAACCTGGCAAAATCGATGATCCGCGGATAGGCGCTGCCGCCGGCGATGATCAGCCGCGGCCGATGCTGCTCGGCCTGCCGCTCGACCTCGTCGAAATCGATGCGCGCACCCTCGGCCCGCACGCCATAGGTCACCGCGTGAAACCACTTGCCCGATAGATTGGGCGGCGCGCCGTGCGTCAGATGGCCGCCGGCGGCGAGCGACATGCCGAGGATCGTCTCGCCCGGCTTGAGCAGCGCGAGAAGCACCGCCTGGTTCGCCTGCGCCCCGGCATGCGGCTGCACATTGGCGAAGCCGCAGCCGAACAGCTGCTTGGCGCGCTCGATCGCCAACCGCTCGGCGACATCGACGAACTCGCACCCGCCGTAGTAGCGGCGGCCGGGATAGCCCTCGGCATATTTGTTGGTCAGCAGCGAGCCCTGCGCCTCGAGCACCGCCTGCGAGACGATGTTCTCGCTGGCGATCAGCTCGATCTGCGATTGCTGGCGCTCGCGCTCGCCGTCGATCGCCGCCGCCAGCTCCGGATCGGCTGCGGCCAAGTCATCGCTGAAAAAGCCGGCGGCACGCTCGGCCAATGGCGCGATAGCTGAGGAGATCGCCAGGACAACACCTCTCGGGGCAGTGATGGACGCAAATGGCAGCGCCGATTTCGCGCCAATCTACCATATGTCGATTGAGCGTGTCAGCCGCCTACCATAAATCGTGTTATCAGCGGCACGGCGGAGAATCGCAGCCGGGGCGGCCAACACCCGATCCGACAAATATCCACTGAGTCGCGATTAATACTATGGGGAGGCGCGGCGCGCTCCACGATAACAAAGGCCAACATCGGATTCTTTGCACCCGCCAAGTCGTTGGCGCTCCTGTGGCCAAACGATTACTTTTCTGTCGCAATGGTTTTGATTGACAGGGGAAAATCGCTCTGAAATTATGACCGTTTGGCGAAACCGGCAAACGATTGAGGCAGCACATGGCGGAACCAGCGGCACCCAAGACTCCCGAAGATGATTTGCTGCGGATGACCGCCGACGTGGTGGCAGCCTATGTCAGCAACAACACACTGGCGACGGCACAACTGGCCGATGTGATCAACGCGGTCTACAAATCGCTCCGCGGCCTCGAAGGACAGGTCGCCGACGTGCCTGCCGAGCCGCTCAAGCCCGCCGTGGCGATCCGCAAATCGATCACGCCCGAGTTTCTGATCTGCCTCGAAGACGGCAAGAAGCTCAAGATGCTGAAGCGGCATCTGCGTTCGACTTACGGTCTGACGCCGGATGAGTATCGCGCCAAATGGGGTTTGTCGCCGGACTACCCGATGGTCGCGCCGAAATACGCCGAACAGCGCTCGGAATTCGCCAAGAAGATCGGGCTGGGGCGCGGCACGGGCCGCCACTCGGCCCGGGCGGCCGCGAAAAAATAACAGGTCCCCGCCGCCGCGGCGGCGAGTCTTGCGAAAGGGCGCCTCGGGCGCCTTTTTTGCTGCGGAAACGCGGAAAGCCGCCGCCTGCCCGGTGGCGGCGTTATATTAGGCGAGAACCACAAAGCCGAGGCTTTGATGAGCCGTACTGCCGCCAATCCGGTGTTTGCCAATCCGATTTTTGACTGGGCCGATCCGCTCCTTGTCGAAGACATGCTCAGCGAGGAAGAGCGGCTGGTGCGCGACAGCGCTCGCGCCTATTGCCAGGAAAAACTGTTCCCGCGGGTGTTGACCGCCAACCGCGAGGAGCGCTTCGACCGCGAGATCATGAACGAGATGGGCGAGCTGGGCTTTCTCGGCTCGACGATCGAGGGCTATGGCTGCGCCGGCGCGGGCTACACCTCCTACGGGCTGATCGCGCGCGAGGTCGAGCGGGTCGACAGCGGCTACCGCTCTGCGATGAGCGTGCAGTCGAGCCTGGTGATGTACCCGATCTGGGATTTCGGCACCGAGGCGCAGCGCCAGAAATATCTGCCGAAGCTCGCGAGCGGCGAATGGGTCGGCTGCTTCGGCCTGACCGAGCCCGACCATGGCTCCGATCCCGGCAGCATGGTAACGCGCGCCAAATCGGTGCCCGGCGGCTATCGCCTGAACGGCGCCAAGATGTGGATCACCAACGCGCCGATCGCCGATGTCTTCGTCGTGTGGGCCAAGACCGAAGACGGCGTGATCCGCGGCTTCATCCTCGAAAAGGGCATGGAGGGGCTGCGCGCCCCGAAGATCGAAGGCAAGTTCAGCCTGCGCGCCTCGGCGACCGGCGAGATCGTCATGGACGAGGTGTTCGTGCCGGAGGAGAACCTGCTACCCGGGGTGTCAGGGCTGCGCGGCCCGTTTTCCTGCCTCAACAACGCGCGCTACGGCATCGCCTGGGGAGTGCTCGGCGCCGCCGAATTCTGCTGGCACGCGGC
>WNFI01475711.1_pt1 | contig 10560 bp, 10 predicted proteins | sample 5400471 | NCBI WGS metagenome assembly WNFI01 (sample SAMN13153348, study PRJNA577476) | soil metagenome | isolation source: 100 cm saprolite on Douglas fir-dominated hillslope | place: USA:California | collected 2013-09-17 | reverse complement strand
CTTCCCCCTTGTGGGTACGGTGCTCGGTGTACCGCTCGATGCAGGGTTCGATTGGGTAGCGTTCGCGCTTGCGGTCGTTTCCTTGCTTCGTTTCTTCCCCGCCGAGCTCGTTGCCGAGCACTACCGGCGGATATTCGGGTAGTGTGTCTTCAATGAGGTTTGTGTCATTTGTATCATTTGTATCACTTGTATCGGTTGTATCGCTGTGTAAGCTCGTGCAGCATTAGGGGAGATAGGCGGGGAATGCTTCTCATTGCCGAAAAGGTCTCTTGATTCTTCAGTTCAGCAGGGGCCATCATCCGCAGTGCCAGGCGCTCCAGCTCACCGTCCATCCAGATAATGCGCACGCCCAGCACCTCTACACTTGTGCAGGATTTCGACCAACGGGAGCGGTGTTCAGCGACGAACCAGTCTACCGGCTCTTCTTGAATCCGTAAGGAAAACGAAGGGACGCAAGGGGGGACGCGAGTGAGAAAACATAGCGACTAAAGCATTTCTATGCTATGATTAGCGCATCCTTAAACGTTTGAAGGTACCATCAAACGCTAGAAAATCCCGAGACGAAGTATATATCAGAAGCTCTTACATATCTCATCTGAGGAGATGAAGATGGTGAACCAAGATGTACTCATAGCAGAGTACAATACTTTAAGAGCAGAACTTATTCAAACTATTCAGATGAATGTTCCAGGGCTTCTCAAGAGTCTTTCTTTCCGCCTACCCGCTCTCGCTTCAGAATCCCTTTTTGGGAAAGGGCGATCTAGCTGAGCAACTTTTTGAGAATTCCACCGTATCTCCGAAATGAAATAAGCACGAAGTGACCAAAAAGCCTTTCGAAAACTCCGAAATATTCCACGCTAACTCCGAAAAAAGTAGATGCTCGCTTTATACGCCAGTGCAGCTAATTCGTGCTTTCTAATAGAAGATGGCAATGATAGAGGACTCTATTAATCATCAAACATCTCGGCACCGGTTGGTTCTATCCTTGCTTCTCCGTTCATGGTCAGCCGGAGTTCTGACAATGCGAAATAAATGGCTTTCCTGGCTCTATTCTGGTTCCCTAATGGACGATGGTCTGCTATGCAATGCCAGGGATTGTATGATAAGTTCTCAGCGAAAGCCATTTGACTTCGGGAATCGAATTTCTGAACCGGTAGATGTAATCTTGCTACAGGAATGAATGGTGACAGCTTTTCCGGCCACTCAACAGATGCATTTTCAATGGGCATTCTGTAGGCATCGGTCTGGAATTGAATCATGAAATCGAAAGTAACTTCTTTTTTGCTCAGAGTTTTCGCCATCGCTTCTCTGAGATAGTTGGCCGAGGGTTTTCTGGGTATCTTCGTTTGTTCATCTGAACAAGGTTTGATCGAGTAGTGAACAGCCTTCCCTTCGCCAAACAGGTAGGCCACGCAGCTATAATATTGCACTTCTAGCGGGCTGGTTTGAGTTCTTGAAAACAGACCTTGCATGATTCCATCTAGTAAATGAGAATCAAAGGGGTTGATAAAGTAAAAAAGTGGCGTTCCCTCGTAAACCTGCTTCTGCAATTTGAGATTCTCTATGATGTTTGGAGTAGTAAAGGTTGGCGCGCTGATACCTGTGAAATCCTGGGTCCATTTTTCGTCGAGGAGTTTCTCGCCTTCTACGCCCATGAGTTTTATTCCTATACTCAGTACTCCGTTATCCTTCATATCCGCAGGCGCTAACGGGCCTGGTCCAGCGAATCTTACCCAGGCGGGATATGTTTTGGGATATCTAAAAACGCCTTGCCGCAAGTTTTCGGCGAGATTGGGCAGAATCTCAAATTCTCCTTTTACAACGCCATACGTTTTAGTATTTCCAGCACGCAGAGCAAAGCTATGTTCATAGTGTTTGTGAGTGAACATAGTCATCTGCTTTATAATCGAGCCAGTAATTTCTTTTTCATCGGGCAAGAGCTTTTCTTCGCATATCTGTAGATGGTCGTCTTTTCTCTTTACATTGATAAGAGCCTGTACGAGCGCAGAGATTGGTTCCCTGAAAATTTTATCAAAGGTGTCCCGGTAATAGGGATCGATCCGACGCTCAAAATAGATGAGCGCGAGGAATAAATCATGGATGCGTTTTTTAATACTCATAGTCGCTGCTCCATGGGATCGAACGATGCTCTACATTAAGTCAGTCACAACCAGAACTGCAAAATCGACTTCTTACCCGCAAAGAAACTCTTGACTATCAATAGCCTTACTCAATACGCTACCGCTTTTCGAGACAGTGGTCCCTTGCCTAAGGAAGCTGTGCCCAGCGATGCTCCGATCAAAGCTGCACTACAGCAGACAATGGCAGCTCGTTTCGATGTTTGACCTGTGAAACCAGCGATTGCCGAGGCGGTGACATCGATAAGGTCGATGGCGACGCCAATGGACAGTTGCTGGTTGAGAGGCTTTCCTTGGGGGGCCAGTATCAACATTCCCATGAGCACATCGCGTACGCCAAAGAGTCGTAGAGCGTATGGCAGTGCTGGGTTGGCCTTGACATCAATTTGCATCAATCTGGCCATCGCGCCGGGCAGAAACCAACTGATCGCGCCTATAATGAAGCGAACCCCGATCAGCGAGGTAAGAGCTTGGCTCCTCGTCAGAGTTATCATATCCATCCTCCTCGCCTTTTGGCTCAGAAATTCAGACTCTAAATCTCCTTACATTGTCGCCCTGGCCCAGGGCGTGAAGGCGTTATCGACGCTGCGCAGGGCTGAACGCAGGTGCGGGTAGTGACGTAGCAGCACCGTTGACATTGAATTGTCGCGAATCCAATCCATGCCGACCTGGGTGTAGACCTGTGGCTTGAAGTCCACAGTCAAGAAGCGATCGCTGTTTAGTCGACGCGAGGCCATCACTATGAAGATGCGGAAGGCGGTCTCGCTGAAGGCAAAACCCTGCGGACGTTTTTCGGCGAACATGCCGACGATCAGATCAACGCGGTCAATATCATTGTGGTACACACGCCGTAATTTCTCTGCCAGGGCCGGGTCACCGGCCAGTTCTTCAAAACTGCTGGCAGGGGAAAGATGCAGCAATTTGCGGAACTGGTTATAGCGCGGTACGCCCAGCTCCCTCGTTCGCATAATATCCGTTGCCGCCAGATCCATGAAGTAGCCATCGGGCCGCTCGAAATGCTGCAGGAAACGTGGGAAGTTATTCAGGATGATGGCTCCCGGATAGGAGATGCCGAACGTATAGAAGGCGTCGGTCATTGAGATTTCCTGCAAGACTTCCTCCGCATGCGGTCCGGCGATTTCGCGGAAGGTGCGATCTAATAGAGACCGGCCATCAACTGCTGAGCGGAAGCTGTAGTCGTCTGGAATAAGCGGGTGCATACGATACACAATAGTAAACTCTTCGGTCAGGCAATACGGTACACCAAAGTGATCGGTTTCCGAGCCAGGTATGCCGCTGATGACCTCGCTGCTGCTCAGGCGACCGAATATTCGATTCAGTCGCTCCATTTCGATGCCCCACCAGTTGGCTTTCAGGGCAAACTGCGAGGTGGGATGGCTGATAATAGCTGGCGTCCACTCGACTGTGTGAATTTTTGCCGTCAAAGCTGCGTTGATGAGCCGGGCGCGCTCAAAAATGTCGTCGTCTGACCAATAGGGGTACTCGGTGTGCAGGCGATCACAGATGGCGTTGTGTTCCAGCGTAAACAGCGTTTCCATCATCTCCAAACCGAGCCACCAACCGGGCACCATAGCCGGATTGAGGTTGGGGTCAGAGGGCAGTTGCAAAAGGCCGTTGCTACCAATGATGAGTTTGCCATCTCGTCCTGAACGTCTCAAAGCCTGTTGCTCTTTGCTGCTGCCATAGATCTGAGAGGCGTCCCACCAGTGCGTCTCGGTATTGATATAGGTTGGCGGCAAGTTGCTAGAGGTGGCCGGGCGTGTTGGATCAGGCGGTACGCGTAAGATTTTCATAGGGTGTTCAGGCCAGGGATCATCAGCGCGCAGTTCGATTTGCCAGGGATTCTCCTTTGGGCTCTTGCCGTGCCTGAACCAATCGCGCACCATAAATTGAATCCAGGCTGCTGCCAGCATATTGACCGTTGTCGCGGGCTGGAACTTTTCGCGTGTCATCAGTTCGAGGCTCACAACGCGTGGGTTAGGCGTGAGTATGGCGGGCTCTGGTTCTGGGAACGTGTACTCGATGGGTATGTTGCGACCGAAGCGCGAGCCAGCCATGCCCATGGCCGGGTTTTTCAGATCGTTATAGGTGCCATCCGATGTGCGTGCTGTAAGATAGTTCGCCTGCATTGCTTCAATGGCGGGTTGATTGATAGCTGGCTGGTGTGTTGTGTCATGCAGGTTTTGTTGACGCAGAATGTTGCGCAGCCCGATCAGGATGAGCAATCCCAGCGGCAGAGGAACTTTATCCCAGCCGACAGCATGATCCAGCGTCTCTGCAAGCGAGTCGTAGATGCGCCAGAAGGGCGTCTGGCGGTAGCCAGCCTGGACTGCCGATCCCGTCTGTGTCATCTGCCCGCTAGTAACCTGTTCAATAGCAACGCGTTGGCGCAGCACCAGTGCTACTATGCCTGATATCAGTGCCGCGAGTGCAAGTAATACCAACGGTACACGCTTTGTTGATTTCACCTTCTTCACCTTTCGCTTTGAATCCTCGAGGCTCTATGTGGTTGTGCCAGAATGGCCAGGGTGGTGTTGATTCCCGAGATCGCCGTGAGCATAATGGAGGTACGCGAAGGAAGTTGTCCCTGCATACCTGCCAGTGCTGCCGAGAGCGTATCGGAAGCATGAATGGGAATGGCGTAGCGCAAGGCGCTGGCACGTAATCCTTCATCTGGTACAAGCAGCTCGATACCCACGATGATGGTACGTACGCCAAAGAGCCGCAGTGCGTAGATGACAGCACTATTGGGATTGTCCCCGAACTGGCGTGCCAGTAATTTGGGGGTGAAAAGGGCGGCGGCTCCGTTAAACAGCCGAATGCCGGCAAGCAGAACACGTGCATAATCACGGCAGTGCTCAAGATTAGCAGACATTTACATCTCCTTATGTTAAAGGCTTGCCAGGTAGCGGATAGCCCTGATACCTGGCATGAAAAAGTATGCTCCCCCTACCACGGTGACAAAACGCGGAAGGCTGGTTAGCCGCTTGCGAACAGGCTTTGCCTGGATGGTAAACGTACCACCGTCGGGGCAATGGGTACCTACGATTGGGTCGGCATCGTCATAGAGTCCATTGAAGTGTGGATTGTCGACCCACGTCTGCTGAATGAATTCAAATTGACGAGAGATGTTGGCATTGAGACAAAGGAAGTGCAGTCCCCGATCCTGGTTCTCAGCTATGGTCTTCTCGACGCTCAGCAACTCCATCGGGTCGACTGGTGGCCCATACTCGCGTCCCCGGCGTAAAATGCGATGCCGCTTGCCGACAGCAATGGATTGCTCAGAACCCGGTTCTGGGTCCAGAGAATCACGGGGATTAACGCGACGAACATGAGCACCTATTGGACAGTTGAAACCATAAGGGTCGGCCTGGTAGTAGGTGAAGTCATTCATATTCGCCAGTTGCGGGTCATCGTGATCCGGAGTTTTCAACAGTGGAGCGCCACTGGGCCAGCGTCCAACCATCTGCGAGGCAAGTTTAAGGCGAGCGATGGGGTTGCTGCTGCCATCCGGGTTTTTAGTGGCTCCGTCAAGAAACTGCCAGAAGCCGCGCACATCCTGGCGCAGTTGTCGAAAAACCAGGTAGCTGCCATTGCGTCCAAGGTCCGCGTTACCAGATCCGCCGCTATCGCGAGGAAGGACGCCCTGCGGATCCAATGCGGGCTTGAGTAGTGGCCTATCTGTATATAGACCATATTCGTTTGGATATCCCAGGAGAAGCTCTCCCGCTTTAATCGTATTCAGGGAGGTCCCAGCCTCGCGCAATCCTTCTATCATGGGTTGCGAGACGCCATCGTGAAAACCAAAATGCTCCTTGTTGCCAAGATCGACGGTGTCCAGCTTCAGCACTTCCAGTAATCCATGAGCAGCGAACGTTTGCGCGTAGGCATTGTATACATTTGATAGCTCGTGATTATCCACGGCAAACATCATGAGTACCATGTCGATTGGCCGGGTGTCTGATCCGCCCCACATCCAATGGGCGGGAGAGCTTTCTTCTACGTCACCCAGGAGAAGGCTTTTGTGTGGGGTAGTCATACCATCAATAAATTCTTTGGAGAACATTGCCTGGATCGCCGGTTCCAGGCCAAGCTTTTTGATGCCTGCATACGTGAAAGCGATATTGAGGGCTGTCTCCACTGGCCTGATCTGGCCAGTGGTGAGCGTGTCAACCAGTATGCTCAGCCATTTTTTAGCAGGCTGAGGTGCATTGATTTCGAGCAAAATGTAACAGGCAGCTTTGAGAGCGCCATAACCTCGTATGATAAGCCCCTGGATGTCTTGAAGATCGAGAGCGTCTGCCATATGCACATCCCTTTCTACAATAGCCGAAGCCACTCCTCGGCTTCGGTCTCGCTCAGGTTGCGGTAAAGACCTGCGCGGATTTTGGCATTATTAGCAATATTCAAGGCGGTAAGATGATCGTAAGCTGAGTACCAGACCTGAGAAGGTATCTGATGTACACGAATATAATCTTTGAAGGCCTGCTCATCTTTCGCGCCGTTAAAAATCAGCCAGCTGGTTTTTGGATAGCCAACGCCGTTACTGAACACTGCGTTTAAACCCCAGGCAACTTTGTCGATGAAATCATCCATGTAGCTTTCCAAGCTGCCATCGTAGTTGCTAGCAAAGATCACGCGGCGCAGTTCATCAATAACGACCCAGCGGGCAAAGTGGATGGTCTTCACTCCGGCAAGATTTTCCTTGTTGAAAATGTGGCGAGTGCCGTAATCTATAGCCATAAGGATACACTGCACCGTTAGTCGCCGAAACCATCCCGGCTTGATATAGCCAACGGCGTTGAACTGGTTTTGCGCTACAAAGTCCTCAAGATTTTCAAGTTCTCGGACGTGTGCATCATCCGGCTTAATATCTGACGCGGCATCGTTTAGTTCATGGATGCGCAGTAGGAGTAGCCATATAGGAAGCGCCAGTATGAGGATGGGTAAGAGAATGAGCAGGAGTAGCGGCATTCCAACCATGTGCAGTGTTTCCTTCAGCTCGAAAACAAGGCCCGGTTGTGCCGGAGGAGTGCTGGCCCAGCTTAGTGCCCGCTCGCTTCGGATGTATGCCAGGATTTTTGTCCGAACTTCCAGGGAAGAGTGGCCCGACCAATCCTGCTGCGCATGATCCAGAAAATCTTGAATAGCATTCCTGAGCTGTGATTCCTGGCGAATTTGTTGTACCATACGGCCAACCGTATTGACATAAAATGCCTGAACCTTTACCATGTTGGCTTGCAAGTATGCTAGCCGTCTTGCGGAGGTTATTGCGCTACCAATCGGGTAGCCTTCACAGTGGCTGTAAATCTTGTCTAGCCCATCTCCTGCCATATCCGCTAGTTCATTGAAGAGACGAAGCAGCGGAGCATCACATTCGGCCATGAAGACGAGTCTAGGAGAAATTACCGTGCCGTGCAAATCAATCGATTCATCAAGCATCACAAATCGTGCGAAATGAACCGTGGAGAACTTGCCGAAAGGAATGAGATCATTCTGCGCGGCGTTATTGCCCATCGCCTTGAGCAGTTGCTTGATATCTTCCGTCTCCCCGGGTTTAATCCTGGTGATTATCGTCAGTGCTACCTGATGCGTCATAAACTGCACTCCCTTGAAGCAATAGTAATGCAGAGACCATACTTTCAAAGGGATAACGATGATTTCCTGCATCCCTTTTATGATTTATTGCTAGCTGGTTCCTGATCAGCTTTTATGCTTTGGGAAAAGCCAGGGCAAAGTTGATCAATTTGGTTTTGTCCCAAAACACAATGCCAAGATACAGTCCAGGGGCTACTTCGCGGATTTCATCTCTTATCCAATGGGCAATGAGCGAGGTTTGAGAGTAATCCAGGGCAATACATTCTTTCTCATCGAACCAACTCTTGTCCTTGTAGACTTTGGCGACGATTGTCTTCATTCCTATAGGTAAAATTTCATTGCGTAGCTGGCCAGTTTCCGCGTCAAAGACTTTACCTTTCCACACAAAGAAGTGAACAAACTTTGCGGCAATCTCTGAAAGTGCAGTGCCAGGATCGATAATCACAGTGCCTACCGCTTCTCCCCTGGGAATATCACCTGCTGGGCTCGCGCGGAACAGTCCATCGAGTTGAGCCTGTGACATCTTCATCAATTGGGCTGCGTCAATTGGCATACTATATAACCTCGCTTTCATCGGTTGTAAAGACATTTGACTCAATTAATTAGTACACCTGATGGACGCTTCATGAATCTTTTTTTGGTGCAGAGATTTACTTCTTGTTAGGAAAACCATTCATGAGGGGGTGCATGAAGCCCGCAGTGGAGTGTAGAACGCTGCAAACCAGCCTCTCGCCTATTTCGAGAGCGACCGGCATAGGTAGTAGCGTATCTACATTGTCAGTATAGACCTGCTATATAAACTCATCAGTGATTTGCGACCCATGTGAAGAGAAGTAATTGGACAGTGTGCTGGCTACTAAGTTTTAACTATGAGGAGGTAAACGCAAGTCGAGAGTGACGATCATGCAAACAAGAAAGTGGGAAAAAGGAGCGCGTAAGCCGCTGGTCCATGCACGCGCGCATAGATTGCTTGATGCAAGTACAAAGTGCCAACTTTCCTTATCTCCAAAGGTCTGAAGCCCTGGATGGTGCCTTGAGAGCGGTTGACGAGTATGGTATCATTTCTGATGAAGTCCCCGTAGCTCAGTGGATAGAGCACTGGTAGATGTTGCTACCCTCGCGACATAGTTGGTAGCACACTAGCTGCCGTTATATTTCGTAGTCCTCCGCCCATATATACAAGTCCTGGTACTCTGGTGACCACTCTACATGCTTGCTACCAAAACGATTCCCTCTTTGCAAACCTGCTGACTTTAGTCTTATTGTCGTCTCACTTCCGTTGCATATCTCTACAGGTATTAGGAATACCCTACGCAGTTCAGGGCAGTATACACCAAAGTATTCGGCATCTCCTATGTAGCTTTTCTTCTTGCCACGCCCACCGCTTATGTTGAAGGCGTTAAACCGAATAGCAGCCCCATCGGGAGTCAGCCTCCCGTTCTTGCATTGGATGCGTACAAGTTCGGGGTTTTCACCCCGCTTGAAAATACTGCCCTCCTTTCCTGGGTAGTAGTACGCAAGGTCGTAGCGCAGGTCATCTCTGAATGGCTCTAGCACTTCAAACCCTCTTTCGACAAGCCTCTGTGCTACAGCCAAGTGTGCTGCCATTCCTACACGTCCGGTATCTTTGGGCATCTTTCCCTTTCCTCCTATAGCATATCAAGTTAGATGAAATGTTAGTGAGCGGCAAGGGGGTTCAGGATGAGACAAGTAATGCACTTGACTTGCCTCATCCCTCCCTATACTGCTCGCCTTATGTTTCTTGCAAGGTGATAACGGGTAGAGGTTCAGTATAGTGTTCTTGGGCAACTTGCTGGTTGTATTCTTCGATGAACTTGAGGCGTTCCGCTGCCCACTCCTCACACTCTTCGGTTGTAGCGGGAAACAGATGTCCGCTCAATTCTCCAAGCAAACACCCCACTGTGAAGAACCAGACATCTTCAGGATCATGCCAGGTAGCGGCGTCTTTCGTGAACTCATGAAGCCGCTCGATCAGCTGGTCTTCAGTCGGCGTGCGTTCATCGGGGGTTGCCTCTTCAAAAAACCATTGACGCCCGGCCTTGTATCCATGTATAGCGTCCTGGTTGTCGTCAAATGCCACGAGTGCGGTCACGTCAGGACGAAGTGTTTTTTCAGGGGTCAGAATGCCGCCATGGGTGAAACCCAACTCATAGCTGACGAATTGGTAAATATCAGTCGCTGGCCCCTTATCAAAGAAGTTGCTACGGGTTGCCCATTGCAGGCTGTACACCCATTCTTGTATGGGATAGAGGCGTCCACGCTGGATATAACAACGTATCCCTTTGCGGTAGCTGTGGAGCGTCTCTTTGTGGCGCATGTCGAGTAACGGGGTCACGACGCTCTCCGTCGAGTCGATCTGGATTGGTGCTGGCATGTGATATGCTCTCTTTTCTTCTTGACATGCTGTCGCGTGCATGTCATACTCGCAACGAGAACGAAACTACAGTAACAACAGTTGCAGCGTTCTCACCTGCCAGCCTATCGTCCGATACACGGTAGGTTGGTTTGCTATCGCCTCCTTTCTTTGAGCTTGTATCGTTTCCCAGATGCGTCAGGAAATGACACAATATGACTAAATAGGACCGAGACAGCAATTTAGTTATCTTGTGCCCAATACTAATCCAGCTGTCTAAAGTTGACTCTACTGACATTAATATTACATGACGGAAGTGTCTTTGTCAAACCTAAGAAGACTTGACATGACTCTAGCGCCATGATACTATCCAGTTGTCTCGGACAAGGGAGGAATTGCGTATTCATATGGCTTCAGAAGAGATATTAG
>WNFI01106230.1_pt1 | contig 10561 bp, 6 predicted proteins | sample 5400471 | NCBI WGS metagenome assembly WNFI01 (sample SAMN13153348, study PRJNA577476) | soil metagenome | isolation source: 100 cm saprolite on Douglas fir-dominated hillslope | place: USA:California | collected 2013-09-17 | reverse complement strand
ACTGCTAATTGAAAAAGCGCAGGCGCGAACGCTCCTGAGTGACCCGGCACTCAGGATCGGCCAGCCGTGGGAAAACTATCTGGCCTACGAACAGGCATCTGATATGCTGGTCGTGTTTTATGAGCACCCCGAACTCTATCCCTGGGTTGAGGAAGAGTTGACAGAGAAACTAGCCGCCGATAACCTGCGCCTCTGCCATCCTGAGTATTTTAGCCACTAATTTTCCACGCTGACCACTGATAACCCTCTATTCAATCGATAATGGATACCACCTGACCGTCTCGCTGAACCGTTGAAAGGCATCTTTAGCCAACGCGTAACACTTCTCGGCGGTGAGCGTGCTGGAGCCAACCTGGATCAGCGGTTTGGGTACATCGCTCAGGAGCTGCGTCTTGCCGCAATCGTGCTCCGGAGATTGCCAGCTATAGCCGCTTTTCATAGCCCAGTTCAAATAGAAAATACAGTTCGTCACCTCCAGCAGCGCCTCCTGGAGATCTGTGGGCACGAGTTGATACTGACGACCGTCGTGTAAATTATAAATGATCAGATCTAACTCTTGCCGGAGCGGCATGGTGAGATCGTCGACCTGGCCCCTGACGGCCTGCACCCGCTCCCATACATCCCAGCGTGTCTGAAATGCCAGCCAGTAGATCATCAATTGTAGAGCATGTGCCAGCCCTGGCTCGAGCAGTTCGTCAGAGTCTGTGGATACCTCAGAAATACTGCTGTCTCGCTCCAAAGCTGCATACCATTTATCCCAGCTGCGTTTTTTACCCAAACCTTTTTTAAACTCCATAATCGCCGGCTTGTCTCTGACCTTGCCATCATTGCGCAAGCGGATCTGGTCAAACTCACCAACTAGACCGACGTATCCGCCCCAATCGCGATGCCCGGCAAAAGTATGTCCGGTCGAGAGCAGTTTACATTGAAAACGCTCTGACGCCGCAAAAACCGTCGATCCCGTATCCAGAAGCTCTTGCTGGTATCTGAGAAGCGGGCGAAGCAAAACTGACCAGAGCATTTCTTCATACGCGCAGATCTCATCAAAGAATATAGCCAGTTTGAGTTTGCCCGCCGCTTGCAATGCGCTCAGCAAGTCGTATCGAATAAAGCTTGTCAGCACATCAGGAGATGTGAGCAGCGAATGCTGCTGCTCTGCCGAAACAGGGCCACGGGAATCGTGTAAGAGGTCAACAACCGCGTGCAGCAACGTACCAACCAGGCGTGGATCAGGCTCTCTTGAGCCAAAGAGGCTGCCCTGGTGCACATCAGTAAAGTGTTTTGGTTCCTTCGTGCGTCGCTTGCGCTGTTGTTCAAGCGCGCAACTGGGGCACTCAAGATAGGAGGCTAAACGTGAAAAACTGACGGGTCTTAAAGGGAATGGATTACTCACTCGCTGGATTTTGAACAGCTCTGCATAATTAAGGTTGAGGTACTGTGATATCGGTTGTGTGACCGCCTCTGCGGCAGTCAAAATACGATACCTACCTGCAAGCATGCCTCTTTCCTATCCTGGCATTTTCAGAACGCCATATACCCCTGTATCGCCTGGATACAGAGGTAGAGCTACCGTTTTGTTGCTTGATTAGTCACCATAAGATACCGTTAAACTTATGAAGTTGTCATCGTATCAACGCGCACATCTTTAGCCCTTGCACCTATCCAAAGTAGTAAGAGTATGCTCTGGAACTTTTACAACTTCATACGTCTAACATTACTATAACCGATATTTACCCTATTCGTCAAGGTATTTCACAACTTTTCCATAAGAGAATAGTGTGAGGCTGAGTTAAACAATTGCGCAGTAATTGTTCAACTCAGCCTCACACTATTCTCTTATTTCACCCCACGCATGCTCAATTTGACGCGTTCGCGCTGCTTATCGACTTCCATGACGCGCACCTGGACCACCTGGCCCACGGCAACGACGGTGAGAGGATCGCGCACGAAGCGTTCAGCCATTTCAGAGACGTGCACAAGGCCATCGTGTTTGACGCCGATATCGACGAAAGCCCCGAAGTCCACGACGTTACGCACAGTACCCTGCAGGATCATGCCGGGTTGGAGATCTTCCATTTTGAGCACATCATGGCGCAGGAGAGGCGCGGGAAGAGCGTCGCGCGGGTCCAGGCCAGGTTTCTCCAGGTTCTCCAGGATGTCATTCAACGTTGGCAAACCCACACCAATTTTCTTCGCCATATCCGTCCAGACCGCATCTTCGCTCTCGCCCTTGTTGTTCTTGCGATTGCTGCGCCCCAGGCTACTCTGCAATTTGACAACACCGCCAGCAACCTTGAGGAAGCCAGCCGCCTGTACAAAGGTCGCGGGACCCAGCCCTGAGACTTTCAACAGTTCTTCACGCGCTTTAAAGGGGCCATGCTCTTCGCGATACTTCACAATTGAGTTCGCCACGCGACTATTGACGCCTGAAACGTGTTTGAGCAGAGCCGCTGAGGCCGCGTTTAACTCCACGCCTGCGAAGTTCACGCAGGAAACCACCACGCGTTCGAGCGCGTTGGCCAGCTCTTTCTGATCCACATCATGCTGGTAGAGGCCCACTCCTACAGCCTTGGGATCAATCTTCACCAGTTCGGCCAGGGGATCTTGCAGGCGGCGCGCAATCGAGATGGTGCCGCGCTGGGTGGCATCCAGGGTGGGGAATTCCTGGCGCGCCGCTTCTGAGGCGGAATAGACTGAAGCCCCGGCCTCATTGACCATCACATAACCGATCTTGCCCTGCTGGCCCGTCTCTTTCTCGATCTCGCGAATCAAGCCAGCCACCAGTTGCTCAGTTTCGCGCGAAGCGGTGCCGTTGCCAATGGCGATGACATCGATCTTGTACTTGTCGATCAGCCCGCGCAGAATTTGCGGCGCTCGCTCGGTCTGGTGCAGATACAGCGTATCGGACTCGATATACTTGCCCGTCTCGTCAACGATGGTCAGCTTACAGCCGGTACGAAAGCCGGGATCAACACCCAGCACCTTGCGCCCACGCAAGGGCGGCTGGAGCAACAGATTGCGCAGGTTGGCGGCGAAGATAGTGATGGCGTGTTCCTCAGCCTGCCGAGTCAGTTCCACACGCATCTCGCGCTCCATCGCCGGGGCAAGGAGACGCTTATACCCGTCCTCCATGGCCTCTGCCAGATCATGAGCGAAAGGGGACGTGGCTCGCACTGGGTAATGCTGCCTCAGCTCCGGTTGAGCTTGCTCATAGGGAAGCGAAACGCTAACACGCAGCACATCTTCGCGCTCACCACGGTTGAGAGCCAGCACGCGATGGGGAACCAGCTTTGTGACGTTCTCATTAAACTCGTAGTAGAGCTGGTAAATGCCTTTGGGGTCCTTCTCGGCAACTTTCTCAGGGTCAGGCGCTTTGGCGGTCATGGCGGCCTGCTTAAAGAAGGTCGCACGCACGCCACCGCGTACATTGGCATCTTCCGCGATCACCTCAGCAGCAATATCGCGCGCGCCGGCGTATGCTTCCAGGCTGGTATCAACGCCCTTCTCCGCATTCAAGAAAGGACGAGCCTGCTCCTCAAGCACACTCTCCCGGTCGCCGGGCATCTCCGCTTGCTGGAGAAGCAGGTCGGCCAGGGGTGCCAGACCCTTTTCGCGGGCCACACTGGCGCGGGTCTTGCGCTTGACGCGATACGGCAAATAGAGATCCTCGACCTCTTGCAACGTCGTGGCAGCAAGGATTGCGCTCTGCAATTCGGGCGTGAGCTTGCCCTGAGCTTCTATTAAACGTCGCACGTCAGACTTGCGCTCAAAAAGCGCGCGCAGCGCGGTCGCGCGGTCAGCAATCGCTTGAATCTGCACCTCGTCCAGGCTACCGGTTACCTCTTTGCGGTAACGCGCGATGAAAGGCAGGGTATTGCCTTCATCGAGCAGGGTAATCGTGCGGGTAATCTGTCCATTATTCAGCCCCAATTCCCGGCTCAGCGTCGCAGCCAACTCGGATAAAGGGAGTGTTTCGCTGGGAGCGGCTTTACTTGAGGCCGCATCGTCAACGAGTTGATCCTGGGTTGTCAAAAATATATCCTACCTTCCCTGGTCCAATGCCTTGTATCTCTCATGACATTGATCAACGCAGAGATAGCGCCATGCTTCTGGCGTTATCGGTCTGATCGTATCATAGAGGGTCAAGTGACACATGCTCAGCAGCAGAGACTGAGATCTTTCGCGGAGAGCTAAATATGCCACACCCTCCAATTGAGCACTCCCATCCGCATCTCCTGCAACTGCGTTACAATCTGCTTCGCTATTACCACAAGTAACGGTACTGCCAGATAGACAAAAATAAGCAGACTGAAGAGGATAAACACTTTTTCGTGATTAGAAAGCGTGAGACGAACCTCGAAGGGCCGCCAGAGCACACTGTACCGGGGATTATAGTGGCAGAGGTGCTCCTGGACATAATTATGCACAATGCAGGTATTGCCAAGATCAAGCTGATCAAAAAGTGCACCATCTATGCCGACCCAGAGCGAGTATCCCAGCACAAACAGGGTTAACAGATTAGCGAACAGTGATTGACTGGGATTGCGTAGACGCACAGCCAGGGCAAAGGAGGCAGGAATCGAGGCAAAGACGAAAAAACGCGCCCCCCAGAACCAGCCGCCATACCATGCCCACCAGGAGGAGTATGCCAGAACGAGACCAATTACGAACCAGAGCCACAGCTTGTACACAGTATAGAGTTCCTGGAAAGGTACTATTGGTTCCTCTGGCCCAGTAATCCACCCAGCAAGGCAAACCCCATCGCGCAAACCAACCCGATACCCAGATAAATCAAGGGATTACTCTTGCTCTGTTGTGAGCTGGACGCAAAGTTGGCAGCAAAAATGGGAGGAATGACCGTGCTCAAGGCCCTTCTGAGCGCTTCACCAGCATTGGAATTAAGGCCACGCGCCTGCGCATTTTTAACGCCGAGGTAAAAGAAGGTATCAGTTTTTAGCGTCAGCAGAAGCAAGGCGGAGATCGCGCCCTGGAGCAGCCCCCACAGACAGCCCTGGCCAAACGGACTCGGCAATGGCCGTTGCTGCACCCGCGCTGGAGGATAGGTCATATCCAGCGACCCGCCAGCCGGAGGAGGAATAGAACGTCCTGAGCGCCCAACAGGCGATGGGGCTGGACTCCAGCCCTGAGCCTGCTCAGATGTCCGGAGACCAGGCTGGGAAGCCGAACGTTGTGGCTGCGATGGATTGCTCCGCGCCGGTTGATAGATCTGCGCCTGACCTCGCTGTGGCCAACTGGGAGTGGGCGGCGGAGGCGGAGGAAGCAACACAGGCTCCCTCTCAGTGCGCGTATTCGCCTGTTGGTAGGCGGTCTGTGAAATCGTTGGTTCGGCATAGCCAGCAAAGCCCGGAGAGCGCAGCGCGCGCGCGAACTCTTGCATGCTGGTATAGCGCTGCTCGGCATTCACCGCCAGCGCCTTGAGCAACACGCTCTCCACTTTCGGCGAGATCTGCGAGTTGAGCTGACGAGGAGGCAGTAGCGTATCCTGCATGCTCCGCGCCACCGAAGTTGGAGGCACCTGAGCGGTGAGCAAGAAATACATCGTGGCCGCCAACGCGTAGATATCCGACTGGGGACTGGTCTGGCCAATATACTGCTCAAGTGGGCTGAAACCCTCCGAGATGGCACGCGCCATCGTCTGCGTTTCAACACTCGGGTCGTACAAACGCGTCAGCCCGAAATCGACCAGCACAGCCTGGCCCTGCGGAGTCAGAATGATATTGGCGGGCTTAATGTCACGGTGCAGCACGGGAGGATTGCGCCCGTGCAGTTCTTGCAGAATATCAGCCACCGGCAAAAGCCAATCGAGCACCTGCTGTTCGCCAAAAGGGCCGCCATGCGCCTTCACCATCTGAGAACAATTCTGGCCCTCGATCAACTGCATAACCAGGTAAAAACGCCCATTCTCTTCCAGGGCGTCATACACCTCTGGTAAGTGGTCACTTTTCACCGTAAAGAGAATCGAGGCCTCACGCAGAACCTGGCGCCTCGCGGCTGGCGAGACATCGTAGGTTTCTTTGATAGCGCAGGGGCGATTCCCCTCGCTGAGCACAGCACCGCGGTAAACGGACCCGAAGCCACCGGTATTGATCAATCCTGCGATGGCATAGTGGCTACCGACGATCGCGCCTGCCTCCAGGGGGAGAATTGCTGTCATAACCTTCCTTTTCACGGCTTTTTCTTGTGAATAATAACGAACTGCGCGGGTTTCTGGCAACGGCACTCATCCTTTATTCTACAACATCTTTTGTCTGAGTAAGATACGCCACTGTTTCCATCATCCTGTTATGCTAAAGGGGACAAGCAATCGATCATTGTCAATCAGCCGACAACAGAGACAAAGGGAAAACGCCGTTGCTGGTAGGTGAATCGCCAAGCAGGCGTGGCTTGCAATAACGTAGAGGTGTGATACAATGACACATTATAGAGCTGAACTTTCCACGCACGCTGCCAGGGAGAATGGGGAAACTCTTCTTTTTTCCCGGCGGAGGAGCGACCGAAAAAGAGAGCAAATCTTTGGAACAAGAAGTTATGTTTGAAGCCGATAAACCAGCCGAACCAGAACGCGAAGTTATCCAGGACTCAGACCTAAATAACCTGGCACAAAGTGACAGTTTGCGCCTCTATCTGCGCGAAATTTCGCGCATCTCACTGCTCTCTGCGTCGAAAGAATCGTACCTCGCTGAGCGAGCAGAACAGGGTGATCGCGACGCGCGCAATAATTTGATCGAGGCCAATCTGCGTCTGGTTGTCAGTATCGCGAAAAAATATGTCGGCCAGGGGCTTTCACTGGAAGATCTGATTGGTGAAGGCAACATTGGCCTGATTCGCGCCGTTACCAAGTTTGATTACCGCAAAGGCTTCCGCTTTTCAACCTATGCGACCTGGTGGATTAAACAGGCCATTACGCGCTCGATCCTGGAAGGAACACGCGTGGTTCGCTTGCCTGTCTATATCATGGAAGAGGTTATGCGGGTCAAACGGACTACACGCCAGCTCTACCAGGAGCTTGGACGCGAACCCACGACGGAAAACATTGGTGAGCGCCTGGGCATTACGCCAGAACGCGTGAGCGAGCTGATGATCTGGGCTGAAAAGGTCTTCTCGCTGGATGCCCCACTCTCCGAGGAAGAAGAGAATACGCTTGGCGATATCATTGAGGATACGCGCGAGCGCGGGCCAGTTGAGGTAGCAGATCAACACCTACTGCGCGAGGAAATTCGCAAGGTGTTGGGCCAGTTAACCCAGCGGGAGCGCCAGGTAATTGAGCTACGCTTCGGCCTGCTGGATGATCATGACCATACGCTGGAGGAAGTCGGCAAAAAACTAAAGGTGACGCGCGAGCGTGTGCGCCAGATCGAAGAGCGAGCTATTCGCAAACTACGCCATCCACAGGCCAGCCGCATTCTCAAGGACTATCTGGATTAAGCGCGCTTCGATCTGGCGCGGCGCATAGGGCATTTTATTCTCTCAGGCATAGTTCTCACTCCCTGAGCAGGCTTTTTCTGTACCCAGTCGAGTGGCAATGTCTCTCTGTGCCCTGGTCTACCATTTTGGGCCAAAGCTGGAGCAGTTGGTGGCATTGCCCTAACAAACATGTGATCATTTTGGTCTATTTATACGTATTATTACTATATAGACACCTTATTCATCGCATTAAAATGAATGAAGCGGTCTGATAACCACAAGAGTGTGAAATGTATGGAGGGAAAGGAGGGTCGGCGTTGATTTCCACCAATCAGCAGAGCATGGGAAATCAGATGCCGCAAGGTCGCATGAATGAATTGGCAGGCCAGAGCCTCGGCGGGTATCTCCTGGAAGGAGAACTCGGACGGGGTTCCATGGGGATGGTCTATCGAGGGAAACAGGTAGCCCTGGGACGCGAAGTGGCGGTGAAAATCTTACCTCAATCTCTTGCACAAGATCCGTCTTATGTGGCGCGCTTTATTCGCGAGGCCCAGATTATCGCTGGATTGAATCACCCTAATATCGTGCAAATTTATGATGCCGGGCAGCAGAACGGCGTGCTGTACTTTGTGATGGAGTATGTTCAGGGTCCAACTGTTGGAAGTCTGCTACAGCTTGATGGCAGCATGCCCCAGCACCTGGCGGCTGAATACATTGCGCAAATCGCCGATGCCCTTGACGCCGCCTATAAAGAGCGCAATGTCATCCACCGCGATATCAAACCAGAGAATCTCATGCTCGACCGCTGGGGCCGCATTAAGGTAATGGACTTTGGCCTCGCCCGCGCGCTCGGCCTACAACAAATCACGCTCGCGCAAACGCTGGTTGGCAGTATCTATTACGCTTCCCCGGAACAGATCTGGGGCAAGCCCCTGGATAATCGCAGCGATATCTACGCCCTCGGCGTGGTCCTTTACGAAATGGTTACTGGCCAACGCCCATTCTCAGGCCGCACGTTGCAGGAGCTGACGCAAATGATTACCGCTGGCAGGGTTCTGCCACCAACCGCGCTCAATCCCGATCTGTCTCCCGAACTGGAGGGGGTTATTTTAACGGCAATGGCATCCAATCGTGATGAGCGGTTTGAGCAGGCGAGTTTGATGGCTGAAGAGTTGCGCGCTCTACAACTGCGCCCTCCCTCGGTGGGAAAGATCTACGGACCAGAGCAACAGGCCATTGCTGGCAACGAGAAATCTGAGAGTGCTCGCAATCTGCTACCCAAACGTCCGCAAGCGCAAGTACCGCGCTATTCTGGCATCGATGACTTGCAAACCCTCCCGCCACACGAACAGCATATGATCCCGGTGGACGCCACGGATGGGGTAGGGCAGCAACCCTCCTCTATGGTTTCTCTCTACGATACCAGCCCGGAATTCCCCGCGCAAATCTCTGTACCCGCTCAGTTGGACTATAGCGCGCAGCCCTCTCTAGCGGAGCAACAGGAGCAGTTGATATCAACGGTAGAGCTGCCAATTGCTGCTTCGCCTGTTTGGCCCTCACAGGTGCCAGCCTCCTCGCAGGGACGTCAGCGCCGTTGGCGACGGATTCATCGCAAATTTAAATCATCGTCATCGTAGAGGGAACGCGGCTCTCTCCAATGATCCGGGGCTACAACTGAGCTTTGCCTCCCCATCCCATAACGTGTGGCGCTGATGCTGGCCATCGGCGTGGAAACGAAGCCTTGCCAACGGGCTTCGGGTTAAGTTTCGCGCCAGGCGTATAACTAAATTAACGAAAAGAGAAAATACAACGCCAAGGGATGGGATTGTATGTAGGCAGAAAGCAGCGTGTATGGCGGGCGAAAGTGGGAGCCGGGAGCCAGGCAGAGCTTCATCGTCTTTACAACAGCCGCAACAGAAAGAACAAATTCTTGCGGCCATCGTCTTGCTGCTCGGATCAGATACGGACTATCAAAAACGGATACATGCCTCCCAACGGTTAGTCAGAAGCGGCCCTGAGGTCCTGCCGTTGCTCTTACACACGTTGCATCTTCATCCAGCAATCACCACGCCCGCATGGCCCTGGTGGCCTCCTCAGTATGAGCAGATCAGCCGTTTGCTCATCCAATTAGGCCAGAGCGCCCGTCTCTCACTGACAGATCTCTTGCACGCACCTTACCTGACACAGCCCCCTGGCCCTGTGCTCTGGACCAGCATCATTGAGGCCGTGGGGCTGCTCCCTCACCTGGAGTATGAGCCGCTGCTACGCGAAGCTCTGGAGGCTCCCTGGTGGACGGTGCGCTATGCAGCAGCCACAGCAATCGCGAATCGCGCCACGCACACATCACTCTGCCCCGAGATGCGTCTAGCGCTTTACCAGTGCCAGCATACTGATACCGAGATTCCTGTGCGCCTGGTTGCCTCCTGCGCGCTTCTGCGCTGCGGGGATAGCAGTGGCCTGGACGCGCTGGCACAGTTTCTCGCGACATCAAATGACCCAGAAGTGCGTAAGGCCGCGATCTTTGTCCTGGCCACAGAATTACCAGTGCCGCTCACCCCACAACAGAAGCAACACCTGGCAGAGCTGCTGCTCCACTCGCTTCAGGATGCTGACCAGCAGATCGCCCTGCATGCCGCGCGCGCACTACGCAGCGTCGCCAGCGCTGCTACCCTGCCCGAACTGAACAGGCTGCTAGACCACCCACGCGCGTCCCTTTGTCTTGCCACACTCACGGCGATCGAAGAACTGGCCAGTCGCAAGACCATGCGCTACGCCATTCAGCAGCAGTTTATCCCTCAGCATATCGCGTCCCTGCTGCGCGCGCAGGAGCCAGAGATACGGCGGCAAGCCTGCTACACCCTGGCAACGTTGGGGGGCGAATATGCCGCAGCGGTCCTCGGTACGATCGTGCTGGATGATCTACACCCGGCCCACCTGGAAGCCATTGAAGCGCTGCGGCTCTTACCTGAGGTCCAGCGCCCCGCGATCCTGTCCCAGGTCATGCGCTGGCTACTGCACGCACTCACACAACCCATCGAGATGGTCGAGGTCTGCGCGCTCGACTCGCTCAGTTATGTGATCTGGCAGGCTCGTGCCCGGCATCGGCGCGCGGTTCTCTCCACCATTAGCAAAGAAC
>WNFI01041506.1_pt1 | contig 10561 bp, 9 predicted proteins | sample 5400471 | NCBI WGS metagenome assembly WNFI01 (sample SAMN13153348, study PRJNA577476) | soil metagenome | isolation source: 100 cm saprolite on Douglas fir-dominated hillslope | place: USA:California | collected 2013-09-17 | reverse complement strand
ACAATAACACCAATCGCCGAGACGGTAATTATATCCAGCCGTATTTCTCGTGTCACCTTAGACCACTGAGTTCGGATAATCATCAGCGCCAAACCGACGGCAGCGATGATCGCCCCCAGACAAGCTGTAATCCTCAAAGGTTGATTGAGATAAACCAGGTTCTGCAAGAAGATCGCGTGCGCGCAAAACCCAGCGAGTCCGCACCACACCCAATCGAAGCGCATCATCAACTTTGGGGAACAGAATAACTGGAAAAACCAAAACCCCCACCCCACAGCTAGGAACAGCATCAAGCCCAAATACAGAAAGACAGATCCCATGGTCGATGCGGCAGGCATGTCGAAAAGCGAATCCGTTTAGGACTTTTCAAGCACTACAACCATTCGAAGCCCGAAGATCCTGAAAAACGACTTCGGCATGATGCGCTCGATCCTCAGTATTAGGCGTATAAGAGAAGTGGGCAAAAGTGCCCGCTTCGAAAATCCCCCGGTCGCCGGGTAAGCCAAAAAATCTCGGTAACTGAGATGCGTCATCTTGAGACGCAAGCCACTCAAACGGTTTTCAGTCTCGGGAAACCACAGTTTGAACAGAGAAAGCCCCATGCCCATGTTTGCGAAATCTCCCCCTATGTTTTCTTCCCGAAAATCAAAAGGAGGGGCGATCTTTTTGGGGTCACAGGACTCGTGATGGAAAAGCCTATAGAACACGCATCCCCCTGGCGTTCCAGCGGGTTCCATCAGAATAATTCGACCTCCAGCCGTTAACGCACTGGCCGCACTCGAGAAAAAACGAAAAGGTTCACGAAGGTGATGCAACACATCGAACGCTACAATATTCTGCCACGATCTCTGATCGTTGAGCGGAATATCGTAGGCCGATACCGCAAGATCAACGAATTTGGTTTTCACCACGTCGCTAGTAACCACCCCAGGGAAGAACTCCTTGATCACTCCGATTCCCGATCCCAGCTCAAGCGTGGATCCGTCGCCCAGATGACGTCCGAGCTCGATAAAGATGTCTCCATAAACTTCACGCAATGCAGGTGAAGCACGCCACTTTGCCATGCTCCCCTCCAAAAGCGACAAATCATAGGTGAACGGTTCACCTGAATGCGGGGGAATGGACGTCATAGAAAAGATTTAAATAGCAGTCTCAACGTAGCGCTCTGTATCCATGATGATATATATATAATATCTCATTCTAACGTAAATTTTGGATTAGCACTCGAGTCCGATTTTCTCGATTCGATTATTGGTTCTATCGCGACCAGCTGACTCACACAATCGAGCGTTGCCCCGAAACGCTTAATCGCCAGTGTTTTTAGAACGAAATTGGGTGGGAGCCGATCATGAATATCAACCGTGAAATCTCCATCAGCCGTAGTCGCGCGCAGGCGTTGAGAGACGATGATCTCATTAAACGTTTTCTGTTCGAGATGATAACGCAATCCATCCTGACGAATCCGCGCGCTTTGAATTAACAGGGAGGCCGTTTTATCAATGATCCAAGGCACGGAAGACTTATTTGTAATGATCAGGCGAGTTCCCTTCTCGCGTGAACTCAAAAAGCGTCGCTCCCAATCGATCTCACGCATGAGCACATTTTGACTGGTATAGAGATAGCCAGCGAAGGCAGGGAAAGTGAATGCAAGAGCGTGTACTACGGTCAAACCGATGGCTATTTTCTCCACAGGGAAATTCAGATCTCTAATGGATCGTATCCATCCAACAGTCGCCAAAATCAACAACAGCAGAAATGGCAAACTTAGTCGCGCGACAAGCCAGTCGTCCAGTCCACCCCAGAAATAAAACATGAGCAAACCGAGGTTGCCCACAATGGCTATGCTAAAGAAAACAATAACGACTGCCGGAGCGCTCCAACCGATGCGTTGTCGCAAGCGAATAAAACGGATGACCCACGCTATTAGCGCGATACTTCCCAATGCTGAAAGCCACCAAGAATTAGTGAGTGTCCGATCAAAATTGAACAAGTAACGAATTGCACGGCGGAGATTTTCAACCACATGGCCAATTCCAAACCGGCTATCGAGATTTTCAGGCAATTCCCACAATACTTTAGTATTCGCAAGCACTAGATTTTGCAGGGCGTAAGGCACCAGGAGTAGCGGCGTGGCAATAAGAGTCCAATTGACGAGCAATTGCTTTTCACGACGCCAACCTTCGAGGATAACCAAGGCCGCAGGCAAAACGTAGAGTACGGATTCGTATCGAGTCTCTGCTAGAAGAATAATCGCGACACAAAAAGCCGAAAGCCTTTCGGAGCTCCGACGTTCTAGCCAAAGCGTACCCAGGAGCATCGCTAACAGAATCATTGCCAGGTTAAGTAATTCCATGCCAGCACCGGTCGCATTTTGCCCAAAGAGGGGCAGTGTTGCCAATAAAAGCACGGCCAAAATGCCTGCCCGTGCCCCGGCCAACCTCCGAGCAAAAAGATAGAGTAGACAAATTAGGATCAGCGATAGAGCTGCGTTGAGAAAGAAAACATTCGAAGGTCGGTAGCCGGTCAAATCATGCGTAAACGATAGCAAAAAAGGGAAAAAATAGGGACGTTTGTCCAAATAGGTCGTGAGCGAATAAAAGACGCCGTTCAGATCATAACCACGCACTACCGCAGATACTTCGCGGTTGAAATGCATGTTCATGGCAGTCGCCTGCAAAACAAATTCGTCGTAGAGAATTTTATAATTAAAGGGCTCAGAGATCAGCGAAAAAACCCATGATGCCGCTATGACTAACGCGGATTTAAGGCCGATAGGCTCGATTTCTCCAGGCTCTCGTAGACGCCATACCTTTAGAATAAAAATAACAAATACCATGGCGGTACTCAGCATCGCAAAATAGCCAAACTGGGTAACCAATTTGGAGGCCGTAAAAGGCGTGAATGCCAAGAATCCAAGCCAAACCGACAACAAAGCCGAACAGGCTAGTGATAATAAACGCAGCCGAATACTAATGTTAGGGAAACTAAACTTCATGCACGCTACGATTTAGGGCAGGTTTTTGAGCCAATTATTCCAATAAACCGCGTTAACTTTTTCCCGTTCAGAAGCGGAAAGTGACGCTCCTGGAATTTCGTTTATTGAAGGAGGCGTCGCCGTAGGATTGTCACCCTTAATAGATACAACTCGACTGATACGGCTGAGCGTAAGTGTCTTCATCCGTTTTTCTACCACAGGTTCGAGCACGAAGTCGGGACCCAAATCATCTTCCGTCCGCACAAAAATTTTATTGGTACCTGGATCTACCACGAAACGCTGGAAAACGTAGATATCCGACCAAGTGTGATTGCGCCAATGAAAGACCAGCGATTCTTTACGCAACCTAGCCTGCGGCACGGGGGTGCTCGATACGCGGTTGATGACCCAAAGAATTGAGTCCGTATCGATCATCAAATAATCGCGCTCAGGATGCGTTTTCATAAAATCCTGTCTCCAAGAAGTCTCACGTCCTGCCAGGTACTCCTCGGTATAAGCATGCGTTGCCATAACGGGCAGACTATGGAGCAGAATGGCGAGACTCGCCGCTACCAATATGAACCGCCAGGCTTTGGTCGTTCTGATAAAATCGGGAATCACAGCAACCACCGCGAGGGCCAAAAGCAAGTTGGACGGGAGACTTAGGCGACGGATAACTGGATCATCAAACTGGCCCCAAAAATAGAACATCATCAGTAAAAATGACGCAGCTAAGGCCGCTCCAAAAACAATCAGTGCGGTGTCGATCGACCGTCCGCTTTTAGGCACGCGAAGCCGCTTGATTGAAGATAACAAGAAAAAAGGGAGCGCAATAGAACCGACTATCGACAAGAGCAGCGAGTTAGATTGCCGCTTGGTGTAGTCGAAAAAGAAACTAAGCGCGTGGGCGAGATTATCTCCAAAGTACTCCGAGGAAAAAACCTTTTCATGTCCAGGTCTGCTAAATAACTCCCAAGAAGACCTATGCAGATCGAAAACTTTATGAAGGATTCCCGCATACAAGAAAGCCGTTAAGGAAGTTTCATCTCGGCCTTCGAGCCAGACCACGCCCAAATACAGTGAAGCGAGAATCATCACCAGATTGAGTAATTCAAAACCCGCGCCGGTACAATTTTGAGCAAGTAACGGAAGGCTAGTAAGCAGTAGAACTAGAAGCAGTCCTGCGAAGCGACCCGCAATTTTTTTGCCAATGGCGTACGCGAGTAAAAGCAATACGAACGTCAGACCCGTATTCAGTACAAAAGCATTTTCAGGACGATAACCTGTTAGATCATGGAGCAACGAAACCAAGAACGGAAAAAAGATCGGGCGTTTATCTACATAGCCATCAATTATGACGTAAGCACCTTGAATATCGTGCCCTCGAAACGGCACCATAAGTGTCTTATCGAAATGAAGGCTCATTGACGCTCCATTCAACACGACTTCATCCATGAGGATTTTGAACCCATAACTTTCATGCACCAAAAGCACGAGGCCACACAAAGCGATCAACAGTAGGCTCGTTGTTTCGGCCATATCCAGCCGCCACCCTCCTAGCTCTCGCTGCAAGATCGGAGCTAAGGCTTTCACGAAAAGCGCAAAAGTGAGCAACATCACCCAAAACGCCGCGTATTTCACAATAACGACCGCCGGCGCAGGGGGAATCGTCCAAAAACCCACCACGAATGCTAGCAACGCAATGCCTGCTGCTAAAAGAAACCGCTTATCTCTAAAAAGAAATCCCATGGAACAGAGTGATGATTATAAAACGCTCGTGCTTAGAAGCAAAAAGCGAACTCGGACTGCGCATACCTTTATAAAGCAATATCCTGCCGAAGATACCCAGCGGCTAACTTGATAGTCGAAATTGGTGTCGCCAATAAAAAAAGCCGCCCCGAAGGACGGCCTTGAGTAAAGCAATAGGCTATAATTACGGAGCGTAAGTGATCGTACGAGCACCAGCGACGCTGTTGACCGTGATCGTTACACCTTGAGTGTAATTGGTCGGGTAAGTTTCGTTCGCGACCGTATTGAGCGCCTTTACGTAAGCGGTAGGCCCAATCAGATTGGTAGGAGCAACCGTCGAAACACCGTTTTCGAGGTAGTATTGGTCAGCAGCAGCGGAGAGCTGACGAACGTTGTTGAGCACTGCTTTGTCTTGGGAGCTAGTACGAACCTTTTGGAAGGCGGGAATAGCCATAGCGGCCAAGAGACCGATGATGACCACGACGATCATGATTTCAACGAGCGTGAAACCTTTGTTGGATGAATTCTTCATAGTGTATGCGTTTAGTTTTTGGATGATATAGATGCTTATGGAAGCATGTTTAGAACTACTACCTCGCCCGATTCCAGCAAGGATTAATTTGTCAACGTTATGTAAAATCAGAAAGTAGAAATCGGTCAAATTGAGCCATTTATGCAATAATCGTCAGGAAAAATCGAAATGCACTCTTGTGTGACTTCGTAGTCTAACCGCACAACGCAATCCTGCAGTTGATTTGCGCCGCTCCACTTGGAGCATCTTGTAGTTCTCTTTAGTTCTTCACTATGGACCACCATCGCTCCTCTTCTTTTCGCAAGCGCTCTAGTTTATATCACTTCATAGCTCTCTTCGTCGTTATTTTCACGGCCTCGCTGCACCTACAAGCCGATCAACTTAAGCTTTCCAATGGCGACCGGCTCACCGGGACATTTGTCCGAAGAGCTGATGGCAAAATCTATTTTCGTTCACCGATTCTCGGTGAGATCGTGATTCCCGATAATCTCGGCGACGTCGTGCTCTCTCCTGTCCCGCCTCCGGCTAGTGCTGCCCCAACCCCCACTACAGCTCCACTTCCGCTATCTACGCCAAACTCCCCTGCTCCGCCCGTTCAAACGGCTCTTGGCTCCGTTAAGCCACCCTGGAAGGGCAAAATCGAGTTCGGTTTGATCGACGAACATGGGAGGACTTATGAAAAGAGCCTTAATCTTCGTGCTCGGGCTGAGAAAGTTTCAGGACGCGACGACTACGTGTTCGATAGCCGTTACCTTTACGATCAAAGCAATCAGATCACGAACACCAATAAGTACGATGTGAGCTTTCGATGGCGGCACGACGTTTCTGAACGCGTCTTCGGTCAGGCGCTGACCAGTGGCGGCGCGGACCGGGTTAAAGGCATCCATCGTGACGCCGAACAAAATCTCGGTTTCGGTTATCGTTTCTTACAAACCGCTCGACAATCTGCATCGATCGGCTCGGGCCTTACTTTTCAATACCGTGATGTCACCAACACAAAGGCCGGTTTCGATTACCTCGGCGAGGTGTTCCAAGACTATTCGTTCAAAATCAATTCGCGCATCAGTCTCCTGGAAAACGCGAACATCATGTATTCGCCAAATAGCCAAACCATCACACAGACCGATGCACTCAGTACAACCACGCAAGTGAAGAACTATCGAATCCGCTTCAATACCACGCTACAGGGTCGAATCACAACGCGGTTGTCGCTCAACCTCCGTTACGAGTACGAATACGATAATGCAATTCCCGATGCGACTGCCAAAGGAGATAGCCGAGTCTCAACTACGATCGGCTACGAATTCTAATCCACCGGTGGTCCCTAAAGTAAGTCCAAGTTGAAACTACAAAACCTTTTTTAGTTCAACCGGCTCAGCGTCGTTCCAGAGCTGTTCGAGTCTGTATTTGGCACGGTTTTCCGGCGTAAAGATATGGACCATGATTTCGAATGCATCGACCACCGTCCAACCGCTTCCTTGGACGGAATCGACTCCCACGAGTCTCACTTGCTTGTCGTCCAGTGCTTTCTCCAATTCGATCCGGAGAGCGCGTAGATGCGGATCTGATGTGCCAGTGGCCAACACCAGATAGTCCGTAATCGACGACTGTTTACTGACATCTAATACGACGAGATCCGCAGCTTTTTTGGCATCCAAAGCATCACACACGACTCGTAACAATTCGAGTGATTTCGATTTGGACGCTTTCGTGCTCTTTTTTCGAGGTGTCTTGGCAGGGGCTTTGGCCTTTTTGGGCGCCTTAGGTTTCATACGTCTTGATAAAGTCGGTTTTGTTCAATGTGAGCAATGACCTTCAAAGGGCAAAAGTAATGCAACGCGAGCCCTCGCTGAACGCGCGACCTCAATTCCGTTGAACTGATCTCGATCAAATGCCCATCGCAGCGGTGAAGCCGCAAGCCCGGTACAGCGGAAGTCGCCTTGGCGGGATGACCAGGTCGCTCCAAAAAAATAAATTCCACTAACTTCGCCAACTCATCGATATCCTTCCAAAGATGAAGCTTGGGCAACTGATCGCCGCCAATGATCCAGAAAAGTTCGTCGTTAGGAAACTGCTGTCGAAAATGTCGCACCGAATCGATGGTGTAACTCACCCCACCTCTCTTCAATTCGTAGTCAGAAATCTCGAAACGCGAGTCCCGCCCTACCGCCAACTGCAGCATCGCCAAGCGATCCGCCGTTGATGAAGCCACATCGCTTGGTTTCAGCGGCGCTTGAGCTGCAGGCACTAATATAAGCCGATCCAACTGGTACTGCTCCAGCGCGTCCTGAGCCGCGATGAGGTGTCCAAAGTGAACGGGATCGAAACTGCCGCCGAGTAAACCTATTTTCAACCGGCCCAACCAAACCGCCTCCCTCATAAGCGGCAAGGCTGTTATTTTCCAACGCGGCGTTGACTCAACCCCACCCGTCTTGCCTGAATAGCGGACTTGGTATTGCCCGAGTGGCGGAATGGTAGACGCTGCGGACTTAAAATCCGCTGGCCGAAAGGCCGTACCGGTTCGAGTCCGGTCCCGGGCACCACTTAATCCTAAGGCACTTATGCGTGTGCGCGAGAGAAAGTGGAGGTTGGTTGTGGTTATTTTTATCGGTCTCTTATCGGTTTCAGTCGGGCAAAGCCGAGCGCGAAGCAGCCCGTGATTCGCCAGCTATTCATGTGAGAACGCACTCGGACATTGAGCAGTTTCTTTGGCAAATTCCCGCCTGTAATACCTGCGGCATCGAAAACACAGAAAACCAATGAGAATATTCACGAAAAAAACTGGAAGAATCTACTCCAGCTCTGAGATCGGCTGCACCACAGCGAACTAAAGATCGCCGAGATCCCTCTTGAGAGCCCAGCTCAAAGTTAATGCTCCAGTCCACCGCTCCGTTACGATTCTTTTGGAGCATTCGCTTGAATGAGCCGGATAGCGCGGAAAGAAATTGGTAAGTTCACGCAGTGCGTTTAAAGCGATGTTGGATTTTTTTGTCCGCTTGCAGCACCGCAAAGCAGAGGAGGAGTGTGAGGAGCAGAATGATGTAGACTCGGCTCGACAGCGGCACGAAATGGCGAAGCGGCGGCTCAATGGCGCGAATGACCCAGTGCGCGAGGTAGATGGGATACGACCAAGCGCCTAGGGCAGCATCGAAACCGGAGTCTTTGAACGCGGCAAAGATGAAAGGCAGCGAGAGGCCGACAACCGTATAATAGCGCCAGTCTTGAAAACGAAGAATTTCGGTGTGGGCGTAAAAAACGATGAGTAGAACAAGAAGGACGACGAGAGCGCGACCGACGAGGAAGGCGGTGCGAGCAAACCAATTTTGCTTTTCGAGCCATGCCATGAGGTGGAAGGCTTGGACCCCACCCATGAAGAAGACCCACGTCGCAGGGGCGAAGTAATAGATCCAGACGGTCCAGTGGCTGCCGGTCATAACCCAAATACAGACGCGTACGAGAAGCGCCGCCAGAAACACGGCACCCTGCGAGACGAAGCTCAGTCGCAGGATGAACGGCGAGGCGAGATAAAAGGTGATTTCGACAGCGAGGCTCCACACGGGCTGGATAGCGATGAGGCGGTTGACGCTGTCACCGTCAACGGTGGTGAGGTAGCTGTAGAGTTCGGCCCAGTCCGCGCCGACAAGGGCGAGGTTGGAGATGCCGGCCCAGAGCCAGTGGAATGGGTTGGACGACGTTTGCCACGATACGAGAGCGCCAAGCGGATGTCCGACAGCGAGCCAATAGAGTGCGCTGCACACGAAGAATGTAGCAACGAGTAGCCAATAGACGGGGAAGAGACGAAGGAAGCGGTTGAAATAGAAATCGCGCGTGCGGCCGCGGTATCGTGTAGAGAGCACGAGCGCCATATAGAAGCCGGAGACCATGTAGAAAGTCTCCACGCCCATAACACCACCGCCGAAAAACCGCAGACCAAAGAGCGGACCAACGTGTGCGACAACAACTGAGAGTGCGAGAATGACGCGAAGAATACCCATCGACGTACCTAATTAGACGAGCGTCGCCCTGCGATCGTAATATTTCTTAGTCAGGTCGGCCATCGTGTATCCACAAAACGTGGCGCTCGATTTGATTTCGATCGCTTGAGCACCAGCATTTTAAAAACGGAAAGCAACCTCCGATCTTGCCTGTTTTGGCGAGTGAAGGACCGACTTTCCTGCAGGATCAAAGACCTGGACGCTAACTTCCACCGATTCATCGGAAGTGCGATCGTTTTGTACGGGGATCTCAGCTGTCAGATGAGCCTGTGCGTCCAAAATATCGGTCGTATAAACAATATGGACCCTCGGTTTGCAGGAAGCTGTAGAGCGGCAGCGCAATATGCAGACGATCGGTGACATGAAGTTTAACGTCGCGATAGATTCCGCCGTGAGCCGGATGCCAATGCGGATTATTCCAGGGAATTTGGTCCGCACGGAGTTCATCCAGTTCCTCTGGAATGGGAGGATGAATCAGCGCCTCGAGCTGCGCATCTATCTTCTTTCGATCTGCTCCGGGCTGGCTCATGGCCCCGCTGTACCGCGCCGCCTGAATGAGATCCAGGTCTTTCATGAACCGGTTGTCGCACATCACAGCGAGCACATTGGATTGTCCGGCGAAGCGCAGATGAGGCGTGAGGTCGAAACCGAACGGAATGAAGCCCGTTTTTGAAACACCGAGTTTTTGCCCATTAAGATACACTTCAGCCAGCTGCCGCACGCCTTCGAATTCGATAAAAAACTTCTTATGTTTCAATGACTCCGGAAGAACGAAGGTCTTTCTGTACCAGGTGCGTCCGCTCCACTGATTCTGTTCTCCGCGGTGATCGGGGACGGACTTGTCGTCGTAAGTGTCGACGTCGTTAAAAGTATGAGGAGCCGCAATCTCAGACCAGCCACTATCGTCGGACGCCGCCGACTCCGCGTGCGCGGGATCCGCTTTGATAAACTTCCAACGCGGACCGAAATTCACAACGACGCGACGACTCACGAACTCGCGCAGCGGAATTTCTACCATCCCATTCCTCACGTAGCGTTCGCTTAGCCAATAGCCGACGCCTAGCACCGAAATTCCGAAAACAATCAAAGCGATAATGCGAAATTTGCTATTCGATTTTATCATGTATCAAGCCCGCTCAACGTACGGCAGGCGGAATTGAAACGCCGGTCACCGAGTCGATTTTGTCAATTGTCAAGATATGACCCTATACGATTTTCCCTCGAACCCAATGGTTCGATCCAGGACATGGGTAACACTTATTCTACGGACATAGGTAACACATTTGATGTTGAGTTACGCTGAGAGAGATT
>WNFI01023689.1_pt1 | contig 10561 bp, 11 predicted proteins | sample 5400471 | NCBI WGS metagenome assembly WNFI01 (sample SAMN13153348, study PRJNA577476) | soil metagenome | isolation source: 100 cm saprolite on Douglas fir-dominated hillslope | place: USA:California | collected 2013-09-17 | reverse complement strand
CATCGTACGCTTACTGGGTGACGGAGGCGGCGGCGAATCGAGACCCATCAAACCCTCATCTATGAAACTGAAGTCACCGCCTTCATCATATCCGCGCGGAGCATTATCTACAGAGAAAGCAGGTGATGGAGGAGCAATGGATCCAGTGGGGATGGGGACACGGGAGGGGGATCCAGTGGAAGAATTGGACAACTGAGGTCCAAATTCGAAGGATGGGGCACGAAATGTGCTGGAGCGAGGTACGGAGAAGGCGGTGAAGCTTAGAGCAGGCATTTTTGGGGGAGTGAGGGCAACACTCTCATCGTTGCCGTCATCATCCAGGGGAGGCGAAGTTCCAGTTGAGCGAGGGGTCGAGCTGGCTGCTACGCTGTAACCGAAGGACACGGCACCGGTATTCCCGACGTTGGCTGGCGACACAGGCTTATACGTCTTGCCTCCAGCTGAATTCCCTCGTGTGGATTTGCGTCCGATAGGATTGTGGCGGCTAGAGCTAGCATTCTTCCTTGGTAATGCCCTCGAGGCACTGGAAGATGAAGTAGACAATCCAGCTGTCAGTGGTTTAGACGCAGTAAGAGGGAAGGGAAGCGCGGAGATAGGGGCTTGGATGAGTCCAGCGGAGGAAGGGGTAGGGACAAGCGAGTCCTTAGAGGCCTTGGGAGAAGGAGGGTGCTGGTAGTTGGGAGGAGGAACGAGCGATGAGAAGTACGCCGTGATGGGACTACTCTGTAGTGGTTCATCATTCACGACTGAATGATTAGAAGGACGTCCAAGCGACAGAAGTGTTTGTTCTTCGTTTTCCCCGCTTGCTATTGCTGTCCCTGTCTCCTCCTGTGTTGCATGAACGGGTCCACTATCTCCAGTGGAAGTGATATCGACCGACGCCGGCTCCTCAGGAACACTCCCTGTTACAGGCTGCTGCGCTGTAGATACTTCATCTTCCAGCGGCTCGGCAGTCCTCGCTCGCTTCGATGGACTAGGTTGCCCGGATGGCGATGGTGTAACATCCTCCTCCTCTGGGGGTTTCTCTGGTGTATCTACTCTATCTCTTTTGCCGAGATTGAGCGGAGCAGGAGGCACAGATGCCTCTTCCTCGGTGGCCTCTTCGGCATCCTCGAGTTTCTTCACCCTACTCTCAAGCCCACGCGCATAGGCCTCCAGAGCCTGAAGCGTGACCTTAAATGACTCAGTGGTACCCTCATTCTCACGCTTCAATATTTCATCGATTCGCTTCAATTCACCGAACTCTTCTCGTAAGGCCTTTAGATCATCGAGGGCCGCATCCCTGTCTTGTTTCACAGCCTCCAGTTCATCGCGTAGTTGAGCTGTATGTTCGCGCTCAAGTCGAAGAGTTTCGTTGAGGGTGTTGATAGCTACTTTGGAAGATTCAGTGTCAAGTGTAATGCCTTTGAACTCCTTCGAGCTCTTAAGGACTTCGAGGAGGGAGCTCCTCGTAGAAGGAGTCAGGGGAACGGCGAGAACGGGTGCAGGCGTGATCGATGACCGTTTGGAGTGGCGACTATGCTCGGCACCAGTTTGAGATGTGGGTGCTTGATCTAGACAAGAGATCGGTATTAAATATATCATGAACTTGTCACTATATATACTTACTTTCGGCGTGGGGGCCAAGTAATCGTTCTGCTGCTGGAGGTGACGCTGGGATGCCAGAGGCTCGACGAGAAGGGATCTCCACAAACACCGCCCCTGAGCCAAGCGAAGGACCTTGAAGATGAAGCAATAGGAGCAGCGGAACGGGAAGAAGCTGACGCTGCAGGCTTCGCAGAAGGGGGGCGTCCAGTTCGTCCTGTACGTCTTGGAGGTGGCATATTATCATCCTTCGACTTCGACTCAGCCCTGACCTTCGGTTTAACAACGGACTGCGTGGACGTGGACACAGCGACAGATTTCGATGCGATTGACGTTGATGCGAAGGCTGGAATCTTGGTCGAGCCGGAAACAACCCGTGCTTTCGCAGGAGGCGCCTCAGATACTGAAGGCACTCTCCTCGCATGAGTAGTACTATACAGGGCATTCAATCGCCTCGAACATGCTGAGCAGTAATCCGGTCAGGAAACACACCTTTTCTTCGGCTTTTCCATAGCTTTAAGCAGCTCAGCAACAAGATCCTCTGTCCTGAGATTCCCCTTGATGTTATACTCCTTCGCAAGCGACTGCAGCTCGGTGCGTTTCTTCGCTTCTAGTTGATTTCGAGTGAAAAACGTAGGCATGAGGTAACCTGACAAATCAGAAAACGGTTGCAGTCGGACAGATCAACAATGCTGGGCCACAACCTCGGATGAGTATAGAAACCACTCGTGAGAGAGGGCAAGCGTCGTGCGCGCCTGCTGTTTGGGTCCAGAAGACACCGTCGGAATATATAAAGAATTGACTTCGGCGACAACACATACAAACAACATAACAAGGTTGCCAACTTGCGGCGAGCTCACGGATGAATGATCGGTGATTTGAGATTGGGTGGATTCTCCGCATCTCCAGAGATAATAATTACGGACTATATAGATAATAAAACACAAACAAGCAATTAAGAGTTAGATTGCGGAATATTAGTTGTGAACGAGAAGTTGGGATGGGTGTGAAGACAATCGTCACGATAGGTACGCATGCTGAAACTTACCCCCCATAACCGTTGTTGTCGAGACAGTGACAACATTCGACTGTGTCGAGATAACCTTCCGATGCATCTCGGGAGTCGAATATTCCTTGTAAATCCTGTCCACGGGCTTGCTGCTCGGTTCCTTCTCGTACGTTTCTTTCTCCTTCCCTTTCCCCTTATCCTGACCACTACGCTCCTTCTCCTCTATGACGTCGCTATCCCTTTCCCCATTTACTTCCACAACTTTATCCTTCTCAGGCTCTGGCGTGGGGGGCAACGCATCCCTCAATCGTCCTTGAGCCAACAAATTCTCTGTCCATGGTGCAGGCACAATGGGTGTCTTCTCCAACTCGACTACCCTCTTCTCCAGGCCCTCTACCTTCTTCCTCCATTCCTCAGCACTCGGTACATTACCGCTCGCGCTACCAGTTTCAACTTGGTGACCAAGGTTCTCCAGTTTCTCAAGCAAATCGGCATCAATGAGCCGGCCGACTTGGCCCTCCCATGACTCAAGGCGGGCATTACTCGCTTCGAAGCGCGCCTCAAGATCTCTCACCTCCTTCGCCCTCACTAGAGAATCCTCTCCATCCACTGCACTTCCTCCTAGCCCTTGAATAGACTGCTTTGCTTCTCCCAACCGCTTGTCAAGGTCAGGTAATTGCACCTTTGCTTGATCCATATCCGTCGTGAGCTCGAACACTGTCCCACCTAGCTCCGCGATTTCACCTTTTAACTTGTGGATAACTGCATCTTGGGAGGCGAGAGCAGAACGCATGGTGTTAAGAACAGAAAGAGTTTGGCGGAAGGCAGAGATAACTGTCGTTAGGGTTGGTTCTGGAGGTGTCGATGGGAGGGTGGGGACCGGAGGGATGTTAACTCCGGGGGGAAGTTGAGGTTCAGGTGCGGCGCTCCGACGCGTAGTAGGTGCACGAGAAGGAGAACGCTGTTCATCAGCATCAATTGGTATTGGGTCCTCAGCCGCGTCCGTGTGTGCTGGTTTTGGAGACGTGCTTCTGCGACTTGAATGAGCTGTACCACGGTGTTCCGGGGATTTGGGCTTCGACATAGGCCTCGTCCTAGTCCCCTTCCCTCGTCCTCTCGTAGCAACCTTGCGAGATGGCGAGCGTTTATGCGAAGGTTCAGTATCTTCCTCTTGTTCAGCGAGCTCGTCGATCTCTTCTTCCTTAAGCGTTACGGCCTGTTTGCCTTTGACCTTGCGCTTCTTCGAGATATTTGGATGTGGCTCATCCAAAGTTTCGACAAGTTCAGGCTCCCCTCGATGTCGTTTTCCTTTACCCCTGGTGGTAGAACGAATTTCTGCAGCTACTTCAGCAGCACTGTAACAGGTGGGGGCGTTGAATTAAAGCACCAATTGCAAGATAGAAGACTTGTGTGAACATACTCATCGGATTCCTCAGCTGGCGCGTCTTCAACACGCGTCGAAGGCGCCACCTTCTCAGAACTTTGCAGCAGCTTCATCATCCTCAGGATATCCTCAATAATATCATCCTTTTTTCTTGCCTTAACACCCTTCTCCTGCGAAGGAAAAGCCAACGCAAGTCAGCTTGGCCTTGGAAATCGCCACTTCCGCGCGTGCTCACCCTTGCAAGTTTCTGCAACTCGCCCCAAGGCATGTCATTCAGTCGTTTGGACTCCTTTTCGCGCCGTGTTGGTGGCATGATAATGATTTGTTGGTCGAGCGAGGCGAGTGAGGTAGATCAGACGTCGAAGTGTAGTTTTGCGTTTGGTTTTATTTGGCCTTTCAAACAACCACCCTTTGTGTCTGATTTGGGAAACTCACGTGCTGACTCGGGTCCGAATTTCAAATGCATTCAAAACTTGGGAGTGTTTCAGACCACAAGAAGCATAATATACAAGAGTTAGAGCCTCCATAACTAGCCCGCAGGCCACAATGTACGCACTAACGCAGAATCAAGGTAGCAGTCAACCTACTAATAAGCTTCGCGAGCCGCTCAGTCTCTTGAACAGCAAGGGTCACATTCTTTTCATCGAGGGCTTCAGTAAGTGCTGGGAATGTGGTCGCACCATATCCTATGTTAGATGGCTCAGGTAAATAAACAAACTCACGACTAGAGTGCATTCTTACCGAGCCACTTTCCAGGAGCAACGCCAAGGTGCCTGAACGCCGAACAAGAGTGTCAGTAGATGCATAAAATTCCTACATTACAAGACATACCTGTACCACTCGCGATCCTTGATACCGCCTTCGGAGATGAAACCTTGTTCGAAGAGCCTCAAACGCCTATTGACGCTAAGAACAGCCTTGCGAGCCTTCAAGAATTTCTTTGGAAGCTTGAAATTGACTCCGACGAAGGGAGGAGTCTCGTCAAACGCCGCAGCCATGATCTTCGCATCTCTACTGCTCTTATTACAAGGTAGAATGCGGCGTTTGGCCATCCGTTTATCGCCCCCGCTACTAATATGTCTCGCTTCATGTTTCGGTTTCTTATTGACTTTCGCACCGGCAAGGCCAATGCGGATGGGCAGGCGTCTCGCCACATTCTCAGAGATCTCACCTTCCCCGGCACGCTCATAGATGTGAGGGTTCCCTGCAGCAAGGCCAAGGCGCGGCTCAGGGGACTCGCGCTTCTCTGAGCGAGCCTCTTCGACCTCAGCAGCCGCTCGCGGTTCGTTATCGAGGTCATTCACCTTCGCTACACGCTCATAGACGTGCGGGTCCCCCGCCGCGAGACCAAGACGGACTTTGTGGAAATCACGCTTCTTGTCACGTTCCCCTTTAGCGTCAAATCTTTTACCCATGTCAGGATGATCGCCAGCCAAATCGGCGTGTCTCTTGTGAGCAGAATCACGGCGTACGGACTCGTCCGCTGTCTGGACACCGTAAACGCTCTTGATCCAGTTCCTCAGCTTCCTCCATCGCTTGACACATTTCTTATGGTGGTGATGGCGGTGATGGGATTTCGACTCGAGCTTGCGATATTGCTTATTGAAGTATTTCTCAGCGAGAACGCGTTGCTTGTCCAAGAGAGCACTGGCATGCTGCAAGCCCACGATAGCATGACCAAGTTTGCGGAGGTCGAGTTCAGATGCGAGACCTTGGGATTCCGCTAGATTTTTAACCCTATATAATACTTGAGTAATGCACTGCAGCACTAGGATAACAAAATTCACTTGGTGAGGTACGAGCCAAGCTCGAGCGCATATTGAGTCGTATTAATAGGCAGAATGAGTGAATCAGCGAGACGAAGAGCAACCAGCCCAAGGTACTTGGCAACAGCCACCTGGAATCACTGGTTAGCAGAGCAAGATTGCCCGGATTGAGTAGACGTACGTGACGATGGAAACCAGGGTCAGCATAGAGCTCTTGGTAACGCTAGCAACGTAGAAAGGTTGGTACACGACAATGACAAATACACTAACAGACATACGTGGGAATCATAAACACTATGATAATGGTACACAGCGTCGGTATGCCCGGAGCCAAAACCACCATCAATAGACGCAATCTGAGAACGCCATCAACTGGGTAGTGGATAATACTTTACTCAGACGGAGTTTACTCACACCAAGCCTTTGTAAGAATACAGTATAGTCAGACCCACTACCCAGTGGTCTGACACCGGTACTCTCGGGATCGCGCACGGACTCTTCCTCGAAAGTCAAAGCATCCGCGGAGTCTATGCCCATCTGCTTGATAAGGCCACCGTACTTTCCTTTGTCTGTGCGGGCATCCCACAGAGTGCGATTAGAATCGGTGGGATGCGAGGTGTCCTGGGCAGCCCCGCGGATGAGGTGAGCGAGAGAAGGCGAACCGCGAAATTGCAAAGCGGAACCTGAGACGGCGACATCTACAAAAGAAGTAATAAACCCAGTTTGTCAAGTCTCTGCTGAAAATCTCTTAACCTTACCAAGATTGAGATAGGCCACAACGTGGTCCTGTAGCCAGTCAGAAAAATCTTCTCCCCACTCGGTGGAGCCGATCAAGCCGTACTGGAGAAGCATGGGTCTGACTCAAAAACGGGGCTAGATAGAGTGAACCGTGCTACATACCTCTTCAGCATCGCAACTAGCGATTATGATAGTACGAAAGGGCTTCCAACCGGCCCTAAGTAGAGCACCAAATCCTTTGATGACCTCCGTCACACAGACGGTACCAGATGTAGGATCAGCGGCCCCCATCACCCAAGCTACGCAGGCGTAGCCTCGTCAGCTTTGGTTATCAAATAATTAAACACTTACCATCCCTGTGATTGCCAATCACGATAATCTCATTTTTAATATGTCCAGGGATGACACCCACTGCATTCCAAATAGGGATGACGTCTGTCTTGACCTGGTTCAAGAGTCTCACATCTCGTTTGCTACTCTTCCCATCCAACTTCCAGCTCCACTCATCGCCATGCTTACCGTAGTCGCCCCAAATCTCCTCGAGGAGCCTTTTGGCGTTGTTCCACGAGACAGGCAGAGACGGTATACTCGGGATGTTACCCCCTTCGAGGCGAGTTGCATTGGGATAGGCTGGGTAACCCGGAGTAGTGGGGTCACCAGGATAGTAACTGATGAACTGAACGGAACCACGCTGAACCGAGTCGGGATTACGGGCAGGGCCCTCCGGGTATGGGAGATGCCCGTTCTCCACGGTGACCGAGCCATCGTCCCGGGGATCGGAGAAGATGAGGCAGCCTGCAATCGGCAAGTAAATACTATAATGTAATCAACGAGATTGCTTTACTCACCAATAGCGCCAGCTTCCTGAGCAGCTTTGACCTTGAGGCCACGGAAAACTCCTCCATAACGCACAATCACAATCTTTCCAGTGAGGTCCACTTCCTTTTTCTCAAGCTCGGCGAAATCGGCTCTGCGGCCGTAGTTTGCATAGACAAGTTTGCCCTGCTCTCATCTCAATAGGAAGTCCATATTTGAAGCATGACGGCTTACCGAGACATCCCCTCCGTGGCTAAGCCCGTGCCATGCCCCGATTGTCCGTGCGTACTCACCCGCAGGATCAGTTAGGTCCTCGACTTCCTCAACATTGGCCTTCCAAACAGGTGTTCCATTTTCATCCAAAATATCGAGTGCACGTCCCAAAGGAACATTCATGACTGCACCAATGCTTTACTTTCAGCAAGATGGCACGTGGGGAATGGCATGCTCACCGGGATAATATTTGTCGATCCAAGCCGCAGGCTCAGAGATATTAGTGATAGAGCGAGTTGCTTTCTGCGACTCAGGAGATCCAGCATCATAAACAGGAAGTTCTCCTGGCCTAGGAATGGATAATTCAGCTTGAAGCAGCTCGAGGAATCGTTCCCCAGTCTCGAGATCCCGAGGGCTTCCCGCAAGATGCGGAAGAGATGAGTAATATTTGCTCGTAGAGATAGCACCCTCAGTATCCGGTACTTCCCTGAGCGCATCCGAACGAAATGGTCATTGTCAATGATAAACAGTAGTAGTAGAGTTTGTTGGCTCACAAGAAACGACGTTCTGCCTCCTGCACAGTCAAACGTCCACGGGAATCAGGGTTGGCAGCCACTTGGGGGTGCCGAAGAATGTTGCGCCGTCTCGCAAACCCTCGCACAGCATGAAAGGCGAACCCCACCAAACCGACGCATGCCAAAACACGGAAGAAGATTGCCTTGCGCGAAAGCCCTCGATGACTAAGAGCTGGATATGAAAATCCCTCCTTTGGCGCCATATCATCGCCATTCTCTTCGAGGAAAGAGCGCTTTTCGACGTCCCCCATGTTGTGCAGGGCTGGCAGAGACAGAGCAGGGTTTCGAGTGTGGCTGTGTGACCTTCATTCATTTCATGACGTCTCCGCTCACAAGCCTATATGAATCATATACTTGGAGGCTGGAGCAATGCGTCCTCACCTAAACATCAAAAGAAATTCGTCATTGATTTATAGTACTAATGCCAGTCTCGCTACGTAGCATGTATAGACCACAGCGACGGGGAAGTGAACACACAGCCATGCATGAATGTATGAAGATAAACCGATGATCTACAGCATATTGCGGAAAACTTTTGGGAAGTGAACACACAGCCATGCATGAATGTATGAAGATAAACCGATGATCTACAGCATATTGCGGAAAACTTTTTCCGGATAAGTTCGAGGACATGACGTCAAGATGATGTTGTCTCAACTGGAAACAAGCCCAAGGTTAAAAAACAGACCGCAGTACATACTCCTGAACACTCCGGGAATGAGAAAAGAAATACGTCGAATGAATGGGATGGCGCGCGAGTATGAAGGGGTGGGTTGGGGATGGAACTCGGGACATATGAGTTGACATGAACGCATCTCATAGAGTGACATCCATCTTCTCGTCATTTGCGACGGTTTCGTCCATATTCTCGAAGACTTGACTCAAAAACTTCTCATCTTCAGTGCCAAGGCAGCTGGCTTTGAAAAGTGCGACATTTGCTGCTTCCCGAGCCGCGTCTGCTTCATTCGGCACAGCATTCGCTATCAAAACGCACGACGCACGACGCACAGTCTCAATGTTATGAAGCATAAGAGAGCGCGTCTTCATAACAACATCATGGGCACAGACTTGGTCAATACGAGGCCGATCAGTTGGGTTGGGAGCCATGAGACGCGTGATCATATCAATGAGGGTGGGAGTAAGGCCGGTGAGGTCGACATCAGAGAAATCGTGTTGACGAAGATGATGCCAAGGAGCACCCCTATAAGTCCAAATTAGAATCTTGGGGAATAACCAGTTGACGTAGAAGTTACGCACATATCAGGAACGACGATGTTACCGGCGCACTCAAGCATAATCATCCCAAAGCTGAAGATGTCAGCCTCCGGGCCATACTTGCCCTTTAATATCTCGGGTGCCATGTACTCCCGATCACCTTCACGATCTAGTCCTTCGCTCCCGTCGCCAAACGATGCAGGCCGTGGCCAGCGCGACGCCATACCGAAGTCACCAATGCGAAGACGACCTTCCACCGTTATAAATATATTCTCCGGTTTGAGATCCAAGTGGATGATGTTTTGATGATGGATGTGAAGGACCCCCTAATATCATGAATGATCATTAGTAAACATCCTCATGAGGCTCGATAGCACCCACGTTGCCAATCTCAGACATAATTTTCCATATCCTCGGCTCATCTAACCGTGCAAACTTTGCGCCAAACTCAAATAAGAAGTCGGCCAGGTTACCCAATTCGCACAGTTCCGTCTGAATGAAAAGCATCGAGTCTTGTTCCCATCCATGCACGAACTGCAAAATGTTCGCATTTGGTGACTCTCGTGGTGAAGCGGAAGGCAGGGAAAGCGATAGTGAACGGGACCGCCGTGAAGTAGTCTTGGATGACAGATGGCGCAGGGCATCGAACTCTTCAAGCAAGCGATGTCTATGCCTGATACCTTCATAATGCTTACTCTTTTTGACAGCATATAACTTGGGTCTCACACTGCCAGACGTGACGCGAGCTCTGACGCGATACGCTTGGCCGAACGAGCCAGCACCTAGTGTATCCTCGACGATGAATTCGCGCTCAAACCGCCCACGTTCTTCCTTGACGCCATAGTCAAGCACGACATCCCCTTCATCTTCCCCTTCACTGTCATCAGGGAAGGACGGAGCTGGCAGAAGACTGACGGGACGGCTAAAAGGGAAAGTGCTGAACTGATTCGGAGAAGAGCTGGCGGAGGATGTCTGCGATTGAGAAAGAAGCGGGGAGCGGGGATGATTAGAGCGAATGTTAGAAAGTCGTCTGAGAGGGGAACTATCGACAAAAGACACCCTTCGCGACTCCTTTTCTTGGGCCTCTGTAGTAAGGAAGCGACCTTTGCCGAGAACAGGAGAATTCCACTCATCCGCCAGAGGTGACCTCGAAGGTGTTCCAAACCCTTCGGAACCACTATCGCTCGAGAAGCTCCACGCACTACTACTCGTCCTCCTCATAATGTCTGCTCTCCTCTTATTGATCCCCATACTTGCTAAC
>WNFI01628054.1_pt3 | contig 10562 bp, 10 predicted proteins | sample 5400471 | NCBI WGS metagenome assembly WNFI01 (sample SAMN13153348, study PRJNA577476) | soil metagenome | isolation source: 100 cm saprolite on Douglas fir-dominated hillslope | place: USA:California | collected 2013-09-17 | reverse complement strand
GGCCGGCGTGCTCTACGCCATGCTCTTCGGCATCGTGCCGCTGGAGGCGATCAGCTTCGTCACCTCGGGCAACGTGGTGTTCGCCACCCTGATCGGCGGCAGCGGCTCGCTCTACGGGCCGGTCATCGGCGCGTTCGTCTTCATCTGGCTCTCGGAGTCGGTCAGCACGCTGTGGGCGCGCTGGCCGCTGCTCCTCGGGGTGGCGTTCGTGATCGTGGTGCTGTTCCTGCGCGGCGGCGTGGTGGAAGCCTGGTCCAGGTTCTTGAAATGGCAATCCTCCAGACAGAGCGCCTGACCAAGTCCTTCGGCGCTCTGATCGCCGTCAAGGACGTCAAGCTCGCCGTCGAGGCGGGCAGCCTGCACTCGATCATCGGCCCGAACGGCGCCGGCAAGACGACGCTCTTCAACCTCCTCACCGGGAGCTTTGCGCCGACCTCAGGCCGGATATTTCTGGATGGAAAGGAAATAACCGGGACGCCGGCGCACCGCATCGCCCACCTCGGCCTCGCGCGCTCGTTCCAGCGCACCAACGTCTTCCCCGCCTTCTCGCTCCTCGACAACGCATGGATCGCGGCCTTCGCCACCGGGCCGTCGTGGAATGGACTGCTTTTCAAAAAATTGAATCAGTATCCCGAGGCCATGGAGCGCGCCCGCGCGGCCTTGTCCGACGTTGGTTTACTGGAGAAATCGAAGCAGCTGGCGCGCGAGATCTCCCACGGCGAGCAGCGCCAGCTCGAGCTGGCGGTGGCGCTCGCCGCCGCGCCGCGCGTGCTGCTGCTCGATGAGCCCGCCGCCGGCCTCTCGCCCGACGAGACGCGCAAGATGGTGCAGCTGGTGCGCACGCTGAAGGGCCGCTACACGATCGTGCTGATCGAGCACAAGATCGACATCATCATGAGCGTCTCGGACCGCATCTCGGTGATGCACTTCGGCAGCCTGATCGCCGAGGGCAGCCCCGGCGAGATCCAGCGCGACCCCGCGGTGCGGCGCGCCTACCTCGGCGGAGCGGCCGCTTGATTCTGCAATTGAAAAATATAAATACATTTTACGGGCTCGGGCATATTCTGCATGGCCTCTCGATCGGCGTGGCCGAAGGCGAAGTGGTCGCGCTTCTCGGCAGGAACGGCGCCGGCAAGACCACCACGCTGCGCAGCGTCACCGGCCTCACGCCGCCGCGCTCGGGCGAAGTCCGCTACAAGGGCCGCGACATCGCCGGCCTCGACACCCACAAGATCAGCCGCATCGGCATCGCCCTGGTCCCCGAGACGCGCGACATATTCAGTTACCTGACGGTAAGAGAAAACCTCGCCATCGCGCAGCGCAAGAGCTCGCGCTGGCAGGTGGAAACCGTGCTCGAGCGCTTCCCGAACCTGCGCGAACGCCTGGACAGCAAAGGCCGCTCGCTCTCCGGCGGCGAGCAGCAGATGCTCGCCATCGCCCGCGCCCTCCTCACCGGCCCCGACCTGCTCCTGTTGGACGAACCCTCCCAGGGCCTCGCGCCCCTGGTCGTCGACGCCGTAATGGGCACGATCCGCACGCTCAAGCAGGAGCGCGTCAGCATGCTCCTCGTCGAGCAGAACGCCGAGATGGCGCTCCAGCTCGCCGACCGCGTCTACATCATCGACCACGGCACCGTGGTCTTCGAAGGCACCCCCGCCCAGCTCCGCGCCGACACGCAGGTCACGTCCACCTACCTAGGCGTCGGCGGCTAGGCCGCCTCGAAAGGCGCAAAGCGTCATAGACTCCCGTTTCAAGGCGGGAAGGGGTGTGCCGCCATGGCATTCTCTGTCGCTGCTGGCGCTGCCCGCCGCGGCGCACGGTCCCGGCGACCCGCCGCATCAAAGCCATTGCCTCGGGGATCTGAAGCTCGAGAGCGGCGAGGCGATCCGGGATTTCTGCATCAGCTACGTCACCCACGGCACGCTCAACGCCGCCAAGTCGAATTCGATCCTGATGGTCACCGCGATCAGCGGAAACCATCACCGCATCGACTACCTCATCGGCCCGGGGCGCGCGCTCGATCCGTCGAAGTACTTCATCATCGCCACCGACGCGATCGGCAACGGCCTCACCACCTCGCCGTCGAACTCGAAAGCGCAGCCGCGCATGCAGTTCCCGAAATTCAACATGCGGGACATGGTGGCGTCGCAATACCGCCTGGTGACGGAAAAGCTCGGCATCGGCAAGCTAGTGACCGTGATCGGCGCCTCCATGGGAGGCATGCAGGCGCTGCAGTGGGCGGTGAGCCATCCGGACACGATGCACAGCATCGTGCCGATCATCCCGCTCGGGCGCACGCCGGCCTGGACCACCAACGTGCTCGAGCTCACTCGCCAGGCGATCTTCACCGATCCGGCGTGGAAAGGCGGCGAGTATGCGGACGGCGCGCCGCCCGAGCGCGGCATGCGCATGTGGGCGCGGCTCCTGTTCAGCGAGATCGTTCGCACGCCGGACCAGCTGCAGGCCGATTTTCCGAACAACCTCGACACCATCGCCTGGCAGAACGGCCTCGCCGAAAACCTGTGGAAGCGCATCGATGCGCGCGACTGGGTCTACCAGACCTGGGCGTACGACCAGCACAACATCGGCACGACGCCCGGTTTCAACGGCGACTACTACAAGGCGCTCAAGTCGATCAAGGCGAAGACCTTGATCCTCGCGGGCGAGGGCGACCTCCTCAATCCCGAAGCCAACGCCCGGGAAGCGGCCATGTACATCCCGGACGCGCGCTATGTCACGCTCAAGACCCGCCTGGCGCTCGGGCACTGGTCGGGCGCCGGCGCGACCGCTCCGGAGAACGAGCTGCAGAACGCCGAGATCGGCAAGTTCCTCGACGTCGTCACCCGGCACGGCCGCCTGATCCAGTAGCCGCGACAGCGCTGCGCCTGCGTACGGGAGGATACGTGCCGGTTATCGAAACAGCGAATTTCAAGATTCATTATGTCGAGGAAGGTCAGGGGTTCCCGGTGGTGCTTATCCACGGCCTCGCCGGCGACTGGACCGCCTGGAAACCCTATCTCGCGGCGTTCAAGGAGCGCTACCGCGTCATCGCCTTTGATAATCCGGGCTCGGGCCAAAGCTCGCCGGTCACCGGCCCAATTACCATGGCCGACCTCGCCCAGGCGACGTTGGGCCTGATGGACAAGCTGGGCGTCGAGCGCGCTCACGTGGTGGGCCGCTCGATGGGAGGCGCAATCGCGCAGGAGATGACCTTTGGCGCGCCGCGGCGCGTGCGATCGCTTGTGATGGCGGGGTCGTTCGCCAAGCTCGACCCGCTCGGCGATCGGCTTATCCGCAACATGCGCAGCATCCTGCAATGGCGAAAAAATTGGACCGAGTGGGCGAAGCTCGTATCGCCGAGCTTCGTCTCCCCGGACTTCTTCAACGCGAACCGAGAGAAGATGGCCGATATAGAGCGGCTGCTGAGCGATGAAAGTCGTGATCAGACCTCCTACGCGCACCTCGCCGAATGCGTGCTGCAGCACGACGTCCTCGATCGGATCGGGTCAATCCAGTGCCCGACGTTGATCATGGCGGGCCGACTCGATCCGATCTGCTCGAAAACTTCCACTGGGTGGATGAAGGCGAGGATGCCGAAGGCGGAGGTGGTGCTCTTCGAGCAGAGCAGCCACTTCTTTCTGATGGAAGAGGCGCCCAAGGCCATCGCGACGCTGAACGACTGGCTCAAACGAAACACTCCGGCCTGAGCCGGCCCGATGGCCATCAGGATCGAGAACAGCTTCCATGTTCCGGCCGGCATCGAGCAGAGTTGGCGCATCATCAACGACGTGCCGCGCATCGCTTCCTGCATGCCGGGAACGCAATTGACCGGGGTCGCAGGCGATGGAAGCTACCGCGGCCATGCAAAGGTGAAGATCGGCCCGGTGCAGCTGCAATTCAACGGCGAAGCCCGGCTTTACGACGTCGATCCGCTCAGGCACAGCATGAAGGTTCGCTCGCGCGCTTCGGACGCGAAGGGCCGCGGTACGGTTGCGAGCGAGATGGGCTTCGCGTTGGTACCGGACGGTGAGCGCACACGGGTCGACGTCGTCACCGAGCTCACTCTGACCGGCGCGGTAGCTCAGTACGGGCGCGGTGCCGGCCTGATCAGGGAAGTGGCGAATCAGTTCACCAAGGATTTCGCCGCCAACCTGGAAAAGCTGGTGCGCGAGGAAGCGGGTGCGCCCGAGGCAGAGGTCAAACCGGTTTCGGCATTCAGGCTGCTTTTCGCTGCGATGCGCGCCCTGGTTTTGCGCTGGCTGGGCAGGAAACAAACATGAAACCCGCTCCGTTCAAGTATCACGATCCTCGCAATCTCTCCGACGTGCTTGGCCTGCTCGCCTCGCTGGAAAACGCGAAGCTCTTGGCCGGCGGGCAATCCCTGGGGCCGATGTTGAACTTTCGTTATGTGATGCCCGATCACCTCATCGACCTGAATCGAGTCGGCGAGCTTGCCTACGTCCGCGTCGACGGCCGGCAAGTCAAGGTCGGGGCCATGACGCGCCAGCGGACGCTGGAGCGCAGTGCCGAGCTGCAACGGCTTTGCCCGATCTTGCACGAGTGTCTGCAGGAGGTCGGGCATTTCCAGACCCGTAATCGCGGCACCCTCGGCGGCAGCCTCTCGCATCTCGATCCCGCCGCCGAATTGCCCGGCGTCATGGCGCTGTATGACGCCGTGCTCGAGGTCGCAGGGCCCGCCGGCAAGCGCAGTGTCGCGATGGCTGACTGGGGCCGGGGTTACATGACGCCGAATCTCAATCCGGACGAAGTGCTGACCGGCTTGTCATGGGACGCCTGGGATGGACCTCATGGCCATGCCTTCGCGGAGTTCGCGCGTCGGCGCGGCGATTTCGCCATCGTCGGTGTTGCGTGCCTGCTGGCACTCGATGCAAGGCAGCAAATCAAGCGGGTGGCAATCGGCCTGATAGGGGTCGGCTACGCGCCGGTGCGCGTGACGGTGGCGGAGCGCCTGCTGACAGGCGCGCCTTTCAACGACGGCGCGCTCGAGGCTGCAGCGGCCGAGGCGCGCAAAATCGAAGCCAAAAGCGATCTTTACGCCGGCAGCACGTATCGCCAGCGGCTAGGCGGTGTCCTGACCACGCGAGCATTGAGGACGGCTTACGAACGGGCCAAAAACCATGACCGATAGACGCACCATCGACGTGACCGTCAATGGCCGACGGATTTCGCGTGAGGTCGAGACCCGGCAGCATGTGGCCGACTTCCTGCGCCGGGAACTCAATCTCACCGGGACGCATCTCGGGTGCGAGCATGGCGTGTGCGGTGCGTGCACGGTGTTGCTGGACGGCGAGGCGGTGCGCTCCTGCCTGATGCTGGCGGTGCAGGCCGACGGGCACGAGCTCATTACCACCGAGGGCCTCTCCGCCCCGGATGGAACGTTGAGCGCGATCCAGCAAGCCTTCTGGGACGAGCATGGCCTGCAGTGCGGCTTCTGTACGCCCGGGATGCTCACGACGCTGACCGCGTTCCTCAAGGAGAACCCAAGCCCGACCGAGGACGAGGTGCGCGGCGCGATCTCCGGAAACTTGTGCAGGTGCACTGGATACGCAAACATCGTCGCCGCTGCCCTGAAGGCAGCCGAGCGCATGCGCGGGGAGGCCTGAGGATGGGACCGAGAAACTTCGGCGGGACCGTCAAGCGCATCGAGGATCCGGCGATCCTGAAAGGGCGCGGTCGCTATGTCGACGACATCGCCATCCCCGGAATGCTGGAAGTCGCGTTCGTGCGCTCCAGCGAGGCCCATGCGCGGATTCTCGGCATCGATACGAAAGCTGCGGCTGCGCTGCCCGGAGTGTTCGCGGTGCTGACATTGGCCGATCTCGGCGCGCAGTACTCAGCGAAGCGAATGGTGCAGGCAAACCCGCATCCCCTGCTCAAGCAGAACGTTACCCAGTTCCCGCTTGCCGGCGAGGAGGTGTGTTACGTCGGCGAGACCATCGCAATGGTGATTGCCGAAAACCGCTACATCGCCGAAGACGCGGCACAGCTCGTCCAGGTCGACTACGAGCCGCTGCCGGCAGTCATCGACGTGCTGCAGGCGGCGCGGGCCGATGCGCCACGGGTGCACGCCAATTCGCCCGACAACCTGGTCGCGCGCATTCCTTGGAGGTTCGGCGATCCGGATGTCGCATTCGCCAGGGCGAAACACGTCTTTCGTGAATCCTATGTCCAGCATCGCGGCGGCTGCCATTCGATGGAATGCCGCGGCGTCGTCGCCGCGTACGACGCCTTCTCGGACCAGCTCACGCTCTGGAGCTCGACCCAGTCGCCGTATCTCGTCAGAGGCTTTCTGTCGCAATACATCGGCCGCGAAGAAGCAAAGATCAGGGTCGTCGCGCCCGATGTCGGCGGCGGCTTTGGGCCGAAGGCCGCGCACTATCCGGAGGAACTCGTGCTGGCGCTGGCCGCGCTCAAGATCGGCCGCCCGCTCAAGTGGATCGAGGACCGGCGCGAGCACTTCCTCGCCACCACACAGTCGCGCGATCAGGTCTGGGAGGTGGAGATCGCCGCCGAGCCCGACGGCAAGGTGCCGGCGATCCGCGCGCGGGCCTGTCACGACCACGGCGCGTACGTTCCCTACGGCCTGCTGCTACCGATCAGCTCGATAGTCAATTTCCCCGGCCCCTACGCGATCCCCTCGGTGGACATCAGCATCGACGTCGTATTCACCAACGCAGTGCCCACTTCGCCGATCCGCGGAGCCGGTCGGCCCTTCGCCAACTTCATCCTCGAGCGCGCGATGGATTGCGTCGCGCGCAACCTGAAGTTGGACCGGGCCGAGGTGCGGCGCGTCAACTTCATCCGCAAGGAGCAGATGCCTTATGCCACGGGCGGCAAGATGCCGAACGGCAAGCCGGTGGTGTACGACAGCGGCGACTACCCGGCGTGCCTCGACATGGCCCTGAAGGCCTCAAGTTACGCAGACATCGCGCAACGGCGTGCCGAAGCCGCTAAACGCGGCCGCTGCCTCGGAATCGGCATTGGCAGCTACAACGAAGATACGGGCATCGCGCCGTATGAAGGCGCGACCGTAAGGGTATTTCCCTCGGGCAAGGTGGTCGTCACGACGGGTGCGGGCGCGCAGGGCCAGGGACTAAGAACCATCCTCGCCCAGATCACCGCCGACCAGCTGGGAGTCAAGCCCGAGGAGGTGCTGGTGGAAATCAGCGACACCGCGGCGTTTCCGATGGGAATGTCGACGGCCGGCAGTCGCACCACGGTGACCGCCGGCTCGTCGGTGCACCTCGCGGCTGTGGCAGTGCGGGAGAAGGCGATTCGATTCGCCGCTGAGGCAATGGAATGCGCTCAGCAAGATCTGGAGATCGAGGCAGGTGCGGTGCGCGTAAGGGGCATCCCAGACAAGAGCGTTCTCTTAGGCGAGATCGCGCGGCGCCTGACTGGCCAGATTGCGGTTCCCGGTCCGGCGGGCTTCGCGCCGGGCCTGGACGCCACCGCGTACCACGCCGTGGAGCGGCCGGTGTATGCCAACGGCAGCAATATCGCCGTCGTTGAGGTCGACCCGGACACCGGGCGCGTCGACGTGGTCGACTACTTCGTCGCCCATGATTGTGGAACGATCATCAACCCCGTGCTTGTCGATGGCCAGATTGTCGGCGGCGTTGCCCACGGCATCAGCAACGTCTTGTTCGAACGGATGGTCTACGACCGCGATTCGGGACAGCCGCAGACGACGAACTATGGCGAGTACCTGTTGATCTCGGCCCCCGAAATGCCGCAGGTGCACGTCGAGCATATGGAGTCACCGTCCCCCTGGAATCCTATCGGCGTCAAGGGTGCCGGCGAGGGCGGGACCATTCCGTGCCTCGCCGCGGTCGTCTCGGCGGTCGAGAACGCGTTATCGCATCTCGGAATCAAGGTGAACGAATATCCGCTTTCACCAGAGCGAATCGTCGAGCTGATCGAGTCACGGGGACAGACCCCGTTTTCCAGCGGTCCTTAGCGGTTCACTCGACCCTACAATCTCGTACCTGTCTTGTTCCGCTCGTAGGAAAGCGATTCGAAGCGCAGGCCGCGCTCTTTCGCGTGGCGGAACGCGGCGAAGATTTCCGCGCGCCGCGGCTGGCGCGCGAGCGGCCGGTAGCGCTCCATGAACTTCTCGTTACCCGGATCGCAGTAGTTGTCCGGGTGGTACTGGTCCATGATGTTCACCGGCGCCTCGGGCATCTGCGCGGCGACCCAGTCGAGCACGGGCACGGTGCAGCACTCGACGTGTCCCGGCATGATCAGGTGCCGGATCGTGAAGTCCTCTCGCCAGTCGCGCAGCCTGAGCAGGTTGGCGGTCACGGTGTCCCAATACCAGCCGGTGCGCGCGAGCTCGATCGCGCAGCGTCCCGGCCCGAACTTGAAGTCGGGCAGCCACACGTCCATGGTGAGGCGCAGCAGCTTCATCGCCTCGTCCGACTGGAAGAAGTTCGAGTTCCAGAGCATGGGCGCGTTGAAGGCGCCGTCGAACATCGCATCCGCGCGCCTGCCGGAGAATTCGGCGAACCAGTCGGCCTTGGTGGCGAGCGCGGCTTCGAGATCCTCCCTGCCGGGCTGCAGCTCCGGCAGAAGCGCGATCGCCTCGAGGATGGTATGCAGGTGAATCGTCGGATCCCCGCCCACCCAGTTGACGTTGTGGCAGCCCTCGAGGCGCAGCACCCAGGCCATCGTCGCGAGCGTGCGCGCGCTGACCGCCTCGCCGTTCAGCCGGTCGGTCGAGATGTCCCCGTTCTGGCAGAACGAGCAGCGCATGTTGCAGGAGGTGAAGAAAATCGTGCCCGAGCCGTGCGTGCCGCGGTAGATGAGCTCCTCGCCGCGGTGGTGAAAGTGCGACGAGACCCGCGTCTCGGAGGCGAGCTTGCAGGCGCCGAGCTTCTCTCCGCGCGTGCGGTCGACGCGGCAGTCCCAGCGGCAGAAATTGCAGTGCGCGAGCATGCGCCGCGCGAGCCCGGCGACGAGATCGAGCAGGCTCGGCCGCGGCCGCTCCGTCGGCAGCCGCGCTTCGCCAGACCGAATTGTTTCTCTGAGTTTCAGGAAATCTTCGGTTCCGGCCTGCAGAGCGCGCCATAGCTCTTCTTCGGACGCGTCGAGCGCGACGCCGGCGGGTAGCGCTGCGCAGATCCGGAACTTCGCGGGCAGGCGATTGGCCGCGACTTCGCGATACCATCCCATGCAGCTGCGGAAATCGGCCTCGCGCCAGAACGAAAGCGCGTCGAACGCGCTCATGGCGCCAAGTATAGCTCTCGCTACCTGCCGGTGAATTTCCGCGCACGGCCTTCGAGCAGCGCCGCGGTGCCCTCTTTCAGGTCGTGCGTATCCGAGGGGTGGTTGGAAACCGCCTAGGCCCTAGGTTTCGAGTGACCGCTTTCGGCCAAGAGCGGACACTGGATAGTTGTTTCCTTATGTGTACAAACCTTCTGCGCGCAAGGCGGGCTCAACTTCCGCAAATGCTCTTACATGAACCGCGTTAATTCCAACTGCTCTCGCCGCATCAATGTTCTGCAAGAGATCGTCAAAGAAATATACGGCGTCCGCCTGCACATCAAGTTCTCGAAGGACGTGTTCATAGGCTTCAGGATCCGGTTTCACGAATCCGGTCAAGTGAGACACAAAATTTGAGTCGAACAATTCCGGTAGATCCGGAAAGCGCGCCCAATGCACAGGGTTGGTATTACTCAGACATCCAACGTGATGTTGCGTACGTAGATTTCGAACAAGCGTCTTTGCGCCATCAAATAATCCTCTGGGCCATGTTGCAAAGGCCTCAATGAACTCAGAGGGTCCAAGCTCCAGCCGCCACTCTTCAATGAACTGTGCCGCAAATATCTCTGGTGAGATAAGCCCGCGCTCAAACCGCCTTACTGCATTTGATGCCAGCCAGCGACTCCAAATGTCCTGCCGACTAAGTTCGTACGGGAGCAGTGTTCTTAGGCCTTTTTCTCCGGTGTTCTCAATCAGAACCCCACCAAGATCGAACAAGATCACCCGGCCACTTCGCATCCGATACCGCCTCTTGGGCAAACTTGCCGGAAAGTCTAATCTTGAATGTCTGCTTTGGGTGGCGTGTTCAACCGATCGACGCAACACCTTCTAATCTTGCCAGATGAGGAGGTATGCGTATGGAGGGGAACGCACGGCCGAGGGCAGCGCCCCACCAAGCCGGAGTAGACTTCCCGCTCTGCTCCCAAGGAGGAGGCACAGCCGATGAGACGTTTTCATTGGTTGATCGTGGCCGTAATGTCGTCCACCGCGGCCCCGCTGCCGTGCACGGGCGCGGCGGCGTACCCAGAGCGTCCGATCACGATGATCGTCGCTTATCCGCCGGGCGGAGGCACCGACCTGGTCGGGCGGGCGATCGCGCCTCACATCGAGAAATACCTCGGCGGCGGCGCGAAGATCGTGATCGTCAACCGCTCAGGCGCGGGCGGCGAGGTCGGCTTCACCGCGCTCGCCAACGCGCCGGCCGACGGCTATACGATCGGCTTCGTCAACACGCCGCCGCTCATGACGATCCCGATCGAGCGCGCGGCGCAGTTCGG
>WNFI01087192.1_pt1 | contig 10562 bp, 7 predicted proteins | sample 5400471 | NCBI WGS metagenome assembly WNFI01 (sample SAMN13153348, study PRJNA577476) | soil metagenome | isolation source: 100 cm saprolite on Douglas fir-dominated hillslope | place: USA:California | collected 2013-09-17 | reverse complement strand
AGGCAAAGATGAAGGTGCGCCAGCGGAAAGAACATACTTTGCTCGTGGATATTACGCTGCAAATATAGCAGACTTCGATGGTAATCACGTTGAGTTCGTCTACAAAGACTTTTAGGTACAGTGCGGGATAATCTCATCTACAGAGTGGTACACTTTTCGATTAGCAAATGCACGAAAAATGCAAATGGCTACCGATTTCGATTAACACTTTTTTGGCAAGTGGGGCTCTGTGGCACTTTCCGTGATGAAGCGAGAAGTGGTATCATAGAAGAAAATAAACTTCATTCTCCAGGTGATCCTCTCTTGAAAACACATCCCTTACTTGCCGCTGAGTTCTTGCTTCTCCCTGCTGACATGCAGGTGGAAGAGGTCGAGACAGACCAGAATCGGCTTCTGCTGGTGCTGTCGTCGACACAATTGACGACAGTGTGTCCCTATTGCTCTTCCCGGTCGGCCCGCGTGCATAGCCGCTACACCCGCACGCTGGTTGATCTGCCTTGCCAGGAGCGTGCCGTGGTGCTGCGCGTCCAGGTGCGCCGGTTTTTCTGCCTTAACGCAGCGTGCGCTCGCACGACCTTTGCCGAACAGTTTCCTGCGCTCGCACCAGCCTATGCGCGACGGACACACCGTCAGCTCCAGCGGCTCTGCCAGATTGCCTTTGCCCTCGGTGGCAGACCAGCGGCGCGTCTGCTCGTACAAGAGGCGATGCCCACTAGCTTCTCGACCGTGTTGCGTCTGCTGCGTCACTCCCCTGCTCCCGACTTCCCCTCACCACACATCGTTGGAATAGACGACTTTGCGCTGAAAAAAGGCGACCGCTATGGCACCATACTGGTCGATCTGGAGCGTCACCGTCCGATTGATCTGCTGCCTGATCGCGAAGCCGCGACCCTCGTTGCCTGGCTGCAAACGCATCCTACTATCGAGATCGTGAGTCGCGATCGAGCCAGCGCCTATGCACAAGTGCAAATAGAAGGAGAAAGTTGCCACTTTCGGAACAAATACTTGCCGCTTTTTGCTCCGTATTGCGAGAAAAGTAGCTCTCTCGATCACTCGACCTGAAGAAATACTTGCCGTAATTCCTAATGAAGAAGCAATATATTGCCATCATTTCGAGAAATATGTTACCCTGCCTGCATCCCATCGGGACATATCAATGAGACAGGAGCAATTCATGACCAGACCCCTTGATGGTATTGCCCTTCAGACCTACGTTCGGCGTCTCAATCTGCCAAAAGATGCGCACGACCAGCTGATAGCCGTTCGTTCCTCGCCCCCAAGCCGCCTGCCGGATAGTCGTGCAGGCAATATGCCAGTCTGGTATCCGTCCAAGAAGATGCAATGCATCATGAAGGCGGAAAGTGCCAAAGTGGAGTTCGCTTTTCTTCTCGAAGCTGAACACGACGATGAGGTGGTAGAGTTTTGGGATCAACCCCCGCCCATTGAGCTTTCATATCATGATCGGCGAGGGCATCTCCAACAGCCGCTCCACACCGCTGATTACTTCGTTTTTCGCTACGAATCGGCAGGTTGGGAGGAGTGCAAACCTGTTGAAAAGTTGATCCAGTTTGCCCAGCAACACTCGAAACGATACGTGCTCGATGAACAAGGACAATGGTGGTGTCCTCCAGGAGAGGCGTTTGCTGCTAAGTATGGGTTGACCTACCGCGTGAGAGCCTCAGACCAAATTAACTGGACAGCTCAGGACAACTGGCTCTACCTAGACGACTACTACCAGTGCCTGGAGAAGTTAGCCATTCCTGAGACGGAACTCTCCACCCTCTTCCAGATTGTGAGTACCCATCCTGGCATCACGCTCGCTGATCTTCGCAAGGCCGCATCTCCCATTCGTTCTGAACACATCAATATTGCCATTGCCCGACATGCTCTTTACGTTGATCTGAAAACCCATCGGCTAACAGAGCCAGAGCGCACTCCTCTTTTCCTCAATCGGAAAGTGGCGCTTGCCAATCGCTCTTCCAACCAAAAAACAGATGATCTTGGTATTGCAGCTCATCCTGTTGTGATTGAGCAAGGAAGCCAAATCCTGTGGGACGGCAAGCCGTGGCGCATCGCTGTAGGGCAAACGGAGTTAACGCTAGTCTGTGCAGAAGGAAAGCCCATTCCCCTTTCACGTGCGGCTTTTGAGAGCCTGGTTAAGGAAGGCAAAATTGTCGGCCCTCCGATAGAAGTTCACTCTAGCATGACGGCTGAGGGAGAAGCCTTGCTAGACTTGGCGCGGGAGGTGGACTTGGCGACTGCAACCTTCCGCAATCGCGTCATTCACCCTGAGCAGTATCATGATGACGAACAAGAAGAGATAGCCGTTCGTGCTGCAACCATTCCCGCCCGAACAAAACGCCTTTGGCGGCAACTGTACCGGGAAGCAGAAGTCACGTATGGGAGTGGGTACATTGGCCTGCTTCCCCATTTTACCAACCGGGGAGGCACCCGCAGGGTAAAAACGGAGGTTAACGACCTCATTGAAGAGGTGCTCACAACACACTACGATACGCTTACCCGCAAACCCAAGCGGGGAGCCTACGGCGAGTACATCACGCAGTCCAAGGAGAAACATCTGCCAACCGTCTCCCAACGAACCTTTTACGCGCGAGCAAAGCGTCACAAAAGCGTGTACGAGCAAATATTAGCACGTGAAGGGGCACGAGCCGCTTACCCTTTCAAGGAATACCACCACGGGTCCGAAAAAACCATCCATCGGCATGGGAACTACGCCTGGTCGATGGCGCATATCGACCATCTGGAAGTCGATCTAGAGCTTTGTGATTCCAAAACGAACCAGATCCTGGGCAAATGCTGGCTCACGCTCATGATTCTTTCGTATCCTCGGCGCATTGCGGCGTTTTACTTGACCTTTGACCCTCCCTCTTACCGCTCTGTCATGATGGTAATGAGGCTGTGTGTCAAGCGGTATGGAAGGCTCCCTACGGCCATTACGGTTGATGGTGGGCCAGAGTTCAGGAGCGTGTACTTTGAACAACTTCTCGCGCTGTATCGAGTGCGCAAGCACCAACGCCCCTCTTCGGAGCCACGATTCGGGTCTCCTTTGGAAAGGCTGTTCGGGACAATGGACACCTCCTTCATCTACCATCTGCTCGGCAACACCCAGGCAAGTCGGTACCCCCGTAGCATGACCAAAGCGACTGATCCTGAACGTCACGCCGTCTGGACCTTACCTGATCTCGCAGAACAAGTACAGCAATGGGCAGATGAGGAATATGATACCATTGTGCATCCGGCACTCCACATGACCCCACGTGATGCTTACACCCAGAGTATGGAGCGAGATGGAGAGCGAGATCACAAGCGTATCCCATATGATGACCGCTTCAAAAAAGCCACCTTTCCGACGACCCAGAAAGGGAAAGCATTGGTGCAGCCAGGGAAGGGCGTGCGCATGAACTACCTGGATTACTGGTGCGACGAGATGCGTGACCGAGCTGTTGAACGTACCAGCGTCGCAGTGCGCTATGATCCTTTTGATGTGACCGTCGGGTTCGCATGGATCAACAAACAGTGGAGAAAATGCATTTGTCCCGCTGACGATCTCGCGGGTTGCTCGGAACGAGAGCTTCAGCTGCTCGCCTCGGAATTGCGCCAGGTAGAGATTACGCAGAAACAGCTTGCCGACTTCCGGCGGAAGAATGCAGCAAAAGAAGTGATCTTACGTCAGCAACGCCATGATCGGGAAACGAAAGCGGCTCTGTCCGTTCTGGAGGGGGAACGTGGGACGCCATCGTCACTCCATTCCACCGTTCCTGAAGAACCAACTCCAGACGAGGAGCGTGAGCCATGGAAATTCACCGCCCGGCACGCAACTTCCAACGGCGATACGCTGCGGGTCTTGAGGCGACTGCGCTGATGGAAGAAGACAAACAGCTTGACGAGGGGCCGGAGCGGTTTGATCCCGTGCTTCTCACGCAGCCGAAAGCGGAGCGTCTAGCCTGGTTTGAAAAGGAATGTACCATTGAACATACAAACCTGTTGCGAGCACGCGATGCCATCCTCCAAATCATTTGCTCTCCAGGAGAGGGATTAAGCTTGAATCGGCTTGGGACCATGGTCCTCGTGATCGGTCCGAGCCGGGTCGGCAAAACAACGCTCATCAGGCTCTTGGAGCAGGAGTTGATCGCACGAGCAGGCGAGCGTTTGCGCAGTTCACCTGCCCATCGCCCTTTTGTGAGTATCAGTGCCACGGGCCCAGGAGCAGGCCGCTTTGATTGGGTTGATTACTACACAGCAGTCCTTCGGCAGGTCAACAATCCTTTTCTGGGTCGGAAGCCTTCAGCTATCCGTGTGCGTGACCTGCGCGAGGCAATGGAAGAAGCCCTCATTCAACATCGCCCCTACGCGGTGATCGTCGATGAAGCACATCATCTCGCCAAAGCTGCAAGCGGTCGGACGCTCCAGGATCAACTCGATCATCTGAAAGACCTGGAAAACCGTACGGGTGTGTGTCATGTCCTTGTGGGTACCTACGAAATGCGGCGTTTCCGCACGGTCACTCCCCAACTGGCAGGCCGGAGTGTGGATGTCCATTTTCGCCTCTACGATGCAACCAAAAAGGAAGAGCGCGAAGAATTTCGTAGTGTCTTGTGGGCACTCCAACGGCAGCTCCCGCTCGAAATTGAGCCATTGCTCGTTGAGCAGCACTGGGAAATGTTGTATGCCCGGAGCCTTGGCTGTATCGGATTGCTCAAGCTGCACCTTATCCGAGCGCTTGCCCTGGCGCTGACGGAACATGCCCAAACGATCACCGAAACGCATCTAAGAGCGACGGCTCCATCAGAAGATCGAGTCAAAGAGATGCTGAGTGCCGCGCTCGCTGGTGAAGAGGATCTGACAGAACCGGAAGGAGCTGATGAACGGCTTCTGGAATTACTTGGATTGAGAGAAAAGGCCACCGTCGTGTCCACAACGCCTGGGAACATACAGGATCAGCCAACACCTGGACCTCGTGGCCACAAGCCTGGAGATCGGAATCCAGGCCGTGATGACATCGGCGAGGGTTTCGATCAAGATTCCCACAGAGAGCAGGTGGCAGGATGAATATGGACACACTGACAACCAATACACTACCTGGACGGAAAGTCCACCAGCATCGGGTAATGATCGAGATGCCACCTCGCAGCGAATTGTACTGTCTGGCCCCCTTGGGGATGGGAACCGTCGAGATTGAGAGTCTCACCAGTTACATCCAGCGGTTGGCCTGGGCCTATCGAGTTAACCCACGTGTGTTAGTAGCAGAAGTCATTCTTCCCCATCTGAGCAACACGCATTACGCTGATCTCGCCCATCTGGGAAGCTTCAGCCGCACGCGTTCCATGAGCATCAACGGCGTCGGCGAGGTAGCACAGGATTGGGCCAGAACTCTTGAGCACTTAACCATGAGATCGGATCTCCGGCTTCTTACCCTCCATCCATGGGCAGATGGCCTTCCTGCCTGGGGACTTCTGCGTCAAAAGCCTCAGTGGTGTCCCGTTTGCTACGACGAATGGCGAGAACAAAAGCAACCAGTGTATCAACCACTCCTGTGGGCCATCCAGTCGGTAACCATATGCCTACGGCACGCGCAGCCATTAGTCGAACTCTGCCCTGTTTGTCGGCAACCCCAGTCGGCCATTGCGTCGAAGCGAGGACTGGGATGCTGTACGCAATGCGGAACTTGGCTAGGGGGCCATCCGAGAAACGAACAATCATGTGAAGAAGACCTCATCGATTGGCAAAAGTGGATCAAGGAAATTGTAGAAGAACTTATCCTTGCAACTATGATGTTTGGCTCGCTTCCCTGGCATCTGGTACCGGCTGGCATCAATGCGTGTGTTGAAGCGGTTGGGGGAACAAGGCAACTTGGCCGTATTACGGGGGTTCCAAATGTGCTGTTTTGCAACTGGCGAAAGCAGAAACGCACTCCCTCCTTTACCTATCTGTTGAAAGTCAGTTATGCGCTGAACTTCTCTCCGCTTCAATTAATGACGGTAGAATCGGAGCGGATCAAGAACACGCTCCGAGCGAAGATGGTGTATCGATCTCCCCCGCGTGTTGGATTACCTGCACCTGCATCGAAAGGAGACCTGGACAGGATTCAAGCGTTCCTACAAACCATGCTTGAGGGAGAAGTTGCTCCCCTTCCCTTACGTCATATTGCCCAGCAACTCGGTGTGGGAGAAAAATTTCTGGCAGGTCGTTTCCCTCACGAATGCGCCCAAATCCTCGCTCAATATCAAGCCTCTCGTTCTGAGCGAGCAAAACAAAGAGTGGTACGCGAGTGTGCTGAGGTGGAACAAGCTGTACGTACCTTAGATGAGCGGGGCATTCCTCTCAGCCGTTCTCAGGTCGTCACCCTGCTTTCTAATCCAAATATTTTACGGAGACCAGAAGGGAAAGCCACATGGCAAGCTCTCTGTCGCGAACGAGGACTTGAGTCATGATGCCAGAAAATGGTTTAGTGTCTGCCAATTCGGAAGGTGAAAGTTGCCATTGCGGCAAACTTTATCTTCCATTTGCAACAAGCGGTCAAACAAGGCGCTCAAGAGGCGCTTCAAGTCGCTGACCGCTATCATCTGCTGGTCAACCTGCGTGAACACCTCAAAAGCTTTCTCGATCACAAACGCACGAGCCTTCCCAAAGTCGAGGTAAATCGTCCTGATGCGCAAGCGGGAGAGGCCCTTGCCGCATTGATGAAACCGCTGGTGGCAGAGCAAGGGCCAGCGTCTCCGCAGGATGCAAGCCTTGCCTCTTTTGTGCGGGACACGAAACGAGAAAAATGGTTTCATACACCCTCTCAAGGGGCTTTAGCACACAGCCAGGCCAGTCGCACACGTCGCCTCGCTCGCTTTGAGCAGGTACGAGCTCTCCATCAGCAAGGCTTGAGCATGCGCACCATCGCACGCGAACTGGGGATGAGCCGGGCGAGCGTGAGTAGCTTTATCCAGGCAGAGACCTTTGCTGAACAGGCTCCTCGGCCAAGAAAAGGGGTCACCAACAAACTCGATCCCTTCGTGCCTGCTCTTCTCAAGTGTTGGCAGGAAGGCGAATACAATGGTGCTCACCTTTACCAGCACATCCGAGACCAAGGATTTACGGGGTCGTACGGGCTGGTGAGGCGACTCGTCGCTGATCTGCGGCGCATGCATCCACCCGCCTCTGGTACTCGACGCAGTTGGGTGAGGAAAGATCGTCCGGAGCTTTTCGATCCGACATTTGGCACGCCCCCTTCGCCGCCACAACCGAAACGCAAGCGTTTGTCTCCGAGTCAAGTGGCCTGGCTGTTTGTCTGTCAGCCGCACAAGCTCACACAACGGCAGCGCAAGCAGCTGGAGATCGTCTGCCAGGCAGGGCTTGACTTCCAGCACGTCTACGAGTTGGCGCAAGAGTTTGTGACGATGGTGACACAGCACCAAGCCGAGGTCTTTGAGGCGTGGTTACAGCGCGCCGAGCACAGCGGCATTGCGTCGCTCAAGGGATTAGCAAAAGGGTTACGGCGAGATGATGCGGCTGTCAGTGCTGCTCTCACCCTTCCCTGGAGCCAAGGGCAAGTGGAGGGGCAAATTACGCGGCTCAAGCTGCTCAAGCGCAAAATGTACGGCAGAGCCAAGTTCGATTTGCTCAGGCTGCGGGTGCTCAATGCCGCTTAACCTGAGCTTGTCTCTACCGTGCGCAATGATGAGTGGGCTGAGCGCTTCGCTCTTTGCGATGACTGGTCAGTCCTCTTCGGTTTTGACATGTGACCTCTTCTCCTATCTTGGTGGGCTTGGAAAGAGGACGGGCAGATTGCGTTGCATTCGCATCCATGGTCGGAGTAGCAGAGGATGGAGACCAGCACTCACCAGAAATGCTACGACTCCCACACTGCTACAGACCCACAAGGGTAAGGTGAACGCAGCCAGCAGCAGGCCCACAAAGCTCCCGGCCAGCACACTATTAATCACGGTGATCATGCCAGGCATCGATAAGTAGAATTGCAACCAGACGGTATGCATCGCTTCATAGCCAGATGCCCCTTCCCAATCATCATGAGCGGAGAGGATGAAGTAGGGCTGCATCTGCGGGGCATACTCCAGGTAGAGGTGGCGAATGCGGTTGATCCCGCGCGTATAGATAGTATCTGCCATGTCCGCTTGCAGCACGCGCTCAAAAGTGATCAGCCCCATAAAAAAGAGGGTGGGAAGGACGACGAGACTAAACACATAAAAGGCTGTTCCCAGGTGGGAGATCTGTCCCACAAAAGCCAGCGCAATTAAGCCGCTAGAGACGGCTCCCACAAAGAGACTGGAGCGGCCGTTGACTTCGGAAATGGTCATGGCTCGTCCAGTCTGCAAGTTATAGTGTTCGGTCGTCATGATCGCGACGAGTGGCGAGGAAAGCTCCATGGGAGGGTGGTCGTTGTTCTGTTGCTCCATCGGTATCTGTTCCTTTCGGGGACTGCGCTCTTCCCTTTGCATGCAGAAAGAGTGCTCAGTATGCTTCTCGTTCAGTGGTCTTCCAGCGTGCTGTGGACCGTTCTTCTTATTCTACCCCACTCAGAGATGGAGCCGTTGTCTCAGTTGCATGGGCCGCTCGTGCTATCAAGCCTGGAGAGTCATCGAGTTGCCGCTTTCTAGAAAGCGGACGAGAAGTCACAGGTCAAAACCGAAGGGGACTGGTCACTACTAAGGAGAAGACCACATTGGTGGGTGGTCTTGAAGGATGCCTGAGTTCCTGTTTCGTTCCATGCCTGGGATACAGTTCACCGAGGGAAATCACGGAAAGTGCCACAGAGCCGGAAGTGGGACTAAAGTTCAGTGTCAAAAACAAGCGTGATTATAGCATGTAATTTTTGCCAGGTCTTCACGTCCTATAATTAAAAGTGGTAAAAACAAGGGAAACGGGGTAGTTGGCTTCTTCATCACATCCTCTAGTAGTAACCCCTAGCCTCAGAAACTGTTGCGAGGCGGTTTCTCCATGTCGCACAATTTTGCAGCCTGTTGAAAAATGCTTCTATAAAGCTCATCAGTAAAAGGGATACCTTGCTGCTCGACCCCTGCCTCCCCTGAGCCAATCAGCAGGAGAAAAGGCTGCTCGGCCCCAACGGAGGCCGGCTACACGCTGGAAAAGGCGCCAAAAAGAGGAGCACAGCGCTCCTGCTGGCAACGGTGCTCCCATTGGACATGGTGGATAAATCGATCAGCCCTCTGCAAACGCATTTCGGGCCGGTTTGTGGTGATGAGGCAGTCCAGAGGGGCCTGCTCTTCCCCGAGTGAGGCTCCCTCCGAGTGCTTCTGCGGGCACCTTCACCCATCGCTCCCGCGACATCACCCTGCACCCACCTCTGGCTACGTTTGCCCCCTCGTTCGCGCGGCTGCACGAGCCTCACCCGCAGCGCTTCGTGAGGACGGACAAAATGGTAGTAAGCCCGCCACCACTCCAGGTGAGCCAACAGGTGGGGAGTCTGCTGCGCCGTGGCCCAGGTTCGACGAGCCAGCGCCGCTATCCCATGGCGGATGGTCAGATTCACCCGCTCGATAAAAGCGGTGTTCAGCCGCCCTGAGAAGCCCATCCCCTGTAATGCAGCCGAGAGATCGGCCTGTGTCCCCAGACGCATCACCTGCGAGACGCGGATCAGCTTGCGCCGCTGGTAGCTTTTCTTCACCTGACCATAGATCAGTCCAGCCGCCACTTGCCACCGAAGCACTTCCCGCCCGCTCCGATGCACCTGGAGCCACTGTCCAAAATGAGCGGTGAGCGCATAGAAATACAAATTTAACCCATCACTGGTGAAGAGCGGAAGGCAGCTCGGGGCCAGGAGCTTTCGGAGAGAGTGGATGAGCAGATGGGCCATGGTTTGTGTGCGAGGGCCGAGCTCCAGCACCGGCAGGATCTTGGTGAGGGGATCGATGGCCAGCCAGAGCCACAGCACCTGCCTGGCGCAGCGCAGCCGGGTGCGCAGCTCGTCCAGTTGCAGGTGCGGGAGCTGCAGATGGAAGAAGAAGCGCTCGTGCAGGGTGTGCGCGTGCTTGCCAGCACGGGACAACCAGGTGGTAATGGTCGCTTGCCGGTAGCCGAAGACCCGCTCGGCGGCAGAAGCGTCCAGCCCTTCGGCCAGTGCCGAGAGCACCATGGCGACCTGCCGGGAAGGGGTTTTTAGACGATACAAGGGCGTGTCGCGTCGAGCACTGAAGGTGGTGTGGCAAGCCTAACAGCGAAAGGTCTGGATCCGCTCAGAATGGCCATGCGTGCCATCTCCGACGAGGGCATGGATTTGAGCATCGGTGATGCCGAGGTACGCACACTGCTGATTGGGGCAGGCGAAGCCCTCGGTGTTCACGCGCTTGGGAGCTCCCCGCCGGCTTTTCACCTCGCACCACGGGCGCACAGAAGCTGGCGCGGGCCCTCTTCCCGATAAGGGAGTGGAGGCAAGACGACAAGCGGGGCAATCGTCTGGGCTGCGGGGCTTCAACAGACCCACGCGATGCGCAACGAGCTTGTGGAAGAGCTAATCGTTGATCCGTAAGCGAAAGCCAGGCAGAACCAGACGGGAAGTCCGGCAGATCCGGCCAAAC
>WNFI01218316.1_pt1 | contig 10563 bp, 11 predicted proteins | sample 5400471 | NCBI WGS metagenome assembly WNFI01 (sample SAMN13153348, study PRJNA577476) | soil metagenome | isolation source: 100 cm saprolite on Douglas fir-dominated hillslope | place: USA:California | collected 2013-09-17 | reverse complement strand
TGCGCGCGCCCTGGATGACATTCAAGCCGACGCCGCCGCAGCCGAGCACTGCGACCGTGGACCCGGGCGTGACTTTGGCCGTATTGATCACGGCGCCGACCCCGGTCGTCACCGCGCAGCCTACCAGCGCCGCGCGGTCGAGCGGGATCTTCGGATCGATCTTGACGAGATTGTCGCCATGGACCGTGGCGTACTCGGCCATGACGCCGCAGCCCGAGAAGACGTTGAGCGGATCGCCCCGGGCGTCGCGCGTGCGCAGCGTGCCGTCGGGCAGCGTGGTGATCGCCTTGCCCTGCTCGAGGCACAGCACCGGGCGGCCGGCCGTGCAGAAGCGGCACTTTCCGCACATGTAGATGAACGAGGCGACGACGTGATCGCCGACGGCGAATCCGCTCGCGCCCTCGCCCACCTCCACCACTTCTCCGGCGGCCTCGTGGCCGAGGATCAGCGGCGGCGGCATCGGGATCGTGCCGTTGGTCGCCGAAAGATCGGAATGGCAGACCCCGCAAGCGCCGAGCCTGATCGTCACTTCGCCGCGCCGCGGCGGCTCGACGGTGACCTCCTCGACCACCACCGGTTTGTTCAGCTCCCTGCAGACCGCTGCCTTTGCTTTTCGCGACATCGCGCGGAGTATATCTCGGACACTCGGCTAAAATGTCGCGGTTCACGAGGAGAATCGGATGCTCGTCCGCGACAAGCTGTTCATCGGCGGCCGCTGGGTCGCTCCTTCCGGCAGTGAAATGATCGACGTGCACAACGCCGGCACCGGCGAGGTGATGGGTCGCGTGCCGGCCGGCAACGCGAAGGACGTCGACGCCGCCGTCGCCGCGGCGCGCGAGGCGTTGGACAAATGGTCTTCCACTTCCCCGAGCGTTCGCTCGGAACTCCTCGAGAAAATCTCCGCAGGCCTCAAGGCGCGCGCCGACGAGCTGGCGAAAACGATCGCGCAGGAGGTCGGCATGCCGCTCAAGCTCGCCGGGCGCATCCAGGCCGGGCTGCCGATCGCCAACTTCGCCAATTTCGCGAAGCTTCTGAAGGAATTTGTTTTCGAGGAACGGGTAGGAAATTCCCTGGTCATGCGCGAGCCGGTGGGCGTCGTGGCCGCGATCACGCCGTGGAACTACCCGCTGCACCAGATCGCGCTCAAGGTGGCGCCGGCGCTCGCCGCCGGCTGCACGGTGGTGCTGAAGCCCTCGGAAGTCGCGCCGTTCAACGCCTTCATCCTCGCCGAAGCGATCGAAGCCGCGGGCCTGCCGCAGGGCGTGTTCAACCTGGTGACCGGCTACGGCGCGGACGCGGGCGAGGCGCTCGTCAGGCACCGCGATGTCGACATGATTTCGTTCACCGGCTCGACGCGCGCCGGCAAGCGGATTTCGGAGCTCGCGGCCCAATCGGTCAAGCGCGTGGCGCTCGAGCTGGGAGGCAAGAGCGCCTCGGTGATCCTCGACGACGCCGATCTCGCCACGGCGGTGAAGGGTACGGTCAACGGCTGCTATCTGAACTCAGGCCAGACTTGCACCGCGCTCACGCGCATGCTCGTTCCCGAGGCGAGGTACCAGGAGGCGGCAAAAATCGCCGCGGAAGTTGCGAAGAGCTTCAGCGTCGGCGACCCGCTCGCCGAAACCACCAGGCTGGGGCCGCTCAGCTCGCAGGCGCAGCTCGAGCGCGTGCGCGGCTTCATCAGGAAAGGCCTGCAGGAAGGCGCCGAGCTCCTTGCCGGCGGCGCCGACGCGCCCGAGGGCGTGCCGCCGGGCGGCTACTACGTCAAGCCCACCGTGTTCGGAAGGGTAAGCAACGACATGACCATCGCGCGGGAGGAGATCTTCGGCCCGGTGCTGTCCATCATTCCCTACAAGGACGAGGAAGACGCGGTGCGCATCGCCAACGACACGGTGTACGGCCTGGCGGGCGCGGTGTGGTCCAGGGACGACGCGCGCGCGCAGCGCGTCGCGCGCCGCATCCGCGCCGGGCAGGTGGACGTGAACGGCGGCGCCTTCAACATGAACGCGCCCTTCGGCGGCTTCAAGCAGTCCGGCCACGGCCGCGAGGCCGGTGTCTATGGCCTCGAGGAATTTCTCGAGTACAAGTCGCTGCAGCTCAAGGGATGAAGGTTTCAGATCTCCTGAGTTTGAAGGGCCGCGTCGCCCTGGTGACCGGCGGCTCGCGCGGACTGGGATTGCAGATGGCCGAAGCGCTCGGCGAAATGGGCGCCAGGGTGGCGATCACTGCCCGCAAAAAAGAAGAACTTGAACAAGCAACGAAGCATTTGGAGAAGCAAGGCATTGTTGCTGCTTCCTTCGTCTGTGACATGGGAAAGCGCGAAACCATCGCACCGGTCGCCGACGAGATCCTGAAGAAATTCGGCAAGGTGGACATTCTCGTCAACAACGCCGGCGCCACCTGGGGCGCGCCCGCCGAGGAGCATCCGCTCGAGGCCTGGGACAAGCTGATGAACCTCAACCTGACGGCGGCGTTCGTGCTGACCCAGATCCTCGGCAGGAAATCGATGATCCCGGCGAAATGGGGCCGCGTCATCAACATCGCCTCGATCGCCGGCCTGATGGGGCAGGACCCGCGCATCGTGCGCACCATTGCCTACAACACCACGAAAGGCGGCCTCGTGAACTTTACCCGCGCCCTCGCCGCCGAATGGGGGCAGCACGGCATCACCGTCAACGCCATCTGCCCGGGCTTTTTCCCCTCGAAAATGACCCAGGCGACGCTCGGCACGACCGGCGAGCTGATCCGCGACTGGACGCCGACCAAGCGCCTGGGGAACGGCGAGGACCTGAAAGGGCTGGTGGTGCTGCTCGCCTCCGAAGCCTCGCGCCACATCACCGGGCAGGCGATCGCCGTCGACGGCGGAGCGAGCGTGATATGACCGGCGACGCCAAGCTCGCCTTCACGCGCGACTACCAGAAGCGCATCCCCTTCGTCTCGCACCTTAAGATCCTCACCGAGACGCTCGGCGAGGGAACCGCGCGGCTCTCGCTGCCGATCGAGCCGCACCTCACCAACAGCATCGGCACCGTCCACGGCGGCGTCATCATGTCTCTCCTCGACGTCGCGTTGTGCACCGCGGCGCGCACGCTTCATCCGGATTCCCTGGGCGTGATCACCATAGATATGAGCACTTCCTTCATCGGCGGCGGCAGCGGGGCGCGGCTGCTCGCCGAGGCCCGCGTGCTGAAGGACGGCCGCAGCATGATCTTCGTCGAGGGCGAGGCGAAGAACGAGGACAGCTCGCTGGTGGCCAAGGCCATTGCCACAGTACGAGTAAGATTGAAGGACAGGTAGCCAAAAGGGGGAGGCCTGTCATGGGCAATTTCGTCGTCGAAGGACATACCGTGCCCGCGGGACACGGCTGGACGTGGATCGCCAGCGCCTGGGACCTGTTCAAGCGCGCGCCGGCTTTGTGGATCGGCATGATCCTCACCCTGGTGGTCATCCTCGTCATCATCGCCCTCGTCCCTTTCCTCGGCTCGATCCTCAATATGGCGCTCAGCCCGGTGTTCGCCGCGGGCCTGATGATCGGCTGCCGCACGCTGGAGGAAGGCGGTGAGCTCGAATTCCGCCACCTGTTCGCCGGATTCCAGACGCGGACCGGCACCCTGATCGGCCTAGGGCTGCTCTATCTCGCCGCGATGATCGCCATCGTGCTGGTGGTCGGCGCGATCACGGGCGCGAGCATGTTCGCGTTCTTTATCGGGGGCGCCAACCCTTCGGCCGGCGCGGCGTTCACGACCATAGCGCTGGCGATACTCATCATGCTCGCCCTGATGGTGCCCCTCGCCATGGCGATCTGGTTCGCGCCGCCGCTGGCAGTATTCCACGGCCTGAACGCCTTCGACGCGCTCAAGGCGAGCTTTATGGGCTGCCTGAAGAACGTCGTCCCGTTTCTCGTTTACGGCCTGATCGTGTTCGGCTTCGCCATCCTCGCGTCGATTCCCTTATGCCTCGGCTGGCTAGTGCTCGGACCGGTGATCGCCGCGTCGATCTATACGTCGTACCGCGACATCTACTTCACGTAGCTCACCAGTTCGCGAACAGGCGCCGGCCGCGCCAGAACCAGGCGAGCCCGGCGAGCTGCAGCAGCCACAGCGCGCCGAGCGCCCAGTGATAGGCCTGCGGCGGGTAGCCGGCGCCGCTGCGCGGCCAGAGCTCGAGCACGAGTCCCACCAGCCACTGCCCCAGGAACATGGCGAGAAACACGAAGCTGTTGACGGTCGTGTTGAGGCGTCCCGCCATCTCGGTCGGGAAGCGGCGCAGCAAAAGCGCATAGGCGAGCGTCGCCGCGCTGCTCGAGAAGGTAAATAGGCCCCACAACGCGAGCGCGCCGGTGGTCACGCCGAGCGCGAGCACGGCGAGGCACAGCGACGCCGTCCCAATGCCGCCGGCGATCAGCGGCAGTATCGAGGCGCCGCGCCGGGCGCGCTGGTCGGCCAGGCGACCGAAGGCGAGATAGCACTGGCTGGCGCTGACCATCACCACGGTGCGCCGGAACGCCGCATCGGCAATCAGCGCGCGCACGCCGCCCAGCGCCACGGCGAGCGAATCGGGCGCGGTGACGGGCTTGCGCTCCGGCGCTGCGCAGAACACCGCGACGCTCGCGGCGAGCGTCGCCAGCGCGAAAAAAGCCGCGATGGTGCGCCAGTCCGTGACGCGCAGCGCCATCTCGAGCGGCACGGTCACCGTCATTGCGCCGAGGATGCCCACCGCGAAGGCACGCGAATTGACGGTGGCGAGGTGCTCTTTCGGGTACCACAGCGCGAACGCCTGGAACGAGCCCATCAGGCACACCGAGACGCCGAGACCGACCAGGGCGCGTCCCAGGATGAGATGGCCGAACGAGCGGGCCAGCGCAAACGCGAAGGCGCCGGCTGCGGCCACCAGCAGCAGCGCGGCATCGACGCGGCGCGGACCGTAGCGGTCGAGCAGCACGCCCATCGGGATCTGGGCGAGCGCAAAGGCGAGAAAATAGACGCTCGTCAGCAGCCCCAGGTCGGCGGCGCCGAGATCGAACTCCGCGGCGATGTGCGGGCCGAGCAGCGCGTTCATCGAGCGGAAGGCGTACGAGACGTAGTAGCCGGCGACGAAGGGCAGAAAGACGCGCAGCGTCAGCCAGGCGTTCGACCGGTACTGCGCGGAGCTCATTGGAACATCGGCGTAAGATGCAATTCTGAAGGAGCGCCCGGCTGAACGCTGACGATCTCGAGATGCTCGCGCGGCTGCTTGCAGCGCTCGGCGCCGGCGCGGCGATCGGCTTCGAGCGCTCCTACCACGGCCGTCCGGCCGGCTTCCGTACGCACGCGCTCGTGTGCACCGCCTCGAGCCTGCTGATGCTGGTCACGGTGTATGAAGGTCACTGGATGCGCGCCGCCTCCGCCGTGGTGCAGCTCGATCCGACGCGCATGGCGCAGGGCATCATGACCGGCATCGGCTTTCTCGGCGCCGGGGTGATCATCAAGGAAGGCCTGTCGGTGCGCGGCCTGACCACCGCCGCCTCGATCTGGATCACCGCCGCGATCGGCATCCTGGCCGGGATCGGGTTCTACTTTCCGCTGCTCGCGTCGATGGTGCTCACGCTTGGCGTGCTGTCGCTGTTCCGCATGTTCGAGTCGCGCATGCCGACGCAGAGCTATTTTCATTTCGACGTGCGCTTCGCGCGCTCCGCCGCGATGAGCGAGGAGAAGCTGCGCGGCCTGGTCGAGAGCCACGGCTTTAGCATCGCCAATTTCAGCTACCGCCTCGAGGGCGAAGGCCGCGTGCGCCGCCACAGCATGGTCATCCGCTCTTCGGACCGCTCGAGCGCGGGCCGCCTCGCCGAGACCCTGGACCATACTGAGACGGTGCTCGAGTTCCGCATCGCCCCGACAGGAGACTGAGGGCCCGGTCAGCTCTTCGCGCTTTCCAGCCCGCCGACGTAGAAGCGGTTCCAGGTCGGGCTGATGACGATCTCGTTGACGCAGGCGCGCGCCGGCAGCGTGGCGATGAACAGGATGGTCTTGCCGAGGTCCTCGGCCTGCAGCATGCGCGCGCGCTCGTGGGGTGGCGGCGGCACCGGGCGCTTCTCGAGGATCGGCGTCGCCACTTCGCCGGGCAGGATCGAGGTGGCGCGGATGCCGTTGGCGCCTTCTTCCATGTTGAGGGACTCGGTGAGCGCGACCACCGCGTGCTTGGTGGCGTTGTAGCCGGGACCGGTCAGCGTGCTCGCGTAGCGCCCAGCCCACGACGAGATGTTGATGACCAGGCCCTCCTTGCGCTCGCGCATCGCCGGCAGCACCGCCTGGCAGCAATAGAACATGCCCGAGAGGTTGACGGCGACGATCTGGTCCCAGCCGTCGACGGAGACGTTCCGAAAGTTGCGCTTGGGCAGGTTGATGCCGGCGCTGTTGACGAGGATGTCGATGCGGCCGTGCCGCTTGAGGACGGCCGCGGCGATCTTCGCCACCTCGGCCTTGTCGGCTACGTCCACCGCCAGCGCCTCGCCCTTGCCGGCCGCCTTGAGCTGCTTTTCGGCGGCGGCCAGCGTTTCCTTGCTGCGGCCGGAGATGACGACGTGGGCGCCGGCGCGCGCGAGCTCGATCGCGCCGGCCAGGCCGATGCCCGAGCCGCCGCCGGTGATCCAGGCGAGCTTACCGGCGAGCATACTGAGTGGTGCCGAAGAGTACTTCCGCCTGCTCCTTGCTGAAGCCGGGGGTTTGCCTGCGGCGCTCCGCCAGTACTTCGACGCCGCGCTTCACCGCCGGCCGCGCGGCAATGCGGTCGCGCCAGCGCTTCACGTTCGGATACTCGTCGATGTTCACGCCCTGGCGATCCGGCGCGCGCAGCCACGGCATGATCGACATGTCGGCGATGGTGTATTCGCCGCAGGCGACCCACTCGCTGTTTTTCAATTGTTTTTCAATGACCCCATAAAGCCGGTTGGCCTCGTTCTTATAGCGGTTCATCGCGTACTCGATCTTCTCGGGCGCGTACTGCAGAAAATGGTGCGCCTGCCCGAGCATCGGGCCGATGTGCCCCATCTGGAACATGGTCCACTGCATCACCTGCCAGCGATCGCGCAGGTCCCTGGGCAGGAACTTGCCGGTCTTCGAGGCCAGGTAGAACAGCATCGCGCCCGACTCGGCGAGCGCGAACGGTTTTCCGCCCGGGCCTTCCTGGTCGACCATCGCCGGGATCTTGTTGTTCGGCGAGATGGCGAGAAACTCGGGCTTGAACTGGTCGCCGGCGCCGATGTCGATGGGGTGGACGCGGTACGGCAGCCCGGTCTCCTCGAGCATGATGTGGATCTTGTGGCCATTCGGTGTCGGCCAGGTATAGAGGTCGATCATGGTTTGCCTTTATTCATCGTCGGGAATGACTGCGGTGCCTGCGATCTTATCGTGCCAGCCCTGCTTGCGCCGGTCGAACGCAATCCACAGGAACCCCAGGTAAAGCGGCAAAGCGGAAACGAGATAGGCGAAAAGGCGGACCACCAGGCGCGCGGTGCTCGGCGGCCTTCCTGTTTCCGCGTCGACGATCCTGGCCGCGATGGCGATCTTGCCGGGTGTCGCGCCCTGGTAGCGCCAGAAGAGCAGCGTCCCCACCGCGATGACGAGACCGGCCGCCGCGTCCCAGTAGCGCGGCACGTCGAGCGAGAAATACTCGGTGCCGAACGCCATGACGACGATCGGGCCATACACGACGAACACCACCAGCCAGTCGATCAGGAACGCAGCCAGGCGCTGCCAGAAGCCTACGTAGCCCGGCATCGCGCCCTCAGGCCAGCTTGACCAGCTGCTTGCCGAAGTTCTGGCCGCGGAGCAGCGCGATGAGGCCCTTGGGCGCGTTCTCGAGTCCCTCGACGATCGACTCGCGGTACTTGAGCTTGCCCTGCGCGAAGTACTCGCCGAGCGCCTTCAGCGCCTCGCCGTAGCGCTCCTTCCAGTCGAACACGATCATGCCTTGCATCTTGATGCGGTTGACGAGCACGAAGCGCAGGTTCTTCACCGCGTACGGCTGGGTCGCGCTGTACTCCGCGATCATGCCGCAGACGACGACGCGCGCAAAAAGGTTCGTGAGCCGCAGCATGGTATCGAGGATCTCGCCGCCGACGTTGTCGAAGTAGACATCGGCGCCCTTCGGGCACGCGACCTGCAGATCGCGATACAGGTTGCCCGCCTTGTAATCGACGCAGGCGTCGAAGCCGAGCTCGCGCGTCACGTACTCGCATTTCTGGCTGCCGCCGGCGATGCCGACGGCGCGGCAGCCCCAGATCTTCGCCAGCTGCCCGACGACGCTGCCGACCGCGCCCGAGGCCGCGGACACCACCACGGTCTCGCCCGCCTTCGGCGAGCCGATTTCCTTCAGGCCGAGGTACGCGGTCATGCCCGGCATGCCGAGGATGCCGAGGTAATACGTGAGTGGGGCGCGCGAGCCGTCGATTCGCTCATGCGCCCGCGCATGTACGGGTCGAGCGAGAGCCAGAGATTCCTGACCAGCACCTCGCCGTCGCCGCACTTGGGCAGCGGCGCGGTCTCGATGCGGAAATTGTCTTCGCTCACCGCGCCCTGCGGGCGGCTCGCGAGCACCACGCGCCTGTTTTCCATCTAGAGCGAAGCGAAGCGCGCGAGGTGGTGATCGGCGTCGCCGAACTGCTGCGCCGCCACGGTCAGCCGTCGGAAGCTGTGGCTCACCTTCAGCTCCTCGCTCATGCCCATGCCGCCGTGCAGCTGCACGGCTTCCTGGCCGATGTGGCGAGCGCTGTCGGCGATCTTGATCTTCGCGGCGGAGACCGAGCGCGAGCGCTCGGCGGCATCGATCGCCGAATCGACTCTCGAGCAAGCCAGGCAGGCCATGGACCTCGCCTGCTCATACGAGATGACCATGTCCACCATGCGGTGCTGCAGCGCCTGGAAGGTGCCGATCGGCACGCCGAACTGCTTGCGGGCCTTGAGGTACTCGAGCGTGGTGTCGCAGGCGAATTTCATCGCGCCGACGGCTTCGGCGCAGACCAGCGCGGTAGCGAAGTCGACGGTTTCCTCGATCGCCTGATCTCCGCCGGGCATGGGCTCGGCTTTGTCTCTGGAAAAGACCAGGTCCGCGGCAACCATGTTGTCCATGGTGCGATACGGTTTCATTTTGACGTCTGCGCGGTCGGCGAGGAAAAGCCCGTTGCCGGAAGAGACGACGAGCTTGTCAGCCAGCGGCGCGCCGACCACGCCGAGCTTTTCGCCCTGTTTTCTTTCGGTGTGCGCGAAGGCGAGCTTCATCCTGCCTTCGGCGACGGCCGGCAAGATAGCCCGCTTCTGTTCAGCGCTGCCTGCGCGCGCAACGAGCTGCGCGCCCATGATGGTGGCGAGGTAAGGCTCGACGACCAGCGCCTCGCCGAAGGCTTCCATCACGCCCATCAGATCCACCGCACCGCCGCCAAAGCCGCCGTAGTCGGGCGAGAACGGCAGGCCGGTGAGGCCCATCTGGGCGAGCTGCGACCAGACCCGGGCGCTCCAGCCCTCGGGCGAGGCGACGATTTTCCTGCGCGCCTCGAAGTCGTAGTCCTTCTGCAGGAAGCGCCGCACCGAATCGGCGAGCAGCTGCTGCTCTTCGTTGTAGTCGAAGTTCATAGACCTGCCTCTACAACCCGAGGGTCATTTTTGCAATGATATTTCTTTGAATCTCGTTGGACCCGGCATAGATAGTCGTCTTGCGCATGCTCAGATAGCGCCGCCCCAGTGCCGCGGCGAACTCGTCGCTGCCGGCCGGGCCCGCGGCCTGCATCATCAGCTCGGCGAGCGCCTGCTGGATCTCGGTGCCCTTGATCTTCAGCATCGAAACGTCGGCGCCGGGCGGCTGGCCGCTGCGGCGCATGCGGTCGAGGAAGCGCAGGTTGGTGATCTCGAGCGCCGTGAGTTCCACTTCCACCCGCGACAATCGGTCGCGGAATCTGACGTTATTCAATTCTCCGGAAGAAAATTCCTTGAGGCGCGCGAGCTGGCGCTTGGATTCGCCGATGCGCCCGGTGTTCATGCGCTCGTAGCCGAGGAGATACTTCGCCACCGTCCAGCCCTTGCCTTCCTCGTGCACCAGGTTTTCGGCCGGCACCCTTGCGTCGTCGAAGAACACCTCGTTCACCTCGTGCGCGCCGTCCATCAGCCTGAGCGGGCGTACGGTGACTCCCGGCGTCTTCATGTCGATGAGCAGGAACGAGATGCCTTCCTGGCGCTTCTCGAGCGTCGGGTCGGTGCGCACCAGGCAGAAGATCCGGTCGGCGTAGTGGGCGAGCGTGGTCCAGGTCTTCTGGCCGTTGACGACGTAGTGATCGTTCTTTCTGACGGCTTTTGTTTTCAGGGAGGCCAGGTCACTCCCCGCGCCGGGCTCGGAATACCCCTGGCACCAGAAATCCTCGCCCTGGTAGATGCGCGGCAGGAAGCGTTTCTTCTGCGCCTCGGTGCCGAAGCGCAGCAGCACCGGCGCGCACATCGCCAGGCCGAACGGGATGAGCGGCGGCGCGCCGACGTAGCCGAGCTCCTCCTCGAAAATGTAGCGCTGCACCACGTTCCAGCCGGTGCCGCCCCATTCCTT
>WNFI01155191.1_pt1 | contig 10563 bp, 10 predicted proteins | sample 5400471 | NCBI WGS metagenome assembly WNFI01 (sample SAMN13153348, study PRJNA577476) | soil metagenome | isolation source: 100 cm saprolite on Douglas fir-dominated hillslope | place: USA:California | collected 2013-09-17 | reverse complement strand
AGGGGCATTCGGGGTTGATGCAGTACCGCACTGCCTCGCCCGTTTCGCGCACCAGCGCCGTGCCACAACGCGGGCAGCTGGTTGGCGGCTTCCAGCGTCGGGCGCCCTTGCGCCTTTTGGCGAGCACCGGGCCGACGACCTCCGGGATCACGTCGCCGGCCTTGCGCACGACCACTATGTCGCCAACACGGACATCCTTGCGCGCGATGTCGTCCTCGTTGTGGAGGGTGGCCAGGGACAGAGTCGAGCCGGCGACGAAGACCGGCTCCAGGACCGCGAACGGCGTGACCGCGCCGGTCCGCCCCACGTTGACCGCGATGTCCCGCAGCAGCGTCTCCGCCTCCTCCGGTGGGTATTTGAACGCGATCGCCCAGCGCGGTTCGCGGGAGATGAAGCCGAGCTCCTGCTGCTGACCCAGGTCGTTGACCTTGATCACCACCCCGTCGGTGCCGTAGTCGAGCGAGTGGCGCGCCTCGCGCCATTTCTCGACGTACTTGATGACGCCATCGATGCTGTCGTGCAGGGCCAGGTTGGGGTTGACCCGGAACCCCAGCTCCTTGAGACGTTCCATCACCTCGGCGTGCCTTTTGGCGTTGCCGGTGGGATCCATCGCGTAGATGAATGTCTGCAGCCTCCGCGCCGCCGTGAGGCGCGGGTCCAGCTGCACCTCGATCAGCGGCGGCACCCCGCCCACCCCGGAGCGCAGCCGCATCGGCACGTCCATGATGGTGCGGACGTTGCTGGTCACATCCTCGCCGGTGGTCCCATCGCCCCGAGTGGCGCCGATGGCCAGCTTGCCGTCGCGATAGGTCAGGCTCATCGCCAGGCCGTCGATCTTCAGCTCGGTTACGTACTCGACCTTCTCCCCGACCCGGCTGACGACGCGCTTATGCCAGGCGCGCAGCTCCTCGTGACTGAAGGCGTTGCCCAGCGACAGCATGGGGATGCGGTGCTTGACCTTCTTGAAAGCATCGACCGGCGCGCCGCCGATCCGCTGCGTGGGAGAGTCCGGGGTCTGCAGCTCCTCGTGCGCGGCCTCCAGGTCGACCAGCTCGCGAAAGAGCATGTCCCACTGGTAGTCAGAGATCTCGGGGCTGTCGAGGACGTAGTAGAGGTGGTTGTGGTGCTCGAGCTGCTCCCGCAGCCACTCGGCCCGTGCTCGCCAGTCGCCGGCGTCGGGACCCACGTCGACGGCCACTTTCCTGGAAGCGCGCGCCACTCCTATGCCAGCTCCAACGGCGCGATCGAGGCAGAGAGGATCTTGATGCCAACGCCGTCGAACCGCACGATCAGCTCCTCATCGCTGCGCGTCATCGTGCTTTTGACCACGATGCCGCTGCCAAAGCTCTTGTGGCTGACGCGCTGGCCCGCGCTGTAGCGCTGCACCAGCGGCTCGGCCCTGGCCGGCGGCTGCCGGGAGACGGCGTCGAGCAGCGAGCCACGGCCGCTGCCGCCCCGCAGCCGAGTGCTGCCGGCCGGACGGTGGAGGATGGCCTCGGGCAGCTCGCTGAGGAACCGCGACGGCATGTTCAGGTTGGCGACGCCGAAGAGGTGGCGGCGGAACGCGTGGAAGAGGTAGAGGCGGCGCATGGCCCGGGTCATGCCGACATAGCAGAGCCGCCGCTCCTCATCGATGCCGCCCGGCTCCTCGATCGCGCGCAGGTGCGGCAGCAGCCCCTCCTCCATTCCCACCATGAAGACCACCGGGAACTCCAGGCCTTTGACCATGTGCAGCGTGATCAGGGTCAGTCCCGGCTTGCTCTCGTCGAGGCTGTCGACGTCGCTGACCAGCGCGGTGTCTTCGAGCAACTGGGCCAGGGCCTCGGGCCCGAGCATGCCGGCGTACTCCGAGGCCAGGCCTTTGAACTCGAGCAGGTTCTGCCAGCGCTCCGCCCCCTCGTCGCTGCCGTCGTCGACCATGCGCTGGATGCCGCTGCGAACCAGCATCTCGCCGATCAGCTCCTGCAGCGGTTTCTCGGCCAGGCCGGCGCGGAGCCCATCGATGATGTCGCGAAACTCCGCCAGGGCCGCGGCGCCGGCGCTGCCGATGCCGGCGATGGTCGAGGGCTCGCGGATCACCTCCCCGACAGCGATGCCGCGGGCGGTGGCGGCGGCCTCGATCACCGAGATGGTCTTGTCGCCAATCTTCCGCCGAGGCAGGTTGACGATCCGCCGGAACGCAACCACGTCGGCGGGATTGAAGATCAGGCGCAGGTACGCCAGCGCGTCTTTGATCTCGCGCCGCTCGTAGAAGCGAACCCCGCCGACAAGCTTGTAGGGCACGTTCTGTCGCACCATGACCTCCTCAAGCGCCCGCGACTGGGCGTTGGTGCGATAGAGCACGGCGATGTCGTTGAGGGCCATCTCCTCCTGGTGCAGCAGCCGGCCGACTTCGGTGACGACGGCGAGCGCCTCCTCCTGCTCGTCGTAGACCTGCCCCAAGAAGACTTTCTCGCCGGCGCCGGCCTCGGTCCAGAGCTGCTTCTCGGCGCGCTCGGGGACGCCCTTGATAACGGCGTGGGCAGCGTCGAGGATGTGCTGGGTGGAGCGGTAGTTCTGCTCCAGCTTGACGATGGTCGCCTCTGGGAAGTCGCGCTCGAAGCTGAGGATGTTGCGAACGTCGGCGCCGCGGAAGCTGTAGATCGACTGGTCATCATCCCCCACCACGCAAAGGTTGCGGTGCTGCTCCGCCAGCAGCTGGATGAGGACGTACTGGACCTTGTTGGTGTCCTGGTACTCATCGACGAGAATGTGGCGGAACCGAGCCTGCCATTTCTGAAGCGCGGAGGCGTCTTCGCGGAAGAGCCGTGCGGTCAGCAGCAGCATGTCGTCGAAGTCGAGCGCGTCGGCGGAGCGGAGGACCTTGTCGTATGGCTCGTAGACACGGCCGACGACCTCGGAGAAGTAGTCCTCGGCCTGGGCGGCGAACTCGGCCGGCCCCAGCAGCTCGTTCTTGGCGTGGGAGATCCGGCCGGCGATGGCCTGGGGCGGAAACTTCTTCTCGTCGAGGCGCAGCGTCTGCATCGCCCGCTTAACGGCGGCCAGGCGGTCCGCCTCGTCGTAGATGACGTAGCTGCGGTTGATTCCGATCAGGTGGCCGTCGCGGCGGAGGATGCGGCCACAGATCGAGTGGAAGGTGCCCATCCATGGCGGCGCCTGTCCTGGGCCCACCAGCTCCTCGATCCGGGACCGCATCTCGCGGGCCGCCTTGTTGGTGAAAGTCACCGCCAGGATCTGGTCCGGATGGGCGCGGCCCGACTGGATCAGGTGAGCGATGCGGTAGGTGAGGACCCGGGTCTTGCCGCTGCCAGCGCCCGCGAACACCAGGAGGGGTCCGTCGGGCGCGGTCACCGCCTTCAGCTGCGGTGGGTTCAGGATCGCCGCCAGCTCGGCGGTGTCAAGGGCGCTCACCGATAGATTCTAGGAACGGCCGTGGCCGCCGCGAAGGTCTATCGCAGATCGCCGGTCGAGCCAGCGCAATAAGGGGCTGCCCGGTGGCACAGCAGCCCCGACTCTAGAAGTCCATGCCTCCCATGTCGCCCATACCACCCATACCGCCCATGCCACCCATACCGCCCATGCCCATGTCGCCCATGCCGCCATGGTCGTGGCCGTCGCCGCCGAACGAGGCGGCAGCCTCCTCGGGGGCATCGGAGACCAGGGTCTCGGTGGTGAGCAGGATGCCGGCGATGCTGGCGGCGTTCTGAAGCGCGATGCGGGTGACCTTGGCCGGGTCGACGATGCCAGCCTTGAGCATGTCTTCGTACTTGCCGGTGGCGGCGTTGTATCCGGTGGCGCCCCTGGCCGCTGCGACCTTTTCGACCACGACCGAGCCCTCGGCACCGGCGTTGGTCGCGATCTGGCGCAGCGGCGCTTCCAGGGCGCGGCGCACGATCGCCACGCCGACTCCCCGGTCGCCGTCAAGCTCGAGGCTGTCCAACGCCGCCCGCGCGCGAACCAGCACCGTGCCACCGCCGGGCACGATGCCCTCCTCATTGGCGGCCCGGGTGGCCGAAAGGGCGTCCTGGAGCCGGTCCTTGCGCTCTTTGAGCTCGGTCTCCGTGGGCGCACCCACCTTGATCACGGCGACGCCGCCGGCGAGCTTGGCGATCCGCTCCTGCAGCTTCTCGCGGTCCCAGTCGCTGTCGGTGTCCTCGATCTGCCGGCGCAGGTCGGCGACCCGGCCCTCGATCTCGAGGTTGCCACCGCCGCCCTCGACGATGGTGGTCGAGTCCTTGTCGATCGTCACCCGGCGGGCGCTGCCGAGCTTCTCCAGCTCGGTGTCCTCGAGCCGGAGCCCGATGTCCTCGGTGATCACCTGCGCGCCGGTGAGGATGGCGATGTCCTCGAGCATGGCCTTGCGCCGGTCGCCGAAGCCAGGGGCTTTGACGGCAACCGCGGTGAAGGTGCCGCGCAGCTTGTTGACCACCAGGGTAGCCAGGGCCTCGCCCTCCATGTCCTCGGAGATGATCAACAGCGGGCGTCCGGCCTGCATCACCTTCTCGAGCACCGGTAGGATGTCGGCGACCGCGGAGACCTTCTTGTCCGTGATCAGGATCAGCGGGTTCTCGAGCTGCGCCTCCATGGCGTCCTGGTCGGTGACGAAATAGGCGCTGATATAGCCGCGGTCGAACTGCATTCCCTCCACGACTTCGATCTCGTTGCCGAAGGTCTGGCTCTCCTCGACCTCGATCACGCCGTCCCTGCCAACGCGGTCCATGGCGTCGGCGATGAGGTTGCCGATCTCCTCGTCACGAGCCGCGATGGCAGCCACCTGGGCCACCTCGTCGCGTCCCTTGACGGGCGTGGCCAGCTCCTTGATGCGGTCCACCACGCGGCTGGTGGCCTGCTCGATGCCGTCCTTCAGCACCATCGGGTTGGCGCCGGCGGCGACCATATGGAGGCCCTCGACGATCATCGCGTAGGCCAGCACCACGCTGGTGGTGGTGCCGTCTCCAGCGATGTCGTTGGTCTTGATCGCAACTTCCTTGACCAGCTGCGCGCCCATGTTCTCGAAGTTGTCTTCGAGCTCGATCTCGCGGGCGATGGTGACCCCGTCGTTGGTGATCACGGGGCTGCCGAACTTCTTGTCGAGGACGACGTTTCGCCCCTTCGGTCCAAGGGTGATGCGTACAACATCGGCCAGTTGAGCCGCGCCCGAGCGCAGGTGCTCGCGGGCATGCTCGTCAAAAAGAAGCTGCTTCGGCATGATTCACCTACCTAGTCTTCGGATCCGTTGAGCGCCGCCAATGCGGCGCCACGACTACTTCTTCTTGCCGTTGGTGGCGACGACGGCGAGGATGTCCTTCTCGCTGAGGATCAGGTAGTCCTCTTCCTCGAGCTTGACCTCGTTGCCGGCGTACTTGGAGTAGATCACGCGGTCGCCGACCGACAGGTCGATGGGCTCNNNNTGGGCAAGATTCCTCCTCAAGACCGGTCCGGCGGGCCGGTTAGCACTCGATACTCTGGAGTGCTAATGGTAGCGCCAGCCCCGAGCCCATCGCAACTTCTGGGCGAATCTACCCCGCCAGCCTGAGCCCCGGGTCTACCTCGAGGCTGCTGCCCTTGCCCTCACGCCAGAGATGCCACCCGGCGGCGGCGATCATGGCCGCGTTGTCGGTGCACAGCTCGGGCGCCGGGAGCACCAGCTCGGCTACGGTGGCGACCGCGGTGGCGGCGGCCGCACGAAGGGCCGTGTTGCCGGCGACCCCGCCGGCAAGCGCCACCGACGCGGGACCGGTCCGCTCCAGCGCGATCTTCAAACGATCGACGAGGTGGTCCACCACTCGCGCCTGGAAGCTGGCGCACGCGGCGGCGATGTACCCCGGATCGAGCGAGGACGACTGATCGCGGTCAAGCCCGGCGCCCTGGACCAGCCCCAGGTGCCGCTCGAGGGCGTAACGAACGGAGGTCTTGATGCCGCTGAAGCTGAAGTCGAGCCCGTCCACCTTGATCGCGGGCAGCGGAAACTCCCTTCTCGCCTGATCGACGTCGACGCTGGCGGCCAGGCGGTCGATCTCGGGACCGCCCGGGTAGCCCAGCCCCAGAAGGCGGGCAACCTTGTCGAAGGCCTCGCCGGCGGCGTCGTCGAGGGTGCGGCCGAGCACCTCGTGGGAGCCGTCCTGGCGGAGCATGACGAGCTCCGTGTGGCCGCCCGAGACGACAAGTGTGAGGAGGGGCAGCCGGACCGTGTCGGACTGGAGCAGAGCCGAGTGGATGTGGCCGTCGAGATGGCTGACTCCGACCAGCGGCAGACCCTGCTCCAGGGTCAGGCCCTGGGCGAAGCCAACCCCGACCAGGAGGGCGCCGACAAGGCCGGGCCCGCGTGTGACCGCGACCAGATCGACGTCGCGCATGCGTTTGCCGCCGCGATCGAGGGCCTCATCGAGCACCAGCGGCAGCCGCTCCAGGTGCGACCGCGCCGCCAGCTCGGGGACGACACCGCCGTAACGCGAGTGCAGCTGGACCTGCGAGCTGACTACGTTGCTGAGGATCCTCCTGCCATCGTCAACCAGCGCCGCCGAGGTCTCGTCGCAGCTGGTTTCAATCCCCAGCGTGATCATCGAAGGCGACGTCCTCGCCGACACGGTCGCGCAGTGCCTGGTAGCGGTCCCGAAACGCGGGCGACAGGAGCGAGTCGGACCACATCACCACGGCGTCCTCGCCGTCGTCGGTGTAGTAGCCGCGGCGCCGGCCGATGACCTTGAAGCCGAGCTTCTCGTACAGCGCCATGGCGCCGTAGTTGGAGGCACGCACCTCGAGCGTCATCCAGCGGGACTCCATCTCATAGGCGCGCTGGATCAGGGCCAGCATCAAGGCCATTCCGTAGCCCTTGCCCTGGTCGCTGCGGCGCACGCCCACGGTCGTGATGTGGGCCTCATCGTGCATCTTCCAGAGCCCCGCGTAACCCACCAGCTCATCCTTGTCGCGGAGGACGATGTAGCTGGCGAGCTGGTTCTGCGACAGCTCGCGGCGGTAGGCGTTTCGCGGCCACGGCGTCAGGAAGATCTCTTTTTCGATCTCCTGGACCGCTGGGATGTCATCGAGGGTCATCTCCTCGATAAAGGTCCGTTGCCGAAGCTGCATTGCCGGTTTCAGTCTCCGTAGTCGCCTGTGAGCTGATCATAGTTCACCCCCTCCCCACCGTCCGCAACCTGGATCACGGCGGCCGCCAGGGCCTCGGCGCCACCCCGATTACGGTTCCCCGACCGCGGCGCCAGCAGCTCCATCAGGTCGGGCTCCGCGGCCGGAACCCCGTCTCCCTGGCCGGCGTCTTCGATGCGACGAAGCATTCGCTCGCCGCGCGGCAGCCGACGGCTGCCGTCAACGTCGAAATCCTGAACGAAAACCCGGCCCCGCCCGGCGGCGACCATCGCCGTGACCGTGCCCTGGCCGTCGAACGCCCGCTGGGCCGCGACGTGCAGGCTGGAGATGGGATAGATATGCAACCGCCGCGCGAAGGCGAGACCCGCCGCCGCCGAGAGACCCACGCGCAGGCCGGTGTGCGACCCGGGTCCGCGCGCGACGGCGACGGAGTCGACGTCACCAAGGCGACCTCCCGCAACATCCGCGATGGCATCGCCAACAACGTCCTGGTGGCGGCTGCCCGGTCGCGCCAGCCCCGCCACCAGGCGGGTGCCGTCAACGAGGGCCAGCAGCAGCTCGCCGCCCGACGTGTCCAGGGCCAGGATCATCCGGCCTGGGCGCCCGCCAGCGCGTCGTGGAGACGGCGCTCACCGCCGACCATCGAGAGCACGCGCTCGTCCTCGGTGTCGCCCGGGAGGAGGGATATCCTGGCAGCGCCCTCCATCAGCAACCACGGTGCCTGGTCCGCCCATTCAACCGCCAGCACCCCACGCGCGGACAGGTCGAGCAGGCCGAGGTCGTCGATCTCCGCGCGGCCCTCCACGCGGTAGAGGTCGGCATGGACCAGCTCGAGCCGGCCCGGGTACTGGCGGACGAGGACGAAGGTCGGGCTGCCCACTTCTCCATACCAGCCCAGGCCGGCGGCCAGGCCACCCACCAGGACGGTCTTGCCGGCGCCTAACGGCCCCTCCATGAGCAGGACATCCCCGGGCGCCGCTGCCTCTCCCAACCGCCGCCCGGCGGCCCTGGTGGCAGCTGCGCACGAAGTCAGCAGGGTGCTGGTTGGCGGCACGACTGTCACGATCGAGGTCCGAAGTGGCGGTGCCCGGCGTCGGGGCCGGGCAGCTCGGAGCCATCCGCCATAGAGAGCCGGACTCCCGGGCCGGCGTCGAATCGACCGATGACTCGGGCCTCAGTGCCCAAGGTCTCGATGCGGGTGCAGGCATCCTCCACGGCGCCGGCTGGGCCGGCAAAGAGCAGCTCGTAGTCCTCGCCGCCACCGGCGACATCCAACCAGTCGTCAGGGAAGCTCTCGCGGATGCCGTCGGCGAGCGGAACGTCGTCGAACTCGATGAGGATGCCCTGGCCGGCGCCCAAAAGCCTCTCCGCGTCCGCAAAGACGCCGTCGCTGACATCGAGGCAGACCCGGATCCCAGCATCGAGGAGGGCCTGTGCCTCAGATAGGCGCGGCTGCGGTCGCCGCAAGCGGGCGAGCCACGACGCCAGCGTCCCGGCGGCGGTCATTCGCGCCGCGGCTGACTCGGGCTCGTGCAGGACCCTCAGCGCCGCCGCCGCCGCCCCCAGCTGCCCGGTAACGGCCAGGCTCCAGCCGGCCTCGGCGCCACCGCGTCGCAGCACCCGGCTGGGCACCACCTCACCGAGGCAGACGCTGGTCAGGACGGCGGCCTGCCCGCCACTGAGGTTGCCCCCGGCCAGGTCCACACCCCAGCGGGCGGCACAATCGGCGAGCCCTTGGTAGAGGGCTTCGAGGTCGGCGACCGGCCAGTCGGGCGGGAGGGTGACGGCCAAGAACCCCGGACCAGGCGATGCGCCCATCGCCGCCAGGTCGCTGAGGGACACCGCCAGCAGCTTCCAACCCAGGTCACGGTAGAACCCGCCGTCGCCGTCGGCGCGATGGAAGTGAAAATCCTCGACCAGGCTGTCGGTTGTGGTGACTACAGCCCTGCCTGCCGCCGGCTGCCAGACCGCGCCGTCGTCGCCGGCAGGGACCAGGAGACGCTTGCTCACACCCGCGAGGTGAGGCTGCAGCAGCCGGAGCAGCTCCAGCTCGCCGATATCCCCCACCACCGGCCCGGCGGCGGTCACGTCCCGGGGACGCCCTCGGTTGGACTGGAGGCCAGCGCCTGCAGGCTGATCTCCGCCCGCCCGGCGAGGTGGCCGCGCCGGCCGGCGACCACCGCTTCGGCGAACGCCCGTGCCATCAGCGGTGGGTCCTGGGCGCGCGCTATGGCAGTGTTGACGAGCACACCGGCAGCTCCCCACTCCATGCATCTGGCCGCGTCCGAAGGCACGCCCAGGCCGGCGTCCACGATCACGGGGCAGCTGAGTTTCTTGATGATCAGCCGGATGTTGGTGGGGTTGAGCACCCCCATCGTCGTCCCGATCGGGGCCGCCAGCGGCATCACGGCCGAGGCGCCGGCCTCCTCCAGGCGGATCGCCTGGACCACGTCGTCGCTGCTGTAGGGCATTACGGTGAATCCGTCGGCCACCAGCTGCCTGGTCGCCTCCAGGGTCGCGCCTGGGTCCGGCAGCAGCGTCTCCTCGTCCCCGATCACCTCCACCTTGATGAAGTCGGAAAGGCCCGCGGCGCGGCCCAGCCGCGCCAGCCGGACCGCCTGTTCGACGGTGGTGGCGCCCGCGGGGTTGGGCAGCAGCGTGAAGCTGCGCAGGTCGATATCCGCCAGCTCGGACGGGCCGCCATCGTGGAGGCCCAGCCGCCGGACCGCCAGCGTGATCATGCTCGGCTCGGCCTGCCGCAGGCACTCGGCCAGAACCGCATTGCCGGCGAACTTCCCGGTGCCGTGGATCAGGCGCGAGCGTAGGCTGACGCCGCCGATGACCAGCGGATCGGTGAGTGCCTGGACCTGGGTCGCCATCAGGCCCTCGCCGGCATCAGCCGCCGCCCACGAAATGGACGATCTCAACCACGTCGCCCGCGCCCAAGGGTTGATCGAGGCCCTCACCGCGCCGGTAGATGACGCCGTTGAGCTCGACCACAACGCGCTCGGGGAGAACTTTGAGGCTCCCCAGCAAATCGCCCACGGTCCTGAGCCCGCCCAGGGGCATTGGATCGCCATTAACGGTCATGGTCGCCGCTGCCAGCGCAGTCATCGGGGCACGGCCGCGGGAGCGGCCAGGTGATCCAGCAATCCGCGGGCAGCCGCCGCCGGGTTCGGAGAGTCGCACACCGCCCGCACCACCGCCACCCGGGAGGCGCCCGCGGCGATCACCTGGTCGATGTTGGCGTTGTCGACGCCGCCGATCGCGAACCAGGGCAGCGAGACGGCGGCCTTGACCTCGGCCAGCAGCCCCAGGCCGACGGCGGCGCGGCCGGGCTTGGTGGGCGTCTGGTAGACCGGGCCGACGGCGATGTAGTCAACGCCCGCCTCCTGGGCGCTGATCGCCTGGGCAAGGCTGTGGGTCGATTGGCCGACCAGGCCACCCCAGCGGTCCCGA
>WNFI01053990.1_pt1 | contig 10563 bp, 12 predicted proteins | sample 5400471 | NCBI WGS metagenome assembly WNFI01 (sample SAMN13153348, study PRJNA577476) | soil metagenome | isolation source: 100 cm saprolite on Douglas fir-dominated hillslope | place: USA:California | collected 2013-09-17 | reverse complement strand
TCACGGAAGACTATATCATCCGAGATCTCTTTCGCACGCTCCCGGTCATTGTCGCCTTCCTTCAGGCTTCTCCCGTAATGATCGAGCCAAACAATCTTGAAAGCCTTAACATTGGCGCCTGAGATGCTGCCTCTAAATGAAGTCGATGATGTTGGTTTCCCATCATCCTCCCTAGCTGAGACCCACACCTCCCGTCCGCTGTCCCGTCCACCAACAGGCTGACCTGGAGGGGCGGGCTTTTGGATTTCCTCACCTATGTCGGGAGCAGATGCAAGGAGGAAGGAATTGAGACGATGGAGAGTGTCAGGTTCACGAAGGTCAATGTCAGTGACAACTTCGACGATGTCATATGCGGGTATGAATGCAGGCGCATGCGGAAGGTGGAAAGGCCGCGTCCAATAGAGAGCACCGTCCGGTAGTCGATGCTCCTTCCAGTGCGCGTGCTCTATTTTAAACATGCTAAAGTGAAGATTTTGTTGCTCTGGTGCTGGAGCGGGATGAGGTATTGGCATGTCTCGCACAGACGGGTCGCGACTTCGAGCATCAGAGAGTTAGCAGCACATCAAGCAGTGAACAAATACGGCGGAACGCACTCGTCGAGGATCTCACTGAGAGGAGACTGGTGTCGAGGTATTGGGATAGATGCCGAAATCAACGTTGACGAGTCTCGAGTTTCGTCTCCCGGGACAGAAGAATCCAGGAACGCATCTGTGTATTCCCTACAGAATAAGGTCAGAAATCAAAGAATAGAACCAAGGCGCCAGGCTCCACAAACCTAGACTGAATCCGCTCTAAGGAAGAAGGCATCTGCGATGGTTCTGGCATAGTTATTGACGCATGATCACCGTTACCATCGCCATCATCCTGATCGGCTTGAATATGTGCTGTGGTCCTTTATTCGCAGGCTGAGAGGCCAAACGTATATGATACTCTAGCCAAACGCTTACTTTGCGACGAATTCCTGGACAAGCTGATCGAAGTCATCCCGATTGAAGGGAGCGATATTATGCGTTGTCTCCCATGCTTCGTCCTTCTGTGGCTCTTCGTGGTCGCGGTTGTCCGACTCGAGGGTCGAGTCCTGATCGAGCCAAGCGTTCTCATGGCCATCGAATCTGGAGTATCCAGAGCTGCAAGTTGATTCGGTATCAGGGGAGTCATGAGCATATGCGTACTGTATGACGCGCTGATTATCACCCAATGAAGACTCGGTGGATGAAGGGCTTTCTGGGATGTTGAATTCGGATTGGGCCGGCTGTTGATGTACGACGATGTCCTCGACACTTCTATCGTCGCTTTAATAGTCAACTAAGCGAGAGGCGATGGATGACGAGAGTTGAAGGACTTACACGGCCGCTTCGTGTACCTGCAGCTCGGAATGGTCATCCTCAGTGCCATTCGTCACCTCCGGGGGAATAGAAAATTCTTGCATCGGTTTGGGGCTCTCTGATCGAAGTTCCTCTTGTGCCTCGGGTTGTGGCTGAGGATCCTCGGTACTGAAGAAAGCGGTTAGTGGTACATAAGGGATTTGGAGAAACGCAGCACTTACAGACTGGTTTCTGGTTTCTGTTCTTGAGCCTCCTCGATCGAAGCTATCTCCTGCGAGATAGCCTCGGGTGAGTCGGCCTGAGGCTGATCTGTTGGAGGCTGGACGTCCGCTTCAGGTGCATCAGGTGCAGGGATGGGGGAAGGGGCTACGATGGGCTCAATAGCCGGGGGTGAAGGCATCAGAGACTCGGCTTTCCCGACGGGAGTAGATTCAATCGCCCGCGATTCATCTACTACGGCAGTTGTGGGCTCCGACGCTAGTTTCGATTGTGGCAATTCTTTGATTAACTTGTCATCAACGGAGTTTCTCCTGAATGTTGATGTGAGGCGCCGCTGGAAGCCTTTGAAGAGAGCACCAGGTCTCGGGGACCCTGTTCGATCCTTGGTTGGCGAGCTTGACCTTGATGATGACATATTAGGCACGGGCGAAGAAGGACGCGAGTTTGGTTTTGGCGAGTTGGAGCGAGAACCGAACATCTTGAGTGAGCTTTGTGGTTCGTTTCCTTACGAAGCTTTTTGAGTAGAGATGGCCGCTGTTGCACGCAAAGGCGAGTAAGTAGGGGTCGTTGTACGGCAGAGCTTCAATCATAGAGCCAATAAGTAGTATTCGGGATGCTGGAGCATTGAGGACAAAGCATGGTTGCATTCGTACAACGGCCAGGTACACATGAGGACCACTTAGATCCACCAGCTTCATCATCAGAGCCCTCAATGAAGCCGAGGACCATAAGGCCACACCCTAACAGTTGCTTGGCAACGAGCATTTTCACGGGAGTTGAGCTTATTGGGTTGGCAAGAATCAGAGTCGATACCGTCTGCCACCGACCTTGCGGTCAGAAAAGCTGTAGCTGAAACCGTGATCCGTTAGTTTAAAATCCAAATGACATTTGCACGACGCTTTGTCAAATAACGTTGACTATACAAGGACTGGCGCCCGTCGCCTTCTACCGAGCTCAGATCGGAAATGAGTCAACCACGGGATTGTTCCAGAAGAGTACCACGGACGACCCTTGAATGTCCCTCGAGTGTCAAGCAAGCCAGCACCGCCTGAATCCGGCATCTCGGGGGTTGGAACTGGTCCTTCTGCCTCATTGCTGAAAGCGTGTGATTAAGATTAATCAGTTACAATACAGTAGTTACAATAGAATCGGACTTCGACTAACACGAGGCCTCACGTGATGCTTCCCTCCTCACATTAACAGATCCGACGCTCACCCCAGACGAGTTAGCATCCAAGATGCTTCTAACGCAGCCGTTCACCTATATTCCACCGCGATCCTCGAAAAAGCGACACTCTGACCCTGACGAAAGCGACAACGGCACCACGTACGATGACGAGATCGGCGAGCTGACTAGGCGTTATCGGCCACCGCCTCAGACCTGGCAACGACCTACTTCGAATCGCAAATACAAGTCCACTGTCCTCATATCTGGATTTGCACATTCTCCCACTGCCATTGTAGTTTGGTCCTATCTTGTCCACGTTCTTGGGCTCCTTGAGCCCCACGAAATGTAAGCAGTACCCGGATCTCTCTCATGGGCATCGATTCCTTAAGTACAAGTCTACAGTCAGCGCATATACCCATGGCGTAATCCCAAACATAAGCACCGGCGGCGCGATGCGATGCGCATGACGATGGCAGTACAGCTCACCTCCGTTGAGGTCGCACATCGACTATCAATAGCAAGCTTATATCCATCCCACCTCTTTGAAGGGTCCATTAAGCTGTCCATGGCACTCTACGACGAGTCTGCTCCTTTAGGAGAAGCAATGGATTGGCAGAGGTTTCCCCCCTTCAGCTTCGCCGCTTCCGCCTCATCCGGGACAACGTCAGATGTGACTGAGTCAAGTGCATCTGACACCAGTTTTGACACAGATATGGCAGAGGCCGAGAGTCATCCAACATGGAACGGGGACTCCATGGGTAGCGAGGATGATCTCGTGATGGAATTTGACGCCTCAAGGTGATCTTGTCGCTCCGATGGCTGTCACCGGACTTCCTATCCCGAAGGTGTCTTCTACGAAGATGAGGGAGCCAGTCGGTCAGCCTCGATGCCGTATTCGAGGCGCACCTTGGCTGTACGTAGCGATCTGGCAGCCTGATCTTCATCTCATTTGTGTTTCGTGTCTAGGCATACTCGCACGAGGCGGTCTCACTTCGCAACCAGATGCCACAGCATTTCATGCCACCGCACTAGCACACTGGGACATCACAACGTTCTCCCTCTTCACTTGGTGCAAAGTCTAGATTGTATGTAATAGATTGTATGTAAAGTGATTATTACCAATATCTTAAACGTAGAGAACTTCGAACATGTAAACTGGTATATAGCACCAGGACCAATATACATATTACGGTCGACAGGGCATCGAAAAAGCTTGCTAGATCAGAAGCACATCTAAGTAACCGAGGGTATTCAAATAGACCTAGGCCTGAAGGTAGAGGGACGATAATCATGTATCCTTTCTTGACTCGCTGGTGTGGGCTCTAAGGGGTTTCCATATGTTAGCAGCAACTCCGCCTGCGAGTCGTTCTGCTTGCATACTGCCACCATCCCCATTAACTTGTTGCTTCCCCCTCTGGTCGTCCACTACCTCCACGCGCATCTCACGTTCGAATCCTTTTCTATTCTCAACAGCGTGCGTCTTCACCTGACCTCCAAGGGCATAAAGTATACTTCCGAAGAAGACCAGACTAGTCCCGATGCTCATACCGGCATTCCAACCATCACCGAACCACCAGACGCTCAAACACAACGAGAGCGCTTTACGAGCAGTTAAGACGAGGTTCGCCGAGACGGATGACATTCGCTGCGATGTATACCATTAGAATACTCTGCGGCAGAGTTGCTTGTCACATACTGAGGTGAGGCGATTCACACCCTTGACGCATATCGATTGCGTAACCAGGTTGCCGGCGAGAGCGATGAAAGTGGTGAACGGGGTGAGGCGCTTGGCGGCAGAATATGTGAATGAACTCTGGAGACCGCGCTGCACCTCGGGAAGGAAGGCAAATATCGGGATGCTGAGTGCGTGCTAGGGGAGCATATTGTGATCAAGATGCGGTGCAATTATCATCTGGACTTACGGTGTAGAACACGCCTTCATGCCAATGAGGTCCGAATTGCTCGAACGTCTTCTCTTGCATGGCGCCCAGTATTCCAGAAAGCACAAGGCCAAGAGTCATCATAGCGACGCCTACAGCGTAGAGGAATCTATCTGGAGAATCTGCAAGAGGTGGCGATACCCCATGACGAAATGGGATACGAGGAGGAGCAGGCTTGGAAAGAGTGGCAGTCACGACCCCGAAGGTAACTAATATAACAGCCCCCTGATTGGAATCAAACTCCTTTAGAAGGGACCTTATAGTGGAGGCGGCAACTCACTACTTGCATTCTTGTGTAGCGTTTTTGGAGAAATAGGTAACCTATGCACATGGCAACCACTAGTCCTAAAACGACATATGTCATGTACAGTCCATCCAGAGGCCTTGATGCTTGAGAATCCATACCGGCTGATCGTATTAAGATTTGAATGGCAAGGGGAACACGGAAGCCGAATGCCCAATTGTTAAGCAGTGACACGCTCACAAGGAGGACGACTTGAAAGAGCCACAGCATCAACGGGACTCCACGAGGCTTTAATCTCGGGGGCCACTGTTTGAAGCTTACGAAGGAGGGTGCGGATTCGGATGCGATGTAAAGGAGTTGAAAGAATGTAAGAGCTGATCCCAAGTTAGCATTATCCTTAAGGAGGTTCCTGTTTTACGTGTATATCTAAGGTATCTGTGGGGAGACTGATGCTTGGTGCACTTACTCTAGACTAAAAACATTGGTACAGCACCCTCCGAACACAGAAAAGAGGACGACCGAATAGTCCTGCCAATCGTGATCCAGGCTGAGCATACAGAGAATGGAATTAACTGAGGGATAAAAAGAGGGGGAAGAGAAATATTTCTAGGGCGTATGCTGTGCGTGGATTCAGAGTCTAATAAGGCTCTCCGCGTTTGGGACACGTGACTGGATTTTGACGCTTAGCGCTGGAGTCCTCGTTGTAGGCAAATGGATGAGGATATGCCCTTGGAGTTGTCCAATGGTCCTTCGAATGTCGAGGTAGTTCAAGGCGAGTCTTCTAGTTCCTCTGTGTGTTGAATCAATTAGACTGTTCTATTACAATTTGGGTCAGACCCTACATATGCTGAGCGGGACGCGTCAAACGTCGCGAAACATGCTCATGAGGATGGCTCAGACCCGGGATCGTACGAAGAGCCCTCTGGAAAGGATGGAGGATCTATGGCATCCCAAAATCCACCTATTCTTCAGCCTATTGCAGCAGCCTTCGCAGACTCTCCTATGGCTTCACTAACACCGGTCGTTCCATTTATAGCTGAGAAGCTCGAAATGGATGATTCTATGGCTCCCATGAATGAAAAGCTCACTGGTACATCTGATGAAGCCGAAACCTCTGATCATGGCACAGACGACTCGGAAGAGGCTGATAGCGAGGCAGGCTCCTCAGAGGACTCTTCCTCTGGGGACGATGGTGAGGAGGAAGAACCCGCACTCAAGTACGAGGTGGTTGGAGGGCATGTTCAAGAAATTCTAGCAAAGGATTCTGCCAGTGCACTGGATGTCTCCCAACGGCTTATGGTTGGCGTAACCTTGAGTCTTCAATCACCTGCTGACCAATGCTGCTACATAGGCCCTTGGGACGCATAATGGCATGGTTCATGTGCTAGACTTCCACGGCAATAGAATCAAGTCGTATCGTCCACACTCTGCAACGATAAATCAACTAGTTATCGATCCCGACAAATCAACTAGTTATCGATCCCGACGGCGAGTTCATCGCGACGGCTTCGGTAGATGGTATGCCCTGTAACGTATGTTGATTCGTCACTGATGGCCGTCACCCGCCTCCAGGTACGGTGGTAATTCACGCTCTCACGACCCCTGAAGTATACAAGTTCGATTCCAAGCGGCAAATGAGGACAATTGCCCTGGAACCGTCGTTCCCCAAGCGAAATTCTAGATCCTTTATCTGCGGTGGCATGGCCGGTAAACTAGAATTGCACGAGAAGTCCTGGCTCGGGTACAAGGAAAGCGTCCTTCATGCTGGAGAAGGCCCCATCTGGACATCCTCCTGGATGGGAGCGCTCATCGTTTGGGCAAATGATCTTGGTGTAAGGATTTACGATAAAGAGAGTGCACAAAAGATTGCGTACATTGACCGATCTGCCGAGAGTCCTCGGGCAGACTTGTATAAATGCACTCTGCAATGGCGGGATGATACGACTCTTCTAATAGCTTGGGCGGACTACGTCAAAATCGCCCGCATCAAGCCCCGGACTGGCGCAGCTGCCACAAAGAGTCCATATATAGTCGAGATAACTGCAATTTTCCAAGTGGATTGCATGATATCCGGCATTTCGCCATACGCCTCGCCTCCTGGATCATTCATCATCCTCTCCTATCTCGTCCCTGACAAGATAATCAATGAGGCTACTACATCTCGCGAAGAGCAGCGTCGCAAAGCAGCACACAGGCCAGAACTTCGCATTATTTCGCGGGCGGGCGAGGAAGTTTCGAACGATGTACTAGCCCTGACTGGGTATGAGCTCTTTGGCTGCAATGATTACGTTCTACAACCAGCTTTGGTTGGGACATCCGAAGGCACCAATCCTCTCGAAGGGTTCTATGTAGTTGCCAGCCCGAAAAACGTGGTCATCGTCAAACCGCGTGATGAGGTCGACCATGTTGAATGGTTGGTGCAGCATCAGAAGTTTGCGGAGGCTCTCGCCGAGATCCAGCGGCTGGAGAAGATTGGTTCTCTCCGAGGACTGGACGCCGCAGACATTGGAAGAAAATATATTCGCCATCTCTTTCAACAGGGTTTGTTTAATATTTCCGTCTTCTGGCTCTCTGTCCTCATGGCGCTACGTGCACAGAGGAGTATTTACTGGCAGCACAGCTTTGTCCGAAAGTTTTTGGGCAAGACGCTCAGCTGTGGGAGGAAGAAGTCTTTCGTTTCTTACACAAACATCAGCTGCAAGTAGGTTTGGCATCCCTGGACTAAGCAGGCTCATTCATTTTCTACCTAAGACTATCATACCCTACGTACCCACATCACAACCGCAATTGAGTCCAGTGGTTTATGAAGTTATTCTTGCTCAGTTCCTTGCACAGGACCGGGAGGTGAGTCATAACGGAGACCAGATGGTTGGCTGTCCGACCAAGCTCTTTTGTAGGCTCTTCTCAGGACTCTCAGAGAATGGCCTCATGGAATCTTTGACATCCCTGCTATGATTAACGCTATCCGATCGGAATTAGACAGGACACCTAACTCACCTGTTTTGATGGATTGTATGGCCGAATTGTGCGATAATTGTGCCTTGGTCCTTGGAGTATCGGAGCTAAATAACCAACCTTTAGGTATATCATGAATCGGCAACCAACAAATGCCCTTCCATTCTTCCTCAAGCGGCGGCGGCCAGGTGTCTTCGACCTTATCCGCGACAACAACTTGTTTACTGCCGTCCGAGATCAAGCTCTTCTGTTAGTTGAGTTTGATGAAGACTTAGAAAGACAAAGGCGTGAGGAGACGGGCGAAGTTGAGGTGTTTGATGGCAAAGGCCGTCCTGTTGTAAGAAGTAAATCGATATCTCTCCTGGTGGACCATATACATTCCATTCCGGTGGGTTGACATTTCATCTGCCTAGAACGTCATGGTTATTATCGTACTCTGGCACAGATTACTCGTGTTTTCCAGCAATTACAGGAAAGACCATATTTTCTTTACCTTTACCTGGATGCACTTTTCGACAAGGATCCATTACTGGTCTCGGAATACGCTGATAGACAGGTAGGGAGGGGACCTTACTCCTTGGCACACTACTTGATACCCTTTGATCCAAGGTTTCCTTATATGCTGAGTTTGCACCAAAGCGTCTCATCGATTTCTTTCGCGCGAGTCAATACTATAGTTTAGAGAAGGTGATTCTATTTTGTCGCTGTGCACCTCGCGACTGACATCATTGTTAACAGGCATATCAAGTGTGCACTGTTCAAGATATGGTTCCTGAAATGGTGTATTTGTTGGGAAGAATGGGCAACAACAAGAAGGCTCTCTACCTCATCATTGAGAGACTCGATGATCTTAATAGAGTACAGCCCTTTTCGTTCTAAATTTTATGTTCACTCAGCGGCGTGCTTTCCCCAGGCAATCGATTTTGCGAAGGACCAAAAGGATAACGACTTGTGGGAGGACTTGTTGAAGTATTCGGAAACTCGCCCTGGTAAGTTGAAAACTTTGAAGGTAAGGCTTTTCGGGTAACATTCTCCATAGCCTTCATTCGTGGGCTCTTGGAGAACGTCGGAGCGGAAATCGATCCAATTCGGCTCATACGACGGATCAAGAATGGGCTAGAAATCCCTGGATTGAAAGACGCCTTGATCAAAATCCTTTGGGACTTCAACCTTCAGGTCGTTGTGCCGTACCTGTCCCACTATTACCCTTATTAATAATTGGATCGCAGATATCACTCATGGAAGGCTGCCAACGGATGTTGAATGACGATAGCTCCGGTCTTTCAAAGCAACTTCAAGCGAAGCAAGTGTCGGGTTTCTTAGGAGGACGTGAGTGTCCCAAGCCGATATCATCTATAGTGGATGCTGAATGATTCCGCCCTAGCGACTCAGATATGCCCCATTTGCCACGAATCCCTTTTCCCATCTCCACCGCTCTCATCCCTGAACATTAATCCTCCCACACTTCACTCTCAGCCATTAGTACTCGTCTTTCTCTGTCGGCATGCTGTTCATGCACATTGTGTTCGCGGAGGGAGTGCATTACCGCGTCGATCTGATGATACTGTTTTAAATTTCCTGCGCATAGAGCAACACTCTCCTACATTCGGAGGTGGTGCTCCGACGAGAGACTCCATCGGCTCAAAAATTGCATAGTGAGTTGGTTTGTGGCCCTTGATGATGTGGACGAGCTGAATAATGCCCCCAATAGTGCGACGATGGTGCGTGCGCGTCTGGAAGAGAACTGCCCCGCCTGTGATCACCAACGGGCTCACTGATGTGAAGGCAAGAGGTAAGGAATATCACATTCTGTGTCTTTCGTCTTCTACCATGCATTTCCGCACCGTAACATCGTTCTGGTAATACACACACTACTGTATAAGACATACATAGGGATGTACCATTTAGTAATCGTAATACAGTCCACAATTAAGCATTCGGGATATACTTTCATGACTGTTCACATGGTACCGGCGCCAGAGCCTGCCGATCTCCACCACCTCAAACGGCCATCTTCTCCAGTGGAAACGAGAGCCGGAGACCCGATGACTGGCTTCCAGGAGACACCCCACACCTCACCACTCTGTTCAGAAGAGGATGAAAGGGTTGAAACGCATTGACGAGAAGTCAAGTCCCAAAGTTTGACATTGCGATCGCTCGAACTTTAAATTGTGGATTTTAGGACGCATTCACTGCCAAGAGGGCAATTCGTGAAACATACCCACTAGCAATCAGCTTACCATCAGATGAAATATCAACAGACAAAACCCACGACGCATGACCGCTAAATGAGGCCACAACCCCTATGCTTGAGTTGGCATTTGGAGAGGTAGCTGAGGGAATGCGAGTATCATAAAGCACGAGTCGACGATCATCCGAGGCAGAGCATAGAAGCTGGACAGAAGCTGGCTCAGTTGATTACAGAAAACGCAAGATGATCTCCCACCTGAGAGTCGGCAGACCAGGCTAGAGACCGCACACTCGTAGCATGTGAAGAGAATGAGTGTACGACCGTCTTGGACTCGACGTCGAAAACGCAGACGGCACCTTGTTCCGTAGATATTCCTACCAGTTTCCCAGAAGGGCTCTGAACGACGAATCGATGTTATTGAGCTGTAGGAGTCATGATTCGTGGGACGAACATATTTAGCATGCAATCCAAATTTATTTCGACCATCTGCACGCGGTGACAAAGTCTGGAGTATATTCCCA
>WNFI01488772.1_pt1 | contig 10564 bp, 9 predicted proteins | sample 5400471 | NCBI WGS metagenome assembly WNFI01 (sample SAMN13153348, study PRJNA577476) | soil metagenome | isolation source: 100 cm saprolite on Douglas fir-dominated hillslope | place: USA:California | collected 2013-09-17 | reverse complement strand
TTCTTGGACTGAATGCAGATCGGTGCCGCCGGTCATGTCGACGGTGACCATCTGGCCTTTGCTGCTCCCCACTGCCGCCAGGTAATTGTTGTTGCCCAACGCCGTGAACACGTCCTGCGCCGTGACGTTGTGGGCCGCCAGCTTCGAGGCGTCCAGCCAGGCGCGCAGCGCGAATTGACGGGCGCCCAGAATCTCGGCGGTCTGCACACCTTCCACCGAGTCGAGTTTCGGCTTGACCACGCGGACCAGATAGTCGGTGACGTTATTGGTCGGGATGGTATCGCTGTAGAACCCCATGTACATCGCGTCGACCGTCTGGCCGACTTGCACCGTCAAGACCGGCTGCTGGGCCTGGGGCGGCAACTGGTTCTTGACCGAATTGACCTGTGTGTTGATTTCGGTCAGCGCGCGATTCGAGTCATAGTTCAGCCGCAAGGTCGCCGTGATCGTCGACGTGCCGGTGGTGCTCGAGGAGGACAGGTAATCGATGCCCTGCGCCTGCGCGATCGCCGATTCGAGCGGCTGCGTGATGAAGCCCGCCACGGTCGCGGAGTCCGCGCCGTAGTACGCGGTGGTGATGGTAACGACTGCGTTTTCGGTGTGGGGATACTGGTTGACCGGCAAGCTGCCGACCGACCGTAAACCCAGCACCAGGATCAGCAGGCTGATGACGACCGCGAGTACCGGACGCTTGATGAAGAGATCCGTAAAGTTCATGGCTCGAACCTCACTGTTCTTGAGGCGTTGGGGTTTGATCGTTCAGCGGCTGCACGCTGTTGTCGATGCGCAGCGGCGAGCCGTTCTTCAATTTGAGCTGCCCGCTGGTGACCACCATCGCCCCCTCGGACACACCCTTCAAGATCGCGACTTGATCTCCTCGCGTCGGCCCGGGGGTGATGAACACCTGCTGCGCCTGGAGCTGAGGATTGCCTTTCGCATCTTTCTTGTCGGCCGTGACGAACACGGTTGCGCCGTAGGGGTTGTAGGTGATCGCCGTCTGGGGAAGAGTCAGATAGGCCTTCTTCTCGCCTGAGTCGACCGCAGCGCGTCCGAACATGCCGGGCAACAACAGTCTCTTTGGATTCGTGACCGTGGCCTCGATCTGCACATTGCGGGTGGTGGTATCGACCTTCGCATCGATCGCGGTCACCTTGCCGCTGAACGTCTGTCCAAGATAGGCATCGCTCAACACCGTGACCGGCTGACCCACCGATACCCCGCTGATTTGTTGTTGGGGCAGATTGAAGTCCATGAAGATCGGATCGATGGTCTGCAGCGTAACCACCTTGTCGCCCGGGTTCAGGTACTGGCCCGGATTGACGAGCGTGATGCCGAGCCGTCCCGCAAACGGCGCGCGAATCGTCTTCTTGTCGATGGTCGCCTGCTGGCTCGCAGCCTGGGCGCGCTTGCTCTTCAAATCGGCTTCGTCGGTGTCGACCTGTGCTTGGGAGATGGCTTCGGCAGCCAGTTGCGCCTTATCGCGCGTCAGCGTGGTCTGCGCCAGGTCGGCGGAGGCTTTGAGTGAGGCAAGCTGCGCGAGATCGGAATCCGCGTTCAGCTGGATCAGGACCGCGCCCGCCTTGACTTCGTCGCCCGACTTGAACCGGATCTCGCGCACCAAGCCCGCGATTTCGGTGGTCACGTCCACACCTCGCACGGCGCGCAAGCTGCCCACCGCGTTCAGTTGGGGCTGCCACTCCTGCGTGGCTGCCTTGATGGCCGTCACCACCACCGGGGGTTGGGGAGCCGATCCCTGGGCAATCTGTTGCATGATGTTCCGGAACACCACGAAGCCGATCCCGGCAACCAGGAGGAGTACCCCCAAAATCATGATGATCATGCGTTTCGTCACGGAATTTCTCTCAGTTTTTTGAAGTATGCGTCGTAGGTTCGCCAAGCAATCATCGGTGCGCTTGCCGGGAACCCGCCGTAGTTGAAATGTCTGCAAGCGCCTCGCTTCGATTCCACCAGCCGCCGCCGAGTGCCTGAAACAGCGCTGCCGTGTCCGCGAAGCGCTGCGCGCGCGCCTTCACGAGCGCGACGGCCGCGGTTTGATAGGTTTGTTCCGAGCTCAACACCTGTAGATAGCTGGCGCCGCCGCTCTTGTACTGTGCTTGAACCAGGGTGAGGCTGTCCGCAGCGCTGCGCTCGGCAGTGGTTTGCGCTGCGAGCGCGTCCGCGTCGGCCTGCAGCGCATACAGGGTGTTCGACACATTTTGAAACGCGGTGATGACGGTGGCCTGATAGTTGGCGGCCGCTTCCTGGGCGGCAGCCACGGCGGCGCGGCGCTGGTGCAGCAGCTGTCCGCCTTTGAAAATCGGCTGCGTGATTGAGCCGATGAGACTGAACACGTTCGAAGACGGCGAGAATATATTCGAGAACTTCGCCGCATCCTGCCCGTAGCTTCCGCTGAGCGTGATCTGCGGCAGCATATTGGCCGTGGCAACCCCGATCTGGGCGGTGGCCTGATGCAGCAGCGCCGAGTATTCGCGCACGTCCGGGCGCTGCTCGACGAGTTTTGACGGCAGACTCACGGGCAGGTCCTGCGGCAGGTTGAGCGAGTCGAGATTGAATTCGGCCCCCGTATAGTTCGACGGGAAATCGCCGATGTAGGCCGCGAGCTGGTTGCGCTCCTGCGCCAGCTGATTGCGCAGGGACGGCAGGGTCGCGAGCGTGGCTTGCAGCGTAGCCTGCTGTTGCAGCACGTCGGCGCGGGACGTGGCGCCGGCGGCGAAACGACGCTGCGTGATATCGAGCTGCATCTGCTGCGAGCGCGCAATATCTTCCGTGGCCGAGATCTGCGCCCGCAGCGAGGCCTCGTTGACGGCCGCTGCCACGATGTTCGCGGTGAGGGTGAGATAGCTTGCCTCGAGCGCAAACTGCTGGTATTCGGCTTGGGCCTGCAGCGCTTCCACCTGCCGCCGCGTGCCTCCGAATGCGTCGAGCGTATACGACACACTCACCGAAGCGGTCTGGAGATTGTAGAAATAGGAACTTGGAAATCCGGGAATGCCGAAAGCGGCCCCGGTTCCCTTCTGGCGTTGGCTTTGGACCGTGCCCGATACACTGGGATAGTAACTTCCACGCTGCGCAGCAGTGGTCTCGTTCGCCTGCCGCAGTGCCGCCTGCGCCGCTTGCAGCGTCGGACTGTTCTTGAGTGCGCGCTCGATGAGTGCATTGAGCTGTGCGGACTGGAACAAGGTCCACCACTGACCCGGAATGTCCATGCCGTCGACGAAGCGCTGCGCCTGGCCGCCCGGCAACGGCGCCGCCGTGGTCTCGGGCGCAATCTGACCTGGGGGCGCGAAGCCTGCGTTGCGCGGCGCTTCGGGAGCTTTGAAGTTCGGCCCGACCGCGCAGGCGGCGAGCAGGCCGGTGGTGACGACAGCAACACACGCAGCCTGGCCGGTGGTCCTTGGTATGGGATGATTCATGGTTTAACCGTTAAGACGAACACGGGGGCTAGGAATCGACACCGTCCAAGCGAAAAACTCTTCACCTGAGCTCGCGTCGGTGGTCCGAATCGGTGCGGGGAGCGGTCGTCCGGGCTTGGTAATCAATGATTCAGCGGGCCGGCCGAGGTCATCCATGGCCAAAAACTGACATGCGTCCATGGCCAAAAAATGACACGCGTCGTTTTCCATTGCAAGGGAATTATTTACTAAATGGATATTCATTTGATAAAATATAACCTATTAAATTATTAGTATGCAAATGAATAACCCCGATGCGCCATTCGACAAGTTGGAGGCCAATCTGCGTGCCTTGAGCGCGCGGGTGCCGGATTTGCCGTTCAGCGGGATATTGCTGTGTCGCCTGGTTTTACAGCTGGGACGCGGGATGGCCTCGGGTTTCGAGCAGAAGCTTCGGCCGTTCGGTCTCGCCGAAGCGGAGTTTCGCGTGCTGACCACCCTGTTCTCCCAGCCCGAGGGCGTCGCGCATCCAAGCGATTTGTGCGCGCGGGCGGACCAAAGCCCCGCCAACATGTCCCGCATCAGCGACGCCCTGGTGAGCCGTGACCTGATTACTCGAGTCCTCAGCGTTCAGGATCGGCGGCGCATCGTTCTACGCATCACGGAGCAGGGCGAGGACCTGGTGCGTCAACTGCTGCCCAAGCTGTTCGTGTCCTTGCGCGGCATGTTCGCGGAATTTTCCGAATCGGAGCAGCAATTATTGATCTCGCTGCTCAAGCGCCTGCACGCGAACCTGGAGGAAGCTCATAAGCAAAACCTTCCGGACCAAGGCGTATGAGGGGTTGGCGATCCATCGCGACCCTGGTCGCTTTCTTCTGCGTCGCCTGCGCCGGGCTGCCGTCGAAACAGAAGGCCGTGCAATTAGCGAGCGTCGCGCCCTTGGACGGCCTCGATACCGCCGGCGGAGGTGACTGGCCGGCCAAGGAATGGTGGAAGCGCTATCAGGATCCCACTCTCGATCAATTGATCGAGCTTGGACTCGCGTCCTCTCCAACTCTGGCCACGGCGCATGCCCGCTATGATTCGGCGCGCCAATCCGTGCGCATCGCGGGCGCGGAATCCGGCGTGCGCGTCGACGCCAGTGCTGACGCCCAACGCCAACGACTGAGCGACAACGGCATGTTCCCGCCGCGCTTGCTGGGATTTACCTGGTACAACCAGTTCGATTTAGGGCTGCAAGCGAGCTACACCTTCGACTGGTGGGGCAAGCAGCGCGACGCGATTGAAGCCGCCATGGACCAGGCGCACGCGGCGCAAGCGGATCGCAGCGCCGCCGCATTGATGCTCGCGAGCTCGATTGCGGATACCTATTTTGGCTGGCAGGCCGATCAGGGCCGCATCGCCCTTGCGCGTGAACGCGCGGACCTCGTCGAGCAGGAGGGCGCGATTGCCGGCGCCCGCGTCAAGGCGGACTTGGACGCGGCCGAGAACACGGATCGCGCCGACCTTGCCTTAGGCTCAGCGCGCGAACAAATCGCGGCATTGGAGGGATCGGCGAAGCTGCGCGTGGTCGCGCTCGCCGCGTTGGTCGGCCGGTCCATGGCGGAATTGCCGGCGCTGCAGGCGAAACCGCTGCCCGCGCTTTCCGGCAACCTGCCCGACGATGTCAAAATCGATTTGATTTCGCGCCGTGCGGATATCACGGCCAGCCGCTGGCGCGTGGAAGCCGCGGAGAAGAACCGGGATTCCGCGCGCGCCGAATTCTTTCCGGACGTGACCATCAATGCGCTGCTCGGCCTCTCCAGCATCAATGCCAGTAAGTTGCTCGAGTATGGGAGCCGGGTACCGCAGGCCGCTGCGGCGATTCATTTGCCCATATTCGATGCCGGCCGGCTCAAGGCGCGCTACGGAGCCACGCAGGCCGCCATCGATTCCGCGGTGGCGAGCTATCAGGACACGGTGGTCAGCGCCGCCCGTGATGTGGCGACGCAGGCATCGACCCGAGCGCAAATTGCGGCACAACGAACGCAGCGGGTGATCGAGGTCGACGCGGCGCACCGGCTCCAGCGCAGCGCCGCCGCGCGTGTGACACAGGGAATCACCGACGCGAGGACCGAACTCACCGCGGCGGAGTCCTGGATAGAACAGCGCGATGCGCTGCTGCAGCTCGATGCGGCCGCGCTCTCGGCGGATATCGCCCTGCAGCGCGCCCTCGGCGGCGGTTACGAAAGCCCGCAAAAACTTGCGAATTCCCTCTCGACTGCCACCACGACCACACCATGAATGCAACTGTAGATCCCGCAGCCTCGGCGCCCACGAACGGCAAACGGCGCAATATCCTCATTCTGATCGCGGTGATCTTCATCACGCTGGGCGTGCTGTGGGGAGCGTACTGGGTATTGGTGCTGGCGAAGCGCGAGCTGACCGACGATGCCTATGTGAACGGCAACAAAGTCGTGATCTCGCCGCAGGTTGCCGGCACGGTGATCGCGGTCCTCGCGGATGATACCCAACTGGTCAAGGCGGGCCAGGTTCTGGTGCGTCTCGATCCCGTCGATGCAGAGACCAATTTGAACCGCACGGTCAGCGCATTGGCGCAGACCGTGCGCCAGGTGCGCCAGGAAAAAGCGACGGCCGACCAATACGACTCGGTCATCGAAACCAGAAAGCTGGAGCTGGCGCGGTCGGAGGCCGATCTTGCCAAACGCGAGCCGCTGCTGGCCGACCGTGCCATCGCGCTGGAAGAAGTGCGGCACGCGCGCGAGAGCGTCGAATTGGCGCGGGCCGCGTTGGCCCAGGCCGTGCACCAAGCGACCTCCTCGCACGCCCTGGTCGACGGCACGCAAGTGGCGGACAACCCGGCGGTGCTGCAAGCCAAGGCGGCGTATCGCGACGCGTGGATCGCCGCGGAACGCAATGCCGTGGTGGCCCCGGTCACCGGGTACGTGGCGGAGCGCAGCGTGCAGCTGGGTCAGCGCATCCAGGCGGGGCAGGCGCTCATGACGGTGATCCCGCTGAACTCATTGTGGGTGGACGCGAATTTCAAGGAGGTACAATTGCGGCACCTGCGTATCGGCCAGCCGGCCCAGGTGCGCAGCGATCTTTACGGCGGATCCCATATATTCCACGGCCACGTCGAGGGGATGTCGGCCGGCACCGGCGCCGCATTCTCCTTGCTGCCGGCACAGAACGCATCCGGCAATTGGATCAAAGTGGTGCAGCGCGTGCCGGTACGAATTCAAATCGACGACGGCGATCTCGCCAAGTCGCCGCTGCGTGTGGGTCTATCCGCCACGGTGACGGTGGATACGACGAACCGCGACGGGCCGGTGCTGGCGATGCATCCGGCCGACAAGCCGGTCGGCGATACGCAGGTGTACGCCCAAGACCTCGACAGGGCCAACGCCGAGGCCGATTCCGTGGTGAATCGCAATCTTAGGCGAGATCGCTGAAAGCTCGCCATGGCCGAGCCCGCAAGTCCCGCTGCAGCATTCGAGTATCCGCCCCTGCACGGCGGCAAGCTCTTGTTCCTGACGGCGGCGATTGCCACTGCGTCGTTCATGGAGATTCTCGACATGACCATTGTCAATGTCTCCGTGCCGGCCATTTCCGGCAGTCTCGGAGTCAGTACGTCGGAGGGCACCTGGGCGGTCAGTTCCTACATGCTGGCGGCGGCCGTGATGCAACCGCTGACCGGCTGGATCGGCCGCCGGTTCGGCGAAGTCCGAACCTTCGTCACGTCCATTTTATTGTTCATGTGTTTCTCAGCCCTGTGCGGTCTCGCGACCAGCCTGCCCATGCTGGTCGGAGCGCGTCTCATCCAGGGACTGGTGTCCGGTCCCATGATGTCGGTGGCGCAGGCCATCCTGCTGCGCAACTACCCCATCGAACGGCGTGGGATGGCAATCGCGCTGTGGTCCATGGTGATCATCATTGCGCCTATTTTCGGTCCCATCATCGGCGGCTGGATCACGGATAACCTCTCCTGGCCGTGGCTGTTCTACATCAACCTGCCGGTGGGAGCGTTTTCTGCCGCGGCGAGCTGGTCCATCCTGCGCCACCGCGAGTCGAAGAGAGTGAAACTGCCCATCGATGTCATCGGGCTCATGTTGCTGATCATCGGCGTCGGCAGCCTGCAATTCATGCTGGACAACGGCAATGAGAAGGATTGGTTCAGTTCGCCCGTCATCGTCGCGGCGGCTCTGGTCTCGCTCGTCAGCGTGACCTTCCTCATTCCCTGGGAACTCACGGACAAGCATCCCGTGATCGATCTACATTTGTACAGCCGGCGAAATTTTCGAGTGGGCACCTGCGTCATCGGCGTTGCCTATTTCGCATTGTCCGGCGTCAACATCATCTTTCCGCTGTGGCTGCAAACCACGGTCGGTTACACCGCCACTTGGGCCGGCCTGGCGGTGGCCCCGGTTGGACTGCTGGCCCTGGTGGCGGCGCCCATCGTGGGGCGGAACATGAATCGCCTGAATCTGCGCCTCGCCGCCAGTTTCGCGTTCTGCGTGTTCGCCTTCGCCATTTTCTGGGCCGCCACCCTCAACGACACCGCGAACTTTGCTCAATTTGCCACACCGCGTTTCCTGCAAGGACTGGGGATCGCGTTTTTCTTCCTGCCGTTGAATCAGATAATGCTGTCCGGAATTCCGCCGAGCGATCTGGCATCCGCCTCGGGCCTGAGTAATTTCGTGCGCACCATGTCGGGCAGCGTTGCAACCGCGGTCACGGTGATGATCTGGAACCGCCGCACCGACTATCACCACGCGGTGCTCACCGAACATGTCCGCAACTCCGCCGACGGGTGGACTCAATACCAGACCGACCTCGCCGCTCGAGGGATCTCGGGCACGGGCGCCTTTCAATATGTCGACCAGGTCATAACGAGCCAGGCGATGACCTTGGGCGTCAATGACGTGTTCCACGTCCTGGGATGGATGTACCTGCTGTTGATTCCCTTTCTCTGGCTCGCCAAGCCGCCGTTTACCGCTCGGGGAGCCGACGCGGCTCACTGATCAAGCCCATTAGTCAGACAGGCTCCCGGCGATACCGTGTAGGATCTCGCCTACGCCGGTCAATACCTGGGTAGGCCTTTGAGTTCACCATACATCGTTGCCGTTGGCGGCACATTGCGTGCCAATTCTTCGACCGAACGAGCCATGCGATGCGTGCTCGCCGCCGCGGAACGCGCCGGAGCGAGAACCAAACTCATCAGCGGCTCCTCGCTGCAGTTGCCGCTGTACCAGCCCGACAATCCGGAACGCAGCGATGGCGCCCGAGACCTGGTGGCGGAACTCGCATTGGCCGACGGCATCATTTTGGGCTCACCGGGTTATCACGGCAGCATCTCGGGTCTCGTCAAGAACGCGTTGGATTATGCGGAAGACTTACGCACGGATGTGCGGCCTTACTTCAGCGGCCGCGCCGTCGGCTGCATCGCAACGGCGGGCGGGTGGCTCGGGGCAGTGAATACCCTGGGTGCCCTGCGCGACATCGTGCACGCGCTGCGCGGTTGGCCGACACCGCTCGGTGCCGCCATCAATTCCGCGGAGAACGTATTCGACGAAGCGGGTATTTGTCAGGTGCCGCGCATTGCGCAGATGCTCGATTTGATCGCCGGCGAAGTCCTGAGTTTTGTGCGGCAGGGAAAATGAGGGAAACTCGAATGGTGCGCTCAGTGCTGGGCCTACTGTCGTCTCTCAGCGAGATCGATCAGTGGACATAACGTGCCGATTCATCGACTTTGTTGCCGCGAGGAGACGCCGGTCACGGTTTCACCAGGCCTGCTTGGCCACTATCGTCACGGCACTCCCAACCGTTTGTGGAAGACATTCATGGCTGCGCCGACAAATACGCCAATGACCGGGGAAATTTGGCACCTCACCATTGACGACTTGCTCGCGCCCTTGCCGGAAGTGACCCGCCTCGGTGGTCCAGGACCCTTTGTGATCAATCTCAGCGCGTCGACCGCGCCGATCGATGTGCCCGCAAAGGGTATCGCCGGCTGTGAGCGGGCGCATATGTATCAACTGCAGCGTACGGAGGATCGACGCCCGCGCTATCGCCTGCGGCTCGGTCCATTCGGCAGTGAAGACGAAGCGGACGCCATCCTGAAGATAGTGCGAGACATCTATCCCGGCGCTCTGACGGCCACTGCGGACGCCGACGATTTGCGGGCGATAGCGACTCTGCGCGCGAAGCTGGGTGTGTTGCCGTCGCCCGCGGAGAACTCCCCCGCGTCCATCGAGAAGGCTCCCGCGCCCATTGAGAAGCCTCCCGAAGAGCTGGCTCTCGCCCCCGTTTCGTTGCCGCCGGCCCCACAGGTTGTGCCGCATCAGCCCGCCTCAAAGCCGACGGCCTCGGCCTCGCCGACGGTGCCCATGGTGCCGACGCTTTCCGTTACGCCAGAGGCTCGCGCCAAGCCGATGGCTGCCACGTTGCCCACGGCTTCCGCTGCGCCGACAGCTTCCGCCAAGGCGACGGTTCCCGCGGTGCCGACGCTTTCCGTTACGCCAGGGGCTCCCGCCAAGCCGATGGCTCCTACGGTGCCGACGGTTTCCGCCGCGCCGGCAGCTATCGCCAAGGCGACGGTTCCCGCGGTGTCGACGCTTTCTGTTACGCCAGGGGCTTCGGCCAAGGCGACGGCTCCTACGGTGCCGACGGTTTCCGCTGCGCCGGCAGCTACCGCCAAGGCGACGGTTCCCGCGGTGCCGACGCTTTCCGTTACGCCAGGGGCTTCCGCCAAGGCGACGGCTCCCGCGGTGCCGACGCTTTCCGCTGCGCCAGCAGCGCTAGCCAAGCCGATCGCGCCCACGGTGTCGAAAGTCTCCGCGATGCCTACGGCCGAGCAGAAGGTTCCTGTCCGCGTACCTGCGGCCATACAGGCCATGAACGCACCGCTCCCGCGACAAGAAGAACAGCCAAGCAAGCGTGTCCCCAGCCTCGACGCCACGCAGACAGTTCGCGCGTTGACTCAGCTGGAACTCGAAGACGACAGTGCTTCACTCTGGTTTGTGATCCAGCTGTCGCTGGCGGAGGACGCCTTTGATCCGGACACTTTGCCCAATCTTGATATCTTCAGTGTGTACCGCTTGTACTCCGTGGCGGGGATCGATCAAGGCCGCATAATGCACGCATTGCGCCTG